>ERZ791621.38-NODE-38-length-84468-cov-5.83134_pt1 | contig 84468 bp, 76 predicted proteins | sample MGYA00510270_ERZ791621 | MGnify/ENA primary metagenome ERZ791621 (study PRJEB30046, sample SAMN00715189) | human gut metagenome | study: EMG produced TPA metagenomics assembly of the A metagenome-wide association study of gut microbiota in type 2...
CCTATATTATATCAAAAATCACAAGGAGATGCATGAATTAATCAGCGTTTCCCTAGTATAGCTGTCAGTAATTAACTCGACTTTTTGACTGGCAACGTATCAACCACCACTTCTTCATTTGGATCAATTTCTTCAAGTTTGTACTTCCAATGATATATAACAGGTTCTTCATTTACTTCATCAAAGTATTTATATATACGCTGCACAAGTTCATCCTTAGTTTTTACACGAATGCCCTTGAGCATCTGGCGAGTAAGTTTACTGAAGAAGCCCTCAACAAGATTCAACCATGAACCGTGCTTTGGAGTAAATACAAATTCAAATCTTCCTGGTACGGTTGCGAGGTATTTTCTGGTTTCCTCAGAAGAATGAACTTTAAGGTTATCCAACACCAGACGAATCTTATCTGATTTTGGATACTTGTTATCAAGTTTTTTAAGAAATTCGATATAGTCCTTACTGTTATGGGACTCTTTAACGAGTGGAATCGCCTCACCTGTTTGCAAATCTATTCCGGCAAGCAGTGAAATGGTTCCAAGACGCCTGTACTCATAATCTCGGCTTATGGTCTTATGATTATTATCCGGCTGGATATCTTCTGATGTGGTGGCAATTGCCTGGATTCCAGGTTTCTCATCATAAGAGAGTACATGCACCACCTGATCATCTTCACAAAATGGAAGAAGTTGTCCTTTTTTATCGAACTGTAATGATAGCTGTTTATATACCAGAAGGACATTGTGCATCTTTTGGTCAAAATCCGGATCACGATTTTCACAGTAATAAGTTATTTTGTTAGGCTTAATATCTGCCTCTTCAAGTATTGTGCGAACCTTTGACTGACTTATAGTTGATAACCTTGTATAACCTGCATTTTCTGCAAACTTATTGATATGTTTTGTGAGAAGGGCACGTGTCCATACTTCTGCTGAATAGCCAAGATTAACCGGCTTCTGACATGCGATATTTATAATCCACGTCTTTTCGTCATCGGTTATTTCAGCATTACGACCACGACCGGGAGCATCAAACAAGGCGTTTTCGACACCGCCCTCTTTGAATTTATTCAAGCACAACATTACACTGCATCTATTGATGCCTACTTTATCAGCAATATCATTAATAGAAACACCATCAGCACGTAACAACAGTATTCTTGCTCTACACACGGTTTGTGCCTGTATTGTTCTAGCACGAGTTTGTAATTCAAGATACGAACGCTGCTCCTCTGTTAGTGTTATTGTGTTTACTTTTCTGCCCATGAATATGATCTCCCTATACAATTATATGAAGATTATATCATGGAATACTTATTGAGTCGAGTTAATTAAAAACATTTATACTAGCAAATCGGGAGATTGACTTAACAATAATCAAGTCTATACTGCAAGGTATTCACTGCAACTTTGGCAAAAGGAACAATATTGTCCTACTGATTTTCCTTGAAAATAACACATAACAACACTTCCTTTCTGATTTTAGGTAAAAAAATAAAGCCTTAAATGGCTCTATCAACTTCTATCAATGGTTTCATAAGCAAAGCAATTACCATAGTACCGCCAGTGTCCGTCACACTTAGCAAAAGTCATATAGGTAGGTCTTAAAGCTCTTGAAATATCATAAACATGACTGTATGGCTCTCCAACCTGCAAAAATCCACATAACATTACTCTGGGTGGTAACATATTCATAAAATTATCAACAATATCCTCTGACACAATATCTCCTTTATTCAAATAATCGTAGATACTTTCTTTTCCCGTGCGGTCTGAAAACTCACACCATCCGTTTAATGTTTTGATTTCTGTATTCATATAAAATTCCTCACTTTCCTTAAAATGCGTGCTTCATTACATCAACAATAATTGCACTATAACTGTCAGCTTCAATATTTACCTTGCGTGTTCCATTCCCCTTAAAAGTAATCAGTACATTGTTATCATCAACAAGGGATAAACCAATAATATTAAGATTGGCACAAACCAGTGTAGTTTCAAATACTGCAATAAAATCTTCTTTAGACATAGCTTTCAACCCTCCTTTGCTCTGTTTGATGCTTAACGTGTTCACTGCCATACTTGGCTCTAATTTCAGCAAGTGATACCTCTCCTTTGTGATACCTGTGGTATTCCCCATAATGCCAGCACCAACACTTTTTCTTTGGTGCATAACGGAAACCCATAGATTTTAACAATTCCCGATATTCATAACCGCCATGCACCCATATCCACGAACCAATAATTTCTACATCAGCGTTGATATGAATAATGTCATTGATAACAGCCTTGAACGCTTCATTTTCTGCTTTATCATCATAGGTATAAGATTGACTGTCTGATTTGTTTTCTTTGCTTAAACTGGCAAACAAGCGGTCATATTCTGCATTGATTTCCTGTGTAGCTTCAATACTGCCGTTTTCATTGTCGGGATGGTATTTTTTAGCAACTCCCGATACCGTTTTCTTAATTCTTCAACTGTTTTTACTTCTGCAAACCATCTGTTCATAGTCCTGCAACTCCTTTCATCTGTTTAAATTTAGGCAACAAAAAAAGAGCAGTTTAACGACTTACTCTAGGTCGTGGAAATAGAACCATATAGAGGGGGTATGGTTTCCATCTTCGATTTATTTTCAAGAACCATCAACCAACTGGCTCTCAAAATTTTATATAATTTTTCCTATACCAGCGATTTTAGATACAAAAAAGCACTTTCAACTTTTACAACCAAAAGTGCAGTTTTTATTACTATTTAATTAAGTTTTTTTTGCAGTGTATTAATTAATACGTCAATCGCATCTTTCTCTTTAAAATCTATGTATCTATAATCCTGCACTAATGGCGGCAATTCATCATGCGGAACATCAAAATTTACAATTATAAAAGTTTTATCTTGATTACGCATTCTTCTTTGTATAAAAAAGTTCAGTTCACTTTTTGTCCAGCCGCTAGGTGCATTTAAAAAATTACTAGATATGCATATAATTCCTATATCACTTTCATCTAATCCTTGGTTTATTTTCTCTGTAATGCTATCCCCTGGTTCTATCTCATACTTATCATACCAAGCACTAATTTGACTCTTTTGAAATTCATTAAAAATCACATCAACAATTTCTTTATCTTTACTTGAATGAGATAAAAAAACTTTTGGTGTCCTTTTTATTTCTCTATTACTTCCCCACGTTTTGTTTACAATTTCTTTGCTCGGAAACAAGAAAAGACCATTTGGCTCATCTGTAATTATAAAATCAACCTCGTCTGCCTCTATAAAAGTTTTTACATTATATCCTCTTTTATAAAACGATTCTATTATATCATCAAAAAAATAATTAAATACTCTTTGCTTATCATTAAAGTGCTTTTTCATAAAATCTTCAAACCTATCTGTATCTTTTTCTAATGAAGCAAAAAACAGCAATTCTAAACAATATGGATTATTATTTACAAAAATGCCACACCCCACGAGCGTGTTACTATCAAATTCTCTTAAAACCGCCTTAATAAACTCCTTTTCTTCCATGCGATTCCCATAATCAAGGCTAAATATATATATTTTTGTTTCCATAACCAATCTCTCCTTTTCATCTTATTGCAAAATTCTTTTACCACTTTCAGCTCATATCCACCACTACCAGTTCTATTCCGACACTTACAGGAATTTCTCTTTTTAACTCCTTTTCCAGTACATTTTCCGCATTTGGTGTAAATACGAAATGGTCGAAAAACTGCGTAAAATCAAGGATTTCTAGGTATCGGTGCGACATAGCAACACACAACTCTCCACATTTCCCGTCGCAGGGAACATGTCCACGCACTGCACTTTCTTCACCTGATAACCTCTCGCCTGCAGCACTTCAAGATCTCTTGCTAAGCTGGTCGGTTTACAGGAAATATAGACCATCTGCGGCACATTATAGCGGATGATTTTCTCCAGTGCTTTCGGATGGATTCCATCTCTTGGCGGATCAAGTACGATATAATCCGGTTTTTCCCCGATCGTATCGATCACTTTTAATACATCTCCCGCGATAAATTCGCAGTTGGTAAGTCCGTTTAAAGCTGCATTCTCCCTTGCAGCCACAACAGCTTCCTCCACGATCTCCACACCGATCACTTTCTTTGCAACCGGAGAAAGTATCTGTGCGATTGTTCCGGTTCCGGAATACAGGTCAAATACTGTCTGATTCGCCTCATCGTCGAGCGCATCCCCGATAAATTCACGTGCAGTCTGATAGAGTACTTCTGCACCAAGGGAATTTGTCTGGAAAAAGGAAAATGGTGTGATCTTAAACTTCAGACCAAGCAGTTCCTCATAAAAGAAGTCCTGTCCAAATAAAATATCTGTCCCCTCATTTTTGATCGTATCGGCAACGCTGTCATTTTTTGTATGAAGAATTCCTTTTAGCACACCGTCATATTTTTCCTCACAAAGTTTTTTCACCCAGCCTTCTAATAATGCACTTTCATTTTCCCCACTAAGTTCCTCCATCTGTGTAGTTGTCACAAGGTCAACTAAAATCTCTCCTGTTTTTGCTGCTTTTCTCACAAGAAAATGACGGAGATACCCGGTGTGACGGAGTTTATGATAAAATGGAATCTGTTTTTCCTTAAAATATTCCAACGTGATCTTAAGCACACGACGGAAATCTTCGTCTACGATCTGGCACTCTCCTACATTTACGATATCATAAAAACTGCCGCGTTTGTGCATTCCAAGTGCCAACGGACCATCCTTATATTCATCTCCAAATGAAAACTCCATCTTGTTGCGGTATGCTTTTGGTCTTGGACTTGCTTTGATTGGTAAAAACTCATATCCCTTATTTTCTTCAGTGATGACTGCGTCGATCAGGTCTTTGACCTGCTTTTCTTTCATCTTAAGCTGTTGCTCATATGGAAGGCTCTGGAATGTACAGCCACCACAGATCCCATAATGAACACATCCAGGTTCTGGCAGCTCCAGTGCAGATTTTTCCAATATTTCAAGCAGTCGTCCTTCGCATTTTCCTTTTCTGACCTTATTGACTGCTGCTGATACTTTCTGTCCCATGATCGCATTTTTTACGATCACACGTGTACCATCTTCCGTTCTTAAAATTCCTTTATTCGGGAAATCCACCCTTTCTATGATTCCTTCTACGATCTGCCCTTTTTTCATAACCAGTTCCTTTCTTTTTCTATTAACACAAACTAAAAAGGGCTGCAACACTGCAGCCCCCTAAGATATTTCTTACTCTTCTGCTTTTTCCTCTGCCGGCTCTTCTGCTTTTTCCTCTGCCGGCTCTTCTGCTTTGTCGTCATCTTCTTCGTCTTCAAAGAAATCATCATCAAAATCATCCTCGAAGTCATCCTCAAAATCTTCCAGATAATCCGGTGCAAAGAAACGATAGATTCCATAAACTGCTGCTGCCACTGCGGCAATAATTCCGATAATCGCAAATACCCAGACAACTTTGGAAGCTTTCTTCTCTTCCTCTGCTTCTTTTTTATTCAGCAGTTCGTTTAATCTTGAAATGTTAACTAAATCTTTTAAATCGTCCATCTTGTTCATAGGGCTCCCCTCCTTCTATTTTCAGACTGCTGTATCTCACAGTCATATGTTACCTGATGATTCTAATATTATGCGTATTACATTCCGCAATGTAAATTCATTACATGTTAATATTATATCATATGTTTCCCATTTCGCCTATTAAAAATTTATAAATTAAACATTTTTATATCTTTTTTAATTTTGCAAAAGAAGCAAACATTTTTTTGATGCCCACTGTATCAAACTGAACCGTGACTTCATAGTCCCGTCCACCTTCTACGATCGCAACTACAGTGCCTTCTCCAAACCTTGTATGTAAAACACGGTCAGCAATATCATATGGCAGTTTTTCCGCTTTCGTATGAACAGACGCAAATGCACGCGCCTGCATGCTCTGTCCGGAAGGCTGCTGTTTCATGTTCATCCGTTTTGATTTTGCACTCCATTCATTTCCAGTTGAAGTACCCGCTTCCTTTCTTGCAGGAACTGTTTCTTTTCCATCTAAAAGTTCTGCAGGAATTTCTTTGACAAATCGTGAAACTTTATTGTACTGTGTCTCACCTCGGATCATTCTCTGCCTTGCACAGGTGATCGTCAATTCTTTCATTGCACGGGTAATACCCACATAAGCAAGGCGGCGTTCTTCCTCTAACTGCTCACTTGAATCATCCGACGTGATCGACATATAGCTTGGGAACAGACCATCCTCCATACCTGCTAAATACACTTTAGGAAATTCCAGTCCCTTTGCACTGTGCAGCGTCATCAAGACAACATAGTCGCTGTCATCTTCCAGGCTGTCAATGTCTGCCACCAGTGCTACTTCTTCCAGAAAACCGCTCAGTGTCGGATGTTCCTCGCTTTCCTCATAGCTTACAACCTTACTTAAAAGCTCATCGATATTCTCGATCCTTGCCTCAGCTTCATCGGTACCTTCCGCCTGAAGTTCCTTAACATATCCTGTTTCCTCGATCACTTCACGAAGCAGCTCTGAAATGCTGATAAACTCCAGTTTACTCCGGAACACCTGAATAAGATTTACGAATGGCTTTACTTTTGATGCTGCTTTTCCAATGGACGGGATTTCATCTGCACGCTTTAATGCATCATAAAAGCTGATATCATATGCCCCAGCATAATCAGTCACACGGTTTACAGTCGTTGCGCCAATGCCACGTTTTGGAACATTTAAAATACGACGCACCGCAAGATCATCACGTGCATTGTCAATCGTCTTTAAATAAGCAAGAAGATCCTTCACTTCTTTTCTGGCATAAAAGTTTACACCACCGACGATCTTATACGGAATATTTGATACGATAAAACGCTCCTCAAACAGTCGTGACTGCGCATTTGTACGGTATAAAACAGCATGATCCCCATAATGATAAGCTCCGTTCTTTACATCACCTGCAATATCACATGCGATAAAATCAGCTTCCTCATAACCGGTATTAAACTGTTCAAAATCAATCTTCTTACCTTCTTCATTTGCAGTCCAGAGTGTCTTTGATTTTCTGCCGACATTGTTTGCGATCACGCTGTTTGCTGCATTTAAAATATTCTGGGTGGAACGGTAATTCTGCTCTAATTTGATTGTTTTTGCATCCGGAAAATGTTTTTCAAAATTTAAAATATTATAAATATTCGCCCCACGGAACTTATAAATAGACTGGTCATCATCACCTACTACACAAAGATTCTGATACTTTCCCGCCAGAAGACGGATCAGTTCAAACTGTGCTGTATTGGTATCCTGATACTCGTCTACCATAATATAATGGAAACGCTCCTGATAATAATTTTTCACTTCAGGATCCGACTGTAAAAGTTCTACCGTTTTCATGATCAGATCATCGAAATCAAGCGCATTGTTCTTATGTAATGCATCCTGATACTCCCGGTATACCTCCGCCTGTCTGCGTTTTGCATAATCAGAAGATGTCAGTGCACGCTGCATCAGTTCTGTCGGTGTGATCAGTTCGTCTTTCGCTGACGAGATTGCTGCTAAAAAACTTTTCTCTTTATAAATCTTAGTATCGATTTCTAAACGCTTACAGATATCTTTCATCAGGGATTTTGAATCATCCGCATCGTAGATCGTAAAATTAGTATCAAATCCGATCCGGTCAATATGACGGCGCAGGATTCTCACACAACTTGAATGAAAGGTCGATACCCAGATACTTTCCGAACCGAATCCAACAATTTTATCAATCCGCTCCCGCATCTCCCCAGCTGCCTTGTTGGTAAAAGTGATCGCCATGATATGATAGGGATTAACTCCCTTTTCTTCTATTAAATAAGCAGTACGGTGTGTCAGCACACGCGTTTTCCCGGAACCTGCTCCCGCTAAGATCAGCACCGGTCCCTCCGTCTGATATACTGCTTCCCTCTGCTGTTCATTCAGTGTATCGTATATACTCATATTTATTATTTTCCTTTTCTCTCATTGATTGCTATTATACTATAACATGTACTTTTCGTGCAATAAAACCTATCTTGAATTATTTTGTTAAATTATTTTTTCATTTATATCTTGTCATCTAGTTTTCATTACTATATAATGTGATAAGAGGTGACACAAATATGGATACGAAACAATTTTTACGTTCAATCTTAGATTCCTTACAGCAGATTGATTACGTCAAACCGGAAGATATTCCGAATATTGATTTATATATGGATCAGGTAACCACATTTATGGATTCACAGCTTGCAGCTTCCAAGCGTCATGATGACGACAAAATCCTGACTAAGACAATGATCAACAATTATGCAAAAAACAACCTTCTTCCTCCACCGGAAAAGAAGAAATATACCAAAGAACATGTACTGGTTCTGATCTTTATTTATTATCTGAAGAGTATTTTAAGTATCAGCGATATCCAGGGGATTTTAAATCCGATCACAGAAAAATACTTCGGCAATGACGAGCACTACAGTCTCGAAGATATCTATAAAGAAGTTTTCAGTTTAGAACATCCGGAAACACAGAACCTCATGAAAGATCTTGCAAAGAAATTCAACACTTCCATGAAAACATTCCCGGATGCATCGGAAGAAGAAGCCGATCTTTTGCATACGTTCAGTTTTATCTGTATGCTCAGTTATGACGTATACATCAAAAAAACTCTGATTGAAAAAATGATCGACCAGATGGCTTCAAAAGATCCGGACACAAAACCATCCAAAAAATAATAGAAGAACCGCTATTTCTGATAAGACAGATGATCATATATTTGCATATACACCTGTCTGCCGGAATAGCGGTTCTTTTTATTTCTATTCTTTATCTTTTTCCTGAAGTCTTGAGAAAACCATATCATATCCGTCATTTCCATAATTCAATGAACGGTTTACACGACTGATCGTTGCAGTGGAAGCACCGGTCTTTTCTGCGATATCAAGATATGTCTTCTGATCTCTAAGCATCTTCGCAACTTCAAATCTCTGTGATAAAGAAAGCAGCTCATTCACAGTACATACATCTTCAAAAAATGTATAACATTCTTCCTTGTTCTGGAGGCTTAAAATAGCATCAAACAGATGATCAACTGCCTCTGTCCTAAGTTTCTTGCTCATAATCCTTTCTCCTTTTTTATTGATTGCACGCTATGTGCGCTATACACCTATGTTGCATTTTAGCATATTAAAGTTTTAAAGTAAATAGATATTTTTGTTATTTTATTTTTTTCGCAGACCGTTATTATATCATTTTCTCCATGTAAATGCAATGAAATATATCGGTTTACAAAATCAGAACATTTGTTCTGATTTTTATTTCTTTTCTATTGATTTTCAAACATATGTTTGCTATAATATTTTTTACCAACAAATATTTTACCCTGTAAAGGAGCATTCCACATGAAAAAAATAGGCTCATTTTTCTTTACTTTTATACCATTTTTGCTTGCGATAGCATTCCAGTACCTTGCCCTGTTTTTTGTAATGGGAGTAGCCCTGTTTTATGAACATATCCGCTATATTTTTTCTTCCAGCCATGTCTATACAGAGCTTTGGAACAATACTTTAAACCTGTGGTCCTCTACGCGCGTAAATACCATGATCATGATCGTATTTTCCCTGCTCTGTATCGGAGCATTCGGTCTATGGTACCATGCCGGATATCATGGGATTTATCTGGTTCACCCGGGAAAGATTTTCCATCCGCTTTCCGTTATTGGGATCATCCTTTTAGTACCTGGTACACAGTGTCTGTCGACCTATCTGGTCTCTTTCCTGGCATCTTTGTTTCCACAGTGGATGAAAGCCTATGAAAAACTTATGGACACTGCAGGAATGACAAATGGGCTGACCGTATCCATGTTCTTTTACTCCGTCCTGCTTGCCCCAATCGGTGAAGAACTTCTCTTTCGCGGTGTTACCATGCATCAGGCAAAAAAAGTATTTCCGTTCTGGGCAGCAAACATCATGCAGGCACTTTTATTCGGAGTTTTCCACATGAATATGATACAGGGAATCTATGCATTTTTCCTCGGTATGATTCTGGGTTACATCTGTGAAAGAGGTGGCAGTATTTATCAGTCTATCCTGTTTCACATGTTATTTAACTTCTGGGGAACCGTCATAAGCAGCATTTTACCAACCGGCAGCAGTGCACTCTTTTTCATCCTTTATTTTGCCACAGGAGTGATCTGTATCTCATGCGGTTTTGTCCTCTTCCATTTTGGATCAAACCGCATGGTTCAAAAACAAATGTCTATTCTGCCACTTGAAAATACGGGATATGATACTTTTCCTCCATTCAATTAACGCCCGGTTTCATCACTGCAGATAATTTTTCAGGAAACGAATCAGTTCTTCCATCTCTTCTTTTGTTCCGATACTGATCCTCAGATAATTGCTGATTCGTTCTTTTGAAAAATACCGCACAAAAATATGTTCTTTTTTCAAAGCCTCAAACAATTCTTTTGCCGGCACACGCTCATGTGTTGCAAAGATAAAATTACTCATGGAATCTCCAAATGAAAAACCAAGTTTTGCAAGCTCTTTCTTTGTCCATTCACGGGTCGCTATTACACGCTGTCTGGTCTCTTCGAAGTAGTCCTTGTCCTTTATTGCTTCCACACCAAGTGCAAGTGCTGTCTGATTCATCGTATAGGAATTAAATGAGTACTTCACATCATTAATATATTTAATAAGTTTTTCATTTCCCATTGCATAGCCGATACGCATGCCTGCCATGGAACGTGACTTTGAAAAAGTCTGGACCACCAGCAAATTATCATATTTCTCAATCAGAGGAAGTGCACTCTCCCCTCCAAAATCGATATATGCCTCATCCACAACCACAATCACATCCTGATTATGCTTTATGATATCCTCAATTTCTGAAAGTGGCATTAAAATTCCTGTCGGTGCATTTGGATTTGGAAAAACTACGCCTCCATTTTCGCCATAATAATCTTCTTTTACGATCTGGAAATTATCGTCTAACGGTTTTACCTCATATGGTATCCGAAGCATATCTGCCCACACATCATAAAACGAATACGTAATATCCGGAAACCAGATCGGTGTTTTAGAATTAAAGAACGTCATAAAGATCATTGCAAGTACATCATCCGATCCAACACCCACAAAAACCTGACTGCTCTTTAAACCATAATACTCTGCGATCGCATCCACAAGAACTTTACAGGTCGGCTCCGGATATAATCTGAGCCGGTCTGTATCGAACTCTTTCAGTACACGGATCACTCCCGGTGCCGGTGGATACGGATTTTCATTTGTATTTAATTTGATCATACGCTGTTCCTGTGGCTGCTCTCCCGGAACATAAGGTACTACTTTTCTTACATAAGATTCCCAGTTACCCATTCTATGCCTCCTACTAATTCAGTCCATACACTTCTGCTAATTTTGCAAATGCAGGAAGTGAATTTTTGATTGTCTCATGAGAAACACAATAAGCAAGGCGTACAAATCCGCCACATCCAAATGCACTTCCTTTTACCATCAGAAGATGCAGCTTTTTGCCCTCTTCTACAAACTCTTCTTCATTGGCGACCGGAGATTTCACCCACAGGTAAAATGCTCCTTCCGGCTTGATACAGGTAAAGCCAAGATTCGTTAAGCCATCGTATAACATCTTTCGGTTTTCATCATAAAAAGAAACATCTGTTTTTTCATCTAAACATCTTGCAACTGCTTTCTGGATCAAAGATGGTGCATTGACAAATCCAAGCGTACGGTTTGATATCTCAATACCGCGTATCAGATCTTCGGCATCAGATGCCTCATTTGGAACTACCACATAACCGATACGTTCTCCCGGCAGTGATAATGATTTGCTGAAAGAATATCCAACGATCGTATTTTTATAATATTTTGTCAGAAAATCTTCTTTATTTCCATCATAAACCAGCTCACGATAAGGCTCATCTGATATCAGATAAATGTCATGTCCGTATTCTTCCTGTTTCTTTTCTAAGATAGCAGCGATTGCCTGCATCGTCTCAGGTTTGTAAATCACACCTGTCGGATTATTTGGTGTATTGACGATAAGTGCCTTTGTTTTTCCTGTGATCTTTGCCGCAAAGTCAGCTAAATCCGGCTGAAATGTCCGAAGATCCGGATTTACCGTTACAATATCCGCATCAAAATTAGCTGCATACTGACGATACTCACCGAAAAATGGTGCAAACACGATCACCTCATCTCCCGGATCTAAAATTGTCTTAAAAATTATATTAAGACCGCCTGCTGCACCGACTGTCATTACAATATTTTGACCATCAAATGCAGTACCAAAACGTTTGTTTAAGTTCTCTGCGATCGCTTCACGCACATCTTTATAGCCGGCATTTTCCATATATCCGTGTAATTCCAGAGAACCTGATGCACCTTTTTTATCTGCCTCGTCTAACAGATCACGGATACTGTTATTTAACGCTGCCGGAGCCGGTGTTGCTGGATTGCCAAGAGAAAAATCATAGACATTCTCTGCACCATATTTTTCTGCCATTGCTTTTCCTTCTACAAACATTGCACGGATCGCAGAATTTCCGAGTAAAGCCTTTTGTATTCTTTTTGAAACCATAATTCTATCTCCATTCGTATACATTTCTGTTGTTGCAGATCACACAAATCCCACTGAAAGAAGTGTATTTATAATATATCTTTAAATACTTTACCACAGCACTATAAAGAAGTAAATGCTATTTTCATTGGAATTATTGATGTTTCATAATGCGACGATTTTTCCCTATTATACACGAAAAGCGTATTGCAGCTTCCATAAACTGCAATACGCTTTTACAAGCCTGTTATCTATACAATACTCATAAACCATTCCACGGTTTCCGGTGAATAATGTGAAAAGAATAAACTTTCTCCTGTATCAAGTGCCTCGATCTGCTTCATTTCCTCATCGGTCAGTGAAAAATCAAACACATTGAAGTTTTCCTGCATTCTTTCTTCGTGGGTAGATTTCGGAATAACAACTACCCCGTTCTGAAGCAGGAAGCGGAGTGCTACCTGAGCTACACTCTTTCCATATTTTGTTCCGATTTCTTTGAGTACCGGAATGTTGAAGAAATCGTTTTTATAGATAACGCCGAGTTAAGTCTCACGCAGCTCAATGGCTTTAACTGCCTTCTCCATGACCAGATCGGTTTCTGGACTGAACTGGTAAAACAAAAAATGCCTGCATCACGTTTTCTGATACAGACAGATGAATTTGAGTTTGAGGAACTGGTCCGGAACTCCTCATTGTTATGTTTTTCCACCAGTATCGCAACACCCTTAAACCAGCCCATGAAAGACCGGAAAGCGATCCCTTTGACCGATGCAGAAGTTCATGTTACTTATTGTACCATAAGTACTTTAGTCCGCAGTGCACGTCCGAAAAATTAAAAAAACTGCAGTGTTTCCACTGCAGTTTTTCTTTTACATCTACTATTTTACTAACTCTTTTACTTTTGCTTTCTTACCAACGCGATCTCTTAAGTAGAATAATTTAGCACGTCTTACTTTACCCTGACGAACTACTTCTACTTTCTCAACGTTCGGAGAATGTAACGGCCATGTTTTTTCTACGCCGACACCGTTAGAGATTTTTCTTACAGTAAATGTCTCACGGTTGCTTCCACCCTGTTTTTTAAGTACAGTACCCTCGAATACCTGGATTCTCTCACGGTTACCCTCTTTGATCTTACCGTAAACTTTTACAGTATCACCAACACGGAACTCCGGTACTTCTGCTTTTAACTGTGCTGTTTCAATGTTCTTAATGATTTCACTTGCGTTCATTTTGTGACCTCCTGATAATTTGGATGTTCTTAATACGCGAATTCGTAACAGAGGACCATCTATTTTTACTCACAACTATTATATCTTATCATATAAATTTGTGATTGTAAAGATATTTTTTACTCCTTGAGTTTCCGTACTTTTATCCACAAAGCCCCGTTTTCATAATCATCGTCATAAACAACTTTCAAAAAATGCCCAAAATATAAGGAATCCTTTCCTGTTTTGTAGTAAAATTAAGGTGTCTAATCAAAAAGATACTAAACAAAAATCAGGAGGACTCCTTATGCTTAATTCTACAACAAATACTTATACTTTGAAACGGGAAATTTTAACTTTTTCAAATAAAATTTCAAAACACCTGTCCAAGCCGGACAAAAAGTTTTCTGCCGAGATGACTTATGGTATGCTTGCCTCCAGAAGCTGTCTTTTAACCGATGTTGTGGATCAGCTTCACGAAGATTCCAAAAAGGTCAATTCTGTTGAACGGCTGACCAGACATTTAAACAATGGAATTTCCTCCACCGCGCTTAAATCTTATCTTACTGCCATCCGTAAATGGGCTCCGCAAGAACCTGTCATACACATTGATGACAGCGATGTTGTAAAGCCTGATGGTTACAAATTTGAAGCTCTCGGACTTGTCAGAGATGGCTCTAAAAGTACTGCTTCCAAAACAGTTTATGAAAAAGGATATCATGTAACAGAAGCCTGTGTTCTCACTAAAAATAATCATCCTGTCAGTATTTTTTCAGAAATTCATTCTTCAAAAGAAAAACATTTTACCTCTATAAATGATGTTACTTTTTCTGCAATGGAACGTGGTGCAGCTCTCTTTGGCAAAGCAACCTTTGCCATGGACAGAGGCTACGATGACAACAAGATGTTTCTGAAACTTGATGAACTGGAACAGGACTATGTCATCCGTCTTACTGCCAAAAGGAAACTCTTCTTCCATGGAAAATGGGTTCCTGCCACACAGCTTCGTAATCAGAGAAAGGGTAAGATTAAAACTGCCCTGACATACAAGGGTAAAAAGCATGATGCCTATCTTTCTCATGTGAAAGTACAGATTACCGCTTCAAAGAAAGATATTTATCTCGTACTGGTTTACGGCATTACAGAACATCCCATGATGCTTGCAACCAATAAGAAAATCAAATCCAAAGAAGACGTGGTAAATATCGCCCTGACTTACTTTTCCAGATGGCGCATTGAGGAATATTTCCGCTGTAAGAAGCAGATGTTTCAGTTTGAAAACTTCCGTGTGAGGAAGCTCGCTGCAATCAATGCCCTGAATTTTTATATTACCCTGTGCATGGCATTTCTGGCACATATGTCCATGAAACCAGAAACGCATGCCCTAAAGGTTGCAATCATACAAAAAGCAGACCCTGTAAAGGAAAAAGTACATTTCTGCTATTACCGGTTAGCCAAAGGTATCTCCGGCATACTATCATATGCAAAAGAAGGCGTCAGGCTGTGGTTTCGGACAAAACGTCCGGCATATCGTCAACTCTGCCTTAAGCTGACCGCTTAGATAGATAAAAGAATACATCTCCCAAAGCCCGATTCCGGTGGGGCTTATTAAAGTGCTTCTACTCATAGAACTGTCAATCTAAAATATCAAAAAAACTGACAGATTGGTGCTTTGGGAAGATGTAATCATGTTTTGATTACATTTTGCGGAAACTCAAGGTGTTTTTGGTGGAAAGTTTACAATTTTATCTCTGTTTTTTTATTCCGTTTTCCTTGTATAGCTTGTTTTTATTGGGGAAATTGTGTGTTGCAGACATGCAACGTTTTTTGATGTGTTGAGAAATCTTATCATTAAATGTTGGCACCACCTGTATCGGTTATGCAGTTCTTCCTTGATACAGATGGTGTTACTGTGGTATAAACTTTTGTTTTATGAAATCAAAGTACTTCATCTGTGTGCACAGGATATGAGATTCCATGTTCGGTAAGAAGTTTTTCCAAAGCCTGCTTCTCTAACTCCAGTTTTTCTTTCTCTGCTGTCAAATTCTGGTTTTTCGCTGTCAGGCTTTCTTTCTCGGCTGTCAGGCTTTGATTTTCTTCCGTAAGTTCTTCCATCTTTTTGTTTATCGTGTTCTGCAGTCTGTAATAGTCATCCCTTGCGCGGCATTTCTGGCGTGTGATCTCATCTGCATTTAATTCATATAATGCTTTGGATGCTTCTTCCATTGTTTTACTTTTCTTTGCAAGCATTCTGATCTCCTCCCATGTGGTTGCGGTGAACAGCTTCCCCCAGTAGTCTATTCGGCTGGCTTTATCCTCCGCAGTTGCCTGTTCTATCTGTGTTAAGTCTATCACATTCAAAATAAATTTGTCACTATATATACGATGATTTTTTACATTCATAAGTTTATAGGATGCATTAAATTCCCGGCTTCCTGCAAATGGTGGAAAGTTTAGAAATCCGATATGTATCACCGGTTTTGCCATTGTATATTCCTCTCCCCGGCAAAGCTGGTCGTAAGAGCGGCACAGATAACTTAAGGAACGGTCTTCCCAGTTCAATTCATTCTCCATCTGCATTTCCAGATTGATCAGTGTGGTATCATTCAACAGTACCACAATATCCAGTATGAACTCTTTTGCATCATAATTGTCCCCAGGTTCGATCGGATTCGTGATCCTGACTGATGTTATTTCTTCTGGTTTTAAATGTAACAGAGAGCAGATCAGTCCCTTTAATACTTTTTCATTTCTCTGTAATATTGCACGGAACATGTAATCATTGGTCATTCCATAATCAATGCGTCCTGTCGCTTCAAGGTAAGATGCACGTACTTGTTTTTCTTCTTTTGCCATAGGCAGTCTCCTCTACTCCTTCTTTTTCATTTTGAATTTTGATTTTTTACTTTTTTGATTCATTTCACGATCTTTATTGTTGAAATTTTGGCGAAACGCCGGATTTAAAATATGAGTGTGCTCCATGATAAGAGCCTTGTCCGGACAATAGAATGTCCGAACGGATTTTTCATATGAATATATATTATCACAATTGTAGTGTTTTTGACAAGTTTTAAATAAATATATCGTTCCCCTATTTCAATTTATCTTATTTCAATGTTCTGCAGGAAGTTTGCTACATTCTAAGAACCAGTGTAGCAATACTTTCCGGCATATGTAAAACACCGACACTGCATGTCATCGTCAGTTGTATCTGACCGGTTATTTTTCCATTCGGAAGCGATTCTAAACAGATCTCATCAAATGGTATCCGCACAATACCATTCTCAATCGGCAATTTTTTCAATCCATCATCCCTGCACTTACATTTGATTGTCTGCAAATGGCCGTGCAGCAGCATCCGATGATTGTTGCCCGAATATGCAGTAACCTCCCTGATACAAAGTTCGAGACATGACTCTTTTTGACACACATATAACTTTGCCGGTTTTTCAAATCCACGATCTGCCATGGAAAGTTTCTTACATTCCCTGCCCTGCCGGTAAATAGAAAAATCAACCTCATATGTACCATATGGCAGTACCACTCCTGCATTTTCCTGTGGATCATCCAGCATCTGCCCCAGATTTTTCTGCCCGATATTTTCATACTGCAAATGCATTTTTTCTCTCTGGCATATTGTCTGGATCGTTTTGATATCAACTGCATCAAGCATTCCTGCTACCGCCTGATAACGTGCCTCCTTTTCCACACCGATCCGCTCAAAATAATAAATTAATTCCTTTTCTACATCCAGATAATATTCTAAAACTTCATTTCCTTTTTTCGTAAATTCATATCCATTTTCCGTCAGAATACCAAGTTCCACGCTGCGTTTTAAACATCTTGAGACCGTAGATCGATTCACAGAAAGACTCCTTGCAATTTCCGCTTCATTACAGCCTGCCCCATCCTGCTGCTGTTTTCTTAATCTTTTCAGACATTGCAGTTGAAACATTGTTGGTCTGCACTCTTCAATTTCACTGATAAACATTTCCTGTAAACTCCTTTTTCGCAATTACACAGCCATTTTCACGATCAGATCAGGGAAACGGTAAGGATACAGATATCATCCTCTTTCGGTTCCTCATCTTTCATCTGAACGATCAATGCAACGGTTCCTTCTGATATCAGGTCGCTCCGCTGCACATTACATTCAAGCGCCTCCGTTAATATTGCATATCTTCCATCCTGTCTTTTTGCCACACGCCATTCTTCCCCATAATAATAAAAGACCTGTGGTTCATTCCTTTTCTGCTCTAACTCCAGGTAAAGATAACTCTCATCACAGATTTTCACTTTTACTTTCTTCTTAAACACCTTATATTCCTTTGCCAGTGTCCTTGGACATCTGCTCTCTTTGGTATAAATTGCAATCGGCATCTCCCTCTCTCCGTATGGGAAAAGAAAATTTAAATCATTTCCACTCATAGAATATGAAAAAACATGACGGTTTTTCAAAAACATCCGAATCCCCATATAAACCTCACCATCGATCACATATTCAATTTCTTTCGCATTCCGTTCTGCCGACTGCTGGTCAATCCCGGATATCATCATTAAAAACTCCGTAAGAATACGATATTTTTCCAGATATTCCTTTCCTTTGTTTATACCAATTGCCGTAAGATATATATGGCGTTTATCATCCCTGTATAAATACCCCTCTTCTAAAAGACTATCCACAACACGGTTAACTTTGTTTGCTGATGCCTCAAAATAACGTTCCAGATCTGATCTCGTAACCTGATCCTTTCTCCGCTTTAACAGATACATCGCCTTTAAATAATCTTCTTTTTCATGTTTTCTTTTGTCTGTCATCCGATAGTCTCCCCTACTTATCGTTAGATTCAACTAACCTATTATAACATAAAATGAGCCGTTTGCAACGGCTCATTTATGGTCTCCACTTTTTCTGTTCCTTTTCTGTCAGCACTGCCCTTGCAAACAGATCCGGTCTTCTTTCTTTCGTCCTTATAATAGATTGCTCCCTGCGCCACTCGTCTACAAGTTTATGATTGCCTGACAAGAGTACCGGCGGAACTTTTTTACCCATCCACTCCTCCGGCCGGCTATACTGCGGATACTCTAACAGATCTCCCTCAAACGACTCCGTAGAACCGGATTCATCGTTTGTCAGCACTCCAGGTACCATGCGGGAAATCGCATCCACCATGACCATCGCCGGAAGTTCGCCTCCCGTCAGTACATAGTCACCGATTGAAACATAATCTGTCACGATCTCCTCTAAGACGCGCTCATCAATTCCCTCATAATGTCCACACAGAAAAATCAGATTCTCCTCCTTCGCAAACGACTTTGCAGCCTGCTGGGTAAAAGTCGGTCCCTGTGGTGTAAGGTAAATAGTACGCGGTTTTGCACCAATCTTATCAACGATCGATTTCCAGGCATCATAAACAGGCTGCGCCTGCATCAACATTCCAGCCCCACCGCCATATGGATAATCATCTACTTTTTTATGTTTATTGATCGTATAATCCCGGATATTTACCGCTTCGATCGAGAGCAGTCCCTTCTCGGCGGCTCTGCCGATAATACTGGTGTTTAATCCCTGCATGACCATATCCGGAAACAATGTCAAAATGTAAAAATTCATGCTTCCTCCCGCCTGCTGTTTAAGTCTCTTAATCCATCAAGCAGGTGAACCTGCATCGCACCACCTTCGATATCCACCTGTTTTACACAGTCTCTGATCGCAGGAAGTAAAATATCATCTGCACCTTCTTTGCTGATTACATAGACATCATTTGCACCTGTCTGCAGCACATCCGTCAGTTCTCCTAAATCTTCGCCCTCATCCGATGTTACTTTAAGTCCGATGAGATCTGCAATAAAATACTCATTTTTCTTCAACTTTACCGCATTTTCCCTGGTGACATACAGACTTTTTTTTCGAAACCTCTCCACATCATTGATGTTGTCATATCCTTTGAATTTGAGTATCACCATATTTTTGAAGAACTTTACCCCGGCAATTTCGAGTGTAAGGTTTTCTTTTCCAGTGTCTAAGATTACCTGTTTTAATTTTTTAAAGCGTGCTGCATCATCTGTGGTCGGAAATACTTTCACTTCCCCACGCACACCATGTGTCGTTGTAATAACACCTACCTGAAGTAAATTCTCCATAAATCCTCCATTCTGTCATTTAATCCTGATCACAACATTCTCGACCAGGCCTGTTTTCTGATTTGTAAAATTAATCTGCACGGAACCGCCTTTTTGTACTTTGATCTTTTTTGCCGAATTCAGATAAGACGTACTTTTCCAGTTCTTATCATAATAAGTAAATGACGTGATCTTCCATCCTGTTTTCGCTTTCACGTCAAACTTTAATGTTTTATTATTTGCAGATTTGTAATCATAAATATTTGTATTTTTAAACTGATTTTTTAATTGTTTATTTCCAATTTTGTAACTTGCAGCCGGATTGCTCCATTTATAAACAGTCAGTTTTGACGTAAAAGTTGTCAATAACCTGCCTGTTTTTACCGTCACTTTGATTGTTGAGGTTCCAGCCTTTAATGGTTTGATCCGGACATTATTGTCACCTATGGCAATCTTTGCCACTTTTCCATTTGAGCTGCTCACTTTTGTGATTCTTCCGTTTGACGGCATATTTCCTACTTTATATACGTATGTCCTTTTGTTTTTCGGGCAATATACCTGCGTGAGTTTTCCGCTAAAACGCATTTTTGTATAAGCACCTTTATAGGATTCATTTACGATGCCTTCTGTCCCATCCAGCACATTTTCTTCGATAAATACGGTATCATTCCCTGTGTCCGTTAATCTTTCAGCAGCACTTGCCATTACCGGCATCTGTATAGCTAACAGGAATGTCATTAAAAATATACAACACTTTTTTGCAATACCTCTCATTCTTATTCCCTCTCTTCCTTCCCTGATAGAAAAAAAACCGGCTGCACCATGTTCATGATCACGCCGGTTTACTGTGAAGATTACTGCATAATCTCCACAATCACTTTTTTCTCTTCTTTTGAGGCAGCAGCCTTTACAACAGAACGGATCGCTTTCGCAATACGTCCCTGTTTGCCGATTACCTTACCCATATCAGACTGTGCAACGCGCAACTCTAATACGATCGCTTTTTCATTCTCGGTCTCAGTTACAACAACTTCATCCGGGCAATCAACAAGTGCCTTGGCAATTACTTCTACTAATTCTTTCATAGGTCCACCTCACTGATCCTATTTCTCAATACCAGCATTTTTGAAAATTCTTGCTACGGTATCTGTTGGCTGAGCTCCGTTTGCTAACCATTTCTTTGCTAAGTCCTCATTTACATGATACTCGCTTGGATCTTTAGTCGGATCATATGTTCCAATCTCTTCGATGAACTTTCCATCTCTCGGGGATCTGGAATCAGAAACTACGATACGATAGAAAGGTGCTTTCTTCTGTCCCATTCTTCTTAATCTGATCTTTACTGCCATTACTTTCACCTCCTTAAATTTTTGCTGTTCATTTATTAAAAAGGAAGTCCTTTAAACATTCCCTTTTTACCTTTTTTCATCATGCCAGGCATCTGTTTCATCATTTTCTTTGCCTGGTCAAACTGCTTTACAAGACGGTTTACTTCCGCAATATCAACGCCTGCTCCCTGTGCGATCCTGCGCTTTCTGCTCGGATTGAGCAATGAAGGGTTCTGTCTCTCCTCGACTGTCATCGAAAAGATGATCGCCTCGGTACGCGCCATATTCTTTTCAGCCGCTCCCTCGTCAATCTCAGGCATCTTGCCACCGCCAAGTCCCGGCATCATACCAAGAATACTGGAAAGACCGCCCATTTTTTTCATCTGACTCATAGATTCTAAATACATCTCAAAGTCAAACTCATTCTTGCGCATCTTTTCTTCGAGCTTTTTGGCTTTTTCCTCGTCGATTTCACTCTGTGCTTTCTCAATGAGAGTCAGCACATCACCCATTCCAAGAATCCTTGATGCCATACGGTCAGGATAAAACTGCTCTAAATCAGAAAGTTTTTCTCCCATACCTGCGTAAAGAATCGGTTTTCCGGTCACTGCCCTTATGGAAAGTGCCGCACCACCTCTGGTGTCACCATCAAGTTTGGTAAGTACCACACCGTCAATTCCGATCTTCTCATCGAAGGTCTTCGCAACATTAACGGCATCCTGTCCTGTCATGGCATCAACAACTAATATTGTCTGTGATACCGCAACATTTTCTTTTATCTGAATCAATTCAGCCATCATGTCCTCATCTACATGAAGACGTCCTGCTGTATCGATGATCAGCACATTAAAATCATTCTTTGTGGCATGCTCTACCGCAGCCTTTGCAATATTTACAGGAGTGTTCTTATCTCCCATGGAGAATACCTCCACACCCTGTTTTTCACCATTGATCTGCAGCTGTTCGATTGCTGCCGGGCGATAAACATCACAGGCGGCAAGCAGCACCTTCTTGCCTTTGGCTTTTAACTTTCCGGCAATCTTTGCTGTTGTGGTCGTTTTACCGGCACCCTGAAGACCTGCCATCATAATGATCGTCAGTTCTTTGCCCGGACGAAGTGCGATTTCTGTTGTCTCAGACCCCATCAGGCGAACCATCTCTTCGTTTACGATCTTAATGACCATCTGTCCCGGATTCAGTCCGTTCATCACGTCCTGCCCGATCGCGCGCTCCTGCACATCTTTTACAAATTGTTTGACCACTTTGAAATTGACATCGGCCTCTAAAAGAGCCATCTTAACTTCCTTTAAAGCAGCCTTCACATCATCTTCTGTCAAACGACCTTTGCTTCTCAGGTTCTTAAATACATTCTGGAGTTTTTCGGATAAACTGTCAAATGCCATCTATAGCTCCTCTAATATCTGGTTGGAGATCTGTTCGATCTCTTCTAATACTGCCTCGTCATGATTCTTATAGAACTCTTTTGTCAATGCATGAATCTTTGTTACCATACCTCTTGCGGTCTGGAACTTCTCGATCAGATGAAGTTTACTCTCATATCCTTCCAGAGTCTTCGTACATCTCTTTACCATATCATGTACACCCTGACGGCTGATTCCCTCTTCATCTGCGATCTCACCGAGTGAGAGATCATTGAACACAAAATCCTCGTATATCTTTCTCTGATGTTCGTTTAAAAGTTCTCCATAGAAATCATAGAGATACGCCTGTTCAATCTTTTCTTCCATTTTATATCCCAATCTGTACTCTCACATCAGCACCTTGCATAGATTATCATAAAAAAGAATAGGTGTCAAGCATTTTTTCTTGACACCAGTATTTATTTTTTCTTAAAACAAGACTTTTTTCCTATATCAATCTTGACAATTCTTTTTTCTGCTGTTTATAATATGCGTAAGCAATAAGCATTGCGGACTAAAGTACCACATGAAATAAACCTGTTTTGTACTTGCGCAAAACTGCGCAGGAATGGAGGTTCCAATGAAAAATAAATATCAGAAACCTGCAATTTATCTGACACCAGAACATACAGAAGGCATTTACCTTGCAAGTGGTTCAAATGCCGCAGCCGGTTCCGTAACTGCGACCTACATAGGTGTATGGGACAGATGGGACGGTGGCGGAAAAGGTCTGGTTGCCGTAAATTGGAGCAATGTGACCGGCAGTGTTACCCTGACGCTTTCTTTCAATAACTCGATCGACCAGGTTGAGGTTGCAGGATATACAGCATCCACCTCAATCTCCGGCAATTCCGTGAAACTGATTTTTGATCCGAATTCCGGTTCTGATCTCACACTCGGTATCCATTTAAACCACTCCGGTGCAAGTATTGACAGTCTTACAATGACAGGTCAGTCTTACACGGTATCATAGCAGATTTAACTGCATATGCTCTCATGTAATATCAGAAGCAGATTTATTGCATAGATCAAAATAAGGAATTTCGTTTTCTTTTAACGAAATTCCTTATTTTTTTAGAATCTTACAGACTTGCTCTGACTAATTTCGGTTTATAACCATTTTTCTCTAATGCTTTGATGATCTGATTTTTGTGATCGGTACCAAAGCACTCTAAAGTGATACGAAGCTCCACGGCTGCATTGCGGTTTGTGCTGATAAACTGATTATGCTCTAACTTAATCACATTTCCCTGCTCTGCTGCAATCGTTGCGGCTACTTTTGACAATTCGCCCGGCTTATCCGGAAGAAGTACAGATACCGTAAAGATACGGTCACGGAAGATAAGTCCCTGCTGTACCACGGAAGACATTGTGATCACATCCATGTTACCACCACTTAAGATTGATACGACACGTTTATCTTTTACACCAAGATGTTTCAACGCTGCTACCGTAAGAAGGCCCGAGTTTTCCACAACCATTTTATGGTTTTCCACCATATCGAGGAATGCAACAACAAGCTCATCATCCTCAACCGTAATGATATCGTCTAAGTTCTTTTTGATATATGGGAATATCTTGCTGCCCGGTGTCTTTACTGCAGTACCGTCTGCGATCGTGTTGACACTTGTCAGTGTCGTTACTTTTCCTGCTTTAAAAGAAGCCTGCATACAGTTTGCACCTGCCGGTTCCACACCGATCACCTTGATCTTTGGATTTAACAGTTTTGCAAGTGTAGATACACCTGTTGCAAGTCCGCCTCCACCGATCGGAACTAAAATATATTCCACAAGCGGAAGTTCTTTAAAGATTTCCATTGCGATCGTTCCCTGTCCGGTTGCCACTGCAAGATCATCAAACGGATGAATGAATGTATATCCTTTTTCCTCTGCTAACTCATATGCCTTCTGGCATGCCTCATCATAAACATCTCCATAGAGAACAACCTCAGCGCCATAGCTCTTGGTACGGTTTACTTTGATCAAAGGTGTTGTTGTCGGCATCACGATGACAGCTTTGCAGCCATAGCATTTTGCAGCGTAGGCAACACCCTGCGCATGATTTCCTGCTGATGCAGTGATGAGTCCTTTCTTACGTTCTGCCTCCGTCAACGTGCTGATCTTATAATAAGCGCCACGCACTTTGTACGCACCGGTAAACTGCATATTCTCCGGTTTTAAATATACTTTGTTTCCTGTCTGTTCACTTAAGAAATCAGAGTATACCAGTTTTGTCTCTAAAGTGACTTCTTTTACTTTTTCACTTGCTTCCTCAAACTTGTCTAATGTTAACATTTATTTTCTCCTTCATCTGTTTATTATTCTGCCTGATCTTTTACATCAAAAAGTGCATTTACAAATTCATTGGAATCAAACTTCTGCAGATCCTCGATCGTCTCTCCGACACCGATATATTTGACCGGGATTCCAAGTTCTGAATGGATTGCAACAGCGATACCACCTTTGGCGGTGCCATCCATCTTTGTTAAAATGATACCCGTAATTTCTGCTACTTCCGAAAATTGTCTTGCCTGGGCAAGTGCATTCTGACCTGTTGTTGCATCTAAGACCACCAGAGTCTCACGGTATGCATCCGGATATTCTTTTTCCAGAATACGGTTGATTTTCTTTAATTCTTCCATGAGATTTTTCTTATTATGGAGACGTCCAGCCGTATCGCAGAGCAGTACATCCGCATTTCTCGCTTTTGCTGCTGCGACCGCATCATATACGACTGCCGCCGGATCTGCCCCTTCCTGTCCACCGATCATCTCAACACCGGCACGGTTTGCCCACTCTAACAACTGGTCACCTGCTGCTGCACGGAACGTGTCGGCTGCTGCAAGAACAACCTTCTTCCCTTGATCTTTTAATTTGCCAGCCAGTTTTCCAACGGAAGTCGTCTTTCCTACACCGTTTACACCGATGACAAGTACCACAGACTTTTCATTTTCAAACCGGTACGCAGTTTCTCCGACATCCATCTGTTCTTTGATGCTGTTGATAAGAAGTTCCTTGCACTCTACCGGATCTTTGATCTTATTTTCTTTTACTTTTTCTTTGAGATTCTCAATGATCGACTCCGTCGCATTGACACCGATATCCCCCATGATCAGGATTTCTTCGATTTCTTCATAAAAATCATCATCAATACTGGAAAATCCGCTGAAAATCGAATCGATCCCGGATACGATGTTATCTCTCGTCTTGCTGAGTCCGGAAACCAATCGGCTCCAGAATCCTTTTTTTTCTTCTCCCATACATCCTGCCTTTCTTATTTGTCCAAATATTATTTATCTAAATCGTTTTCGATCAGATTAACGGAAACCAGTGTTGAAACACCTTTTTCCTGCATCGTGATACCGTAAAGACGGTCTGCTGCAGCCATTGTACCACGTCTGTGCGTGATCACAATAAACTGTGTGTTCTTTGTCAGCTTATGCAGATACTTTGCAAACCTTGTTACGTTTGAGTCATCAAGTGCCGCCTCGATCTCATCTAACAGACAAAACGGCGATGGCTTTAAATTCTGGATCGCAAATAACAGAGCGATCGCTGTCAGTGACTTTTCTCCACCGGACATCTGCATCATATTCTGCAGTTTCTTTCCGGGCGGCTGTGCAATGATACGGATACCGCACTCTAGGATATCCTCATCTTCCACCAGTTCAAGTGTACCTTTTCCACCACCGAACAGTTCTTTAAATACCGTATCAAACTGTTTCTGGATCTCTGCAAATTTTTCCATGAACTGTTTACGCATTCCTGTATCGAGTTCCTCAATGATACCGAGCAGCGTTTTCTCCGCCTCGATCAGATCATCATGCTGCGTTTTTAAAAACTCATAACGTTCCGATATCTCTTTATAATCCTCGATCGCATTGACATTGACATCACCGAGTCTCCGGATATCGTCTTTGATCTGTGTGATCATTTTCTTTAATGCTGCAGGATCTGCATAAGAATCATCCCTAAGATCCATCGCAGCATGAAGTGTCAGCTCATATTCCTGCCACATATAATTCGTCTGATATTCTCTCGCTTCATCGAGCTTTTCATGCTGGCTGTTCAATCGGAACACTTCTTTGTCGAGATCAGCGATCTGATCTGACATTTCCTCCCTTTTCCGGAAAAATCCTTTCTGTGCAGCCGACATCTCTTCTTTCTTCTGCGTATAATCGTTAAGCTGCTGTTCTAAACCGGCATGTGTATCATCCGAAGCAAGAATCGTCTTTTTCAGCTCCTCGATCTCAAGCGTTTTCTGCTTTGCCTCTTCTTTCGCCTCTCCTGCCTGTATGACTAACTGCTCTCTTTCCTGTGAAAATCTTGTGATCTCACTTAAGATACGTGAAATATTAGACTGCGCAAATTCTGCCTTCTGCCGGATACCAGCTTCCTCTAAAGCGATCTTTGAAACTAGCTCTGCCGCTTCTTTCTCCTTCGTCTGATATTCCTCTAAACGCTTTCCAAACTCTTCATTTTCCTGTTCGATCTCTTTTTCACGGACTGCTGCATTCTCGATCTCAGCCACGATCTGTACTTTATTTTGTTCAAGTTCTGCAAGCTGCTCCTCGATCTCAGTTCTCTCTGCATTAAGACCTGCAAAAACAGATTCCCTCTCGTTTTTCTGCTCTGTGGCACGATCTAAGTTCATTTTTGCCGTATTCTGTAAAATATACTGTTCCTGCAGTTTTTCCTTACTGCTTTCCATGTCTTCTTCTAACAGCGATTGTGCTGTTTTGATATCTTCCAGGCGGTCTCTCGACTCTTTGATCTGGCTTTGCAGTGTAGCTACAAGTGTTTCAAGTTCTTCCACTTCACGTCTTCTTGCAAGAAGATTACTGGTATTTTTAAATGCACCACCGGTCATGGAACCACCCGGATTTAAGCACTCACCCTCAAGCGTTACGATGCGAAAAGAGTAGCGGTATTTTCTTGCTAATGCAATGGCATCATCAATCGTCTCCGCAACAACTACCCTGCCAAGCAGATAATTCGTCACACCATCATATCTTGCATCATTTTTTACCAGCGTACTTGCAAGTCCTATGACACCACGTTCACGCAATGCTTCCTGATTTTTAAAACCACCGCTGCCGTTCACGCTCGTAAGAGGAAGAAATGTTGCCCTTCCATAACGGTTCTGCTTCAGATAAGCGATCATCTGCTTTGCTGTATCTTCATCCTCTGTGACAATATTCTGGATACTTCCGCCTAATGCAGTCTCGATCGCAACTTCGTATTTTTTCTCAACCTGGATCAGATCTGATACTACACCTAAAATTCCTCTGTGTCTGTCTTTCTGCTCCATTACACGACGGATACTGTTTCCATACCCATCGTAACGTTCTGCGATATTTTTTAAGGTTTCTAATCTGGACTGTTCTTTATGGTATCTGGTAACATCCTGCTCTAGTTTCTGACTGGTCCCGGAATACTTTCTGCGCCACTCGCGGTTCTTTTCTTCCATTGCAGCCGTCACTTCTTTCAACCCGCGGATCGTTTCATTGACATCATCTAATTCCTGCTGATACGCAGACAGCACATTATCTAAATCTTCTTCCTCTGTCTTTCTGGCAAGAAGTCTCTGTGTAAGTTTCGCTTTACGGATATTGATCTGCTCTGCCATCGTATCAAAACGCTGCTGTCTCGCCTTGATGGATGCCTTGTTATTAAGAAGTTCGATGATCTCGCTCTTTCCACGTTCAATCCCATCACTGCATTCCTTCATTCCATTTCGCAGATCTTCTAATTCTTTTTCGGCAGCCTGCTTTCTCTCAGAGATCCCGGCTAATGCCTCTAAGAGTTCTTCCCGTTCCCTGCCATAAACTTCTTTCTGTCCGATGCGCTCCTGTCTGTCTTTTTCGATGGAATCCAGCCTGTTTTTTAAATGCTCGTCCGTCATCTCCGCTGTATGGATCTGCTCTTTTAAGACATTGATCTGACCTTCTAATTTTCCTTTTAAAACAGTAGAACCACTCAGGTTATCACGCACTGCGGTGATTGCCTGCTCTAACTGTTCAATCTCTGATTCCATGCGCTCATATTCCGTTTTGACCTGCTCATAAGAATCTTTTGACTCATTCAGCTGTGCATTGGCAATGCCGCACTTTTCTTCTACCTCACGAAGCTGTGCGTCAATACGTGTCATCTCCATCAGAAACATATTGACATCATATGTTTTTAATTCTTCTTTTTTCTTTAAATAAACATGCGCTTTTTCTGCCTGTTTTTGAAGCGGACCAACCTGGCGCTCCAGTTCACTTAAGATATCATTGACACGAACCAGATTTTCACGCTCATTCTCTAACTTTTTCTGCGCAGTTGCCTTGCGCTTTTTATATTTTACAATTCCGGCAGCCTCGTCAAACAGCTCTCGCCGTTCTTCCGGTTTACCGTTTAGGATTTTCTCGATCTGTCCCTGTCCGATAATGGAATATCCTTCTTTTCCGATACCGGTATCATAAAACAGCTCGGTCACATCTTTCAGACGGCAGGTATTGCCGTTGAGCAGGTACTCACTCTCCCCGGAGCGGTACACACGCCTTGCAACCGTAACTTCCTCATAATCTACAGGAAGTTTATGATCCGCATTGTCAAGTGTGATCGCAACATAGGCATAACTAAGCGGCTTACGGTTTTCCGTTCCCGCAAAAATAATATCCTGCATGCTGGCACCACGAAGCTGCTTTGCACTCTGTTCACCAAGAACCCAGCGCACCGCATCTCCGACATTGCTCTTACCACTGCCGTTTGGTCCCACAATTCCTGTGATCCCGTTATGAAAATCAAAAACGATCTTATTCGCAAATGATTTAAATCCCTGCACTTCAATACTTTTCAGATACATACTAAACCTCATTCTTTACAGTTTTGGTTTCAAAAGCAAAAGTGCCTGGTAGGCAGCTTCCTGCTCTGCCGCTTTTTTCGTGTGACCGCATCCCTCCCCGATCACTTTATCTCCGATGCGTGCTTCGACCGAAAACTTTTTATCATGATCCGGTCCTTCTTCTGAAATCAGTTCGTAATGCAGACTCTCCTTATAATTGCCCTGCACAACCTCCTGTAAAATAGTCTTGCTGTCATAAAACAGCTTTTTGTGTTCAATATCTGTCAGGATAAATTTATGTATAAACTTTTTTGCCGGCTCAAAACCACCGTCTAAATAAATGGCTCCGATCACAGACTCTAATGCATCTGATAAAATTGACTTACGCTTTCTTCCACCTGTCTGGTTCTCACCTTTGCCAAGCAGCAGATAATCACCAAGATCCATCTCTCTGGTGCAAAGTGCAAGTGTCGGCTCACAAACGATACTTGCGCGAAGTTTTGTCAGATCCCCCTCCGGCAGATCCGGATAATTGCGGTACAGAAAATCACTCGATACGATCTCTAAAACTGCATCCCCTAAAAACTCCAGCCGCTCATTATCAGAATGTTTTTTCATATGCTTTTCATTGGCATATGAACTGTGTGTCAGTGCCTGACGCAATAAACCTTCTTTCTCAAATGTATATCCTATCCGATTCTGCAATTCCTGTAACTTTGACATTTCATCCTCCCTAGTCAGGGGCTTTTTTCTACCTTACTGTCCGTCCAGCAAAATATAAAAAAGACTCTGTTTTTTATTATAATAACGGAAAAGCCCTTGCCTGACAAGATTTTGTCTTCAACAAGGGCATACGTTATCCTTTTATTTAGTTTAAAGCATTTTTGATCTGCTCAACTGCATCTGCAACTGTCACGATATGCTCAGCATCCTCATTTGCGATCTCGATATCGAATTCTTCTTCAATTCCCATAATGATCTGAAAAATATCAAGGGAGTCAGCTCCAAGATCATCCACAAAAGTGGTATCCATTGTGATCTCCTCCTCATCTACATTTAATACCTCTGCAATGATTTTTTTCAGTTTTTCAAATTCCATAACTTTACATTCCTTCCTGTTCCGTTGAACTTATAATATTTTTTCTGATTTTTCCGTTGATGTCCTGCTCTTTGAACGTCACACATTGAAAAATGGAATTGGTAATCTCAACTGCTTTCGCACTTCCATGAGTCTTTACCACAAGTCCATTCAGTCCTAATAAAGGAGCGCCGCCATACTGAGTTGCATCAAACGCTTTTAATGTTGACTTTAATGCCGGAAGTGCAAGTGCCGCACCGATTTTACTTCTTACGGTACTCATCATGCCTTTTTTTATTGCTCCGACAAGCGTTCCTGCCAACCCTTCATACAGCTTTAAAATTACATTTCCAACAAATGCCTCACAAACGATCACATCTGCCTCTCCATGCGGGATCTCACGAGCCTCAATACTGCCCACAAAATTAATATCCGTACATTCTTTCAAAAGCGGAAATGTCTCTTTTACCAGTGCATTTCCTTTTTCTTCCTCTGCACCGATATTAACGATCGCTACTCTCGGATTTTTGATTCCAAGTACATTCTCCATATAAATGGAACCCATCTTTGCAAACTGAACAAGATGTGATGCCCTTGCATCTACATTCGCCCCGCAGTCGATCAGAAGTGACACGCCCTTTTCTGTCGGAATAAGCGGTGCTAACGGTGGTCTCTCGATTCCTTTGATCCTGCCTACAATAACCTGTCCGCCGACTAATATGGCACCCGAACTTCCTGCCGATACAAATGCATCCGCTTCTTTTTGTTTTACCATATTCATGCCGACAACGATCGATGACTGTTTTTTCTTGCGGATCGCATTTACCGGCGGTTCTGCCGTCTCGATAACTTCCTCAGCATGTATAACCTCGATCTGCTCTGTCGGATAAGTGTATTTTTCAAGTTCCTTGCGGACCACATCCTCCTGTCCAACCAGAAGAATCTTAATATCCCTTCTCGCATTGACCGCATCCACAGCACCCTTTACAGGTTCGGCAGGGGCATAATCTCCACCCATTGCATCTAAGACAACTTTCGTAATCTCAAGTGATTGATTCTGCTGCATAATTACTTCTCCATTCTGATACGTTTAGGGCTCTCCCTTCACGTCTATATTGAAATATACTATAACTCTTTCTATAAATCAATATAAAAATCGCTTGTCATTAGTTATAAAATTCCTGATTTCTTTCATTTTCTGCTTCACGGTCTTCATCAGACATATAACGCTCAAACACACCTTCTAATATGTAATTAAGTAACAGTGTCGCTAAAGCCGGTGAAATAATGGCAACAACCGGCAAAAGGTATGTTCCGATGCAGCATGCAAGGAAAAACATCAGTGCCATAAATGTTTTTGGCAGATTACCGATCGCCATCAGTGCAGAATTTTTAAGGATCATTTTCGTTGTATTTTCAAAGCGCGCCATATATGGAAATACATATACTGCCCATGCAATGACCACAAGCATCAGCACAAAGAAAACTACATAAAGCGCACCTGATTTTTCACCTGCTTTTGCAAACTGATACATAATGTAGCCATCGAGACCTACGAGAACAACTGCTGCTGCCACAATAAGCGTTACCAATGCTCCCTGCTTCATATTTGATCTAAAAGAATGCCAGAAAGAACTCCAAAGGTATCCTCTGCTGTGCCGGATCACCTTGTTTACTGCATAATAAAGTGCTGTTGTTGCAATTCCAGCCGGAACTGCCAGTACGATACACGGCAGTGCTAAAATGATCGCTTTTGTCACATATGCCACATAAATTCCAAATGCAAGCGGTATGCAGCATATCATCCACAACAGACTTAAACATACACAGTCGACACCCTTTCCAAGTGCCTGAAAAAACTTATTGTCCAGATTAAAAATATCTCCCATTGCCCTACTCCTTTGTTAAAACATTATTCTACCATTTTATTCTGTTGGCAACGATTATGCAACCGCTAATTTGTGAATTATTTGTTTACCCGGTTCTTTACCAGCACTTGCTGCATTTGCCCAGTCCCTGACTGATTGCCTGCGCCTCTGTGATCTGTGTTGCCTTATCAGGATTCATATTTCCGCAATTATTAATGCTGTGATACTTTGATCCTGTTGCAGATTTCCAGACCATTAATGTATCTGAGCCACCTGAACCTGATCCAGTGTCATTCTTTACACTTCCACTTGCATCTGATCCTGACGACATACTTTCATTTTCCGAACCTGTATTTCCGAAATCTGCAATACCATCACCTGCCGAAACAGTGCTCTTTTCTGTCTCAACAGATTCATCCGATGTAACAGCCGCTTTCTGCCCGGATGAATCCGTACTGTCACTCTGCACGGCTGCATCTGCCAAAAGACTGCTGTCACCGGTCGCATAATCGATTTCCACATCCGGCTGTACATTATAACAATATACATTAAAAAGGATTCCTTCCCCTTTATCCTCCACAGATTCCGCTTCGATCTGCACTCCACTGGCAAGCAGATTATCACCCTCAAAAACAGGTGTCACACGGTACATCACATGGTTTCCGGTCTCTTTCACATAATCCGCCACCATATTTTCAAACGGCAGCATACCATCCACATTTAAGTAACGTGTACCCGTGATCAGATTCTTTGTATTCGCATTTTCACCCGAAAGCTGGTATCCGATCAGATGACAACGGTTATACAGATATTTTCCATCTACAACATCATATTTTACAGTATGCCATCCGGTAGGTTTTACTGCCCCGATATTTCCGCGTTCTTCCGTTGGCATCAGATCGGTTCCAATACATGCATACACGACACCACAACGGCCAAGATCGTCTAAGTCACTGTAATATTCATAAGATGATACTGATAGATCCGTTTCCCGGAAGTACGGTACATTGTCATTGATCTCAACATATGGTTTTCCGGAATAAGCCGGAATATCAGATGCTAAGATCGTTACCTCTGTTGATGGCTGAGTCTGCACCGCTATGGTCTGTTCTGTCTCAGTCTCTGTTTCACTTTCGGTTTCTGTTTCACTTTCAGTTTCTTCCGTTACAATTTCCGGAATTCCGGGTTCCTGTTTTTCCGTTTCCTGGATCTTAGCCTGTTTATTTACAGACTCTTCTATCGCCACCACGGATTCTGTTGACAATTCCGCAGTCTGACCGGCCGGGTTGCTCCCCGTAGGGATCATACTGCAAAATACGAAAAACAAAACACCCAGCAGTACGGGTCTTAAAACTTTGCTTTTCGGAAGTTTTTTCCATATTTTTCTGACAGGTTTTACCGGCAATGATGCAATACCAAGCAGGAACATCAAAACAGCCCCTGGATGAAATCCATATACCGGCAGACATAACATGCAAAAAACTGCAAAAATCCAATTAAATATCTTCATGTTTCCACTCCTCTAACGTAATTTTTTTATGTGAACTCCCCTCAAATTCAGAAACAGATATCATTTTCCACTCATTCTGTAACATTGAAATATCCAGATATATATCTGCAGGATAACTTCTGTTCCATCTGAAAAGAAAAATTCTTTTTATCCTATTCTGATATTCTGTCAATGGAAGATTTTCCACAAAACAAAAATCAGAGTCTTCTGCCTTCTTCAAAAATTCATCATCCACTATAATATTATCCGGCAAAGGATTTTCAAATTGTCTGGCAGTATAATGATTGATCCAGAGTCTTTCCCCCTGTACTAATTCTATCAGGTGTTTTCTCAGCAGCTTATCCTGACTCTGCCTGCGCCTGTTAAACATCATTCCCATGTTATCATCTACAGCTACACATACATTCAATTTTTTCACTTCCTTATTTTGATCCAGATCACCCATAAAAACAAAAAGACCAAGAGGAAACTTACCGTTCCACCCTTGATCTTCCTGTATCCCGTAAGGATTAGTCCTGAGGGATGATTTCTTTTTTGTTGTAAGAGCCACAGTTTTTACATACTCTATGAGGCATCATTAACTCTCCACATTTGCTGCATTTTACTAATGCCGGAGCAGTCATTTTCCAGTTTGCTCTTCTTTTATCTCTTCTTCCTTTGGAAGATTTATTTTTTGGACAAATTGACATTTACTTACACCTCCTTAAATTTGTTAAAGACATCTTGGATTGCTGCCATTCTTGGATCCAGTTCTGTTCTCTGGCAGTTGCATTCCCCTTTGTTCAGGTTCATTCCGCACACTTTGCAAATTCCTTTGCAATCATCCCTGCACAGAACTTTCATCGGCCAGTTCACCAAAATCTCTCCATAGATAAGTCTATCTATATCCAGATTAAATCCAATCAGGTAGTCATTATCTTCCACATCTTCATCATGAACAACAGAATCTTCTAATTTGATATCCTTGTCAATCGAAAAGTGGATATCTGTCGGAACTTCCTCCAGACAACGGCTGCACGGAATCGATACACGCAGATCAACATCACCCTGGATAAGCAGCCGCTTGTTCTCCCGGTTTGCGATATGCAGTTCTATCGGTGCTGCACTGATAATAGGAAATTCCCCTAACTTTGATACAAAAGACGCAAGTTCGATCTGAACCTGTTTCGTTTCTTCCTTGTTCTCACAAGATAAAATGTCTGAAATATCTATAATCACGGCATTCTCCTATATCTTTTTTTGTGAAATGTACCTTTTACCCAGGTTTTTCACACCTAAATGATTATACATAGTGAAAACAGGTTTGTCAAGTATTTTTTCTTGACAACCCTGTTTTTTTATTTTTCATCGTCTATGAACCTCAAAGACCCGCTGTTTTGCCTATTTTACGAGTGCAACCGTCTCTCTTGCGATTGCAAGCTCCTCGTTGGTCGGGATCACACAGACTTTTACTTTGGAATCTGCTGTGGAGATCACTTTTTCCTCTCCGTGTACTTCGTTTGCCTGTGCATCTACTGTAATTCCAAGATATCCAAGATACTCAAGTACCTTTGCTCTGACGATCGTTGTATTTTCTCCGATACCTGCAGTAAATGCAATCGCATCCACACCATTCATTGCTGCCACATATGCACCGATATATTTTGCAACACGGTAGCAGAATACGTCGATAGCACCGATTGCAAGCTCATTTCCTTCATTGGCTGCAGCCTCAAGATCACGGAAATCACTTGATAATTTTGATAATCCCTGTACACCTGACTTTTTATTCAAAACATTCATGACACCTTCGATATCTAAGTTCTCTTTCTTTGCAATGAACTCCATGATTGCCGGATCAATATCGCCGGAACGTGTTCCCATAACAAGTCCCTCTAAAGGTGTAAGACCCATGGATGTATCTACACACTCACCATTTAATACGGCACTGATAGAAGCACCATTTCCAAGATGAGCCACAATGATCTTAGAATTTTTCAGATCCATTCCAAGGAATTCAGCAGTACGTTTTGATACAAAACTGTGGCTGGTTCCATGGAAGCCATATCTTCTTACTTTGTACTTTTCATAGTATTCGTATGGAAGACCATAAAGGAATGCTTTCTTTGGCATTGTCTGATGGAATGCTGTATCAAATACACCTACCATCGGTACGTCTGGCATCAGTTCTTTACATGCATCGATACCGATCAGGTTTGCCGGGTTGTGAAGTGGTGCAAGGTCATTGCACTCTTCGATTGCTTTTAATACTTCCGGTGTTAAAACGATAGAAGAAGCAAACTTCTCTCCACCATGTACCACACGGTGACCTACTGCATCGATTTCAGCAAGGCTCTTGATCGCACCAGTTTTCTCATTTACCAGTGCATCAAGTACCATCTGGATTGCCTGTTTGTGTGTCGGCATTGCTGCTTCTGTGATCTCTTTGTCTGATCCGGTCTTCTGGTATACCAGTCTACCGTCAATACCGATTCTCTCGCAAAGTCCTTTTGCTAATACTGCTTCACTGTCAGAATCGATAAGCTGATATTTCAGTGAAGAACTTCCGCAGTTTACTACTAAAACGTTCATATTTTCCTCCCATGCCCTGCCTGCTTTTTAACGGCAGCTTTCTTTTCTTATACAAATGATAAATGGGCAGTCCGACTGATACGAACCGCATATAACTCTAGTATACGCCTCTAACTCTGTTCGCACAAGGTGTTTAAAGTGAGATTTTTTGTACAAAATGAAAAACAGGTTGACAGAATTTTAACGTTATTTTTTTAACAAATACCATTCTTTCACATTTGCGAAAAAAAACTGTATATGGTAGTCTTTAATCAGAATATTATTTACAAAAATGTTCTTTAATTTTTTTGAATGGAGAACCTTATGAAAGTTATCGGAATCATTGCAGAATATAACCCTTTCCACAACGGACATGCCTACCAGATCGCCAGACTGAAACAAAAAACAAATGCCGACTTTGTCATCGTCGCCATGAGCGGTGACTTTGTCCAGCGTGGTGCCCCTGCCATTGTCGATAAATACTGCAGGACCAAAATGGCTCTCTCATGCGGCGTGGATCTTGTCATAGAGCTTCCGACCGTCTGGTCAGTCTCCTCTGCAGAAGATTTTGCCATGGCAGGCGTTACCCTTTTCGATAAAATGAACTGTATTGATGGAATCTGTTTTGGAGCAGAGTCTGACAACCTTCCTTTGCTTAAGATCATTGCAGATATTCTCGCAGAGGAACCGGATACTTATAAATCTGCACTTGCTTACTATTTAAAAAAAGGTATGACATTTCCATCTGCACGGGCTGCTGCACTGACAGATTATTTTAAGAATAACCTCCAAATTTTTTATTCTTGTACAGAAGAGATTTCTTCTATTGTAAATTATTCCATAGAGTCACTTATTTCCATATTAAGTACTCCAAATAATATCCTTGCGATCGAATATCTAAAGGCTCTGAAACGCCGCAATTCTGTCATGACTCCGATCCTGATCCCACGTGCCGGCAGCGGATATCATGACACTGCCATACATGCTCCTTCCGGAAAATTATACTTTTCCGAAGATGAGCAGCACTCCCAGCCAACAGCATCGGCTTCTGCGATCCGGACTGCAATTTCTGATTTTATGACAGCAGATAAGTCACCGGTTTCCCTTTGTGAAATTGCCATTTCCATGCCAGAACCTGCTTTTACGTTGTTTCAAAATGAGATTCTATCCGGCAGTTTTCTTAACGCAGATGATTTTTCATCGATTCTCGGTTACCGTATCTTGTCATGTAATAAAGAAGATCTGCTTGATATTTCTGACATGACACCGGAAATTGCAAACCGCATACTAAAAAATAAATATCAGTTTTCCTCTTTTACACAATTTAGTGAAAAAAACAAGAGCCGTGATATTACCTATACACGGATGAGCCGGATTCTTATGCATCTTCTCCTGCGGATAACTGACGCAGATGTAAAACGATATAAAGAAGCTGATTATATTCCTTACCTGCGCATACTCGGTTTTCGCAAAGATTCTGCTGATCTGCTCTCTGTTTTGAAAAAAAACGTAACTGTGCCTGTCATATCAAAACTTTCCAAATCCCTGCACACTTTTGACGGCACCGCAAAATACATGTTAGAGCAGGATATTTTTGCTGCAGAACTCTATGAACAGCAAAAAGCAGGAAAAACAAAAGATTGTTTTTCCTGCCCTGAATGCAGTAAGCAGATTATCCGCATCTGATCAATGATGGAACAGACGGATTCCGGTAAATGCCATTGCCATATTGTATTTGTTACATGTCTCGATAACATTGTCATCACGGATAGATCCACCCGGCTGTGCCACATATGCCACACCGCTTCTATGTGCACGCTCGATGTTATCTCCAAATGGGAAGAATGCGTCTGAACCAAGTGAAACATTCGTATTTTTATCTAACCAGGCGCGTTTTTCTTCTGCGGTAAATACCTCCGGTTTTACTTTAAAGATATTTTCCCATGCACCGTCAGCTAAAACATCCATATAATCCTCGCCGATATAAAGATCGATCGCATTGTCTCTGTCGGCACGTCCGATCTTATCGAGGAACTGAAGTCCCAATACTTTTGGAGACTGACGCAGCCACCAGTTGTCAGCTTTCTGTCCTGCAAGTCTGGTACAGTGGATACGTGACTGCTGTCCCGCACCGATACCGATTGCCTGTCCGTCTTTGACATAACATACGGAGTTGGACTGTGTGTATTTCAAAGTGATCATAGCGATTGCAAGATCTCTTTTTGCAGCATCCGGGATTTCTTTATTTTCAGTTACCACATTGTCAAAAAAGTGCTCATCGATCACTAATTCATTTCTTCCCTGTTCAAAGGTAATACCAAATACTTCTTTGTGCTCGACCTTTGCCGGCACATAATCCGGATCGATCTGGATTACATTATAATTGCCTTTTTTCTTTGCCTTTAAGATCTCTAATGCCTCATCTGTATAGCCTGGTGCGATCACACCATCAGAAACTTCTCTTTTGATGATCATTGCGGTCGCCTTATCACAGACATCCGATAAAGAAATAAAATCACCAAAAGAAGACATACGGTCTGCACCTCTTGCTCTTGCATATGCATTTGCCAGCGGAGTAAACTCCATATCCATATCATCTACCCAGTAGATCTTACGTTCCACATCACTGAGTGGAAGTCCCACTGCTGCACCAGCCGGTGATACATGTTTAAAAGATGTAGCTGCCGGAAGTCCGGTTGCCTTTTTTAACTCACTGACTAACTGCCAGCCGTTAAATGCATCTAAAAAGTTGATATAACCTGGTTTTCCGTTTAATACCTGGATTGGCAGCTCACCATTTTCCATATAGATTCTGGATGGTTTCTGATTTGGGTTACAGCCATATTTTAATTCTAATTCTTTCATGGGTTCTCCTTTACTTATTTTTATTTATGATTCTGCTCTCATATTTTCCGGTCTCAATATCAATATAGCGGACAAATAAAGAAACCTTGTTATCCTCATTGAGATTTTCCCATACAAATGATGTAAATGTATCAATATCACCCTCGATCGCAACCGGTGTCGGCTCTCCCTCAAAACTTGGAAGCGGATTACCGTCCCCCATATAAGTATGGATAAAATGTGCTTCACCTGCTGTGGGATTCTCATATGCAAATGTATAGCGGTTGCAGGAGGATGGATCCCCGTTGTTGCTCTTTAAAATAGACATCGCATAGTTGAATTTACCGTTTTCAATATGCATGATACCGGAAATTCTAGGTGTATAATTTGGTGCATCCGGCTCAAATTCTCTTGTGCGCAGTGCCTGTTCAAAAGTCTGCTGCTTATCCATCAGTTCATAGATCGTATCTGTCTGATCTCCGTTTGTCACGATCGTTTTATTGCCAAGCACACGGACAGGCGCATAGATGATCAGGCTCGGATCTGTCAGTTTAGAAGGATCAAACGCCTGTGTACGGATACCCTCGCCATCCTCAACAAACACACGGTTACGGCTGTTCTCGCTTCTGCCCATAATAAAATAAGCTGTAATAGCGTGTTTTCCGTCTGCAGATTTTCCGATAATGATTCCTCTTCCAGGATAGGAATTGCCTGAAAGTTCATTCTTTAATGACATTTTCTCCATGATATCCTCCAATTCTTGCGCTGTTTTGCTCTTTTTATTTATCTTATCATTTTGATCCTGTTTTTACAATTATTAGCGTCATGAATTTATTTACTTAATTTTATAAGTTATATTAATATATTATATGAAATATTATTTCATTCGCCCGCTGTCTCCATGTATGTTCCCGGACAGCTTTCCCGTATCCTCTTTCTGCAATTTCCATACACGCGTCCGGTTTTTGCAAAAGCTCATTTACAAGCTCCGGCAGTTCTTCTCTTTTTTCCAGCGAATAATAAACCAGATCTTTTTTATCTGTAAAATTTTCCTTTAGATACCTGCTGTCATCAGTCAGTGAAAGTGTATGCTGTAACATCGCTGTAAATACCCGGTCATGTGCTCCGTCTTTAAACCAGGGCATGATGTTCAACGAAATCTTAGCATCCGCTATCGCCTCTGCGCAGGTCACAGAATCCACCTCCCTGCCATTTTTTATAATGTAATCCTGATTTTCGCAGTCAAGTTTCTCCCAGTTTGCTCCAAATACATGCACTGGGATTTTATGCTCTGCAAGGCATTTTATGATCTCCCCCCGAAAATAACTCCGCATACATATATCAATAAAAACCATTCCCGCAAACGCTGCACGAAGCTCCTCTTCCGGCACTTCTCCTAAATTCCTTCTGATATGTGTCTCTAACATCTGATCGACCGATACCGCAGGATGCACTTTCATATCTTCCATGATCTCATAATAAAACGTCCGGTACTCTACGCCCTGTCTGTCGATTTCCCGGTAAAGGTGTTCCACCGGCGTATAGTTTCCGGTAAAAACAATATCATATTTCCGATTCTGATACGGTATATTTTTAAGTTCCCATTTTTTTCCGTTCTGTTTTTTAATGCAGTTTCCCGCCAATGGCAGAAAATCCACCTGCAATGCAGGATAAAACCGCTTCATATATATCACATGCTCCCTGTCAATACAAAAGATCCGCATATCAGACACCGGAAGTCCTGCCAGTTTCGAATGATAATATAACGGATGATCCACCAGAATATTGATGCATGCTATCCCATGATTTTCCCAGATATAACGTCCGTTTTCCTCAATAAAAATCTCTTCCCCGGAAAGTCCTATAAAGTTGAACGTACAAAGCCATGTTTCCCCGGCTTTTACAAACCGGCTGATACCATCCACTGTATTTACCAGATCATCATAATCCACAAAATAAGTATCATAACCCAGCTCCTGAAATGCTGCTGCTAACTGTTCCGAGAAATATCCTAACGTTTCTACCGCATTTTTTATAAAAATTATTTTCATACTTTTATACTTCCACCTCTTTTTCATTCACAGGATACAATTTCCCATGAATCAAAAAATCCTGCCCCGGACAGGTATTTTTGCATCGTATGCTAATCCCTGACGCAGAGCAGGCTCTATATTACAATCCTGATCGCAATTTAATCTTATTTACTTTTCTCACGCCTGTGAACGATCCCATTCATTTTTTTAAGATCAGTTTTTAAAGCTGTGGATCGGTGCCGGGATTCTTCCGGTACGGTTGATAAAGTCATCACAGGAATATTTATTAACCGGCATGATCGGCGCATAACCAAACAGACCACCGAACTCTACCGTATCGCCAACACCTTTGCCGATTACCGGGATCAGACGTGCCGCTGTTGTTTTCTGGTTTACCATACCAAGAGCCATCTCATCTGCGATCATACCGGAGATCGTAGTTGCCTTTGTATCACCTGGAATGGCAATCATATCAAGTCCTACTGAGCAGACACAGGTCATTGCCTCTAATTTTTCCAGAGTGATCGCACCTGCCTGTACGGAATCGATCATTCCCTGATCCTCACTGACAGGGATAAAAGCACCACTTAAGCCGCCGACATAAGACGATGCCATGACACCACCCTTTTTAACCTGATCATTTAACATGGCGAGTGCCGCGGTTGTACCAGGTGCACCGGCATATTCCAGACCGATCTCACAGAGAATATCTGCAACGGAATCACCGATTGCCGGAGTTGGTGCAAGGGAAAGGTCAATGATACCAAACGGAATCGAGAGACGTCTGGATGCCTCCTGCGCAACCAACTGTCCGACTCTTGTTACCTTAAACGCTGTCTTTTTGATTGTTTCACAGAGTACTTCAAAATTCTCGCCACGTACCTTTTCAAGTGCTGTCTTTACAACACCCGGTCCGCTGACTCCGACATTGATCACTGCGTCCGCCTCTGTCACACCATGAAAAGCTCCTGCCATAAATGGATTGTCATCCGGTGCATTGCAGAATACGACCAGTTTCATGCAGTCCACAGAATCACGGTCTTTTGAACGCTCAGCAACTTCCAGTAAAATCTCTCCCATCAGACGCACTGCATCCATATTGATACCAGTCTTTGTGGAAGCAAGGTTTACGGAACTGCAGACACGATTCGTCCGGCAGAGTGCCATCGGGATGGAACGTATCAGCATCTCATCCGCTTTTGTCATGCCTTTTGACACCAGTGCAGAATATCCGCCGATCAGATCAGCACCGATTGCTTCCGCTGCACGATCCATGGTATCTGCGATCGTCGCAAAATCTTCCGGTGTCTTGCAGGCTGCTCCACCGATCAGTGCGATCGGAGTAACAGAAATACGCTTATTGACAATCGGTATACCATATTCCGCCTCGATCTCCCCTGCAACTTTTGCAAGATCTTTTGCAACGGATGTGATACGGTTATAAATATTTTCATTTAATTTTTTCAGATCAGAATCAATGCATGAAAGCAGGCTGATACCGATCGTAATGGTGCGGACATCAAGATTTTCGTGTTCCACCATGTTGTTGGTCTCGTTTACTTCAAATATATTAATCATTGCTGCTTTCCTCTCTAAATACGATGCATTTTTTCAAAAATCTCAGCTTTCTGGCACTTGATGGATACACCGATCTGTTCACCAATCCCGTCAAGATCTTTCTGACAATCCACAAATGATCTGGTGGATCTGTTCATGTCAACAATCATCATCATATTGAAATATCCGGAAACGATCGTCTGTGAAATATCAAGTACATTCACACCATTTTCGGAAAGATAAGTACATACTTTTGCAATGATACCAACGGTATCCTTACCCACTACTGTAATAATTGTCTTGTCTGCTGTGTTCTCCATCTCTGCTCTCCTCACTTTTCTGCTTTACTAAATCAGTGCAAATATTATGGATAATCATATCATATGTGATTTATAATTTCCACTGTTAAATGTGTTGGAATTTATAAATTTTTCTACTAAATGTCATTAGAAATATTATTTTTTAAAAAATGATACGCTCCGACGGCTCATCCCGTTTTGCCACATACATCGGAAAATCATCACCTTTATAAGGGTTCTCTCCCATTGTTACCTCCAGCCGGACTGTCTCATATGCAAGCTCTGCATAATTATTTTCCTTGCTGAGATGGCCTAAAATAACCGTATTGAAATGATCATGAAGTACTTCTCCTAAAAGCTGACCAGAGAGTTCATTAGAAAGATGTCCCTTTTCCCCAAGAATCCTCTGTTTTAACTGATAAGGATAACTGCCGACCTGCAGCATATGTACATCATGATTTGCCTCTAATAAAAGTACATCCAGATTTTTTATTTTATGAATGATATTTTCATCATAAGTTCCAAGATCAGTTACTACCGCAGCTGTTTTTTCCTCATTTTTTATTTTGTAGGCGACCGGATCTGCCGCATCATGTGAGATTGAGATCGGTTCGATCAAGAGATCTCCGATTTCAAAGGGCTGTTCCGGCGTTATTGCATGAAATAAAGATTCATCTATTTTTCCGACAGACTTTGTATTCAAAATTGCATCTATCGTACCTTCCGTGGCATAGATCGGAAGCCCGTAACGCCTGGCAATGACGCCCAGTCCAGATATATGATCGATATGTTCATGTGTTACGAGAACGCCTTTCATTTCTTCCGTTTTCAGATCAATTGAATTGAGTCCGTTTTCAATCCGTTTTCCACTGATTCCCGCATCGATAAGTACATGACAGTCATCAGATCCGACACAGATACAGTTTCCGCTGCTGCCGCTTGCTATACTGCATAATTCCATTGCTTTAATTCTCTTTCCATCTAAGTTCGATCGTATCTCCGGCCTTTAATACTGCAGAATACGATGCATTCTCACCATTTAGATTGGTAATGATTGCCCTGCCGTTTGAAGCTGTGAGATCAAATTCGTAAAAATCAAAAATATCTACAAATATATACTGTGGTTTTCCGGTAAGTTTTACCGGCTGACCATTGATATATACTAATACCGCGTTGCCATCTTCCGGTTTTTCATCCGTGTTCTGTACACTCTGTACTTCTGTCTGTTCTGTTACATTTTCAGCTGTATCTTCTGCTGCAGCGTCTGGCACTGAATCTGACTGGGACGCTTCTGCATTCACTGTGTTCTCATCTGTTGCCGCAGCTGCATTCCCGGCATTCACTGTGACTTCATCTGACGCAGCCATGCTGTCTGATCCTGCCGTATTTTCTTCTGATGCAGTAACATCGTCTGTTCCCTCTGTGCTGTCTGCATTTACCTGATCTTCATCTAGTGCGGCAGCATCATCTGTCCCCGCTGTACTCTCCTTTGCACTGCTGTCATCATGCGAAACTGCTGCATCTGCGCTATCCTGTGCCTCTGTCTTTGGCTCTACAATATCCGGTATCTCTTCTTCTTTGTATTCCCCGACAGTCGGTGTCTTTACTTCTTTCTGCTCTAACGGCTGGAATGATGGTTTACCATAAGAACGCACGGTCCACTCGATCGTGAAGTTTTCATAGATCAGGGAATCGAGTGTTGCACGACGATTATTTACTAAGATCACATGCTCAACATTCACTTCCACATCCATAAATTCTGCAAGCTGTCCTACTGTGTAGAAACTTCTGGTCTCCACCTGGTCTCCCTCTTTGATCTGATAGGAAGGCAGCTCTAAATTACCGTTGACCTCTAAGAACTTCGGACATCTTATCACATTTCCATTGACTACAAATGCCACGTAATCAGAAGTATATTCCTCTAACTGATCTAACGTGCAGGATGCCGGCTTTCCCGCTGTGGACGGCTCAATTATGATCTCACAGTTAGGCTCTAAGGCGGCATTCAGGTTTGTCGGCCGGTCATTCATATAAACTGCTGCCGACTCGCCCTGTTCTCCGCGGATGATACGTTTTGCACCGTTTACAAAAAAGTTAAGTTCCGATCCCCTCTTCGGGAAAAGATCCTCGTTCGGGAAACCTGCCTGCAATGCGGCATCCACGATCGTTAATCCCTCATTATCATATAATTTAAGCCGCTCACCATTGAAACGCACCATGATAAATCCATTTCTCTGCTCATAATAATTAAGGCAGATTCCAATTGGTGTTACAAGCAGCGGATCTTTCTTGATATCCTGCTGTTCAAAAACAACTTCCTGCAGTACCTCTTCGCCACGCAGTGCCACACGCACGTCCGGAAGATCTAATTTCTCTGCAAGCATTTTTGTGTAACCATGGATCTTACCACCGCCACCAACGATAAACGCTGCACTGACCGTCTGATCACCATTCAATTCTTTGATCTTGGCAGCTACTGCGGTTGTCATCTCTTCCACTACGGGTTTAGTCAGCTCCCATACCTCTTTTGCCGGAATCGTATGCTCGATCAGCATGATATCTTTATAGGTGATCTCATCCTCTGTTGTGCTCTGCAATTTGATATATTCGGCAGTTTTAAAATCAACCAGATAATTCTGCACGATCAGTTCTGTCAGTTCATCTCCTGCAAGAGGAATCATACCGTATGCAATGATGCTTCCGTCTTTCGTAATGGAAATATCGGATGTTCCCGCTCCAATATCGACCAGTGCGATATTAAGCAGACGATAGCTTTCAGGGATTGCAACATTAATAGCAGCAATAGGCTCCAATGTCAGATTTGCTACTTCAAGTCCTGCCTGATTTACCGCCGCATAAAGTCCGTCCACTACATCCTCCGGCAGAAATGTTACGATAATATCTTCGCCGATACGGTCTGCTTTATGTGATTCAATGTTTGAAAATGGCTCATCATTCAAAAAATATCTGACCACTGAATATCCGACACAATAAAATTTGTAATTGGTATCATTCATCTCCTGTAAAACTTTCTGTGCCTTTTCAATTCCAAGCAGATCAAGTGTATGTATATCTTCTCCGGTGACTACGCTTTCCTCCGGATAATCGTAACTGATACTTGTTGTAACCGTCTTAAGCACACGTCCTGCGGCAGCAATACATACCTCCGTCAGGGTTTTTCCGATCTGTTTTTCCAACTGTTCTTTTACTTTTCTTATCGTCCCTGATACACGTCCGATATCATGGATCTGTCCATCTAACATCGCTCTTGTATCATGCTGCATGATATACTGTGCAGTTACGATAAACTGATCCTCTGTACGGTAACCTACAGTTCCAACTACATTTCTTGTACCAATGTCAAGTCCGAACACCAATGACTGTTCCATGTCTTTTCCGTCACTCATCTGCAGTATCTCCTACTCGTTCTCCATATTTGTGATTGCCAAATCAATCTGCTTTCTTGCTTCTTCCACCGTTCCGTTATTATCGATCACCACTTTACAATACTTCCGGTAAACAGATTCCTCTAACTGACTGTCAAAAATCTGCTGTACTTTCTGCATGGAATATCCGCGCGATCTCATAAGGCGTTCTTTTCTTATATCCTCTCTGGTATAAATATACCAAAGTTCGTCACAAATTTCATCATAATGTTCTTCAATCAAAAGTGCCGCCTCTAAAACAAGGATCTTAAGTTCTCCCTTTTCCCGCTCTGCTTCTGCAACAGTTCTGATGTATCTCTTGACTGCAGGATGCACGATTCCATTTAAAGTTTCTCTTTTTCCCCCATCTGAAAAAATAACTGCTGCTAACTTTTTCCGGTCAAACGAACCATCCTCTGACCAGATATCTTCATTCCGGAATCTGTCTTTTAATTTCTGATAACAATCTGTTCCCGGAAGCATCAGTTCGTGTGCGATCTCATCCGCCAGCATGACTTTTACGCCGTCTTTTGTTTCGAGATAATGAAGTATTTCTGATTTTCCCGCACCGACACCGCCGGTAATTCCTATAAATTTCATCTGTTCTGTGCTCCCCGAAACTGAAATATTTTATTTTGCTTCATACCAGTTTTTTCCCACATGTGCATCAATCTCAAGCGTTACCGCAAGGTCTGCTGCTCCATGCATTTCTTCTTCAAGAATCTTTTTGACTGCATCTTCCTCCTCAACCGCTGTCTCCACCAACAGTTCATCATGCACTGTTAAGATCAGACGCGATCTTAAATTTTCTTTTAACAGTCTGTCATGCACACGTATCATTGCGATCTTGATAATGTCTGCCGCCGTTCCCTGAATCGGAGAGTTCATGGCAACACGTTCACCAAACGAACGCTGCATAAAATTGCTGCTCGAAAGTTCCGGTACCGGACGCCTTCTTCCAAACATAGTCGTCACATAACCTTTTTCTTTTGCCTCCGTCACAAGTCCATCTAAAAATGTCTTGATCTTCGGATAAGTTTCAAAGTAACGCTCTATATACTCTGCTGCCTCTTTCTTACTGATGCTTAGATCCTGGCTCAGTCCAAATGAACTGATTCCATATACGATTCCGAAATTAACCGCTTTTGCATTGCGCCGCTGCAGATCCGTCACCTCGTCAAACGGGATGTGAAATACCTGGGACGCCGTGATCCTGTGGATATCCTGTGCTTCCCGGTATGCCTCGATCAGCTTTTCATCCCCGGACATATGTGCTAAAACACGAAGCTCAATCTGGGAATAATCGGCATCCATAAACTCAAATCCCTCTTTTGGCACAAATGCTTTGCGGATCAGTCTTCCCAGTTCGATCCGCATAGGAATATTCTGAAGATTCGGCTCCGTACTGCTCAAACGTCCGGTAGCTGTGATCGTCTGATTAAAACTGGTATGGATTCTGCCATCTTCTGCGATATAGTTTACCAGTCCGTCCGCATAGGTGGACTTTAACTTGGTAAGCTGACGGTATTCTAAAATATCGGAAACGATCGGGTATTCCGGTGCAAGCCGTTCTAACACATCTGCTGCCGTTGAGTATCCGGTCTTTGTTTTCTTCCCATATGGCATGGAAAGTTTCTCGAATAAAATTACTCCAAGCTGTTTTGGGGAATTGATATTAAATTCTTCCCCAGCCTCCTCATAAATCTGTTTTTCCAGTTCTGCGATACGCACTGCAAGTTTATCTCCATACTCCATCAGCGCATCCCTGCATGCAATGATTCCCTCATTTTCCATATCTGCAAGAGTAAATACAAGTGGCATCTCAATCTCGGAAAATAGCTGATCCATGCCCTCTTCTTTCAGATCATCTTCGAGTGTCTTCTTTGATGCCTGCGCCACATATGCCATGTAGCATACATAACTTAGGAATGCTTCCGGCGCATTTTTCATTGCCTGCTCTATGGTCTGCTTTCCAAGAAGATCCGTCTTAGACGGTATCATCTGTCCCATATAGTCTTTTGCAATATCCTCATATGGATACTCATTTTTCAGCGGATTCAAAAGATATGCTGCAAGTACACCGTCAAAAAGATTTGACAAACCGATATTGCCATTTGTCTGCCGTTCCAGCAAACCAAGTGCTGCAAGCTGCGGCTTTAAATCAAGTGTCGCATAGGATGAAGCTTCACTCGTGGTAAGCATGGACATGATCTGCTTTGCCGGAAGATTTTCTCCTGCTTTTATAAAAAAGGTTTCTTCCCCACCAATTGAAACGGCAGCACCAATGCAACACTCCACTGCATCATTTTCTGCGCTTTCAACGATGCCGGACGGCTCACTGTCTGCCCCCGGCATATCTCCTGCCGCAAACAGATTCATCTGCCCGTCTGCTTCCTCGTGGCTATCCTTCTTTTTATCTCCGAAAACAATATAAAAACCACAGTCTTTTCCGCGCAGCTTCGCAAATACTTTCTCTGCTTCCTTTCGGTCTTCCACAAATTTAAAATGTTCTGCCGCCTGATTTTTCGGAGTATCTACCTCAAACCGGTTTAAAAGATTTTTAAATTCCAAACGTTTGCAGAGAAGGTATGCCTCCTCCGTATACAGTCCAGAAATTCCATTTAGCTTTGCTCCTGCAAGATCATAATCAATATCCGCATGGATCTCGATCGTTGCAAGAGTCTTGCTCATCTGTGCAAGATCATAGTATTCTTTTAAATTTTTGCTTGCACGCGGCGGCTTTAATTCATCCACATGCGCATAGGCATTTTCAATGTTTCCGTATTGCGCAATGATCGCAGTTGCCGTCTTTTCACCGATCCCAGGCACACCCGGAATATTGTCCGCTGTATCACCCATCAGTGCCTTGACATCTATAAATTCGATCGGTGTTACCTGATACTTTTCTTTTACCTCTGTGGCATTGTAATCTTCAATCTCTGTACCGGTGCGCTTTGTTTTTGGGATACGGATCTTTATATGATCCGTTGCAAGCTGTAAAAGATCACGGTCGCCGGAAACCACGGAAACGGTAAGACCTTTCTGTTCGCTCTGTTTTGCAATGGTTCCAAGCAGGTCATCTGCCTCGTAACCGCCTTTTTCGATTGTGGTGACTCCCATCGCCTTTAACATTTCTTTTATGAGCGGAACCTGTTCTCTCAGTTCCTGTGCCATCGGCTTTCTCGTGCCTTTGTATTCGGCGAACATTTTATGGCGGAAAGTCGGCTCTGACACATCAAATGCAACCGTCAGATAATCCGGCTGCTCCTCCTCTAAAATCTTGAACATAATATTCAAAAATCCATAGACTGCGTTCGTATGAAGTCCCTCCGAATTCGTCAGATCCGGGATTCCGAAAAATGCCCTGTTCAAAATACTGTGTCCGTCAATCAATACCAGCTTTCCGCCCATTGTTCTCTCCATTCTCTGTCTTTTAGATTGCTCTTGTGTAGCGTTTCAGCCACTCATTTTCCTCCGGTGTCATATACGGGGAAATGGTATCATATACCATCTTATGATAATCATTTAACATCTTTTTCTCACGTGCGCTTAAAAGATCCGGATCGATCGCATCAAGATCGATCGGCGCATAGGTAATATTTTCAAATTCCATGAACTGACCATACTCATTTTTCTCAGCCTTACGGCATACAAGTTCATTTTCCGTACGGATGCCGTATTTGCCCTCTAAATATACGCCCGGCTCATCTGTCGTGATCATTCCTTCTTCTAAAACACCATTGTCATGACGCTCCGGCACAACTCTCCAGCGGAAACCATTCGGTCCCTCATGTACGTTTAACACATACCCAACGCCATGTCCGGTACCGCATTTATAATCAATGCCCATCTCCCAGAGAGGACCGCGGGACAAAATATCAAGGTTTAATCCGGTACATCCATATAAGAACTTCGCATGTGCAAGATTCATATTCGATCTGCATACGGTTGTGAAATGCAGACGCATCTCATCTGTGATCGGTCCAAGTGCCATGGTTCTTGTGATATCCGTGGTTCCCTCAAAGTAATGTCCGCCGGAATCCACCAGTAAGAATCCTTCCGGTTTTAATTCCGTATCTGATTCCGGTGTTGCAGCATAATGCATCATCGCAGCATTTGCACCATAAGCACAGATCGTATCAAAACTCAACTCAATAAAATTCTCCTGCTCTCTTCTTCGCGCTTCAAGATAGTCAGAAGCCGAGATCTCTGTCATAGGGATCTTGCCGATATTTGTCTTGAGCCAGTACATGAACTTCGTAAATGCAACACCGTCTTTTACATGTGCAGCTCTGGTGTTATCCACCTCCGTCTTATTTTTTACTGCTTTCATAAGCTCGGTCGGGTTCGGTTTATCCACAACTTTGATTGCTTTATCAAGACTGTTTACGATACGGTAATTAACCATGCCGCGGTTCATCAGCACGACTGCGTCTGCCGGGATTTCCGGTACATAATCGTAGACCGCATTATATGGTTTTGTAATGATATGGTTTTCATCCAGATAAGCACGGATCTTATCATCCACTACATCCTCCTGCAAAAACCAGATACATTCTGTTTCTGTCAGCACCAGATATGACAATACGACCGGCACATAATCAATATCATTGCCACGGATATTTAAAAGCCATGCGATATCATAAAGAGAAGTTAAAATATGGACATTTGCACCATTCTCCTTCATAGTTTTCCTTAAATCTGCAATTTTATCCGCGGTGCTTTTTCCGGAATATTTTTCTTCTAAAATAAATAAAGGCTGTTTTGACAATGCAGGGCGGTCTTCCCAGATCAGGTCGATCAGATCTTCTGTCACGTGCATGGAGGCATTTTTTGCAGAAGCAATTTTTTCAAGTTTACCTCCCCAGGTACCGTTTACAACACGTCCGTCAAATCCGAGACATCCACCTTCGTTTAATTTATCTTTTACAAATTCATCTACGGTCGGCACGCCCTCTTCGCCCATGCGGTAGAGTGTAACTGTGCTGCCCTTAAGCTGGTTTTCCGCCTGTACAAAGTAACGTCCATCCGTCCAGAGCCCTGCCTCCTCTGCTGTGATAACGGCAGTTCCTGCAGAACCGGTAAATCCGGTAATAAACTTTCTTGCCTTAAAATGGTCTCCTACATATTCTGATTCATGGAAATCAGCAGTCGGCACAACATATACAGTGATCCCTCTTTTCTCCATCTCTGCACGCAGTGCCTTTAATCTTTCCTGTATCATTTCTTACTTTCCTCTTTCTTATATATTTTCCAAAATCTGTCTATTACATGATGGCTGTTTCTTCCATCACGCATCCGTATACTCAAAAAACTTCGTATCGATCTCCGGATAAGATCGTTTTAATGAGATTGGTCTTCCGGAACGGTTCAAAAAGCAGTGGGAACTCTTTCCGGTTGTCCGCAGTTCTCCGGTCTCTTTGTCTGTCATCCGGTATTCCAAATCCATCTTGATACCATTATAACGGGTGATCTTTGTCTCGATCACGACAGTATCATCAAAATGTACCATGCTGTGATACTCACAGGATACGGAGAGCACAGGACTTATGATCTCCATCTCCTCCATCTGTTTGTAACTGAGTCCGATCTGATCCATGAGATCCATCCTCGCCTCTTCCATCCATTTGATGTAATTTGAATGATGGATGATCCCCATCTGATCCGTCTCATAATATTTTGCATGATGCTCATATGGGCGGATTTTGATATCATCGGCATTTTCATTATAAATTTCTATCTCTTTTTTACTCATATAAATCACTACCTTTCTCAAACTCCTCCAAGCTATAGTATCTCACAGAACCGCTTTAATTTCAATGGTGCCTTTTTATCCATGCGGTCAGGCATGCGGTCAGGATAACGATCATAACACAGACAAATGAGATCCCGGCTCCCACCATAAATCCAGGTGTCCGGTAACGCAGTTCGATCGTGTGTGTTCCTTTTTCAAGATAAGTACTGATAAATGCCTCTCCAAAAACTTCCGGCTTGGTTTCTTCTCCATCAACATACAATTTCCATCCTGCATCATCCGCCACTGAAAAGATCAGCCGTCCTTCTTTTTTCACATCGATCGTTCCGGTGATCTTCGTATCGGAAAATGACGTCATCTCCATCGTCTGCTCATTTAATGTCTGATAAGCAGTATCTACTGCATCGAGATTTAAGGCATATGCAGTAATGTTCACCCTCTCCTCGCTGCTGTTTTTAATCTTTACTTCCGTACCTGCCGTGCAGTATCCAAGATCAAGCGTATAACCATGCGAAACTTTCGTGAAAGATTTTGTCCTGCCGTCACTGATCTCTTCTGTCAGGCTGTCCACGGTCGTCGAATCATAGGTAGCAAAAATATATGCATCTTCCTGCACATCGATCGTTGATTCTCCGACCACTGATTCCGATGGGATCTCTGTCAGCATCGTCTCATCTGCACCGAGAAGTTCTGCAAGTTTATTCTGCGCTGTGATCTCGTCTAAATCAGAATAATCCCACGCTTCGATCACATTCTCATCCATCATAAAGCCAAGCGGGAGCACGTATTTATTTTCATAGAGATAAGTGTTTCCGCTTCCTGCCACAAAAGAACGGATCGGATTTGCCTCAAGCGCATTATCTGCGATCACATAGCGCAGGGATAACATCGCAGATAAAAGCGGTGTTGCCCCATTCACGCAGTAAAAATTCTTACCGCCCTCCATTCCGACTGCCTGATAAAAATGACTGACATCTAAATTCATCAGTGACGAAAACTGTGTTGCAGAACGATATCCATACAATGCGGCATCATTTTTCGTTTTACGCTCTAATTCCTCTGTCCGGTAAAACAATACGCCTTCCTTCTGTGCCTGATCTTTTGCCTCTGCAAGTACCGCATGATAATCATCCACCGCCTTTACATAAGCAGTCCTGCTTGTTGTCTCAAGTCCGGTCACATTGTAATTAAAGAATAATTCTAACAGCATCGCTACGCAGCCACAGACAAGCATGATCTTCTTCAGTTCTTCCCTGGTTGCCCTTTTGATCCTTCCGATCTTTTTTACCTCATCTTCCCGGATACATTCCTCCGCATAAAAATAGATCAGCAGTACCACAATATAACTTCCCAGAAAAACATAAGTTGCCGTTGCCGCACTCTCCCCTAAGATTGTCCCATCAGAAAGATGATAGGAAACCGTCATCAGACCGATCGATGTCACTCCTGCCACGATCACATCTAAAAACCGCGTCCCTTTAAAATGTAAAAATGCCTCATATGCAACCGCAAGCAATAAAAATGCGTATAAAAAAGTCTGTCTTCCCGGCAGGGAATCAGGAAAATGCATACCATGCCAGATGAAATCAAGTATATTATTTGAAAAACTGAGAACAAAAAATACTGCCAGAATTCCACGCGCCAGCTTCTTTTTCCAGGATATTTCACGATTAAGCAAATATAGTACAAACAAAAGAATAACAAATACTCCACAGTAAATATTTGGCCAGTGGTCTTTTCCTGTATAGGGCTCTGCCATCACAGAATGTCTTCCCAGCTCCGCAATAATGTTAAAATACCATTCCATCGTATCCGGGAACGAAATATTCTGTGACCCACTTGCACCAAGTGTGATCGCCTCAGGAATGATCAGAACTGCACCCGTTCCACCTGCCAGAAGAGAATAAACTGCAAAACGAATCCAGGCACCGATCCCTGTTTCCTTATTTTCAAGCCATGTGATCAAAAACCAGATCACCTGAAAAATGCATACCATGATCGCAATGTAATAATTACTGATAATGCATAAAGACAGCGAGATATAATAAAGCAGTACCTTTTTCTCTTTGATCAGTTTTTCGAGCCCAAGAACAACAAGCGGCGCTAACATCATACAGTCTAACCACATGATATCCCATGCATAGGCTGCGGAGAATCCGCACAATGCATAGGCTGTCGCAAAAATACTGACCGCAATATGATTTTTTTCAAAGTGCTCTTTTAAATAATAACCAAAAAACAGTCCCGCAAATGAAATTTTCAAGATCACAAGCAAGGTCATAAATTCGATCACATGATTTTGCGGACATAACAGCAGCAGCCAGTTCAGGGGGCTTGCCAGATAATAGGCATACAGAGAGATGAAATCTGCCCCCAGTCCGACATTCCATGAGTAAAACAGACTGCCGCCATGTTTGATCTTATCCATCAGCTCCGTGAAAAAAGGACAGTACTGATGGTACATATCAATGTGTAAAATACACTGCTCTCCAAACGGATAAACGTCATGAAGGATACATATCACAACCAGAATAAAAAATGGCAGAAAGAATGAAGCAAGAAGCGGCATTCTTTCTTCCCACAATTGATTTTGTAGTTTCTTTTCTCTTTTCAAAACCAAACCTCTCTTTTTATCATTTTCTAATTGACAGTTCCATGATCAAACAACTCATAATACTGCAGTTTCCGGTAAATATCCATCTCATCTTTTTCATCGGAAGCCCGCACTTCACTGCCATCTGCTTTTACCGTACGCACGGCAGAAATGACCGGATATTCTGTCTTTAAATGCATCAGATAGGAACGGTATTCGTCCAGTGGAACACCTGCACGCTCTAACACTTCTGCTGCAAGATAATTTGCACTCGTATCTGCACCCGTTTCCTCATCAATATCATAATTTGCCCATACCACATAAGGAACCTGATAACGCAGTTTCTGCTGTTCCTCTGTCAGGTGATTCCAGGACATTCCATTTTTTGCAAGAACCGTAGATGCAACGGCATCACTCGGCTGGTGATCCCCGAAGAAAACGATCACTGTTTTTTCATCTGCATCTTTAAAATAAGAGATTAAAGACTCCAACGCTGAATCAGAAAGTTTTACCAGCGATAAATACTGCTGCAGCGAAAAATTAGTGGAATCTTTCACTGAGATATCCGGGGTAAAATTGCCATACTGATCCTGATATCCACCGTGATTCTGCATTGTCACATTAAAAACAAACAATGGTTTATCTGTTTCTTTATTTTCATAAAATTCGATAATCTTATCCACACAGCTCTCATCACTGATATACTGTCTCACATACTGTGGATTCACATACTCATCTTTAAATACACTTTCGTTAAAACCTAACATCGGATAAACCGTATCACGTTCCCATCCGCCTGCATTGTATGGATGTGTTGCAATCGTCTGATATCCTAATGTTTTCAGATAATCCGGAAGTGCCTTTAAATCCCCATTGATATACTGCTGGTACGGAATACTTCCCTGTGGAAGAAATGCCATGGTATTGCCGGTCAGAAATTCAAACTCGGTATTTGCCGTATTTCCGCCACATACAGATACGTTTAACATTCCGGTAACCGTATTTTCTGCTCCCTGTTCCAAGCTGTGAATAAACGGCATGTAATCCTCATTTGTCTCAAAATCACCCAGAACCGACAGATCCGAAAACGACTCATTCATCATCACAATGATATTTGGAAGTTCTTCATCCTTTTGTGTATCATCTTTTGCTGCCGGATCAGTATCCTCCGACATTGCACCTCCTGCTCCGTAGGAATCAAGCACTGCCTGTGCCTCCGAGTCACTGTAATGCTCCGGTTTATCGATCGACATATATGCAAGATTCATCACAAATGTGACTGCCATTCCATCCACATCTGTCATGTAGACCGGTGTAAACAGCTTATTATAAAGTCTGTGGCTGTTCTGAAAGCTCTCCTGCTGTAAGGTTCCCGCAAACAGTGAAAGCACCACAGCCACAAGTGCTGCCGGTATAAGCCGTTTCCAGAATACAAAACGTGTTACTTTTACCTTTATAAAATGAAATAATGCGATTGCCACAAGAAACACCAGTGTTACCACGACCATACGCGTATCCGGCATAAAATTATAATTATCCGCCACACTCGCCGCCGTTTTCCATGAAAAAATATCCCACGGCACGATCGGATTTGTACGGAAACGCACTACATAACTGTTTGCAATACCATAGATCATCGCCACACCATAAACGATCCGGTGTGCTGTCTTTAATTTTCCTGTCAGCAAAAACAGTACAATCGTTACCAGTAAAAACAGTACAATATTAAAAAACTGAGCCCACGGACGCACGACCATAAACGGATTGTGTGAATAACACTCCATAAGATAAAAACATGCCGCAGGCGGCAATATGACAAGCAGCAACGATATGATACTGCTTCCTGCCTTTTTTAAAATATCATTCTTCTTATCCGACTTTTTGTTCCTTGCTGCTATTTTCTCATTTCTCTGCTCTTTTAATTTTTCCCAGAAACCTTTTGGTTTCGTATTTTTTCTTTTTCTGCTAGCATTCATGTCAAACCTCATTTCAAGGGTGTATCTTCCCTTTAGATAATTAGCCGAATGATATTTTAGCACATTCCTCCAGCAAATAACATCTGTTCGTAAAAAATTCATAAATTCATAAGTTTCCAGTATTGCAACACTATTTCCCAGCCTTTATTTTTTGCATGTTCTGTCGAATAAAATAGTTATTTTGACGCTTTATGTTAATAAAGCAATAATCTTTCCCACAGACGTCTTTATTGTCTTGACATTTCAAATAATTTTTTTTAACATGAAAATATATACAATACCTGTATCGATTTGAGTGGCGCAAAAAGGAAGATGAAAATGAATAGTGAATCTGAAATCAACCGTCTGACAAAAGAGAATGAAACTTTCCGAAAAATCATTGAAACACAGCAGCATACGATCAATCTTCTCATTGATCATTTTATTGCCGGTAATACAGATAAACAGATCAAAAAGAACTAAATTTTGTATTTTTATTAAAAAAACAGAGCGACCGTCTGCCGCTCTGTTCCTTTTATCCGTGATAAAAAATCTTCCTTCAAAATATACAATCTGCTGTTTATGATCTTTTTGGGCACAAAAAAAGCTGCTGACGGGAATCGGACCCGTGACCTCCGCACTACCAATGCGACGCTCTACCGACTGAGCCACAGCAGCATTGTGTTTTCAACACCTGTATTACTATACAATAGGATTGTACGCTTGTCAAGCATAAAATGCAGGAAATTTTTGTAATTTTTCAAAAAATTTACACAATCCCAGATCAACATTCCATGTCTCACCGGGATTGTGTTCTTCGGGTCTTCTGGCCAGATGGTGTTTTGTCACCACATCCGTTATGTTCTTCCCGTTTTGTTTCAATCAGCCTCTCCTTTTTTACATCCGATTCATAATCTTGATGTGTGACTTAAAAAGAGAATAATATTTCATTCCCTTATCTTTGCCATAATGTCCCTGCAATGCAGCTCTTAATGAATTGAGATTCTTTCTCTTCGCATTTGCCTTATACAAAAACGAGGAAAAATCTTCCGGACAGTCCAGTTTTGGATCACTGTAGGCAAATACTGTCTGACAATAAACATCAAACTTCTCTTCCTCACTGATCGCATTCTGATTCTCACGGCAGATTGCATATGCAGAACTGTTCTTTGCCTCCTGGTAAAGTTCTTTTCCGATCTCTTCCCCAAAGAACAATACCAGTGCATTGTGAAAATCTGCAAGACGATCTTTGCTGATGCAGGTAAGCAGGCTGCGGATAACCTCATCCTGTTCCTTTGAAATCTCTGGTGTTTTCACCATTATATTCTTCTCTGGATCTGCATCTGACAATTCTTCATCCTGCTGATTTCCATCTGCTGTTTCATCCGGTCTCATAATTTCATCCGGCATTTCCATCTGAATCTCTTCTGGTTCAGACATTTCTTCTGATTCTACATATTTTTCTGTCTGTACCTGTTCTTCCGCAGTTACCGTTTCGTTTTTCATAGACTCAGCTGTCTGCTCCGTCGCAGCTTCTGTCTCGTGTTTCAGAAACTCTACTGTCTGCCCCGTCGCAGCTTCTGTGGAATTTTCCAAAAACTCTGCTGTTTTTGTCTTCTGCTGTAATCTGCGGCTTAATTCTTTTCCGCTGATACGCTGTACCGGCATATTACGCTGTTTCCAATAGCGGACTGCTGCATCAAATCCGGTATCATTTGAAACGATCACATAACAGTTTTCCTGATTCTCACACAACATATACCCAAGCTGTGTAACAAGCTGGAAATCAAGTGCATTGCTTCCCTCAAAACATTTTATAAACTCTGCTTCTTTCTCCGTCTCCTTTAATAACCTCACATTTTCGTAATTCATATGCGGACTTTTCTGCGTATAAAATACGATTACTTCCTCATCAGGCTGTGATGCTACCAGTAACGGTACCCATATATCTCCTACATTCTCACTGTCAACCAAATATATTCTTTTCATCTGATCACCGGCTGATCGAAACACATTTATTATAACATAAGACGGAATCATGCCTCTACTCTTTTTTACAGAATATCAATATATTCTCCCGCAAGTGCTTTATTCATGCTGCGTACTGCACAGAATTTTCCACACATGGAACAGGTATCCTCGTGTTCCGGTTTTCTGCTGTTCCAGATTGCTTTAGCCGTTTCCGGATCTATTGCACATTCCCACTGTGCATCCCAGTCTAATACACGTCTTGCATCTGCCATCTTATCATCGATCTCCCTTGCTCCACGGACACCCTTTGCAATGTCTGCTGCATGTGCTGCGATCTTCGATGCAATGATCCCCTGTTTTACATCCTCCACGTTTGGCAGTGCCAGATGTTCTGCCGGTGTGACATAACATAAGAATGCTGCTCCGTTCTGCGCTGCGATCGCCCCTCCGATCGCAGATGTGATATGATCATATCCCGGTGCAATATCCGTAACAAGTGGTCCTAACACATAAAAAGGTGCACCCATACAGATTGTCTGCTGGATCTTCATATTGGCTGCGATCTGATCCATCGGCATATGCCCCGGTCCTTCGACCATAACCTGTACATCTTTCTCCCATGCACGTTTTGTCAGTTCTCCAAGTCTTACCAGTTCTTCGATCTGGCATACATCAGATGCATCCGCAAGACATCCGGGACGGCAGGCATCTCCAAGTGAAATGGTCACATCATGCTCACGGCAGATCTCAAGGATCTCATCGTAATATTCATAAAACGGATTTTCTTCTCCAGTCATACACATCCACGCAAATACAAGAGAACCTCCGCGGGAAACAATATTCATTTTACGTTTATGTTTCCGGATCTGCTCGATCGTCTTTCTTGTGATTCCACAGTGCAGTGTCACAAAATCCACGCCGTCCTCCGCATGCAGACGTACCACATCAATAAAGTCTTTTGCAGTCAGTGTCGCAAGATCTCTCTGATAATGGATCACAGAATCATAGATCGGCACGGTACCGATCATAGCCGGACATTCTGCTGTCAGTTTTCTGCGGAACGGAATTGTATTTCCATGAGAGGATAAATCCATAATAGCATGTGCGCCCATATTGACTGCCGCCATAACTTTCTCCATCTCCACATCATAATCTTTGCAGTCCCTTGACACACCAAGATTGACATTTATCTTTGTGCGGAGCATGGACCCCACGCCCTCCGGATCAATACATGTGTGATGTTTGTTTGCGCAGATTGCAACTTTTCCCTCTGCTACAAGCGGCATCAGTTCCTCTACTGTCATACGCTCCTTTTTTGCCACGATCTCTAATTCTTTTGTCACAATGCCTTTTCTTGCTGCATCCATCTGTGTTGTATACTGTTCCATACATTTTCTCCTTTTCGCATGAAAGACTGCTGGCGATGAGAATTTTTCTATGAATGATTTAAAAAATCTCCTGCCGCAAGTGCGACAGGAGATAACATCTTCCCAATACGCTCCCTACGACAGTATTAACTGACAGGTTCAAAGAGTCAGGTTTTAACCTTCTCAACTGCAATCTCTCCAGGCACTATCCCAGACATGCAGTCCCTCTGCGTTGTTTTCTATTATATTTTACCGACTCATTCAGTCTAGCGGAATCTATGATAGTTGTCAATATTTGTACAACAAAAAAGACAGCCGATGCTGTCTTTTTAGGAGAAGGTATTTTTACTATGGGGTATAGCAAAAACTATATATAATGTATTGGGGGGTTTTTACAGTCATTATAATAGCATGATTTTCTCAATAAGTGTTCACAAATGTTACAATTTTCTCTTTTATTTTTTATGCAACATGCATAATTCTTTTTCGTAACAATCCACAAAAAAGCAGATAATTCTTTTACATCTTCCCCATTTCAGGATTCATCTCACGGATTTTTGCCTTAATACGCGAAAGCGCATTATCAATGGATTTTGGCGTCTTTCCCATCTTTTCTGCAATCTGCTGATAATGAAGTCCCGCAAGGTACTGGTCTAATACTTCCCGTTCCATCCTGCTTAAATGTGTCCGGAGCCTTTTCCAGAACTGCGCTACATTCTCCTGATCGATCATCATCTGCTCCGGATTGCCGATTCCATCCATCGTCAGTGTTTCCGCCAGCGGATATCCGTTTTCGCCGTTTTCTGAATAGAAAGAAACATAAGAATTAAGTGGTGCATGCTTCTTGCGGTTTGACGCCTCAACTGCCTTATATAACTGTCTTGTGATACATAATTCCGCAAAATGAAAAAAAGACGCTTCTTTCGTGTTATCAAAATCTCTGATTGCCTTAAACAGACCGATCATCCCCTCCTGGATCAGATCATCCGTCTCCCCACCGATTAAAAATACTGCATTTGCCTTTTTGCGGACCAGCGGTTTATATTTATCCAGAATATAATCCATGATCTTTCCGTCCGTATCACCGCTGTCTTTTAATACCGCGATCAACTGTTCGTCTGTCAAATCCTGATATGACTCTAACATGTTCCTCCCAAGACTCCCGCTGCAAATTTAGCGCATACGCTGCCGCACGATCTCATATGCAAGTACACCTGCTGCTACTGATGCGTTCAAAGAATCAATATCCCCCTTCATTGGGATGGACGCAACAAAATCGCAGTTTTCACGCACAAGTCTGCCAACACCTTCGCCTTCACTGCCGATCACAAGACCGATCGGTCCTTTCAGATCGAGATCATACATACAGGTTCCATCCATATCTGCGCAGACAAACCACATTCCTTTGTCCTTTAACTCTTTCATCGTTGCAGTCAGATTTGTTACCTTTGCAACCGGGGTATAGTTGATCGCTCCGGCAGATGTCTTTGCCACGGTAGCTGTCAGACCAACTGCACGGCGTTTTGGAATAATAACACCATGTGCCCCCGCAAGATTTGCGGTACGGATGATCGCACCAAGATTATGTGGGTCCTCAATATTATCCAGAATAAATAAGAACGGCGGCTCACCCTTTTCTTCTGCCAGTTTTAACATATCTTCCACCTCAGCATATTCATATGCAGCAGCAACAGCGATCACACCCTGGTGTTTTTTTGTCTCAGAAAGCTGGTCTAAGCGTTCCTTTTCCACAAAATGTACGATCGTGTCGTGTTTTTTTGCCTCTCTTACGATTGTGCGTACCGGACCGTCCTGACAGCCGTCTAACACAAATAATTTATCAATCGTTTTTCCGGAACGGAATGCCTCAAGCACCGCATTCCGTCCCTCTATTTTCAGCTCTTCGTAGCCCATTACTCTCTCCTTTTACATTTTCAGTGCAAGTTCGTCCACACCTGTCTTTACCAGTTCCACCAGACGTTCAAACTCATCTTTTAAATACAGATATCCCATCAGTGCCTCAAATCCGGTTGCTTTCCGGTAGTCTGACATTGTCGCATTTTTTGCCATTGTCGGCGATTTTGCATTTCTTCCGCGGCGGTACACTTCCGTTTCTTCCTCCGTCAGAACCGGAAGTAATTTCTCGATCATCTCCGCCTGTGTGTGCGCTTTTACAATCTGGCTTGTCCGCTTATGAAGCTCTCCTGCTCTCGTGTTTCCTTTTCCGACAACAACCGAACGGATCACCAGGTCAAATATCCCATCTCCGATATATGCTAACGTAAGAGGTGAATATGTCCGGATATCTACTTCACTGATCCCAAACTGTTCTTTAATATAGGAATCTATTCCTTTCCGCATCGGCATTTCCCCTCTCTCACGCTTTGTGCCAGATCACACCTTCTCTGGTATCTTTCAGTACAATGCCCTTTTCAAGCAGTTCATCGCGGATCGCATCTGCTTTTGCAAAATCTTTTGCTTTCTTTGCTTCCTTACGTTCCTCAATCTTTGCAAGTACATAGTTTTCTAACTCTGCATCGATCTCCTCTTTTGCATCTGTCTGTGCCGTTGTCAGATTTAAGGATAATACTTTGTCAAAATCATTGATCAACGCAAGTTTTGTTTTATCATTCATATCATCTTTGAGCAGATCGTAAATGATCGTGATCGCCATTGATGTATTCAAATCATTGCTGATCGCATTCTCAAATTTTGCCTTATAAGCATCAAATTTATCCTGCTGTACCGCTCCCTCATCCTTTAATTCTGCGATTCGTTTGGTCAGTTTTTTATAAGCTGCAGCCATGTTGTCTAACACTTCATAAGAAAACTCTAACGGTTTTCTGTAGTGGGACTGTAAACAGAACATACGGTATACGATCGGATCATAACCTTTTTCCTGCAGCAAGGATACCGTAAGAAAATCCCCTTTGGACTTACTCATTTTTCCGGATTTGTCATTCAAATGCTGTACATGGAACCAGTATTTACACCATGTATGGCCAAGGTAACTCTCGGACTGCGCGATCTCATTGGTGTGATGCGGGAAAATATTGTCTACACCTCCGCAGTGGATATCTACATACTCGCCTAAATGTTTCATGCTGATACAGGAACATTCAATATGCCATCCCGGATATCCAACACCCCATGGACTATCCCATTTGAGTGCCTGATCCTCGAATTTTGATTTTGTAAACCAGAGTACAAAATCATTTTTATTTTTCTTATTCACATCTTCTTCCACATCATCGCGGACACCGACTAACAGTTCTTTCTCACTCTGGGAAGAAAATACATAATAATCGTCTAATTTGGATGTATCAAAATAAACATTTCCACCTGCCACATAGGCATAGCCTTTCTCAAGCAGCACCTCGATCATATGGATGAACTCCGGGATACAGTTCGTTGCCGGCTCCACAACATCCGGTGTCTTGATATTTAACTTCTTACAGTCACTAAAGAATGCGTCTGTATAATATTTTGCGATCTCCATCACTGTTTTGTGCTCTCTTTTTGCACCTTTTAACATCTTATCTTCGCCGGTATCTGCATCAGAAGATAAATGTCCGACATCCGTGATATTCATGACGCGCTTGACATCATAGCCGACATAACGGAGTGATTTTTCCAATACATCCTCCATGATGTAACTTCTGAGGTTGCCGATATGTGCAAAATGGTATACGGTCGGTCCACAGGTATACATGCCGATCTTTCCATCCCCATGCGGGATTACCGTTTCTACTTTTCTTGTCAGTGTGTTGTAAAATTGAAATTTATTTTCCATTTAAATAATCCTCCTTGTTTTGCGAAGCAAAATGCGAATCCTCTGATGAGCAGAGGATTTTACTCCTTGTTTTGCGGAGCAAAATGCAATTTTATTTTGTTTTTTGTGCATCAGCACTTAAAATCCGGACTGCCTGCTCTAAATCAAGCACACGGTTGACCAGTTCTGCATTTTCCCTCTGCAGTACGGTAATATCCTCTTTGACCGGATCCGGCAGATGGCATTGATCCATATCACTGCGCGGCATCTTCACATTGTCACGTTTTACGATTCTTCCCGGAACACCAACTACGGTACAGTTTGGCGGCACTTCCTCTATGACCACACTTCCCGCTCCGATCTTGGAATTTTCTCCAACGGTGAAGGAACCGATGATCTTTGCACCCGCACTGATCATAACGTTATCCCCGATCGTCGGATGACGTTTTCCGGTCTCTTTTCCGGTACCGCCTAGTGTCACACCCTGATACAGAGTAACATTGTCCCCAACGATCGCCGTCTCTCCAATGATCACACCACTGCCGTGATCAATAAAAAATCCTTTCCCGATCGTTGCTCCCGGATGTATCTCAATTCCTGTTTTTCTCGCTGCCCGCTGTGAAATATATCTCGCCCAGAAGAAATGTCCTTTTAAATACAGCTTATGCGCACGTCTGTAGCTCAACATAACCCGAAAACTCGGATAAAGCAATACCTCCATCGGCGATTTGATCGCCGGGTCCCGCTCCTTTATCACTGTAAATTCTTCCTTAATATGACTGATGATTCCCAAAACCGGCATCCCCTTTCCTGGATCAAAAAAAAGATCATTTCATCTCTAAGAGACGAAATGATCCGTGGTTCCACTCTAATTTAAGGATCTTATGATCCTCACTCAATACACTTAACGTGTGTAACCCGTATCCGGATACTGTATTGGCAGACAAAGCCCTTTCCCCGGACAGGCTCACGGAGGCACTTCGGAAATCTCTTTCTGAAAACTGCTTGCAGCCGATGGCAGTTTCTCTCTGTCAGCACTCTGGTTTCTTACTCTTCCCGTTCAACGCCCTTATCGTATTTATACTGGTAAGTTTATTTACTTACTCTAGTTTATGCACTTGCTTCCGATTTGTCAACTTTTTTATTTGTTCTCTTCCCTTTTTCTCATTGCATACAATCCTTTTCCGTGTTACATTATAAATAGTATCTGGTTATTCTGGGGGTAATTTACAATTTATACGAAGGATTTTATTATGGAACAGCAAAGAGAAACTCTGTTGATTGTAGATGATTCACGCTTACAGCGTGCAGTTTTAAATGAAATATTTTCTTCAAACTTCAATATTCTTGAAGTATCCTCCGGCGAGGAATGTCTGAAAATGATCGAAGAAAAACAGGACATGATCGATCTTGTCCTTTTAGATCTGGTCATGTCCGGCATGGATGGTTTTGATGTTCTAAAACACAGACAGGGAATGCCGGAATTTAAGAAAATCCCGGTTGTAGTTCTCACAACCACCGATACCCCTGAAGTCCAGACAAAAGCATTCGAATTAGGTGCAAGCGACTTTATCAGTAAACCTGCTGAACCCGCCATCGCACGCCTGCGTATTGGTAACATTTTGAAAACCAACCGCAGACTGAATAATATTTTACAAAAGCGGGAAGAATTACGGATCAGATCAGAAGTTGATGAGATGACACATCTTCTGAATAAAACCACAGCTGAGCACACAATTTCCCATATACTTTTATCAAGTCCCGAAGGTCTGCATGCATTATTCGCCATTGATATCGATAATTTCAAAGCAGTTAACGATATCTGTGGCCACAAAATGGGGGATCACACAATATCTGTGGTAGCCGGTATTCTTGCATCCCATTTTTCAGGTTCTGATATTGTTGGACGCATCGGCGGAGATGAATTTGTTGTTTTTGTGCGAAATATAACAACCAAAGAGGCAATCTACGAAAAAGCACAGGAGCTTTTAAATGCCATTTCCGACAAGGAAGGACTGTCAATCCCTGAAAATGTTACGATCAGCATCGGTATTGCTTTCACAGATCCATACGAAACGTCTTATACCACACTTTTTCAGAAAGCAGATACTGCACTCAGCAACTCAAAAAAATCCGGGAAACAATGTTTTTCCGAATATGGGGTTTCTTCGCCAGTATCCGATGCCACGCTGAAAAATATTTTATTATATACACAGTCCAGGCATGTCGCATCCACGTTGAAGTTCGCTCATTCTTATCCGGACAGGCTTGTAAAAATATCTTCCCTTGCTGAGATACATTATGCGGTTATGGATAAAAACAACCACGTTCCTGCCGTTTACATAGATGTATCCGAAAGCGAAGATGACGGTCAGAAAATATGGGAAGAATTAAGTCATGAATCCTGGGCACAGTCAGTCCCTGTTATTGCCATCTGTCAGGAAAGTAACCTGACACAGGTTCGGAATGCCATATTATCCAATGTGATCAGCGATCTTATTTTTGATCCGATTGATGTTGAAAGTATCAAAAGACGCATCAAAAAATATCAGACACATGATGATATCTCATAAAAACAACGGTCAGATGACTTTATTTATCATCTGACCGCTTTTTATTCTGCGTATCTATTTTTTTGTTTTAACTGATTTTTTATTTGACCAGTCTGAATAAATCTTTACCTTTTTGGTTCCTGATTTTATTTCTTTGTACGTCCGTATTTTTATATAATACTTTTTCCCCGGCTTTAGACCTTTTATTCCTTTCGATGTAGTCTTATTACCTTTGACTACTGTCGTTTTTGTGTTCTTTTTGGAAAATGATGCATCCGTTGCATATGCGATTTCATATCCGCTTGTCTGTGATGCCTGTTTTTTCCATTTTAGTGTAAATGATTTTTTTGCGGCTTTTACATCTGTGAGGGATGTTCCCTTCGGGCAGATCTCAAACGTCTTTTTCAGTGCTCCGGTATAATTTCCACGGAATTTAACTGTTACAGTCGCTTTTCCGGTATTCTTATTGTTCTGATATGACACCTTATAAGAACCGCTTGAAATCACTTTTCCTTTATTATCTGTCACTTTTATGGCAGGCTTTTTCGCTTTTCCATCGTACACATAACGCTCTTTTGAAAGTTTTAACTTCTTAGGTGCATTAATTGTCTCCTGCTGCAGCACTGTTTTGCATACACTGCACACAGTCACATTTTTCCCATTACTGCCCGGCTTTGCCGGCGTCAGCTTCTTCTCCGGTGTGTGGGATTTCTTTGCGATCTTCTCTTTGTAGCTTTCCCCGCAGGTACAGGAATAAACTTTTTCGCCTTCTTTTTCACAGGTTGCCTCTACGGTCTTCTGCAGTACATAACTGTGTTTGTGTGCCGGCTTCTCTGTATCCGGTTCCGGTGTCTCTGTTCCCGGCTTCTCTGTATCCGGTTCCGGTGTCTCTGTTCCCGGCTCTTCTGTATCCGGTTCCGGTGCCGGTGTCTCTGTTCCCGGCTCTTCTGTATCCGGCTCTTTCAGGGCTGGAATCACTATTTTTTCTCTGCTTAACTCCTCATGACATGTGGTGCAATACATTACTTTTTCATAGCTTCCTTCCACACCCACTTTTGCTTCCACACGATTTTCGATGACAGTGTCTCCCTTTTTATGCCCTAATGCTGAAACCATAATATTCTCACGGGAAAGTTCTTCCCCGCAGCCTTTATCCTTACAATAAACTACCTTATCGTAGCTTCCTTTTTGGGTACAGGTCGCAGCTATCTCGTTTTCTTTTACCGGCTCGCCCGCCACGTTCCCCCACTAATCGTCTGGTTCATCTGTGAATATTATTTCCTTTTCTGCCAACACGGTATCTTTCAGTGCTTTTACATCTGCCACAGTATTCGGATCATCAAACGGATCCGAACATAATAATAAGGTGTATTTTCCTGTTTTCACTTCACCATATGCAATCAGATAATAGCGGTCTGACTCATTTTTATCCACATCCAGACGGATTGGGTTTTCCCAGTCCTTTTTTTGTTGAATGTCTTCATCATCACTATTCCAGTAATCAGAACGGATCAGTATCATATCATTATAAAATCCATAGCCATCATATTCATTTGCAACTTCATCAAACGTGTAATCTTCTCCATACTGATCCTTCCATATCACATCCAGATATGGTGCATCATCGGTTTTATCTGTAATGTCTGTCGGAATATTACCGGTGTAAACATTTTTCGGGCAGGATTTTATCTCGATACTATCAAGTTCACGTTCCTCCGGTACATAATTGCGATACGCTGTCCACATCCCATTTTTGCAGATCAGGCTGTAGTTGTTATTGATATCTTTATCTGATAACACAAAATTTCCTGCTGTTCCATTCTCTGCTATGATATAGGTATGCTCATTTAAAAGATTACCAGATATAGCATGACTTCCCACCTGGAACTGTGTAACACCGCTTACCTGTCCATTAATCTGAACGTATCCATTTTGATCAAGAACAAGCTTTCCCTTTGCCGCACTGCCACCACTTGTGAAATTGCCCTTTACCTGAGCATCTATTATTTTTGTAAGATCCAGACAACCACCGTTTTTCAATGTAATATTGTTTAACTGCGCTGTTTCATCTTTCGGCTGCAGTCTTCCTCCTGCATCTAAAACAATATCTTTAATCCCTGTTGTAATGACACCTGACACAGCACAGTTGTTTACGGTCAATACTGTATTTGCATTTCCCCTGATCTCCACAAGACTGATCTCGTCATATCCATTTTGTTTACCTGAAAGCGTAAGTGTTGCAGATGTTGTGTCCTCTGCCGAAATAATATCCCGCACTTTTGCATCTGCGTCCAGATTTAACTCCACACTCCCCGTATAGGCAGTCCTCTCACCTGCTGACGCTTTATGTCCCATATAGATATTCTGGAACATTGTATCACTGTTTGCATTTACAACTGTGAGTGACGCTTTCGTCCCCACCGCTGTATTACTGTGATATCCTCCTGCATAGATGGTTGGAAGAAGTTCTTTTTCTGTGCCGCCAAAACCACCCAGGCTGGCGTCCCCTCCTCCCGGCAAATATGTTTTTACATTATCCAGTGTAAGGCTGTGCCCTGCAAGAAAAATCTCACGATGCGGCACAGAATTCATACTATTGGTAGAGATAAAACCAATCTGGATATCCCGGATCACAACACCGTCTCCCATGATCTGGATTGGTCCGCTGAACGTAATACTTCCTGTATTATTTCCAGTAATCACTGTCCCGTCCGGTATCTCAACAGGCATCATCTGTCCGCTCGCTTCTGCCTGACCTCTGACGGAAAAGCTTCCAGTTACAACAATATTCTTCTGCTTTTGTGCAAGTGCCGACAGAAACTCATTCTCATTCGACACTGTAACTGCTGTCTCAGCCGCCGCAGCCACATTCCACAGCAAATGATTTTGGGTTACTCCCTCTGCTCCCCCAGACGGTATGCCACAGATCAGCAGGCCCGCAGCCATAACTCCACAACAGAAACGTATCGTCCTTTTTTTCATATACTCATTTTCCCTTCTTTTGTACATAAAAAGACCCAGTATATATCCTTGTTTTGAATATCCCCTGATGTCCTTACAAAAAATATATCTGAGTCTCATTTCAATTCGCCAAAATATGGTTTATCATATCTTATTTTTATGATCGTGTCAATAAATTTTATATTTTTTTATGTATTTTTATCTGTGCAGGAAATAGGTATTATCCATGCCATATGTTCCAAGATACTCATATCCCGTATAACCATACATTTCTTTTAACTTATTCAGATTCTCATCCCGGTCTCCCGGATAATTGATATAAGATATCACAATTCCATCGTTATGATCTGCCCAATTTGAGATCTGTCCCTGTTCAATCTCATCTGCGGTAACAAATGTAATGCTTTTATAATTAGAATACTCTGCAAATTCCGGGTACAGCCAGTAACTTTCTCCCTCCAACACACAAATACAGTCATACTGATTGTGTGCATATGCCTCCGCAAGTAAATTCTGACTTTCTTGAAAAAGATACTGCCATCCGCAGGATGAAAAACTTCCCCAGGCGATCACCGCGATCATCATTGCCGTTACCACGATAAACGCTCCGTCTTTCAATACCTGTCTCCAAATCGCGCAGGTCAGACACATCACAGCCGTAAATGCGATCGCATAAATCGGCCACATATACCGGTCTGCATTTACAAAGGTTATTTTCGATACGATCATAAAATAGCAGACACACGGCGCAAAAATCAGAATATAACGGATCTTAACCTTATAATCTAACGGTAATGACAGCTTTGTCATTTTACTTTCTGTCAGAACATCCGTATATTTCTGTAACATACCAACACACGCCAATACAAACAAAGCAATCAAAATATATGCCAGTATATTTCCAAACAGCTGACTGTTCACGATCTGGAAAAACGCCTTCAGATTATCCCAGTAATTATCACTCTTTTTAAAATTGTCAATCGCCTCCGTTCCGCGATATCCAAAGAAAATATGTTTGATCATCGCCGGGAAAACCGCAATTGAAATACCACCTGCACATCCCATTGTCAGACAGAACCACGCTGTCTCTGCATACCGTTTCTTTTTTAGCAGATAAATCCCATAAACAACGGACAGAAAGAATGCATATACGATCACATAATAATGCGTAAGTGCACCTGCTATCGTTGTCAGACCTGTCAGCAGATAAAATTTTCTGGTCTGTTTTTCATCAACCTGTTTCAGAAACAGACAGGTCAGCAGAGTTACCCAGAACGTTGCCATGCAATACATTCTGAAGTAAGTTGCCGTCATAATAATTCCGCTGAGCGTCACAAATGAAAGTGATATGCTCCACAAAATAAACTTATCATCCGTAAACAGATTTATTATTTTTCTTACCATATATAGTGTCAGCAGAACAAAAATGATATTGATGCCGGCAGCAAACCATTTCGAAAATTTATTCGGGAAAACGGAACAAATCGTATGTATCAAGGCATAATATAAAGGCGGATGAACATCATTTGTCTGATTTCTCCATACATTCACATAATCAAAACGCTGTCCGTTCTGTACTTTCATATAATCATCATACACTGACGTTCCTGGCGTATATGTCTTATCATACTCAATTTCCATATCAATTCCATTTCCATTGTAGTTCGATAATCCATAGGTATAAATCTCATCAATGTAATAATTTACCTTCATAGACACAGCTAATATCATAAAAATCGCCAATACCAAATATAATATAGCTGACTTCGGTATTTTTTTTACTTTCTCTAACATCCGTATATGACCTCTCTTTACTGATTTAGAGAAAAACATTGACACTTTTTAGAGCATCATCTAAAATATGAATCGTCGTTATCATATTGAGTCTACTCTATTTAGGCTTTTCTCTAAATCATAAGGTCATTATATAGAGTAATCTCTAATTTGTCAATGCTGTTTTTAGTCTATTCTCTAAAAATACAAGGAGGTACTCTATGAATAGTGTGGATCGTGTCAAAGAACTATGTAAAGAATATAAAATTCCTGTCTCCCGTCTTGAAAAAGAACTGGGTTTTTCAAATGGATATATTAGTCAGTTGCGAAAAGGTTCTTTCCCAGCTTCCCGCTTAATGCAAATCGCGGATTACTTTCATGTCCCGGTCAACTATTTACTTTTCGGAAGTGAATGTATGGATACAAATGATGAAAATCACAATGATATTTCCCATGATCTGGAAATTTTAAAACAAAAACTGAATAGTCAGGAAAATACTCCTGTCTTTTATAAGCAAAAAGCTCTTTCCAAAGAAGATGCCATCTTTTTTGCCGGATTGATCGATCTTATGATCCAACGCCTGCAATCTTCTAACAATAACTAAAACGAGATTGCATATGATAACACATCTGCCATCATATGCAATCCCAATAAAAATAATGCTGTCTTTTATCTCCCACAGGCACGTCCCGGACATCCCGCACAGCCTCCGGCAGAATCAGCCACACTGACGCTGTTCTCATAGATCGTTGTCAATGCACAGACTGCCTGCGCAGAAATTCCCTGTTCTGTTCCGGTAAATCCCAGTCCTTCTTCTGTTGTTGCCTTCACATTTATCTGGTCTTCTGATATCTTAAGTGCTTCTGCAATATTTTTCTCCATCTGTTCAATATGCGGACGCATCTTCGGCTTCTGTGCAATGATCGTCGCATCAATATTTTCCACGATATAACCTTTTTCTGCAATCAGTTCTGCCACATGTTCAAGTAATTTAATACTTGAAATTCCTTCATATTTCGGATCAGTGTCCGGAAAATGTTTTCCAATATCACCAAGAGCTGCTGCACCAAGCAGAGCATCCATAATAGCATGAAGTAAAACATCTGCATCCGAGTGTCCCAAAAGCCCTAATGTATGCGGAATCTTTACCCCGCCAATAATCAGGTCTCTTCCCGCAACTAATTTGTGAACATCATATCCCATTCCTACACGCATTTTTTTCTATCCCTTTCATAAAATTTTTACTGTGGTGGATTACACTTCGAACATGGTGTAAATCCTCTTGCTTCTGTCTCTGATAATATCTCTTCAATATCACTTTTTCTTAAATACCGGCATCCCGATCTTATTATACAGAAAAAAATACCGATATACAACAAAAGACCTCAGAATGTCTGAGGTCTTGAAGTAGCGGAAGGGAGATTCGAACTCTCGACACTACGGGTATGAACCGTATGCTCTAGCCAACTGAGCTATTCCGCCATATTAAATTGTCATCAGAAGTTCTGATGTAATGGGACCTATAGGGCTCGAACCTATGACCCTCTGCTTGTAAGGCAGATGCTCTCCCAGCTGAGCTAAGATCCCGTCCGTGTCGGTCGCTTTCCGCAACCGACTTCTAAAGTATACTATTTCAAAATAAAAATGTCAACACTTTTTTTCATATTTTTTCAAAAAATTTCAAAAAAACATTCTTTAACAACAAAACAACCAGATTATGCCAGTAACCGTTCCACCAGTTTCACACATTCCGCTGCATCTTTGGAATATCCATCCGCTCCGATCTCATCTGAAAAGCTCTCTGTGATCGCCGCTCCTCCGATCACGATCTTCGCCGTGCATCCTTTCTCTTTTGCAAGTTCCACAACATCTTTCATCCGCATCATCGTGGTCGTCATCAGTGCAGAAAGACCTATTACCTTTGCGCCCTCTTTCATTGCAGTATCCACGATCACATCTGCCGGAACATCCTTGCCAAGGTCGATCACATGATACCCGTAATTTTTCAGCATCAGAACCACCAGATTCTTGCCGATATCATGAATATCCCCCTCAACAGTTGCTACAACGATCGTTGCCATTGCCTCAGTATTGCTGCGCTCTAACATCGGCTCTAAATATTCGATTGCAAGTTTCATCGTATTGGCGGAAGAAATAAGCTGTGGCAGAAAATATTTCTTTTTATCAAATAGCTCTCCCACTTCATTGATCGCAGCGATCAGATGTTCATTGATAATTTCATCCGGTTTTGCACCGTCATCTAACATCTTTTTTACTTCATCTAACACATGCTCTTTATTTCCCTTTAAAACTGCCTGAAATACGCCGCTTCCTGCACTCTCCTTTTTGGTCTCACCACTCGCAGATGCACCTGTCGGAGTCTTTTGAACCATCACCCGTTCCATGCCGGCATATTTTTCTGATAAAAAGTTCATCCTTTCAATATAACGGATATCACTTTCCTTCTTATTTAAAAGCATATCAGATGCAAACGCAGCATTCATCAGAAGTTCCTGAGACGGATTTGCAATCGCCATCGTAAGTCCGTTTGCGATCGCCATCGTAAGAAATGCCGTATTGACATAAGTACGCTCAGGCAGTCCAAATGAAATATTGGAAAGTCCACACGCCGTTGGAAGTTTCAGTTCATTTTTGCAATAAGAAAAAGTCTCAAAACATTCTAATGCGGCATTTGGATTTGCCCCGATCGTGGCAACCAGTCCGTCCACAATGATATCTTCTTTTGCCATACCAATTCTGACTGCCTCATCCATGATTGTGCGGATAATTCCATGTTTCTCTGCAGAATCTTTCGGCAGCCCCTCATCTGAGAGAGGAAGCAGGATAAACATTGCACCATATTTCTTTGCAATTGGAAGGAGTTTTTCAAACTTTTCTTTTTCCAGTGATATTGAGTTGATAAGTGCACGTCCCGGATAAATACGAAGTGCAGCCTCAATAATATCCACGTGGCTGGAATCAATACAAAGCGGGCAGTCCACCGTTGAAGTTACCTCATATATGGTACGCAGCATCATTTCTTTCTCATCAATACCATTCATACCCATATTGATATCAAGGATCGACGCTCCGTTTTCTTCCTGCTCTAATGCCATCGTGCGGACAAGATTTAAAGAACCTTCTTTTAACTCAGCCTGCAGCTTTTTCTTTCCGGTCGGGTTAATGCGCTCTCCAATGACCATAAAACGTCCATCGAGTGTGATCTCCACTGATTTGCGTTCTGAAGTCAGCATTCTTCTCTTTGTCTGAAGCGGTGCTTTGACCGGAATATCCTTTACTGCCTGCTTTAAAGCACGGATATGTTCCGGTGTTGTTCCACAGCATCCTCCAATGATGGCTGCTCCCTCTTCGACTAACTTTTTCCCGACTTCGGCAAATTCTTCCGGTTCTACATTAAAAACGGTCTGACCATCGATCAACTCCGGCATGCCGGCATTCGGTTTTGCAAGAAGCGGTATCGTTGCATACTCTGCCATTTTTGCGATCGGTTCTAACATAGCTTCCGGTCCGGTTGAACAGTTCATCCCGACCGCATCCGCACCAAGACTCTGCATCACAACAACCGCTGTAACCGGATCAGTTCCGTAGAGTGTTCTTCCGTCTTCATTGTAGGTCAGTGAAACCATAATCGGCAGATCACACACTTCCCGGATCGCAAGTACCGCCGCACGGCATTCCTGCAGGCTCATCATCGTCTCAACTACAAAAAGGTCAGCCCCTGCATCTGCGATGATCTTTGCCTGTTCTTTATAAACATTCACCAGGTCTTCAAACATCAGATCTCCTAACGGGTAAAGCTGTTCTCCTGTCATGGTAAGATCTCCGGCAACCAGCGCATCCGTACCTTTTGCAGCTTCTTTTGACAATGCGACCAGCTTACGGTTCATCTCCTCTAAATGATCTTCTAAACCGTATTCTTTTAACTTGATCCTGCTCGCGGTAAAAGTCGGAGCAAATAAAATATCTGTTCCTGCCTCCACATACTGTTTCTGCAGATTAACCAGTACTTTTGAATTTTCCAGAATCCACTGCTCCGGACATACTCCAACCGGCATTCCTGCTTTCTGTAAATTTGTTCCTGTCGCACCATCAAGCAGTACCGGGCCATTTTTTACCAGCTCTCTAAACGCTTCTCTTGTCATCTCTGCCAGTTCCTTTCTTTTCCATGTCATTTGTATTTTCTGTGATCTGCCGTCCATTCATCGGATCACTTCAGCAGTTCTCTGTTGTTTATACTTTTCTAAAGGATGGTACCACCCCCGGCAACATATTCTCCATCATACAATACAACTGCCTGACCCGGAGTTACCGCACGCACCGGCTCTAAAAATTCACAGTGTATCGTATCCTCCCCTGTTCTTGTTACCTTGCACATACTTCCACTGTGGGAATAACGTATTTTGGCTTTTAAAAGCATCTCATCTTTAATATCCGGAATTGACATAAAATTAATATGATCCGCATCCAGTTCATAAGTAAACACATCTTTATTCTCGCCAAGTACAACTTCATTCGTCTCCGGACGTATCTCTGTGACAAAAACCGGATGCCCAAATGCGATTCCGAGTCCTTTTCTCTGTCCGATCGTGTAATGTGTGATTCCTTTATGTTTTCCAACCACAGTTCCGTCTGTCAGGACAAAATTTCCCTGAGGCGGTACCTGACCTTTGCATTCCCTGTCAATAAAACCGGCATAGTCGTTGTCAGAGACAAAGCAGATTTCCTGGCTGTCTTTTTTATGTGCAACCATAAGACCGATATTCTCGGCGATCTTACGGATCTCATCTTTATGATAGGCACCAACCGGCATCAGTGTATGTGATAGCTGCTCCTGCGTCAGATTATAAAGTGCGTAGGTCTGATCTTTTGCTGCCGTTACAGAATTTTTGATCGCATATCTTCCATTAGAAAGCTGTTCAATTCTCGCATAATGTCCGGTTGCAATGTAATCTGCACCAATTGCAAGACTCCTGTTTAACAGTGCTTCCCATTTTACATAACGGTTGCAGGCAATACACGGATTCGGCGTTCTGCCCTTTAAATATTCCGCGGTAAAATAATCCATAACATTTTTCTTAAATTCCTGTTTAAAATTCATGACATAATACGGGATTCCCAGACGGTCTGCCACTCTTCTCGCATCATCTACCGCAGAAAGGCCACAGCATCCGCCACTCTCCTCCTGCACAAATTCATCCTCATCCTGCCAGATCTGCATGGTCACACCAATGACGTCATATCCCTGTTCTTTTAAAAGGTATGCTGCCACGGAGGAATCCACACCACCGGACATGCCGACTACTACTTTCTTTGCTGCCATTTTATTCTCCATTTCATCTATCTCAAATTTTACATATAATCCTTATTCCTGCACACTACCTATTATTTGACCATACATCGCACCATTGTGCAATATTTTTTTCCGGCACGCTTATTATTTTTTTGCAAAATTTATGAGAAACCCAATCTGAGTTTCTCATAAATAGCCGTTTCTGCACAGACCAGCTTTCTTTCCGTCCATGCCAAACCAATATAATCATTACCGTCTGCTTTTCACATTTTATAACAGTAATGTAATTTCATCATCCCATTCTGCGATCAGATCTTAGAATTATAAAGCTCACCTGTTCTGTAATTATAAGTATAAGAACCTGATTTCTGATAAGTATTCGCCTTTGCTGCCTCACTCTTTGCATAAGATTCTGCACGTGATGCCTGACGTTTTACTTCTGTTCCATAATAACTGTTATCTGCAAACATTGTCTTAACTTTGCCCATGTCAGCTTTCTTAAACTTCTCTTCATCGATCGTAAGTTTATTATCTGCTCCAATGGAAATACCGATATCGGAAAGTGACCTGCGGTTTGCCTCTGTCACACTTACCATGCTTGCACCAGCTCTTAAAATACTTTTTGTATTCGAATCGCCGACTTCATCAATCAGGCTGTTATAGCTGTCTGTAAAGTCTTTCACAGCTTTATAAATCGCATCCGTATCATATCCGGTTGTCTTATTTCCATCCTTATCTGTCTTTGTCACTTCTTTAAATAAGGATTTATCTCCCGTCTCCTGAAGTGCTGCAACGGATTTTTCCACATTCTTCGCATCACTCTCGATTGCTGCAAGTGTCTTAGTGTCATCTTTGGATGTTGATGTTGAAGAAGATGTTGTATCACCAGAGCCGCTGACCTGCCCGCCTTTTCCATAGTAGGCATCTAACAGTTTAAAATAGCTGCCGGATTTGATTGTTGCCCAGTCACTGTAATTAATTCCAAGTATATCACTTCCTGACATACTGCTGGAAAATAATGAATTCTTAGATGACGTGGTATTTAATCCGGAGAACAAAACTCCCATTGAATATGAATTATAACCGGAAATCGTTGCCATATATCTCACTCCTTTGAAATAATACAATAGATTACCAAAAACTTCCCTGTTGTTTCTTATATCGTCATTTTAGGCTGTTTTCTTTACATTTTCAAGTATTTTACACATTCAAAATAACCATTTCGTGCGTATGGGTAACCTCACCAATTTTTTTGTATTTTTCCCTGTTTTTTTGTTTTAAATCACTAAAAAAATTGTTAATTTATTATTCATACTTTGTTCATATATGATTGATATACTAAATACAGTTAAAAAATACTTAGACAACTTGTTATAATATACTTGATAAATTTTTTTCATAATAGCCCAGGCGCCGAAAGGTGTCTGGGCACTCCTCATTTATAGAGAAAATAACCAGAATGTACGCTATACGAACATTCTGGTTATTTAAAAATCGATGTACCAGACACCGAATCAGATATTCTCAATCTGCCAGTCGATCGGCGCGATCCCATTTGCTTTTAAGAAATCATTTGCCTGACTGAAATGTCTGCATCCAAAGAATCCTCTGTATGCTGAAAGCGGACTCGGATGCGGTGCCTTTAAGATCAGATGCTTCGGATTCGTGAGCATCGGGATCTTGCTCTGTGCGGGTCTGCCCCACAGCATATATATGATCGGACGATCCTGGGCATTGACAGCCTGAATGATCGCATCGGTAAACTGCTCCCATCCTCTTCCCTGATGGGAATTAGCCTGATGCGCGCGAACCGTCAGCACCGTATTCAAAAGAAGCACTCCCTGATCCGCCCATTTTTTTAAATATCCGTTGTTCGGTATATAACAGCCTAAATCATCCTGCAGTTCTTTATAAATATTCTGCAATGATGGTGGAATCTCCTTCTGTGATGGCAGTACTGAAAAGCTCAGACCATGTGCCTGATTCTCATTGTGATACGGATCCTGTCCTAAGATCAATACTTTCACTTCACTAAGCGGTGTAAAATGCAGCGCATTGAAGATATCATCTGCCGGCGGATAAATGACCGCCCTGCTGTATTCTTCTTTTACAAATTGAAATAATTCCCTGTAATATGGCTTTTTAAACTCTCCCTGAATTGCCGGAAGCCAGTCATTTGTGATCATTGCCATGATAAATTCTCTTTTCTTTATTTTTATCTTCTTACAGAAACACCACGCTCTGCCAGATAATCTTTCAGATCGCGGATTTCAAGTTCTTTATAATGGAATAAAGACGCTGCAAGTGCTGCATCTGCTTTTCCTTCCGTCAATGCATCATAAAAATGTTCTTTCGTACCCGCTCCACCGGAAGCAATTACAGGAATGGATACATTTTCCGCAATGGTGCGCGTCAGTTCAAGATCATAACCTGCCTTTGTTCCATCACAATCCATGCTCGTCAGAAGAATTTCCCCCGCACCGAGTCTGTCTGCTTTCATTGCCCACTCTACTGCATCAATGCCAACATCGATACGTCCGCCATTTTTATAGATATTCCATCCCGAACCATCAGCTCTTTTTCTGGCATCAATCGCCACAACCACACACTGACTGCCAAACTTATCTGCAGCCTCACTGATAAGTTCCGGGCGGTTGATCGCAGATGAATTGATGGATATCTTATCGGCTCCCTCGCGGAGCAAGGCTTTAAAATCATCCACAGTACGGATACCCCCGCCGACAGTAAATGGTATAAATACCTTTTCTGCCACCTTGCGCACCATATCCACAACTGTCTCCCTTGCATCTGAAGTTGCAGTAATATCAAGAAATACCAGTTCATCTGCGCCTGCTTTATCATAAGCTGCTGCTATCTCCACCGGATCTCCGGCATCTCTTAAATTTACGAAATTAACACCCTTTACCACACGTCCGTTATTCACATCCAGACACGGAATAATTCGCTTTGTAAACATTTTTATCCTCCCGTCTTAAATCCCGGCAAAATTTTCTAGTATCTTAAGTCCGACTGTACTGCTTTTTTCCGGGTGGAACTGACATGCAAAGATATTGTCCTGTTCCACAGAAGCGTGAATATGTGTGCCATATTCCGTAGTTGCCTTTACGATCATATCATCCTTTGCTTTCAGATAATAAGAATGAACAAAATAAACATACGGATGTTCCGGCAGCCCTGCAAATAATCTTCCATTATTCTGAAAATCCAGTGAATTCCATCCGATATGCGGTATTTTTAATCCTTCTGTATCCGGTATCCGTAAGATCTGTCCGTCTAACAAATGCAGTCCTTCCACTCCGCTGCTTTCCTCACTGCCTTCAAATAAAAGCTGCAGTCCAAGACAGATTCCAAGAAATGGCTTTTTCTCTTCTGCCACTTCACGAATTACTTTGTCCAGCTCATATTTTTTTAACTGATCCATCGCCTCGCCGAAAGAACCAACCCCCGGTAATATTACCTTGTCTGCCTGACGGATCTCATGAAAATCCCTTGTTACCACGCAATCCTGATGTAAAAAATCAAGTGCTTTCTGTACGCTCTTTAAATTACCTGCATCATAGTCTATGATCGCTATCATTTTTATTCCTCACTAAGTCCTGCATCATCCAGTATCCGGTAAATCTCTTTTGAATATGCAGTCCGGTCTTTCATGCCATACACTTCAAGTGCTCTTTGGGCATCGATCTTAAATGCTTCCAATGCCTCCTCTGCTTTTGCCTGTATGTCTGAAATCTCTCTGTCACATCCAAGTTCTTTGGCATCACTGCTGTATTCATCACATCTTCCGATCGTACTGATCAGCGAATCTAACGCCATATCATAAATTTTCTGATTCATCAGATTCTGATATGCTCTGTACTGCCCTGCCGTGTATGCAAGAATACGGTATTTTCTGTATGTATCCTGATCTTTCTCCTTTACCTCAAGACCAGATACATCCTGAAATGCCTGCTCATAATTGCCCTTTGCATATGCATCTTCCGCATTTGAAAAACTGCTGGAATAACCCACTAAATTAGTTGCTAATACTACAAGAACAAGGAATGAAAATACCATCACAAAGATCAGAATTACCGGTACCTTCGGGAGTGGAGGTGTCAGATCCGGCTCCTTTGGTGGCTTCGGTTTCTTTTCTTTCTTTGGCTTTTTCGATTTCTTCTCTTTCTTTGGCTTCTTCTCTTTTTTCTTTTTTTCTTTTTTCTTCTTTTTATCTTCTTCCGGATCTGATTTTTCTTCTTCCTTCGGCGCGTCCGATATACCTGGAATATCTCCAAGTTCCTGTAATATCTGCATATTCGGATCTGACAGATCAATGTCGCCTGCATTTTCTTCTGTTATCACTTCTTTTCCGGACGATGCAGGATCACCTTCCTCATCCTCATCATCTTCCCCAAAAAGAATACGTGATAATTTTTTCAGGAAACTTTCTTTTTTCGGCTTGTCTTCCCTGTCATTTGGCATGACATCTGACATGCTGTCCGAAGTATTTTCACTTTCTCCTGCTCCATCATCTCCAAATATATCCGCTTCACCAAGATCTCCAAAATCGTCTAGTCCATCACTGGCTGCATCCTCCATGCCTAAAGCATCACTTTCGCCTTTGTCTGTGTAATCCGTCATCTGTGCACCTTCTGTCACGTCAGCGCTTTCCTCCGATATATCATCCGATATTCCAAAATCTCCAAGTCCGTCTAGATCACCCAGTCCGCCTAGATTCTCCGGTGCTTTCGTATTCTCCTGCTGCCCGCTTTCTTCTTTTTCATCCGTCTGCGGTTCTGATGTCTGTGCAGGTTCTTCCTTTTTCATGATATCATCAATTCCCGGAATATCTCCAAGCGTATCCATCATGAAATCATCTTCTTTATTATTCTGACCTGTTCCATCTACAATCTGATCTAAACTGTTAAAGAAATCATCTTTTGTTTCCGCTTCTGGTGCAGACTTCTCATTTGCCAATTCCTTTTCAAATTGTTCTAAAAAATTATCTTCCGCCTCTTTGGAAAGTAAATCATTTTCCATCTCATTCATAATATCATCCTCTGTCCGCATCGTTTTACTCCCGGTTTCTTTCTCTGCATCCATATCTTTTTCTGATAAGGAATTTAACAGTCCATCCAGATAATCCTCTGTCCCGCTCATCCGACACCTCCGTCAAGCCTATAACTTAATTTGGGGATGTGACAATATATCACATCCCCTTCTTCGCTTCAACCTAATCAATGCTTTTATCAATTAAATTATCAATAGCCTCTACAAGATTGCCGATTTCAGGTTTTGTCAACTGGGCATCTGCCCCTAACTGTTTACCTTTGATTCTCATTTCTTCATTAACTAAAGATGAGAAAATAATAAGCGGTATCTTCTTCATATTATCGTTCGTCTTAACAAGTTTGGTCAGTCTGTGTCCATCCATCATCGGCATCTCGATATCAGTGATAATACAATGAACCTTATCACGTACATTACCCGCCTTTTCAAATTCGGTCAGCTTATCCCATGCCTCCTGGCCATTCATTGTCACGATCAGATTGGTGTATCCTGCCTTCTTCAGACAGTCTGTGATCAGACGGCTAAGAAGCGGCGAATCCTCGGCGATCAGGATCGGTGAATCACAGCGCTCACGGCTTGCCATATTATCAACATCTGATACCTTAAGACCTGTCTCCGGACTGATATCAGATACGATTTTCTCAAAGTCAAGGATGATGATCAGCTTGTCATCCATCTTGATCACTCCTGTGGATGCACTGTTATCCTCTGTATTGATCGTCGAATCCGGCTTGATAATAGACTCCCATGATACACGGTGAATGCCAATTACAGCATCTACATGAAACGCAATATTTAATTTGTTGAAGTTTGTGATGATAAAAAGTCCCTTGCCATCTCCACTCTCTGCCATCCCCAGACATCTTTTCAGATTAACAACGGTAATCATTGTATCACGCGGCATGAAAATACCTTCCACACTTGGATGAGAATTTGGTACCGGTGTTACCGGCTGATACGTCAATATCTCTCTGATCTTTGCAACATTGATTCCATAATGATTATTTCCTAATGTAAATTCCAGGACTTCCAGCTCATTCGTTCCTGACTCTAAAAGTATATTTGTATCCATTCCTGTCTCTCCTCCCGCGTATCATTTGCTACGCAATTCATTGCTTTTGCCATTGCATAAATATTAATGTCATTATAACACATTACTAATATCATTACAAAGTAATTTGATAATTTGTTTCACTGATATTTACATACAGATCCAGACTTTCAATACTTGTCACACTGTCCGGTACCTGAAACAGCAACACGGTATTTTCTGTCGCACCAGCCGGAATTGTTTCCTGATACAATGCAAAATCAGATGGAAGTATGGTATTTTCCTCATCTGCTTTTTCCTGACCATTGACCATGACAGAAAACTTCGGTGTCTTTGCAAAATTGTCGATCGCTATTTCATCTGTTCCGGAATTTGTAATATTAATACTGACAATAACAAATACTTTTCCTTTCTCTGCATCCAGCGAATAGTATCCGCCTTCCATATAATCCGCCGCAATCTCGGCTCCGGCATATGCTATGGTCAGGTTTTCTTCGCCAAACAGTTCATCAAGAGTGGAAGACTCTGCTGCAGCCTGCTCTGTTCCATCTTCTGCAATCTGTTCACCTGCAGACGCATTACCGGATGCATCCAGTGTAATTCTGTTCTCTGTTTCTGTCTCCTGTGGTTCATCCGTAGATTCCGTCTCCTGCTCATCATGACTCACATTTGCAAGACCTTCCGGCTGGCTCGTATTAAACTTCGCCACAGCGTGTGCCGAATAATCCACAATCACACCTTCTTCATCTTCTGTTAAACTGTATGGCTGTTCTCCACATCCACCAAGCAGCAATGCTGTTACTGCTGCCACTGCCGTTAATCTCATTCCTGTTCTTTTCATGGTATTCCTCTCATGATATCTGTAAATAATAGAATATACTCTATCCATATGTTAGCATTTTTGGTATCATTTATCAACTGAAAAAATTTCCATTATTTGTCTCTAATTCAAACCAGAATTCTACTCCGTCTTCGTGATTGATCACACCACACTTCTGATGGAATGAATCCATGATCGCCTGAACAATAGAAAGACCTATACCGCTGCCGCCGTATTCTCTGGTTCTTGCTTTATCCACCTTATAAAATTTGATCCAGATATTATCCACATCTTCTTCCGGTATCGGCTTTCCGGTGTTGAAAACACTGACGCGGACTTTATCATTTTTCTTTACACAGCGGATATCAATTCTTTTTTCACCCTCTGCATGATGAATCGCATTGCTTAAATAGTTGGTCACTACTTCTTCCACCTTAAATTCATCCGCCCAGGCAAATAACGGTTCCTGCTGCGAAAAGTTTAATGTGATCTCATTCTGATTTAAAAGGATCGCAGACGCATTGATCACTCCCTGTATCAGTTCCGTCAGATCAAACCTTTCCATGGTAATGACCTCATTACCAAATTCAAGCTGGTTTAAAGTCAGCAGTTTTTTGACCATTTTATTCATCTTGTCTGCTTCGTCCATGATGACTTCACAATAAAAGTCCCTGCTCTCCGCATCATCATTAATACATTCTTTCAGTCCTTCTGCGTATCCCTGTATCAGTGCAAGCGGTGTTTTTAACTCGTGTGAAACATTTGATAAAAATTCTTTCCGCATTTCATCGATCTGTGTTTTTTTATCGATATCGATCTGTAATTGATTGTTTGCACTCTTTAGTTCAGAAATCGTGTGCTCTA
>ERZ791621.42-NODE-42-length-81002-cov-5.7559_pt1 | contig 81002 bp, 95 predicted proteins | sample MGYA00510270_ERZ791621 | MGnify/ENA primary metagenome ERZ791621 (study PRJEB30046, sample SAMN00715189) | human gut metagenome | study: EMG produced TPA metagenomics assembly of the A metagenome-wide association study of gut microbiota in type 2...
AAAACTTGACAAACTGGGATAATGCTGAAAACAAAGCTAATTAATCAGCGTTTCCCTAGAAATACAGTTGATACTTTACAATATGTGCGAGCATTAAAGGAAAAGGGTGTTGCTGTCATGTTTGAGGAAGAAAATATTAACACTCTCACAATGGACGGAGAACTACTTTTAACTATTTTAAGTAGTGTTGCACAACAGGAAGTACAGAATATTTCTGAACACGTCAAATTAGGTCTTTCCATGAAAATGCAGAGGGGCGAAATGGTTGGTTTCAATGGCTGTCTTGGATATGATTATCATAAAGAAGATAAAACCATTACAATCAACGAAAAAGAAGCCGAAGCTGTACGATACATATTCAACAGATATGTTGAGGGTGCAGGCGGTAAAGTCATTGCAAGGGAACTGAAAAATCTCGGCTACAAAACAAAGCGTGGTGATAGCAATTTCAGTGAGCATGGAGTAATCGGCATTATCAAGAATGAAAAATATAAAGGTGATTTGCTTATGGGAAAAACATTCACTGTTGACCCTATAACAAAACGCAGGCTTGATAATATGGGCGAAGCAGACCAGTATTATACAGAAAATCACCATGAAGCCATTGTGAGCAGGAAATTGTGGGATAAGACAAATGACATTTTAAATAAGCGTAGAGGTTCACATACAAGAAGTAATGGAAAACGTGATAAATACAGCCGACAGTATTCATTTAGCTGTATGTTGAAATGCAGTTTTTGTGGCGGTAATCTCACAAGAAGAACATGGAACTCACAAACCGATTACAAAAAGGTAATATGGCAGTGTGTGACTGCTACAAAGCAAGGAAAAAAGGAATGTCCGTATTGCAAGGGAGTACCCGAAGCGTTGATAGAGGAAGCCTTTGTAAGAGCGTATAATGCCTTATGTACTTATGACGGAGAGTTTATTAACGGATTTTTAGAGTACGTTAAAGCTGGATTGCAGAATAGTGATACTGACAGGGAATTAAAGAACCTTAACAAGAAAATTGTGAGATTAAAGGAACGCAAGAGCAGTCTTGTTGATATGCGTTTGGACGATAAGATTGATGAAGAAATCTATCAGATAAAAATAGCAGAAGTCAACGAGAAAATGGATGGTTTACTGTTGCAAAAGCAGTCGTTAAAGGACAGGCAGGAAGAACAGCAGGACATTAACAAAAGGCTGTCAGAGTTTCAGAAAGTCATTAGCAGTAAAGAGGTATTAAAGAAATTTGACCGTCATGTATTCGAGAGTATCATTGATAGGGTTATTGTTGGAGAAAAGGCGGAAAACGGAGAAATCAATCTGTATAAGCTGAAATTTATATTTAAAACAGGATATGAAAAAGATGAGGTTGCCAGTGAGCAACCTTTTTCTTTTGGAAATTCATGTTCCAATACCAACAACGACTGTGATATAATTTCTCTACAAGGCGACGACGATACATTGTGAGACGGTGTGTTTATTATCAAAATAGAATAAATTTGCACTATTTTAAGAATTTATATTATTTTGCTTTCTTTCTTTTCATTCCTTTTTCCCATGTGATTTAGATGGTATAATGTGCGTAAGCAATGAGCAGTGCCACATGAGAGTAAAATAAAAAAATGGCTGCTTGCAGACACTTTTTTGTTTTATTCTCATGTGATAGGGTGGTGCTAGGTGCCGGTGGCACTTGTTTAGCACGGACCGAAGTGGAATGTAGATGCCCGTCAGTCCGGAAAATCTCTGATTTTCCGGATATGCACTGCGGAGTTTAATTAACACCACATGGGGAGAAGGATATATGATTCGGGTTTTGATCGTTGATGATGAATATATTATGCGGCAGGGATTAAAATATATGATCCACTGGGAGCAGGAAGGCTATGAAATTGTCGGGGAAGCGACCAATGGAAATGAAGCACTGCGGCTTACAGAAGAGTTAAAGCCGCATATTATCATCAGCGATATTGTGATGTCTGTGATGGATGGAGTTGCATTTACGGAGATGGTGCATAAGATTTATCCGGATATTGCCATCATTATTTTAAGCGGATATGATAAGTTTGAATATGTGAAAAAAACGCTGACAAATGGTGCCATAGATTATATTTTAAAACCGACATTGAATGAGGAAGAACTGTTAAACGTATTAGAGAAAGCAGCGCAGAAAATTCCGGGTTATAAAAGGAAAGAAAAGAGTGAAGGAATCAATTATGCTGCGGAGATGGAGCGTTATCTGATCGGGATGTCACAGGAATTAGATGAGGTGGCTTTCAGCCAGATTTTTCCATATTCCCATTTTCATATTTTCGGGATGCGGATCAAAAATGAGAATGAGATTCCACCGAATGTATCTGAACTCCTGTATAAGAAAATAAAAAAGGATGTCGCTGATTTTGAAGCTGCCAATGGAATGGTCATGATCCTGCAGGAAGAACTGGTCATTGTAGTAATGTGTGCGAAACCGGCAAATGATGCGCAGATGATCCGTTTTTTTGAACAGATGACAGCGGAGTTAGCGGTACTTTCTGAATATATTCTTGGAGTGTGCAGCAGGGCGTTTGATGGAATGAGACTAATCAGGCAGTATTATCAGCAGGATATTTTAGCGTATGCAGATAAGGTATTTTATTATAAAGACCTTAAATTTATTCTGGCAGATGAAATGACGGAAAAAGAAAAGATACCTGCTGTAAAATTTGATTTTTTTAAGTATAATAAATTTTTATCCATGAAGGAGTATGGGGAAGCACTGCGTCTGCTTGAGGAATATAATACAAAGGCATTGCAGAGTGAAATTGATATTGCATCGCTGAAAAACCAGATTAAAAACATGGTCTATTATTTATTAGATCAGCTTGATCTGACAGAAGAACAGAAAGATGCAGAGCGGTATGAGTATTTCAGGGAGATTTCGATGGCGCATTACGAGCAGGATTATAAAGAAGTGATGCGTCAGATATTGAAAAAAATCACTGCACAGATCGGAGTTACACAGAAAACTGTAGATGACAGGATTCCAAGGATGTTAGCTTTTATTGAAAAAAATTATGAGCAGGATTTAAGACTTGAGGATATGGCAGAAGAGTTTAATTTTAATTATCATTATCTTTCGGCGTATTTTCATCAGCATATGAAGGAAGGGTTCAGTGATTATCTAAATGAGATCCGGACGGCTAAAGCATGTGAGCTACTGGAGAATACAGATCTGTCAATTGCCCAGATCAGCGAAAAGGTAGGATATTCGGAGCACAGCTATTTTTGCAGGGTATTTAAAAAAGTTACAGGAAAGACACCGTCAGTCTATCGAAGGAAGAATCATGGATAAGATAAAAAGCCGTTTTAATAGTTTTTCAGGAAAGATCACACTGATCGTAATGCTTGGGATCAGCCTGATCGCCGTTACCGTCAGTTTTGTAGTGCTTGTTATGTCGAGGCAGGTTTTTACAAAAAATTACGGGGATTCCCAGGAAAAGGTTTTTGAACAGATCGAAAAAGAATTTAATGATTTTCATGATCATATCCAGAATGTTTTTGATGCGATAGATTCAAGCTGGGCATTCCGGCTTTATTTTAATGAAACGTCGGAACTCGATAATACGCAGACATTTCAGAATGTTTATCAGATGGAGCAGGATTTAGAGAAGAGTAAATCTGCAGATATGGAGCGGCTGAACATTCTTGTTGTTGGGTATAATGGTAAACATTATCTTTCGCGAACGGAAAATATCTGCGTTACAGATCAGGAAATCTTACAATCAGAACCGGCCAAAAAAGCATTAAGTGATCCGGATGTCATCCATTATACTTACACTGGTCAGGCTTATACGACCACATCGAGAAATGCTGATACACTGATCATTTCAAAAGCCCTGTATTATCATGAAAGCAGGGAAGTTTATGCGATTGCTTTTGTGACGCTTACGATGGAGGAGTTAAAGCAGTATTACAATTATTTTGTATCAGATACAACGTCCTTTTATCTTGTGGATGACCATGAAATCGTTCTATGCAGCGACAGACCGGGCATCACAGGGACGCATTTACAGGAAGAATGGTTTGAAAAAATTAAAAATGCGGATGAACTGCGTATGGAATTAAAGCAGGACAGTACCGTGTATACTTTGATGAAACGGATACTGCCATATCAGAAGTGTGCGATTTATGCGCTGATCGATAATGATGTGGCGTTGCAGGATCTTTATAATATGCCGTTTCTGATCGCAAGCTGCAGTGCAATAGGAATCTTTATTCTGATGGCATGTCTGTTTTATACGCATAAGACCATGCGGCCGTTAGCAAAGCTGATTGGAAAAATGTCTGCGATCCGGGAAGGGAATTTTTCAGAATATATGACAGTGGAGGGAACTACGGAAGTGCAGGAGTTAGCTTCCACCTATAATTATATGTTAGATGATCTGAAACATTATGTGGATGAACTGGTGCAGACGCAGAAAAAGCAGAGACAGGCGGAGATCAGTGCATTGCAGATGCAGATCAATCCGCATTATATTTATAATACGCTTGCAAGCATCAAATGGCTGGTATATCAGAATGATACAGCAAAAACGGTACGGACGATCGATGCGTTTATCAGTCTTTTGCGTAATACGATCAGTAACTCGGATGAATTTATTCCGGTGAGACAGGAAATGATCAATATCCAGAATTATATCCTGATCAACCAGACGAGATATGGGGACAGTATACAGGTAGAATATTATGTTTCGAGAGTATGTGAAGAATATCTTCTGCCGAAAATGATCTTACAGCCTTTCATTGAAAATACATTTTTCCACGCGTATCCGGAAGGCAGATGCGGAACGATTCAGATCGTGGTAAAACAGAAAGAGGAAAAATTAGAGATCCAGATCATTGATGATGGTGTCGGAATGACGAAGGAAAAAGTTTTAAAAATTATGAATGAACCAACCGGAAAAGAGCATTATTCCGGAATCGGAGTCCACAATGTGCAGGAACGGTTAAAACTTCTATATGGAGACGACTATGGGATCAATATTTTCAGTGAAGAACAAAAGGGAACGACGGTGGTGATCGTTTTACCGGTGAGTTATAAGACGGGGACGGATGAAAAATGAAAAGAGCAGGATTTGGCATTATAATGGGCTTGATTTTAGCTATGTTATGTGGCTGCGGACAACGGCAGAGCGTGAGCGCAGAAAAGGAAACAGACAGGATCGTAATCTGGACATGGGATGATACTTTTAATGTAAAAGCTGCAAAACTTGCGGCGAAAGAATATAAAAAAACACATAAAGATATTCAGATCATAGTAGAGACAAAAGAGAGAGAAGAAATCTTAGCAGATACCAAAAACCTGATCGCATCCAAGATGTATCAGGAACTCCCCGATGTGATCATGATCGAAGATTATGATATCCAGGATGTGCTATCACAATACGAGGATGAGTTTGTAGATCTTACAGACAAAGTTGATTATGACAGATATACGGATTATAAAAGTAAGCTCTGTTCCAAGGGAGACAGATTTTATGGAATCCCGTTTGACAGCGGAACAGCAGCACTTTTTTACAGGCTCGATATTTTAGAGCAGGCGGGTTATACCGAGGTGGATATGCAGGATCTTACCTGGGAACGTTACATAGAGATCGGAGAGGATGTCTATCAGAAGCTTGGAATCCCGATGCTGACGTTAGATCCGACGGATTCACCGCTGCTTCGTATCATCATGCAGAGCGGCGGTCACTGGTATGTGGATGAAAACAATCATGCGGATATTGAGGATAATGAGTATTTAAAAGCAGGACTTTACACGTATCAGCAATTACTAAAAAGAAATGTCGGCGTGAGCGTCAATGGTTGGAATGAATTTATTTCCGCTTTTCAGAATGGAAGCGTTGCAAGTGTGATCAGTGGAGGCTGGATCGTTTCAAGCATAAAAAGTGTGGAGGAACAAAGTGGTCTCTGGAGAGTTGTGCCAATCCCGGTGTATGATGGAGAGATAAAGACGGTGGCGGCATCAAATGTCGGTGGAAGTGCATGGTATGTGTTGAAAAATGCAAAAAATCCGGATGCAGCAGTGGATTTTCTGGTGGAAATGTTTGAAAAAGACTCTGACTTTATGAATGAGCTGATCGGAGAAATTGGTCTGCTTCCGGCGGTAAAAGACATGTCAGGGTACGAAAATTATCTTGCAAAAGATGAGTTTTTCGGAGATCAGCAGGTTACAAAGATTTTGACAGATCTGTCTGGGAATATTATAACTGTGAATTATGGAAGTAAAACATATGAGATAGAGGCGATCGTGGAAGATGAGTTTAATAATTCCCTGACGCAGGATGATCTGTCAGATTGTCTTTCGAATATACAGGTAAAAGCAGCAGCGGTGGTTCGTGAATGAACCGCCGTTTTTTGTTATGTAATTGGAAAATTTGTTGAAATTCCCAATTACATAACATAACCTCCGGGCAGGATGTTTCAAAAAACAAATTAATGCAAATTTCTAAAAATAGTCCTACTGAATCAAATAACATCCCAAAATATGAAAAATTAAGGTAAAGATAGTCCTAAAGAAAATGGCTCTTATGATGGTATGATTTACCTGTAACAAAGATAAGCAGCCAGAAAGAAAAGCTTATCAAAATGTTTAATATGGAGGGTTACAGGATGAAAAAGAAAGTAATGACTATGGTATTAGCAGCGTCTATGCTGCTTGGAATGGCAGGATGCGGAAGTTCATCTGCAAATGACAGTGCAGCAGCAAATGGAAACACAGCAGGAGGGGATCAGGCTGTGGCAGGAACAGAGAAAAATGATGCGTCAGGTAATGCAGAAGGTGGTTCACAAGAGGGAACACTTACTGTCTGGTGCTGGGATTCATTTAACGTAGATGCAATGAAGGAAGCCGGAAAACTGTATCAGAAAGATCATCCGGATGTAAATATTAATGTGGTCGAGACAGTATCTTCCGATATCCAGACACTGGTTCAAACCTATGCAATGAGCGGTGAGCTGGATGCGCTTCCTGATATTTTCTTAATGGACGATCAGGTATTTGCAAAATATCTTCAGAATTATCCGGATGTGTTTGCAGATCTGACAGATTCCGGAATTGCGTTTGCTGACTTTGCAGAAGCAAAAGTTGCCAATTCCGTAAAGGATGGAAAAAATTATGGTGTTCCATATGACAGCAATACGGTCATTGCCTGCTACAGAACAGATTACTTAGATCAGGCAGGATATACGATCGATGATCTGACAGATATTACATGGGACAGATTCATTGAGATCGGAAAAGATGTGCTCGATAAGACAGGAATGCCAATGCTTACCAATGTGCAGGGCGAGCCTGATTTATTAAATATGATCTTACAGTCTGCAGGAATTTCTGTATTTGATGAGGAAGGAAAGATTTCTCTTGTCAATAATGATGGATTAAAAGAAGCCATGAATGTATATATGGATCTGATCAATGCAGGTATTTTGCAGGAACAGACAGACTGGTCCGGTTATCAGGGCTCTATCAATAATGGTACTGTAGTTGGAACAATCAATGGTTCCTGGATCTGTGCAACGATCACGTCCACAGATCAGGCAGAACAGGAAGGAAACTGGGCTGTTACAAATATGCCAAAATTAAATGATTATCCGGGTGCAACAAATTACTCTGCACAGGGTGGTTCTACATGGGCAATTTCTTCCTCCAGCAAAAATTATGATCTGGCAGTAGATTTCTTTAAAACAACATGGGAAGGAAGCACCGAATTTTACGATAACATTCTTTCACAGTTAGGTGCGATCGCAACCTATCTTCCGGCAGCAGACAGTGATGCTTACAATCAGGTTTCTGATTACTTTGGCGGAGAGGCAATTTACTCTAAGATCGTATCTTACGGAAGCAATATTCCTACAATCAACAAAGGTATTTACTGGTCTGAGGAAAAAGAAGCTCTTGGAACAGCTTTGACAAACGTATTGAATGGTTCAAGTGATCTTGACAGTGCGATCGAAGAGGCACAGGCAACGATCGAGTTTAACATTGGTCAGTAAAAAAGTATAGATCAATCCTCCCTGTATTTATACTTTTTGAAAAATAATAAACTGCGCGCCTGGCGGGCAAAAGGGAAAGCTGCCGAAAAAGGATATCTTATGTGGCAGCTTTCTCTGTCAAAACAAATAGTTCAGGAATGGGGATCAGTGTGAAAAATATATTTTTCACACGCAAGATTTGTGCTGACGCATAAACTTGAGATGCGCTGAAGAGCAGCGCAGAAATGGGGAATAATATGAAAGCGAAAAAAAGAGTCAGTTTATATAAAAAACAAAGTGTTACGGGATGGGCTTTCCTGCTGCCGGCGACATTGCTGATATTTGCAATGAATTTTTATCCAATGATCCAGGCGTTTATTTTGTCATTTAAAACAGGAATTGGCAACAATCAGACATGGGGCGGTCTTAGCAATTATGCGCGATTGTTAAAAGACGGCGTGTTCCGTACTGCAATTACAAACAATTTCTTTTATCTGATTATTCAGGTGCCGGTAATGCTGATTCTTGCAATTTTTCTGGCATGTCTTTTAAATAAAAAGGATCTGCGGGGAAAAGGAATTTACCGGACAATGATTTTCTTACCGTGCTGTACAGCACTGGTATCTTATTCGATCATTTTTAAAACATTATTTGCCTATGATGGTTATATCAACACGGTTTTACTGAAATTAGGGCTGATCGGCGAGCGCATCAACTGGCTTGGCGATGTCCATACAGCAAAAGCAATCATTATTCTTGCACTGATCTGGCGCTGGACGGGATACAATATGGTATTTTATTTAGCCGGTCTGCAGAATATCGATGATTCATTATATGAAGCGGCGAAAATTGACGGAGCAAGTCCATTTGCAATTTTCAGAAAGATTACAATTCCGCTGCTGCGGCCAACAATTTTACTTACAACGATTATGTCAATCAATGGTACATTGCAGCTGTTTGACGAGTCTGTCAATTTAACAGGCGGTGGTCCTGCAAATTCAACACTGACCATGTCCCATTACATATATAAAGCAAGTTTTGAATACAATCCACAATTTGGATATGCGGCAGCAATGTCGTATGTGATCTTTATTATGGTAGCGATATTATCCTTTGTTCAGATGAAAGTAGGTGACAAGCGATGAAAGGAAAATTTAAAAATGCAGGCACACATATCATATTGATCATAGCTTCGTTTATATCCGTATTTCCACTTTACTGGATGATCGCGGCTGCAACAAACAACAGTACAGACGTTCTTGGTGGAAAACTGAGTCTTGGAACAAATTTTATCCAGAACCTGATGAAACTGACTGAAATGCAGAATGTATCAAGAGCGTTTTGTAATTCACTGTTTTATTCAACGATCCTTAGTGTATTATCTTTATTTATCTGCTCGATCGCAGGATATGGATTTGAGATTTACCACGATAAGGCAAAAGATACACTGATGAATATTTTACTTCTTGCGATGATGGTTCCGTTTGCAGCAACTTTAATCCCGTTATTTAAGCTGTTTTCCGGTATGGGCTTATCAAGTACCTGGATCGCATATGTCCTGCCGACGATTTCCACGCCGTTTTTGATCATGTTGTTCCGGCAGAGTGCGAGATCATTTCCGATGGAAATCATTGAGGCGGCAAGAATTGATGGCTTAAGTGAATTTAAAATCTTCCTTACCATTTTTATGCCGACTATGAAATCCACCTATGCTGCAGCACTTACCGTAACTTTCATGAATGCATGGAACAATTACCTTTGGCCGAAAGTTATCATGATGTCAGATACATCACAGACGATGCCGATGTTAGTGGCAAATCTTTCCGTGGGTTACAGTATTGACTACGGCGTACTGATGCTTGGTGTGCTGATCTGTTCTTTGCCGACTGGAATTTTGTTCCTTGTGCTGCAGAAGAGTTTTGCAAATGGAATCGTGGGTGCGGTGAAAGGTTGATATTATTGCATAGTGATAAAAAAGGATTCTGCTTAGGCGGGATTCTTTTTTTGATTCATAGGAAATTACGTCCTATGAATCAAAAAACTCCGGGCGGGATGCGCATCTCGTGGAAAAGAAGTTAGCTGTAAACAGCACCACGTCATTCACATAAGATTTGAAAATAATAGGAGAAAGGTTTAGAATCGTTAATAGAAATGATAAAATCAGATAACAATGACAGGAGCAGCTATGAATTTTATATACAAAACAGCCATGCCAGAAGATATAGATATTTTAGTCACAACAAGGATTGAAGTTTTAAGAGCAGCAAATAAGTTAGATGATGATGTGGATATGACAGAAGTTGCAGTACAGTCGGGAGCCTATTATGAAAAAGCATTGAAAGACGGCAGCCATACTGCAATACTGGTATATGACAAAGAAAAGATCATTGGCGCAGGCGGTATCAGTTATTTTGAGGTTATGCCGACCTATCACAATCCGACCGGAAAGAAGGCATATATTATGAACATGTATACAAATCCGGCGTACCGGCGAATGGGAATCGCATATCACACACTGTCGTTGTTGGTGGAGGATGCAAAGAACAAAGGAATTGATGCGATTTCTTTGGAAGCAACCGAGATGGGACGCCCGATGTATGAAAAGTTCGGATTTGCCGGGATGAAAGACGAGATGGAACTGAAGTGAGGATGGTACATAATAGGGGTAAGCCCCAGGATTTTGTATGCTATTTCTTTTGTCATAAATCGAGTATATCACAAAAATGAGAAAGGGGCAGATGTTTTTATGATTCATAAAATTTGCCAGTACAGCACGAATATCTATTGACAAAACGTTACCCTTGTTTTAATATCCAATTTAACATATGGAAATAGTAGGAAATAAAATGAGGTGAGATTTTGTCTATTAAGAAAAATGAAATCTTGACGTTTCAGGTAAATTGCGCTATAGTACTCTCTACTTTACTAAAAACACAAATTTAAGATGCAGATGAAAAAGATATTTTCATTGGAAAACAGCATAAGAAGGGAGAGTACTATGACATTTTATCAGGAACTTCAGCTCAGTTCGACCGGTTCGAAACAGTTGATCAAAAATACAACAGACAAAAAAGAAAAAAGACGCCATATCTTAATCTATAACTTTAAAGTTTATCTGGTCATGGCATTTTGTGTGGCAGTTGTGACATTATTCAGTAAACTGACCGGATCGGAAAACAGTGTGGTCGGAGTGACGGTTCTTTTAGCTGTACTGGTGCTTAGACAGGCAGATTTTGGGATTAAGACCACGCACGGACTTCTTTCAATCGCGGGAATTTTTGGAATACTGATCGTGGGACCGCGTTTTAGCAATATGCTCTCACCGTTTCTGGCATTTCTGGTAAACGTATGCTGTATTATGCTTTTGATGATCTTAGGATGCCACAATGTGATCATGTATAATCATTCCACGTTTGTGCTTGGATATCTGCTGTTACTTGGATATGATGTGAGTGGACATGCGTATCTGCTGCGTGTGGAGGGACTGTTTGTTGGAATGTTACTCTGTATGGCAATTTTTTATAAGAATCAGAAAAACAGACCTTACCGGAGAACGTTTTTAGATCTGTTCCGGGAATTTGAGCTTTCATCTGCCAGAAACCGATGGTATGTGAAACTGACACTGATCGTTTCTTCTGCGATGCTTTTGATGTCTGTCCTTGGACTTCCAAGAGCTATGTGGGCCGGGATCGCCTGTATGTCCGTCTGTCTGCCGTTTACCGGTGACTGCAACGAAAGAGCAGAGAAAAGAGGGATGTTTAATATCGTTGGAAGTCTTTTGTTTGTAGTATTATATTTAGCACTTCCGGAATCCATGTATCCGTATATCGGAATGATCGGTGGTATCGGAGTCGGGTATTCTGCCGGTTATGCGTGGCAGACAGCCTTTAATACGTTTGGTGCATTATCAATCGCGGCGGGACTGTTTGGAATGAAAAATGCCGTGCTGCTGCGTATCGGTGCAAATATATTTGGAAGTGTATATACTGTGATCTGCAGTAAGGGATTAGACCGGCTTGCACAGATGTCCGAACAGAGGAAAAAGATCACTGCATAATAAATTGGATTATAAAAAATGATCTGGAAGTATGACAGGCAGAGAATAAAATCAAAGAATGAATTTTGTAAAATCCCCGTATACTTAGAACAAGGGTATCTGTATACGGGGATTTCTTATGCAAAAAATCAGCCAGTTTGCGGTCGCGGGGCAGATCCTGCTCCTTCTTGGAACACATCTGTATTTTACATTTCGCCTGAAATTCATTCAGCGCAAAATTCCGCAGGGGATCAGACTCAGCTTTTCGGATACAGATCATGCGTCTTACACGGCGCTTGCGACAGCACTTGCTGCTACAATCGGAACAGGGAATATCATCGGTATCTCTACAGCGATAGCGATCGGTGGTGCAGGTGCAGTGTTCTGGTGCTGGATCACCGGTGTGCTTGGAATCGCGACCTGCTATGGTGAGAGTTTTTTATCTATGAAGTACCGTAAAAAAGAAAAGGATGGAAGAATGGCCGGCGGTCCGATGTATGTGCTGGAAATTGGGATGAAGAAGAAGGGACTGGCGGTTTTATTTTCTGTATTTACAATATTGGCGTCACTTGGGATCGGCAGCAGTGTACAGGCACATTCCATTAGTGCGGCAGTTACGGAACAGATAGGAATATCGCCGCATATCATCGGGATGGCAGCAGGTGTGCTTGCCGGAAAAGTGATCATCGGGGGAAGCAGGCAGATCGGAAAAGTGTGTACCTGGCTGGTGCCGGTTATGAGTGCATTTTATTTAGGAGGCTGTATTTTTATCCTGATTAAAAATCATACTGTGGTTCCGGAGGCGGTAAAAATGATCGTAACATCTGCATTTGTGCCAGAGGCAGCAGCAGGAGGAGTGGTCGGAACCACGGTGATGGCAGGTTTAAGGACGGGGATTTCCAGGGGACTGTTTACAAACGAGGCAGGGCTTGGTTCTATCCCAATGGCAGCTGCGACAGCACAGAATGTCTCACCGCAGGATCAGGCACTCGTTTCCATGACGGGACCATTCTGGGATACGGTTGTGATGTGTGCGGTCACTGGGATTGCCTCCGTTTCAAGTATGATCGCCCATCCGGGCAATTATGTGGGAGTGTCTGGCGAGCGGATGTGTTTTGCTGTATTCCGGGAATTGCCGGTGTGGGGAGATGAGATGCTGTCGTTATCGCTGGTCTTATTTGCATTTGCCACGATCATCGGCTGGAATGTCTATGGAGAATGTGCTGTGCGGTATCTGTTTGGGGAGAACGGTGTCCGGATCTATCAGGTCATTTATATGTTTTGCGTGTATCTTGGGGCTGTGATCACGCTTGATGTGGTATGGGGGATTTCGGACATTTTTAATTTTCTGATGGCGGTGCCCAATCTGCTCTGTCTGTGGGGATTGCGCCGGAAAATTGAAATAAATGACAGAAAAATAAAACATTAATGTTTACCGTACTAGACAAAACAGAAGCGAAACGTCTATAATAGGCAGTATGGTGTGCAGATGGCACATGTAAATATTAATAAGGAAGAAAGAGGTAACCGTATGTACATAATACAGTTTATCAGAGGATTTTGTATGGCACTCGCAGACAGTGTCCCAGGAGTATCCGGTGGAACCGTGGCATTTCTGCTTGGGTTTTACGATCAGTTTATCGACTCGATCGATGATCTGATCACCGGAAATATTGAAAAAAAGAAAACGGCGTTTTTCTTTCTGATCAAGCTCGGTATCGGCTGGGTAACAGGAATGGTTCTTGCGATTCTGATCCTTGCAAATGTTTTTGAATCCCATATTTATGCGATCAGTTCATTATTTATCGGATTTATTATTTTTGCGATTCCGATCGTAGTCCGTGAAGAATTGGACACACTAAAAGGAAAGTATGCATATCTTCCATTTATACTGGTTGGAGCAGCGATCGTGTGTGCCATTACTTATTTTAACCCGGTTGGCGGCGGCAGCAGCATGAATTTAGAGCATCTGACAGTCACAACAGGAATTTATGTATTTATTGCAGGTGCAATCGCAATCTGTGCCATGGTGCTTCCGGGTATTTCCGGATCAACGCTGCTTCTTATCATGGGGCTTTATCTGCCGATCGTGACGGCGATCAAAGATATCCTGCATCTGAATTTAAAGAGTTTTCCAACTGTATTTGTATTCGGATGTGGAGTATTAGTTGGCATTTTCAGTGTTGTAAAGCTGATCCGTAAGGCACTTGAAAATTTCCGTGCACAGACAATCTTTCTGATCGTTGGCTTAATGCTCGGTTCTATTTATGCGGTTATCATGGGACCGACCACACTTGATACACCACAGCCTGCAATGACGATCCACAATTTTTCTATCCTGTTCTTTATCATCGGCGGGGCAGTGATCCTGGGACTTCAGCAGATGAAAAAAATTAAAAAATAAACATTTGGAGTTTGTATGAGAAAATTACTGGTTTATTTAAAAGATTATAAAAAAGAAAGTGTATTAGGACCACTTTTTAAATTGCTTGAAGCAACCTTCGAGTTGATCGTACCGCTTGTTATGGCAGCAATCATTGATACCGGTGTGGCTTCCGGGGACAAGACCTATATTATGCGGATGTGTATGGTGTTAGTATTGCTTGCAGTGATCGGACTGACATGCTCGATTACCGCGCAGTATTTTGCAGCAAAGGCGGCAGTCGGATTTGCAACAAAGCTGCGTCATGCGCTGTTTGCACATATTGAAAGTCTCTCTTTTACAGAGATGGATACCGTTGGAACGGCAACACTGATCACAAGAATGACGAGTGATGTTAATCAGGTACAAAACGGTGTGAACCTTGTACTTCGTCTGTTTCTCCGTTCTCCGTTTATCGTATTTGGAGCAATGGTCATGGCATTTACCATTGATATTAAAGCAGCACTGGTATTTGTTGTCACCATTCCACTGCTTTCCGTGATCGTATTTGGTATTATGCTCATCAGTATCCCGCTTTATAAAAAAGTGCAGTCTGCACTTGATAAAGTGCTTGGGATCACAAGAGAAAACTTGACAGGAAGCAGGGTGATCCGTGCTTTTAATAAGGAAGAGGATGAGAGAGAACATTTTAATGAGAATAATGATCTCCTGACCAGAGCACAGATCTATGTTGGAAAAATATCTGCCCTGATGAATCCGCTTACCTACGTGATCATCAACGGTGCGATCGTTGTGCTTGTATGGACTGGTGCAGTCCGTGTTGACAACGGATATATCACACAGGGACAGGTTGTTGCTTTGATCAACTATATGTCACAGATCTTAGTAGAATTAGTAAAACTTGCGAACCTGATCATCAACATCAACAAATCTATCGCATGTGGAAACCGTATCCAGTCTGTTTTTGAGATGCAGTCATCCATTACAGACGGATGCAGCCGGAATATGGACAAGCCACAGACAACGGATTCTGATGAATCTGAAGATACAGAGTATGCAGTGGAATTTTCTCATGTGGGATTAACTTATGCAGGTGCCGGAGATGAGTCCTTAACAGATATTGATTTTAAGGTAAAAAAAGGTGAGACGATCGGTATCATTGGAGGAACCGGTTCCGGAAAATCATCGGTTGTCAATCTGATCCCAAGATTTTATGATGTGACAGCCGGCTCTGTCAAAGTAGACGGAAAAAATGTCAAAGATTATTCACTTGAAGAACTTCGAGGAAAGATCGGTACTGTTTTACAGAAAGCAGTATTGTTCCATGGATCGATCCGTGAAAATTTAAAATGGGGTAATCCGGATGCTTCGGAAGAAGATTTGATCAATGCGATCACAGTAGCACAGGCAAAAGAATTTATTGACAACAAAGAGGGTGGACTTGATTTTGAAGTCGAACAAGGTGGAAAAAATCTTTCCGGCGGACAGCGCCAGCGTCTGACGATCGCACGTGCGGTTGTAAAGAAACCGGAGATACTTATTTTAGATGACAGTGCATCCGCACTTGATTTCGCAACAGACGCTGCACTCAGGAAAGCAATCCGTGAGATGGAAGGCGGGACAACTGTTTTTATTGTTTCCCAGAGAGCAGCATCCATCCAGCATGCAGACCGCATTGTTGTGCTTGACGATGGAAAGATCGTTGGTCTTGGAACCAGCGAAGAACTGTTAGAAAGCTGTGAGGTATATCAGGAAATCTACAACTCACAGTTTAAGAAACAGGAAGGAGGTAAGACGGCATGAAAAAAGTAGTGACAGACCAGCAGAAGACAACAGTAAAAAAAGTGCTGGATTACATCCGAAGGTACTGGATTTACCTTGGATTATCGATCGTGCTTGCAGCGGTTACCGTCGCGCTGACACTTTATATCCCGATCCTTACAGGGCGTGCAGTGGATCTGATCGTAACAAAGGGACAGGTTGATTTTTCAGGCATCCTTGTGATCTTAGAGCGTATGGCAGTTGTGATCTTACTTACTGCAGTTGCGCAGTGGATCATGAATGCATGTAACAATAAAATTACTTATAATGTGATCCGTGATATCCGGAAAGAGGCATTCGAGCGGATCGAACATTTACCGCTTAAGTATATTGATTCACATTCCTACGGTGAGGTGGTAAGCCGTGTTATTGCGGATGTTGACCAGTTTGCAGATGGACTTTTGATGGGATTTACCCAGTTTTTTACAGGAATTGTGACAATACTTGGCACGCTGATCTTTATGCTGACGATCAGTGTGAATATCACGGTTGCGGTCGTGGTCATCACACCGTTATCATTGTTTGTTGCAAGTTTTATTGCAAAAAAGACATTTTCCATGTTCAAACTGCAGTCTGAGACGCGGGGCGAACAGACCGCTTTCATCGAAGAGATGGTTGGAAATCAGAAAGTTGTTCAGGCATTTTCCCATGAGGATGAGGCATTAGAGCAGTTTGATGAGATCAACGGAAGACTTCAGAAATATTCACTGCGGGCAATCTTCTTTTCCAGTATCACAAACCCGGCAACACGTTTTATCAACAGCCTTGTCTATGCGACAGTCGGTGTTGTCGGTGCATTTCTTGCAATAAAAGGAAGCATTACCGTTGGACAGTTATCGAGTCTTTTAAGTTATGCAAACCAGTATACAAAGCCGTTCAATGAGATCTCCGGTGTCATTACGGAGCTGCAGAACGCGCTTGCCTGTGCGGCACGTGTGTTTGAACTGATCGAGGAGCCGGTTGAAGTACCGGATGCCAAAGATGCAAAAGTGTTAAAGAAGGCAGATGGAAGCGTGGAACTGTCCCATGTATATTTCTCTTATACACCGGAACAGAAGCTGATCGAGGACTTCAATCTTTCCGTACAGCCGGGACAGCGTGTAGCGATTGTAGGCCCTACGGGATGTGGCAAGACAACACTCATCAACCTTCTGATGCGTTTTTATGATGTAAACAGTGGAAAAATCTGTGTCAGCGGAATACCGGTTGATGAGATGACCAGAAAGAGTTTAAGAAGTAATTATGGTATGGTACTGCAGGAGACATGGTTACGGAGCGGAACGATCCGTGAAAATATCACGATGGGAAAACCGGATGCCACAGAGGAAGAGATCATTGCGGCAGCAAAAGCATCCCATGCGCATAGTTTTATCAAACGTCTGCCAAAAGGATACGATACGGTGATCTCGGAGGATGGCGGAAGCCTTTCACAGGGACAGAAACAGCTTTTATGTATCACAAGAGTTATGCTCTGCCTGCCGCCGATGCTGATCTTAGATGAGGCGACATCCTCGATCGATACAAGAACTGAGATCAAGATACAGGAAGCATTTGCCCGTATGATGAAAGGGCGTACCAGTTTCATCGTTGCACACCGCCTTTCCACGATCCGGGAAGCAGATATCATTCTTGTCATGCGGGATGGAAATATCATAGAACAGGGAAAACATGAGGAACTGTTAGAGAAGAATGGATTTTATGCAAAGCTGTACAACAGCCAGTTTGCAAAATAAAAGTATAGATCGGAATATGAAAAAACAGCCTGATTTTGAGATGGAATCCAAAGTCAGGCTGTTTTGTAGTATGATCAGTAGATCATGCGGGTTCCACTGATGCATTCGGTTGTAGAAGTTTCTATATAATCGAGAGCACCACGGACATCTCTTGCACGGACAAAATTATAGATGGACAGGGCACTCTGGTATAATTCTTCTATGCCGTATTTTGTTGCATAGCGTACCCAAAGACTGCATACAAGATCACGGAATGATATAAAGAACAGTGGAAGCAGCATATTTCCACTGATAAAACTCAGCTCATGGCTGAACTCAAAGATAGATGTTGCAGCATCTTCCGGTGTTGTGGCATTTTTTAATTTTTCAAGGTAAAAAGAAAGACCCTCGATCGCAGCATCCGTTGCTGTTTCAATCGCAAGGCGGGATGCAAGGTTCATAAAGAGAATACGGACCTCAAGGATGGAACAGATTTCTTCCTGGCTTAAAGATCCGCCATTATATTTCATAATGGAAACTAAAGTGTCCATGGTTCCATTTCTGCGGTAATCCTCTACAAATGTGCCGATGCGCGGTTTTACCACGACAAATCCTTTCTGTTCAAGTTCGGCGATACCGGAGTTGACAACAGCGCGTGAAACCTGCATGGATGTGGCAAGTTCACGTTCGGATGGAAGTTTTGTACCGATTGGAAGTTTGCCGGAAATGATCATATTTTCCAGTTCGGATATAAATAATTCTTTGAGTGATGGTGCGTTTAATTTTTGAAATTTCATATGTTATGATTCCTTTATATTGTCGAGATTCTTTGTGGTATGTGGTCATACCACAATAATTTTAGATGTTATGCAGAAAAAAATCAAGAAAATGTTGCTTGAAATGTTCAAAAATACATACAAAAAATAAGTGATATTTTTTGACAATTTATGACAAAATGCATATAATAGAACATATATCAGAAAGAGGAGAGAGGATTGCCGATGAGGTCTTTACAGTCTAAATTTCTGGCTTTGACGGTAGGCTGTGTACTTCTTACAGCGTTGGCACTGGGATATGTTGGTTTTTTATATACGCATAAACTTGTAAATGAGGATTCCACACAGTTTATGAATCTGTTCTGTGAAGATAAGGCACAGGAGATTGATGCAGCACTGATGGGGATTGAACAGTCCGTGAATACGATCAGGGATTATACGATAGAGCAGTATAACGCACTCGGAATTGGTGGTACAGGCAGGGACAATGTGGATGCCTTTGTAAAAAAAGTACAGGAAGTTTCACTACATACCGTGAAAAATACAGAAGGATCACGTGGAGTATATATGAGAGTTAATCCTGAAATTGCCGATGACCAGACAGGATTTTTCTGGTATAGGGATGAAAAAGGTGATGTTAACGAAGATTCTCTGGTTGATTTTTCAAAATATACAAAAGATGACACACAGAATGTCGGATGGTACTATGAAGCTCTTGAGAACGAAGACGCTTTCTGGATAGAACCGTATAACAATCTGAATAAAAATGACTGGATCATTTCGTATGTGGTGCCGATATATCAGGATGAAGATTTTATTGGTGTTCTGGGCATGGATATTGACATGGCACTATTGAAGGAAAAGGTAGATTCCGTACAGATTTATCAGAGCGGTTATGCTTTTCTGGCAGGAACAAATGGTGCTCTTTATTACCATCATGATTATCCGGAGGGACTTGCTGAGGGAAGTGTACACGGAAAGATCAGAAAGGTGTTAAATTTACTGATCAAAAAAGCAGGACAGGATAGTCTGGTCAGTTATAATCTTGAGGGAACAAAGAAAGAAATGACGGCAAGACAGCTGGAAAATGGTATGCTGTTTGCTGTTACAGCACCGGTGCAGGAGATTAATGAATTAAGCAGCCGTATTATACGTCTGTTTCTGGTTTCAACCGTTGTGATAATGATTTTTTCAGTCGTGATCACAATACATGTTACCAGAAAAATGATACGACCGCTCAAAGAACTTACGGAAGCAGCACAGAAAGTTGCAGGCGGTGATCTTGATGTCAACATTGACTGTGAGTCAAAAGATGAAGTTGGAGTGCTTGCAGACAGTGTACAGCAGATGGTCAATCATCTGCGGCATTATATCGATTATGTAAATGAACAGGCGTATACAGATGCCCTGACGGGTGTTGCTAACAAGGCGGCATATAAGGAGTATGTGGATAAACTGGATAAACGCGCGGCAGCCGAGAATATGAAATATGCAGTCGTGGTCATGGATATCAATAATCTCAAAAAGATCAATGACAATTTTGGACATGAATTTGGGGATATGCTCATCCGGGATGCAAGCAGACTGATCCAAAAAGGATTTAAAGACCATACTGTATACCGGATCGGTGGTGATGAGTTTGTGATCATCATCGAACAGCCCAAACAGACAGAATGCGAGGAACTGCTGGCAAACTTTGATAATGGTATTATTGTTTTCAATAAAAATAATACAAAGTATGAACAGAAGATACAGATTGCAAGAGGAATCGCATTCCATGAAACAGACAGTATAGATTTATTTGCAGCAGTGTTCCGTGAAGCGGATCATGCGATGTATGAGAATAAAGTCATGCAGAAATCAAAACAGACGGATCCACCTGTGGTGGAGCAGTCTCAGACAATAACATAGCTGGAGGATAAAAATGGGTGACACAAAGAAAATGGCATGGAAAAGATTAATGGGTGTTTTTGTTGTATTTTTCCTGATTATGGCAGTATGGCAGATTGTAGTACTTGAGCTGCTGAAAAATGGCGTGATCGGTACGATGGTTGCAATGATACTGATCTGTCTTGCAACTGTACTGTTTTTTGGCATTGTTTTTGCATTAATCAAAACACTCCTGGATGCATTCAGACAGCTTATGAGTGATGGCTCAGAGGTGGAACTTTCCGGTGGTGTTGCTAAGAAAGCAAATAAACTTGCAGAGAAAGATGGAGAAGTCGGACAGCTTGTGCGTACGTTTCAGGAGTCGATCACTTCATTTTCACAGGTTGTACTGGGAATAAAGAAAGCAACAAAGGAACTTGGTGAGGTTTCAGAGGATTTTAAGCATATTTTTAAGAGTATGACAGCTTCACTGGATCAGACAGAGCAGGCAGTGACTACTATTACGGATAATACGATCTCACAGGCTGATCACACAGTCGATATGAAAGAGAAGATCGATGCTATCAGCAGAACGATCGATAAGATTGCAGAGAATGTATCGATGCTTGCAAAAAGTGCAGAGCACATGAAAGAAAGCAACAAGGCAGCAGAAGCAATCATGGAGGAACTTGTAAATATCAGTAAGGAGAGCGGTGTTGCGATTGAAAATGTAAGACAGCAGACAGATCTGACAAACCAGTCTGCACAGGAGATCCGCACAGCAACAGAGATCATAGCCGGAATCTCAAATCAGACAAATCTTTTAGCTTTAAATGCAAGTATTGAAGCTGCAAGAGCCGGAGAACATGGAAAAGGATTTGCTGTTGTTGCAGAAGAGATCCGTACATTAGCTGACCAGTCAAGGGAATCAACAGAACAGATCAATCAGATCGTCAATACATTGATTGATAATTCAAACGTCAGTGTGGAGATCACGCAGAAAGTATCAGAAGCGTTTGTGAAACAGAATGAGAAGATTCATGATACGGAAGAAATTTTCCGTTCCCTGAATGAGGAGATCAAGAATACAAGCGATGCTGTGGATGGAATCAGCGAAGAAGTAAATGTGTTAGACGATCATAAGACGGTAATTGAAAGTGGAATCACATCTTTGACAGAGTTTGCAGAACAGAATGCCGAGAGTGCGAAAGTAACAACAGAAAACATGGAAGAATTCCAGCAGATCGTTGAACAGTGTGATCAGGCAACAGAGCGCATTGTGAATGTATCCGATGAGCTGGTAGGGTATCTTGGAAAAGTGGATGCAAATGTAAAAGATAAAATGAATGCACGTAACTAAAAATAAATCAGAAACGGAGGAAAAAATACCACATGAGTAAAATTATGTGGTATTTTTCAATATTATGAGAACAGAACAGAAAACATCAGTAAAAAACAGTGTAGGAAGATTGATTTTTGTTGGTATCAGCGTATTGCTTCAGGTCATATGGATCATCAGTCTTTTTATATGGCTGAATAATTATTCGGCAGCAATTTCTCTTTTTTCCACGTTGATCGCGGTCTCGGTTGTATTTGCCATATATGGAATGCATGGAAACATGGCATTTAAAGTACCATGGATGTTGGTCATTACTGCATTTCCGGTATTTGGTCTGTGTGTATTTGCACTATTTGGAAGGTCAAATCTGACCAGAAATATGAAAAAACGTTATGAGGGCATTGACAGTGAACTTTTCCCATTTTTAGAAAGTGATGAGACTGTCGTAAAAATGCTTCAGAAAAAAGATCTGTCAATAGCAAACCAGACAGAGTACATCTGGAAATATGGTCATTATCCGGTTTATCGCAATACAGATATTGAATTTTATGCGGATGCGTCACAGGGGTTAGAGGCACAGCTTGCAGATTTGAAAAAAGCAGAGCATTTTATATTTATGGAGTATCATGCCATCGAGCAGGCAGAATCTTTTGAACGGATTTTTAACGTGTTAAAAGACCGGGCAGTGCATGGAGTTGAAGTACGTATTTTCTATGATGATGTTGGAAGCATTGGATTTATCAATCATGATTTCAGAAAACGTATGGAGGAGAATGGAATTGCCTGCCGTGTATTCAATCCGATTATTCCAGTATTATCGGTATTTATGAATAACCGCGATCACAGAAAAATTACAGTGATCGATGGAAAAGTGGGATTTACCGGAGGGTACAATCTTGCAAATGAATATTTTAATGTCACACATCCGTATGGACGGTGGAAAGATACCGGCATCCGTTTAGAAGGAGATGCTGTAAAAAGTCTTACGGTTATGTTCCTTGAAATGTGGAATGTTGTAAAAAAGACAGACCAGGATTATCAGAAGTACCTGCCGGTGACAGATTATAAAGTAAAACAGGAGGGATTTATCCAGCCGTATGCGGATAGTCCATTAGATGATGAACATGTGGGAGAGAGCGTTTATATGAATCTTATCGCACATGCCAAAAAAGAAATTTATTTTACAACACCGTATCTGATCATCACAGATGAGATGAACCGTGCTCTTGGACTTGCTGCAAAGCGTGGTGTGGATGTGCGGATCGTGACACCGGGGATCCCGGATAAGAAACTGATCTATAAAGTAACACGTTCTTATTATGCAGGACTCGTGCGCCAAGGGGTGCGTATTTATGAGTATACGCCGGGATTTATCCATGCTAAACAATGTGTCTGCGATGGAGAGGCGGCAACCTGTGGCACCATTAATATGGACTACCGGAGTTTGTACCTTCATTTTGAAAATGGAGCCTTTTTATATAACTGTGACGCCGTAGGGGAGATTCGTCAGGATTTTGAACATATTTTTGCAGAGAGCACGGAAGTAACAGAAAAATATAAGAGCGGAAGGTCTGCTGTTTTGCGGGGAACACAGTGTTTCTTGCGTTTGTTTGCACCTCTTATGTAAAAATATTATATAATCCGAAATCTTCACAGAAGTTTAGATAACTTTTCCGTAAAAGTATGGTAAAATAATAATGAAAGAGTAGCAGGTCAGGAGAAGCTGTTACAAAAGAACGATTCTAAGGAGAAAGTCAAATGGAATACATGGATATTGAAACAGTCAAGGAACTGGATCATGTTTTTGGGGATATTGAAGAACTGCAGAAGTTTCGCTGTCTGATGATGCAGTACGAATGTGCAATGTTAGAGGTGAGGACAAAACTTGACGTATTGAACACAGAGTTATCTGTACAAAACAGTAGGAATCCGATCGAATCGATAAAATGCAGGATCAAAGAACCGGACAGTATTATGAAGAAAATGAAGCGTCAGGAGATTCCATTTTCCGTAGATAATATCGAGAAGAATCTGAATGATATCGCAGGTGTCCGTGTTATCTGCTCATTTCCCGATGATATTTATACATTAGCGGATTATCTGGAAAAACAGGATGATATCAAGCTGATCAAGAAGAAAGATTATATCAGTCATCCCAAACCGAATGGTTACCGCAGTCTGCATCTGATCCTTGAAGTACCGATTTTTTTGACAAATGAGAAAAAGATGATGCGTGTGGAAGTGCAGTTTCGAACGATCGCCATGGATTTCTGGGCAAGTTTAGAGCATAAATTAAAATACAAAAAGGACATTGAAAATGCACAGGTGATCTCACAGGATCTCTGCTTTTGTGCGGAGCTGATCTCACAGTTAGACGGCAGAATGCAGCAGATCAGAGAGCGTTTAGAGGAAAAGAAAGAGGCCAATTAGGCCTCTTTTTTTCTATAATACTTCAAAAACAGATCTGCAAGATTTCCCTTAAGCGTGACACCAAGTTCAGTCAGGGTAGCAGAGAGAGCTTCTAAAGTAGGAACCATATGCTCTAACCTTGCATTTTCCCCCATATGACCGATACGGATCACTTTACCGGAGAGTTCATCAAAAGATCCGGCAATCATGATATTATATTTTGTTCGCATTGTATCAAGAATAGATTTAGCATCAGTACATTGCGGAATATCAAAAACAGTTACAGTGTTTGAAAAACCGCTCTGCAGATGGAGTTTTAAACCCGCTTCTTTTACGGCTGCTCTTGTAGCAGAACCAATCCTTGCATGGCGTTCATACAAAGTCGCATCTTCGGCGATCAGATTAAATGCAGCGCGCAGACCGTAGATATCGCTGATCGGCATAGTATATGGAAACCATTTTTTCTCGTAGTAACCGTCGAATGCCATCAGGTTTGCGTAGAAAGATGTAATCGGAGTTTTACGGTTTTTCATTTTTTCTTTTGCGGAATCACTTACCACAACAAAGGTAAGTCCCGGAGGTGCGGAGACTGCTTTCTGTGAGCCGCCGCAGAGAAGGTCGATCTGAAAATCATCGACACATACTTTTTCGCCAAACATACCGGAAACGGAGTCAACGACCGTTAAGATGCCGTACTGTTTGAGCAGTGGACAGATTCTGCTGATATCATTCAACATGCCGCTTGGGGTATCGCAGTGTACAACAGTGGCATAAGTATAATCGTGATGATCTTTTAAATATTCTGCAAGTGCATCCACATCCAGAGTATTTTCGTAATCAGCATGGTAGATTTCCGGAATACCACCGTACATGCTGACAAAATCTGCAAATCCTTTTCCGTAGATACCGTTGTCGATGACAAGAACTTTATCATCCGGTTCTGTCAGGGAAGCACATGCAGCTTCCAGTCCTAAAATCCCTTCACCATCTAAGATCAGCGTTTCGTTTTTCGTGCCAAGGAGGCTGCTGATCAGTTCGCAGGTTTCTTTATAAAAATCATAAAATTTTTCATCCAGATCAGGATTTGTGCAGGCAAAACTGCGTGCATGTCTTACTGGTTCCGGAACCTGAACCGGTCCGGGTGTCATGATCTTATACATATTAATACTAATCTCCATTCCCGCCCGTTTTTTGGGCATTACAAGTTTGAGTGAAAAATGCTATTTTCAAATGAAACTTTATTTGAAAATAATTTTGTTTGCTGCTTTGCGTAAAGGCTCGATGACGATCAGGACTACAACGGCTGCAACACCGATCTGAAACAGATTTCCCGGAATGGAAGTAACCGGTGCAATCCAGTTGCCGTAGATGATACCCTCTGCGATATAATAGCCGACTACTTTGATCACGCAGGCAGCAGCGATGGCGAGTGCATCAAAACCGAGTCCGTGGTGTTTTTCCGTGATCGCACCAACAACATATCCCATAATCGCTACGATGATAAATGTAAAAGGTGCCCATGCTGTCCAGCCGGAGAGAAGGTCAAAGAGTCCCATGCCAATACCGCCGGCAAGTGCACCACTTTTTTTGCCAAATAAAATGGCGCAGATAAAAAGCGGAACATTGCCAAGATGGATCAGTCCGCCGTTTGCAGTGATCGGAAGTCTGACATTGACAAATGCGGTAAATACATAAGTTAATGCAATGAAAAGTGCTGTGATGGTCAGAAACTGTACCTGACCGATTGAATTTTCTGTTTTTACAGTAGTTGTAGATGTTGTGCTCATATTTCTTTTCTCCTCATACGTTTCTTATGACCGATATTATCTGTCATTTATTTATGCATATCTTAAACGCACACTGGTTTATTTTAAAATGCCAGTCAGGTGAAAATTGAGCAGACCAGTTTGAATGGACTACACAAGAAAGAATCCTATTACATAAAAAAGAGTGCCGGAAAGCCGACACTCTTTTTTAAATCCATTGTTTACAATATCTTAATCTAACAAATAAAAACTGGTTCTATTTAAAAAGAAAAAGGTACATGTGAAACTACTGATTGTGCTGGTAGTAATTATTTTACTACTGTAACGTTGGTTGCCTGAGGTCCTTTAGCGCCTTCTACTACTTCGAATTCTACAGTAGCGCCTTCTTCGAGGGATTTGAAACCTTCCATGTTCAGACCTGAGTAGTGTACGAATACATCATTGCCCTGCTCGTCAGAGATGAATCCGTATCCTTTTTGGTTGTTAAACCATTTTACTGTACCTTTGTTCATTGAAAAGTACCTCCAAAAAATATTACTGGCTGTATTTACAGCTAGTTAGAGCATATCATAACAATTTTGAAAAGTAAAGGAAAAAAGAGGATATTTTTCAACCTAATTTCTCAATAACAATATCGTGGTTTTTGAGAAAAATCTCGACGAGTCTGTCCCATTCGTGTTCTAAGGATTTATCGGTAGAAAAAATACGATAAGATACGCCGGTTGTGAGCATAAGACTTCCATTCTGGAACTTCAGATTCAAAAACATCCCTGTTACATCATGTGGGGTAAAAGAAGTCTGGATGCTGGCAAGTGTCCGGGACAGATTATCCGGTGACAGCAGAAATACAAATTTGAAATAATTAGGAGTACGTTTTCCTTTGATCAGGTCGAAACAGTGCTGGCGCACTCTGCCATAAGGAAGGAATGCAAGGTCAGATAAGCCCTGTTCTTCTAATTCTTCTTTTGAAAAAAAGTCCGGTGTGATCGTTCCGTCAAAATTCCATACGGCATCTTTTTGTATGGTTGCTTCCTTTAACAGAAAGTGGTCGAATGTATCTGAACACAGAAGCTGGTTCATAAAATTTTTGAGTTCCGGGATATTAAGCGCTAACATGCGGTATACCTCTTTCATATTATGTTCATTTTCATGTGGCACTGCTCATTGCTTACGCATATTGTACCATAAAACCCAGAGAAACAAAATAAAGGATGTAATCTTTCTGATTTTATAGTAAAATAGGGATGGTTTTAATCAGTATTACAGGAAAAGAGGAACTACAATGAACGAGAAAACAGTTTTATTTGATTTATTAAAAGAGGGAGTATCTCCGGTACACGTGGTAAAGGCATGTGAAAAGCGTTTAGCAGATGCCGGTTTTGAAAAGATAGCTTATGAAGAAGAATGGAATTTAAAAGCAGGTGGCCGCTATTATGTGGATCATCATGATACCACACTGTTTGCATTTTCGATTCCTGCGGATGAGATGAAAAAAGAAAAAAAGCCTGCAGTCCGGATCGCAGCGGCACATACGGATTTTCCATGTCTTAGAATTAAACCGTCATGTGATGTTGTAACGAATCGCTATGCACAGGTTAACATTGAGGTGTATGGAGGTGCAATTTTAAATACATGGTTAGACAGACCACTTGGTGTGGCAGGACGTGTGGCAGTAAGAGGGAATGATCCGTTTACACCGGAATTAAAATATTTTGCATCCCAAAAGAATCTGCTCACGATCCCAAATCTTGCAATCCATATGAATCGCGAAGTGAATAAGGGTGTGGAGCTGAATAAGCAGATCGATATGATCCCGGTTGCAGGATTACTTGCAGAAAATGAAACATGTGCTGATTATTTCTTAGGTTTTCTTGCAAAAGAACTGTCTGTTGCAAAAGAAGATATTTTAGATTTTGAACTGACGGTATATTGCAGGGAACAGCCGGAGTATGTCGGCTTAGAGGATGATTTTATCTCATCTCCAAGACTGGATAACCTGACATCCTGTGCAGCATTGGTATCCGGTATCATAGATGCGGAAAGAAAAGACGGTATTAATCTGATCGCACTGTTTGATCACGAGGAGATTGGAAGCCGCAGTAAACAGGGAGCGGGATCTATATTGCTTCACGATATGTTACTCCGAATTCTAAAAGCCTGTGGAGCGGGGGAGAGTGCTCCGGAACTGTTGTATCAGAGCATGCTGTTGTCCGTAGATGTTGCACATGGTCTGCATCCAAATCAGGCAGGCAAAATGGATATTACTAATAAACCGGTGCTTGGAAGCGGCTTCTGTATCAAGGAGGCATGTTCCCAGTCCTATGCGACAGACTGTGAGGCAATTGCAATTATTCAGCAGATCTGTGATCTGAAAAAAATCCCATATCAGAAGTTTGTGAACCGTTCAGATATGGCAGGGGGCGGAACACTTGGTTCTATTGCATCTGCATTATTGCCGGTAAAAACGGTAGATATCGGTATCCCGCTTCTGGCAATGCATTCGGCGAGAGAATTGATGGGAGCAGCAGACCAGGAAGCATTGACGGAACTTGTAAAGGCATATTTTTCACTTTAAGGGGGAAGTGTGAAAAGAAGAAAAAGACATACACTGCTTAAATGTATGATTTTAGCGGTGTTAGCAGGCGCAGTGATCCGATATACCGGAGTATTTCATGATTCTTTCACACCTCCGGGACAGATACAAAGCCAGGTTCATGTAGAACAGAAAAATGCAAAATCCAAAGCAGATTCCGGCACAATAGAGAAACATATAAAAGAGAGTCAGGAAACAGGTACGGAAAATGAAACACCGGAGGCAAAAGTATCGCATGGATATGCTTACGAAACTCTCTCAACGGAGCAACAGACAGTCTATGATGAGATATATCGGATTATTATGACACATGATTCAAAGGTTCCGGTAAGTACCTGTGACGAAAAGGTATTAGAGAAAGCATATCGTTCTGTCATAGCAGACCACGGGGGGATTTTCTGGGTATCCGGATATAACTATACGCAGTACACGATGGGGAAAAAGACGGTCAGTATAGATTTTTCGCCAAGCTATACAGTGGATCGTGATGAGCGTGATTCATATCAGAGCCGGATCGATTCAGTGGTGGATTCCATATTAAAAAATGTGGATTCATCCTGGGGAGATTATGAAAAGGCAAAATATGTTTTCGAATATCTGGCTGGAAACATTGAGTATGAAATGGGAACGGAACAGAACCAGAACATTATCAGTGTCTTTTTAAATAAGAAAACAGTCTGTCAGGGGTATGCAAATGCCACGCAGTATCTGTTGTCTCTTTTAGGAATACGGGCTGTTGTCGTGACGGGAACTGCGGAGGGAGATACGCATGCGTGGAATCTTGTGCAGCTTGATGGCGCATATTATTTTATAGATACGACATGGGGAAATTCTTCTTATAATAATGGTGAGAGCGGCTTTGGATCTTTTATCAATTATAATTATTTCGGGGTGACTACGGCTGAGATCAGCAAGACACATCAGGCGGATGGCACATTGCTTTTGCCGGACTGTACGGCGACGGCAGATAATTACTATGTAAAAGAAGGAAAATATATCACAGAATGGGAACCGGATGTGGTTGGACAGATTTATGGCGAGGCCTATCGCAATGGAGCTGTCACAGAGGAGATCCGTTTTTCGGACAACTCTTTATATGAGCAGGCAAAAGCGTATCTCATCGATGAACAGCATATCCGTGATTACTGTGAGGGGATTACTGGATTATCCTATATTGAGGATCAGGATCAGAATGTACTGATCCTGAAATTCTCTTAAAACGTATGTCTGATAAAAAATATATAAAATATAATGAAAACCTCTATACAAAACAAAGTTTTTATGATACTGTTATGTAGTAATCAATACTACATGTAATGGAAAGAAATAACATATAAAAAGTTATCAAATAACAAATTGCCGGGTTGTGGAGGTTATCTGAAATGTATAAGATTGTGATTGACAGTTGTGGAGAACTGCCGGAAGATTTAAAAAAAGATGGACATTATCAGAATGTGTCATTGGAGTTAGAGGTAGATGGATATTGTATTCGCGATGATGAGACATTTGACCAGAAGGATTTCCTCCGCAGGGTTAAGGAAAGCGTTACCGGACCGAAATCTGCATGTCCGTCTCCGGATGAGTATATGAAATCATATGAAGGAGATGCGGATCATGTATATGTGGTAACTTTGTCCGGCAGACTGTCGGGATCTTATAACAGTGCCGAACTTGGAAAAAATCTGTTTGAAGAGGAGCATCCGGGCGAGAAGAAGATCTATGTATTTAATTCCCGCTCTGCTTCCATAGGCGAAACATTGATCGGCATGAAAGTACAGGAGTGTGAAGAGGCAGGTATGAGTTTCGAGGAAGTTGTTGAGACGACAGAAAAATATATCAGCTCCATGAATACCTTTTTCGTGCTTGAAACATTAGAGACTCTGCGCAAGAATGGACGTCTGACAAATCTTAAGGCATTTATTGCAAATACATTAAATATCAAGCCGGTGATGGGATCTACCGAGGAGGGATCGATCTGTCAGCTTGGCCAGGCGCGTGGCATGAACAAAGCACTGGATAAGATGATTCAGAATGTGATTGCAAAGACAAAAAACAGTGAGAACAGAGTGCTTGCGATCTCACACTGTAATTGTCCGGAACGTGCCAGAGCAGTAAAAGAAAAATTAGAAAAGTTGGCAAAGTTCAAAAAAATCATTATTACGGATACGGCGGGCGTCAGCACGATGTATGCCAATGACGGCGGTGTCATTATCGCAGTTTAATATAGAAAAAGGACAGTATTATGAAAGAACTGACATATGAGGAAGTATTAGACCAGATTGAACATCAGAGACGGTTTGGCAACCGTCCGGGGGCAGAGATATCTGCACTGATGCTTGAAAAGTTAGGCAGACCACAGCAGAATATGAGTGTGATCCATATAGCGGGGACGAACGGAAAAGGTTCCGTCTCTGCTTTTTTGTGCTCAATTTTAAAGGAAGCAGGAATCCGTACAGGGATGTTCACATCACCACATCTGGTTGATTTCAGGGAACGGATCTGTGTGGATGGACAGATGATATCCCAAGAGAAAGTGACACGACTTGGGAATATGCTGCTGGGGGAAGAGTTTGGGGCAGCCTTGACTATGTTTGATTACTGCCTTGCGATAGCACTGCTTTATTATAAGGAAGAGCAGTGTCAGGCAGCTGTGATAGAGACCGGACTTGGAGGAAGATTAGACTCGACGAATGCAATCGGTGTACCGGAGGTTACGGTTATCACGAAGATCGGATATGATCACATGGCGATTTTAGGCGATACTTTAGATAAAATTGCGGCGGAGAAAGCAGGTATCATAAAAAAAGGTACAAAACTGGTATTAGAAAGCCAGAAGCAGGAAGCGATGCAGATCCTGCTTGAAACGGCAGAAAAAGAGAAAATTACAGAGATAAGGATCGCGGATATCCATGATGTGACAGACTGCCGCTATGAAAATGGCAGACAATATTTTTCCTGTAAAAATTATAAAGATCTTGAGATGTCAATGCTTGGTGTGCATCAGTATGAAAATGCACTTGCAGCGATTCAGGCAGCAGAAATTTTTTTGAAAAACAGGGGAATTTCAGAAGAAAAAGCAGAATATTATATCAGGGAAGGAATCAGAAAGACAAGATGGGAAGGCCGGATGGAGATTCTTGGCAAAGATCCGTTTTTCATGGTGGATGGTGCACATAATAGCAACGGAGTGGCAGCACTGGCAAAAAGTCTTCGTACCTTGTTTCCGGAAGAGAAGTTTCATTTTATCATGGGAGTTATGGCAGACAAGGATTATGAGGAGATGATTGAAGAATTACTTCCACTTGCTCTTGATTTTAAGACGGTAACAGTCGAGTCAGAGAGGGCACTTGCTGCGAAGGAGTTATCGGAGAAAATCAGAAAAAAGGGAATCTGTGAGGCGGGTCTATTAAGATCTTTTGATGAACTGATGCCGGATCGTCTGGATGCGGCACATAAAACGATTGCATTCGGATCTTTGTATTTTGTTGGGGAGATCAAAAAATATTTCCGAGATGTGACAAAAATAACAAAAAATTTACAAATTTACTAACTTTGCTTAATAGGTGATTATCAGACATTTTTTTGGCTATAATAGTTGTTGTTAAAAAAATAATGTGGATTAGAAAGAGCCGATAAGATGGTATTTAGCAGTTTTGAATTTTTATTCCGGTTTTTACCGTTTTTTTTACTGATATATTATGTGACACCGAAAAAATGGAAAAATGCGGTGTTGTTTGCAGGGAGCATTTTATTTTATACAACAGGTGAGGCAGAATATGTAGTGCTTTTGCTTGCCTCTGTGGTGATCAATTATATTCTGGGAAGATTCATGTACCGGGATACTTATGAGGGAAGAGGAAAAAAACAACTGATTCTGTTGATCATGGCACTGTGCTATGATTTTGGTGTTCTGTTCCTTTTTAAGTATAGTGGACTCATGGATAAACTGCCGCTTGGCATCAGTTTTTATACGTTTCAGATCGCCGCCTATATCATCGATGTTTACCGGGGAAAAGTGCCGGTTGAAAAATCATTTATCCGTCTCGGAACGTATCTGATGATGTTTCCGCAGCTGATCGCCGGACCGATCATCAATTATTCAGAAGTCCGTATGGCTTTATGCAGCAGGACTGTTACTATAGAACAGTTTGAATCAGGATTAAAAACACTGATACTGGGACTTGGAGCAAAAGTGATCGTTGCAGACCGTATCGGGCTTTTGTGGAATAATATACAGTCAATCGGTTTTGAAAGTATTTCAACGCCATTAGCATGGATGGGGGCGTTTGCATACTCCCTAGAGCTGTATTTTGATTTTTCAGGATATTCTTTGATGGCATTGGGACTTGGGCAGATGCTGGGATTTGAATTTCCCAAAAACTTTAAACATCCTTATATTTCAAAATCGGTATCAGAATTCTGGAGAAGATGGCATATTACGCTGGGACGCTGGTTTAAGGAATATGTCTATATTCCGTTAGGTGGCAACAGGAAAGGAAAGGCGCGTACGATATTTAATTTATTTGTGGTATGGAGTCTGACTGCCATCTGGCATGGTGCAGAAGGACATTTCCTGATCTGGGGAGCGTCTCTGCTCGTACTGCTTGCTATAGAAAAAGTGTTTTTATTACAGTTTCTGGAGAAGAGTAAAATACTTTCCCATATATATCTGGTACTTGTAGTGCCGCTTACCTGGGTTGCATTTGCTATTGCGGATGTAGGACAGCTTGGAATTTATTATGCAAGAATGTTCCCGTTTTTTGGCGTGGGAGAGGCAATAAGGCAGATGGATTTTATAAAGTATCTGATGGATTACGGACCACTGTTTCTGATCGGGATTATTTTTTCTACTCCATATCCGGCAGCTTTCTACAAAGTGGTCGAGAAAAAGTGGCTGGGAAGTTTGTCGGTGATCGTGGTATTGGTTTTAAGCCTTTATTATATGGCTGTTTCTACAAATAATCCATTTTTGTATTTTAATTTTTAGGACTGGTGATTAGTGTGAAGAAAATAATGAAATGTCAGGTCGCAGTCTTTTTGATCGTCGGATGGGTGATCCTTTCACTGATCGGTTATTTAAAAAAAGACGGGATCTATAAAAATTATTCCATCAATATTAAAAAAACTCCATATTTTGTATTGGTGTTAGATGGAATTCATGATAAAATTTATCCTTGGAGTAAGGAAACGCCGGACGAATACAGACCGCAGCAGGAAGAGAATGTTGCGGCTACAGAAGTGACAGAACAAGAGGAGACCACACAGCGGACGGAAACTGTGGAGCAGGATACTGAGACGGCGGTTCTAGAACAAAAAAAGTTTATACAGGTGGATGACAGTTATTTTGATGATGCAGTTTTTATTGGCGATTCGAGAACGGTAGGTCTGCATGATTATGGCGGATTGGATCATGCAGATTTTTATGCGACCGTAGGCATGAATATCTATGATCTGTGGAAAGATGCATTTTGTAATGTCAATGGCCAAAAGGTAACATTAGAGGAAGCATTAAAGGCTAAACAGTATAAAAAAGTGTATTTTCAGATCGGTATTAATGAAATGGGACGCGGAACGCTTGACGGGTTTATGAATGAGTATCAGAATGCAGTCGAAAAATTCAAAACCCTGCAGCCGGATGCGATCATTTATGTGCAGGCGATCATGCATGTGACCAGCAAAAAATCCGATTCAGACCCGATTTTTAATAATCCGGGTATTGATGCGAGAAATCAGCGCATACAGCAGCTTGCAGATGGTGTCCGTGTGTTTTATATTGATGTCAATGAAGTAGTATGTGATGATCAGGGCGGATTAAAGCAGGAGCTTACGTTTGATAATCTGCATCTGTATGGATCAAAATATAATATCTGGGTAGATTTCTTAAAGACAAAAGGAATTGAAACAGAGTGATAAAGTTGTATGAAAATCATAAGGAAAAATTGAATAAATTTTTGAAAGCGGATGTGCTGGCAGAATGCAGGTCCCAGGTAGATTATGAGAACAGAGTTGTGCTCTGCGTCTTAAATATTGCCATGGTATGCCTGTCTTTTTTGCTGGCATTTCCGTTCAAGGATGTCTGCATATGCAAAAAAAGTATATCTGACAGAAGAACAGAATCAGAGATTATCGCCGGAGGGGCTGCTTGCTTCTTTTAGGGAAGGAATCAACAGCCTTTCTGAGGAATATGTTGCCCAGTTTTATAACGGGAGATATGTATGGGTAAGAGTGGAGGTAAATCTTTTACAGAAACCCGGAAACGGTGAGATCATGGCGTTTATCTATAATCATGATGTGACCAGAGAGAGTAAATTAAAGCAGATATTAGAATGTATCATGACATTTGGTTATGATGAAATTTATACGGTGGATGAATACAGCGGACAGATGGACGAGAATGAACAGACCGGTATACTTCTTTTAATGCTGTCCGATGTTGAGGATATTGTGAAAGAAGAAAAAGAAAAGCAGGAACAGCTTGCAAAAGCGCTGGCGATGGCGGAGGCTGCGAATGAAGCAAAAACAAATTTTCTGGCTGGAATGAGTCATGAGATCCGGACACCTATGAATGCGATTATTGGTTTAAATTCCATGATCCGGTCGTCAATTGATGACAGAAACCAGGTGCTTGATTATACGGAAAAACTTGATTCTGCATCCAGATATCTTCTGGCATTGCTGAATGATATCCTCGATATGTCACGGATCGAGAGTGGAAATATGAAGCTGGCCGTCCGGGCATTTTCCGGGGATAAGTTCTGGGATAATGTCAATATGTTAGCGAAAACACAGGCACTTATGGCAGGTGTTGGCTATTCTTTTGACAGAGAACGGAAAATATCGGAAGTATATATCGGAGATGCCACAAGGTTAGAACAGATCATGATAAATCTGATCAATAATGCGATAAAATTTACACCGGAAGGTGGAAGTGTTGATGTAGCTGTTACAGAGCAGGAAGTGAATGAAAGAGTACAGCTTACAGCAGTTGTCTCTGATAACGGAATTGGTATTGCAAAGGATTTTCTGCCAAAGGTATTTGATATTTTTACACAGCAGCATGAAGAAAATACAAGTGTTTATGGAGGAAGCGGACTGGGACTTTCTATTGCGCGCAATTATGCAAGGATGATGGATGGTGATATTACAGTACAGAGTACGGAAGGAGAAGGTACTGTGTTTACCGTGACCGTAAAACTTGATTTTGACCGTCGGAAAAAAGAGCGGGAAGAAAAAACAGAGGATATCAGTTTTGCGGGAAAGAGAATACTGCTTGTTGAGGATCATCCGCTCAATGTCATTGTGGCAAAGGGACTTTTGGAAAAGAAACAGTTTGAAGTCGTTACGGCAGAAAATGGCAGAAAGGCAGTGGAACTTGTGGAAAATTTCCCGGAATATTATTTTGATGCAGTACTGATGGATATCCGGATGCCGGTTTTAGATGGAATCGGGGCAGCCAGAGAGCTCCGTGCTTTAGACAGAGAAGATGTAAAAGACCTCCCAATCATCGCAATGACGGCAAATGCCGGTGAGGAGGACAGAAAACAGACGAGGGAAGCCGGGATGAATGAGTATCTGGCGAAACCGATCGATCCGAAACTCTTGTATGCGACACTACAGAAATTTATTTTGTCATAAAAAGTTATAAAAGATTCCCTGATTACACATACTACGGAAAAAGAATGTGTGAAAGGGGAATTTTTTATGTCATTAAAAATTAACATTACAGATGTAAATGCAAGACAGATTCTGGATTCAAGAGGAAATCCGACAGTGGAGGTTGAGGTGACTGCCGAGACAGAGACAACTGGTAAAAAAACTACCGCAAGAGAATCTGTTCCTTCCGGTGCAAGTACCGGAAGATTTGAAGCAATCGAACTGCGTGACGGGGATAAAGATTACTTCGGTCTTGGTGTGCAGAAGGTTGTAGATCACGTAAACACGAAAATCAGGGAAATGCTGCTTGGGATGAATGTATTAGAGCAGGCAAAGTTAGACCGTGCGATGGTGGAACTTGATGGAACCGATAATAAGGGAAATCTGGGGGCAAACGCAATTCTTGGAGTATCACTTGCCTGTGCTAAAACGGCTGCGAAGGCTCTTGATATGCCGTTATACCGTTATCTTGGAGGAACCAATGCCAAAACACTTCCGGTTCCAATGATGAACGTGATCAATGGTGGCGTCCATGCAAAAAATACGCTTGATTTTCAGGAGTTTATGATCATGCCGGTGGGGGCACGTGGTTTTTCACAGGCACTTAAGATGGGAGCAGAAGTGTATCATTTCCTGCGCCAGATACTGGATGAAAACGGTATGAGTACGGCAGTTGGAGATGAGGGAGGATTTGCACCTGATTTTGAGGATACAAAAGAGGCATTTTCTTATCTTTCGAAGGCAGTGGAGATGGCTGGTTACCAGGTGGGCAGAGATGTTGTCTATGCGATGGATGCTGCGGCGAGTGAATTGTATGACGAAGCACGTGGCGTTTATGTTTTCCCTGGAGAGTCAGAAGAAAAGGGGGAGGAGCAGGAGATTGTCAGAAGTTCGGAGGAGATGATCGCCATGTATGAGGAGCTTATGGGGCAGTTCCCGATTGTTTCCATCGAAGATGGTCTGTTTGAGGATGACTGGGAAGGCTGGCAGAAGCTGACAGAAAGACTTGGCGATAAGGTGCAGCTTGTCGGAGATGATCTGTTTGTGACGAATCCGAAACGGATACAGTGCGGAATCAAACTTGGTGCAGCGAACGCGGTTCTTGTCAAGGTAAATCAGATCGGAACTGTGACAGAGGCATTAAATGCGATCGAGATGGCAAAATCTGCAGGATATCATACGGTAATCTCGCATCGTTCAGGTGAAACAGAAGATGCATTTATCGCAGATCTTGCAGTTGCGGTCAATGCCGGACAGATCAAAACAGGTGCACCATGCCGCGCGGAGCGTACCAGCAAATATAACCAGCTTTTGCGGATCGAGGAGGAACTGGCAGAAGATGCGGTGTTTGAACCGGAAGAAATTATGAAAAAATAGGTTGAAAAAACAAAACGTCTATGTTACAATGACTAAAGTTGTGAGTTTGTAACCTAGGAGGGAACGATCGTGGCAGTTGTAAAAACAATTTTGACTGTAGTTTTTATTATAATCAGTGTAGCATTGACAGTTATCATCTTAATGCAGGAAAGTAAATCCGCAGGACTTGGAGCAATCGCAGGTGCAGCAGACACATACTGGGGCAAGAACAAGGGACGTTCCATGGAAGGTATGTTAGTAAAGCTGACAAGACTTTTTGTTATCTTATTTATCGTGATTGCAGCGGTATTAAATATGAGTATTTTTTAAGATGAATCGATGGCTGTCGCAGGTGCGGCAGTCATTTTTTTGATTCATAGGAAAAAGGACAGGGGTTTATGGAGAAAACAATTTTAGAAGAACGGAAAAAGACAATTTATCAGTTTATCTGTGATGAATTTTATGTACCGATGAAGGCGAAGGAGATGGCAGTTGTTCTATCAGTGCCGAAATCACAGCGCAGTGAACTGCAGGAAGTCTTAGATGCGCTTGTGATGGATGGCAGGATCGAAGTGACTTCCAAGGGCAAATATATCAAATCAGAAGGGAAATATCTGACCGGTACATTTACCGCGCATGCGAGAGGGTTTGGATTTGTCAGTATCGAGGGGGAAGAGGAAGATATCTTTATCCCGAAGTCGCAGGTACACGGTGCATTCCATATGGATACGGTACAGGTGGCGATCACTTCAGAAAATACCGGCAGACGAAGGGAAGGTACGATCACAAAGATCATATCACGTGGTACAACCCGGATCGTATGTACTTATGAAAAGAGTAAGACATTTGGATTTGCGGTGCCGGATAATCCGAAGTTCGGTTCTGATATTTTTATTCCGCAGGAACGTTCCAAGGGAGCTGTCAGCGGGCATAAAGTTGTAGTTGAGATCACGGATTACGGCAAAGAGGGAAGAAAACCGGAAGGAAAAGTGGTTGAGATCATCGGTCATATCAATGATCCTGGAACGGATATCATGTCGATCGTAAAAGCGTATGATCTGCCGGTCGAGTTTTCAGAGAAGATCATGCATCAGGTAGAAAATGTCTCAAATGAAGTCAGTACTGCTGATATGGCGGGACGCATGGATTTCAGGGAATGGCAGACTGTAACGATCGATGGGGAAGATGCGAAGGATCTTGATGATGCGATAACATTGACAAAAGAGGGAGACAACTATCAACTTGGCGTGCATATCGCTGATGTATCAAATTATGTACAGGAGCATAGTGCTCTGGATGTGGAGGCATTATCCCGCGGTACATCTGTTTATTTAGTTGACCGGGTGATCCCGATGCTGCCACATAAGCTGTCAAATGGAATCTGTTCTTTGAATGCAGGGGAAAACCGTCTGACGTTAAGCTGTGTGATGACGATCGATCCGAAAGGAAATGTGATCGACCACACGATCGCAGAGTCTGTGATCAAAGTTGACCGCCGCATGAGTTATACCAGTGTAAAAAAGATTCTCGAAGATCATGACGAAAATGAGATCAGAGAGTATGAGAACCTGGTTCCAATGTTTGAACTGATGCGGGAACTGGCTGCTATTTTGCGTAAAAAACGTATGAAACGCGGATCGATCGATTTTGATTTTCCAGAGACAAAAATCGTGCTTGATGAAAAAGGAAAGCCGATTGAAATCAAGCCTTATGAGAGAAATGTTGCAACAAAGATCATTGAAGATTTTATGCTGATCGCCAATGAGACAGTGGCACAGGATTATTTCTGGCAGGAACTGCCATTTGTATACCGTACACATGATAATCCGGATACCGAGAAAATCAAGAAGTTATCGACATTTATTAATAATTTTGGCTATTCCATCCACATCGGTCAGGATGAAGTACATCCGAAAGAACTGCAAAAACTTCTGCAAAAGATCGATGGTACCCCGGAGGAAGCATTGATCAGCCGTCTGACACTTCGTTCCATGAAACAGGCAAAGTATACCACTATGAGCACGGGGCATTTTGGACTGGCAACTCCATATTACTGTCATTTTACATCCCCGATCCGCAGATATCCGGATCTGCAGATACATCGTATTATCAAGGACAATCTGCGTGGAAGGATGAATGCAAAGAAAATCGAGCATTATGACAAAATTCTTCCGGAAGTTGCAAAACATTCGAGTGAGATGGAACGCCGTGCGGATGAAGCTGAGCGTGAGACAGATAAACTGAAAAAAGTGGAATATATGTCAGAGCGTATCGGTGAGGTGTTCGAAGGTGTGATCTCCGGAGTGACTGAGTGGGGATTTTATGTGGAGCTGCCGAATACGGTGGAAGGACTGGTGCATGTAACAACGCTGGTGGATGACTATTTCCATTATAATGAGAGTACCTACGAACTGGTTGGAGAGGTGACAAATATCCGCTATAAACTTGGACAACGTGTTCATGTTATGGTGACAGGAACTGACAGGATTTTACGCACAATTGATTTTCGTGTGGTACGGCAGGATGAGCGGGAAGCGGGGAAAGAATAAAAATCATCTTGCGTTCCCCCTCATTTCGGGGTATACTATACAAGCTGGGTATTGGATAAGAAAGGAAGGTCATGATGGCAAAGACAGAAAAAAAACTGATCGCAAATAATAAGAAGGCTTACCATGACTTTTTCTTAGAAGAACGTTATGAGGCGGGTATTGAACTGCATGGTACAGAGGTAAAGTCCATGCGTATGGGAAAATGCAGCATCAAAGAAGCGTTTATCCGTATCGAGAATGGTGAGGTCATTATTTATGGCATGCATGTCAGTCCTTATGAAAAGGGGAACATCTTCAACCGTGATCCTCTGCGTCCGAAGAAACTCTTGATGCATAAGGCAGAAATCCGCAAGCTGGTCGGAAAGATTGCAGAAAAGGGTTATACTTTAGTGCCGGTTGAGGTATACTTTAAGGGGAGCCTTGTAAAAGTAGATATTGCGCTTGCAAAAGGTAAGAAACAGTATGATAAACGTCAGGATATTGCCAAGAAGGATATGCGGCGTGAGGCGGAGCGTGATTTCAAAGTAAAGAATCTGTATTAAAGTAATTTATAAAAAAGAATGGATGATGTATTTTTTGTACACAGAAAATAATATTTTGTGTAAGAAAGACTGCATCTGAAATATATATTTATGGGCTTGTAATGGTTTCGACAGGGATCATGAAGCTGGAGAAGCGAGTCGCACGGGATGCGTCAAATTCCAAAATTAAAATTAAACGCTGAAGATAATTTAGCGGTTGCAGCCTAACAGCTGCAACTTGCTGCCCATGATGGCAGCAGTCTGACCTAGAGCACTCACACTTTAGGACTCAGGCTTCGACTATGTGAGAAACGACACAGACAAAGCTTTGAGTCTGTGGGCGTATGATGAAGCTACTAAAACCGGAACTGTGCCTACGCAGGTCTGGCGGAGGGAATGTCAAAACATAGGATACACTCGTAGAAGGACAGGGGATTGGTTTTTGGACACGGGTTCGACTCCCGTCAGGTCCACTTCAAAGAAAATGCCTGAAATCTTGGAAAATTGTTGATTTTCCTAAGGTTTCAGGCTATTTTTGTGCAATGAATTATAAGTTGAAATTATGCCAAATTTATGTCATAAATGTAATTTTTTGTCATGGATTTTGTCATGACAAATTCTTAAATAATCCGTTCATTGCATTCTTTTGTTTCTCTTTATCTCTGTCAATGGTGGAATGGCGATACACGGCTTTCATCACATGGGGTGTTGACCATCCACCCATTTTCATAACATCTTCTTCGCTCATCGTCTGACTCATCATTGTGGCAAAATAATGACGGAGAGCATGCAGTTTAAAATTTTGAATACCGAGCTCATTTTGATATTTCTGTAAATTTTCGTAGATCTGATTGGCAGAGCCTTTATAGATATATCCCTGCGCCCGGATCATGTCGGCAACAAACCCCGGTATTATAATTTTCCTAGAGCTGTTAGTTGTCTTAGTTGATTTAATGTGCCATTGTTTATCGCTGCCAACGACCATTGCTTTATTAATTGTCAGAATGTTGTCATCTGATAGATCAGAAAGCTCTAATGCAAGGATTTCACTTCTACGGAGTCCGCAGCATGCAAGTAGGAGCGGTATGTAGTATTTTGTTCCAGTGGCTTTTTCTAAAATCAGTTTGACTTCGCCGCTTGTTGGAATGTATGGTTCTTTTTTTTCTTTCTGTGGCAATGTGATATGAAATACTGCATCTGGCCGGAATGTTTCCATAACAGAGAGAATAAAGCCATTTGCGTTTGCAGTTGTTTTTGGAGAACGTGATACTGAATAATCATTTATTTCTTTTTGAATATCAGTTTGTTTTATATCCGACAGTCTAAGACTTTTAAATTCATCAGATAAGTTACGGAATATGCTCATATAGCCATTTTTAGTGGAAGGACTAAGAACATTACCTTTGATTCTGAAAAATTCATCACAAGCTGATTGGAAGGTTGTTGGAATAGTGGAAGCAGGAGGAACGCTGTCTAATTTCTCTGATATTGCCTGCAAGGCTTCTTTCTGTGTTGGCTTTTCATCAAACACAACTGTGTACATTTGCCCTTTGTACATTTTTCTGATCCGGTAGGAGCCGCTTGGGAGTTTTTCAATCTTCATATGTATCATCCTTTCTTCTAAACCCATCGAAATCGAGGGGATTTTGGGTATAAAAATAACAGCCAGCAGAGAACTGGTGTTCCGCTTGCGTTTGGCTGCTCCGAATGATACAATATGCTTGTTGAGGGCATTGTATCTTCGGAGCAATGTGTTTCGCCTTTGGTATTCCAGTACCAGGGGCGATTTTTTATTGTTATGTTAATCTACACCTGTTATAATAATGTTAAGAGTTTAAAATAGCGTTAATTACTGAGTCCTTATTCCAACCGACCGTTATATTTGCATTACTGGAAACTTTTGTAGGAACTCGTTCCTGTCCCCAGGGTTTAACTCCAATAATATATTTGTTATAATCGACAGCGGTGTCTATTTCAAAGTCAATCCAGTCACTATAAGTAGCATACATGCCTGCAAGTATAATGACTTTAGAAGCTGGTCTAATTTGCTCCTTTAATTCTGATTTTAATTTATTTTTTCCAACGGTTGTATTAGGGTCAATCAATGGATCATGTGAGGGAACAGAGTAGTTTTTCCAGGTAAGTTTTCCTTCGTCTTGGGCTTCATTTAACCACTGAACGATTTTGTTGTAATGCTCAGAATATTTCCAAGCGTGGCTGATAAAAATATTGTATGTACTCATTTATCATCATTCCTTTCATTTTTTAGGAGGTCATTATGAAATCTAAAACATTTAAATTTCAAAAGAAACCTATTGTTGTTGAAGCATATCAAACAGATGTAGAAATAACCATTGATACATTGGAGGGTAGAATGATTGCCTCTCCTGGAGATTGGATTATTACCGGTGTTCACGGGGAAAAATATCCTTGCAAGCCTGATATCTTTGAGAAAACATATGAGATAGTCAATTAGTGTTTTCTACTTTCTTTTCATTAGTATTTACAGCTTTCCATTTATTGTTTTCGGAAGATATGATGTTTTCTATGTTGCGGACAAATATATTCTCAACGTTTTCAGGTTCTATATTATATGGTGAAGACTTTGTTACAAATAAATGTTTCTGATACCTAAGTAATTCACATGTGGTTCGATATTCAATCCAGTTTTCATGCCACTTGTATAATTTTGTCAAGGATTCTATAATGGCAATTGCGGCGCCCAATGCGCCAACTATGAGTGCTATAAGAACACAATCTTTTGAGTAGGCAGAAAGTAAAGGGATTAATGCTGCTAAAACAATTTCTATGGTTTGTGTCAATTTGTATTTTCTTTGACATGATGCAGATTTTTGGTCATACCAATTGATTTGATTATCTACTCTGGATTTTATATATTCGTCTATTTCCATTTTGGCTCCTTTCACCGTTCTGCTTTAGAAGTGGGGCGGTTTTTATATGTGTATTTTTATGGTTGTTTAGTTTAAGCCAACCTGTGCTTTTGCCATAACTTTACCGTCTGAAAATGTAATATTTGCATTTGATCCAAGGGATGTTCCGTTCCACATGTAAATTTGTGATGTAGAACCTGCAATTTCTGTATCAGAGATAAGAGCTCCTTCTCCACTAAGCAGAGCAACTACTTCATCATAAGTCATTCCTGTTTCGATGGAATTGTACTGTTCTAGCGTAATCTCAACATCGTCCCCAGAGGAAACACCAAATTGAGCTTTGTTGACAACTTTGTCATTCTGAAATGTTATATTGGCATTTCCCCAGCTCTCAGATGAAGTCCATTCATAAATAACAGTTTTGATACCGGCAACGTCGGATTCTGAAATATTCGTACCATCCTCACCGATGATGTCGACGACTTCGTCATATGTCATGCCGGTTTCAATACTGTTATATTTTTCCTCTGTTAATCCGGCAGATTCCTTTTCGTCTGTTGTACTGTCAGATGCTACGATATCGGATGATGCTGTAGCGTTGGATGGTGTTGGTATGGTTGAGTCGTTTGAATTATTATCACTTTGAATGGTGGTATCAGAGTCAGACACGTTAGAATTTGAACTGGATTCATTATTTCCACCGTTAATAGCTGCGAAAATAACGATGACAATAATAATTATCAGAATCCATTTCCCTGCACTGCCTTGTCTTTTGCGACAGAATGGACATACTTTTGCGCCTTTTGGAATGATGGACTTGCAATGTTTACATGTTTTTGTAGCTTCTGGTGTTTGACTGTTTTTCATAACACAATCTCCTTCGTATTTTATTTGTAGTATCATATCGATTCTAACATACTTGTAATAGCCGAGCAATGATGTTAAATGGTTGATGACTTCCTTATAAATTCTTCTAATTTATTCCTATCCCAAAGTAAGACACCGTTATGTTCTGCCAGTTCTTTTGCACTTCTGGTAAAATACTGATTAGTTAATACAGCGGCAACATGGCAATCATAAAAGGTTTTGCCGGCAAACGCTTCTTGTACCGCTTTATTGCCTATGTTTTGGGAATAGCATTTGCATTGGATACCATATTTTACCCCATCTTTATAAGCAATAATATCAATACCTTGATCGCCACTTCCTCTTGTGACTTCAACATTTGAAAATTCATTTTTCTTTAATAGATTACCACAAAAATATTCAAACTCATGACCATCCATATTATCATATGGTTTGTTCAAATCCATCGTCCTTGCAGATGTAACTGTTGTGGATGAACTATAAGTAGTGGGGGTATGAGATGAGGAAACAGCTTTTTTTAAGCATAATCCCGAGCTATCTTTAAAAGAACCAGTTGCGATTCTAAATATATCTACGAGCCAACCAATTCCAAATAAACCCATGGTGAGAAGATATAAAATTCCTATTTTAGCTTTTCCAACATAAAAATAATGAGCACCAAAAAAACCGAGAAATATACACAATACAAGTGCAACTGTCTGGTTTTTCCCACTGACGGCAGGAGCCTGTATATAAGGACGGCTGACAGTTTGATTGGGTGTTGGTGTTTGCTGTGGTGCAGAGTAGTAATTATTAATTACGGTACTATTGGTTTGGTTATTTAATATGGTGTCAGGGGCGTTTCGCGGTAACTCACAACCGCAGTATTCACAAAATTTCCCATTCCCTTCAGCTCCACAATTTGGACATTTCATAATATATTCCTCTTTTCTTTAGATTAATTCCATAACTCCTATATTCGGTTGAAAAAATATAACATAATTATCAACCTGTGTGCATACACCATATTTATTTGTGTAGTATGTTAGGCTGTCGTTTAAAAACTCTTCGGTAACTCCAAGATATTCTGCTGTTTCAAACAGGTTTTTGCAGTTGTGCAAATATGCATCGATGATACCGCGAAGACCGACTTGGTTGTTGTATGCCCAGATTCTACCGCGTAATTCCTGCTTGCGATTCTCAGCACTGGACTGGTCAATGATGTCACCGACAGCAGTGTAGTGATGTCCAAGCTCTTCGGCAAGGACACATGCTTTTTCGGTGGAATTTTTAAGATTTTTACTCAATGCGATCGTATTATTGCAATACAGACCGCTGATTCGATCGCTTTTAAAAGAATGATTATCTATAATTTCTATACCATCCTTGCAGGCTTCGTCTTGCAATTCTTCATATGTATTCAATTAAAACACCTCCCGCTCCAGTATATTCTTATAGGTGTCCTGAAATCTGGACAACTACTTTCTTTTGGTTTTTACAAATTCAGCAAATGCTTTTATTTCGTCAAGTTCTTCTTCAGTATACTCGTCACCGTCGAAGTGGGCGGCAATGGTTAATGGTTCTTCATTTAAACCAAGCAAATCATCTGCTGATACATTTAATACATCTGCAATTTTCTTTATTGTTTGGACATTTGGTTCACGGTTTCCACTTTCATATAATGAATAGGTGGATTTTGCAACACCAATTTCTTCTGCAACATCTTTTTGCGACATTCCTTTTCGTTCTCTTGCATTTTTTAAATTCTCATTGAAGTTGTCTCCCATGATTAACACCTCCTGTTACCTTGATTATATATATACTGTGCAAACATGTCAATTAAAAAGTTTGCAAAATGTAAAGAAAAGTATTGACAAGTTTACAAAAAGCAATTATATTATAATTAGAGTTTGCGAATTGCAAACAACAAAGGAAAGGAGGAACAATGTTGTTTAGGAATTTAGAAGCTGAGCAGGCAAGAAAAGGTCTGACAAATTCAGATGTGGCTGGAAAACTTGGAATTTCAAGAGTGTCTTATGAAAGTAAAAAGAAAACTGGAAAGTTTACCACATTTGAAATTAAGGCATTATGTAAGCTTTTCAAATGTAAGTTTGACTATCTTTTTGAGACAGAAAAATAACCCCAAATGCTGGAACACTTAGGGTCATTTAAATGAATGTTAGATTAATTCAATAACTTTGCTGACATATTGACATTCTACATTCACAAGTCCGTTTTTCTCTAATTCCGATAAGGCAATGTTGATTTCTTTTTGGGAAAACTGAGCTGATAATACATTTTCACTTACTCGTTTATTTCCATTAGAACGGATAACGGACAAAACTTTCTCAGAGAGTTCATTCATATGTGCCACCTCCTTTCTAAAGTGTGATTTTTCTTAAGAAGCCTTTGATGTGAGAGCACATATATATTTTATCATTTTGAAAAGAAAATTTGTGCCAACTTTAAATTAGCAGAAAGGAGACAGTAAATTGGAAATAAGAAAGTCAACAATTACAACATTAGAAGTGGCAGAGATGATGGAAGTAGAACATAAGGAGCTGTTAAGAAAACTGGACGGACGGAAAGACCGTAAAGGTTATGTTGAAATTTTAACTGAGAGCCAAATGGCGCTGAGTGATTTCTTTATTCCATCGATATATCGAGATGCCAGTGGAAAAGAAAATAAGTGCTATGAAGTGACCAAGCTCGGTTGTGATTTTCTGGCAAACAAATCTACAGGAGAAAAGGGTGTGCTTTTTACGGCCAGATACGTTAAGAGATTTTACGAACTTGAGAACGAAAAGAAACTTCCGTGTCCTTTAAATCCGATCATTGCATCTAGCGTTGCAGAATTAGGAAGAGTGACAGATCGGATTATGACAAAACAGGGGTCAGCTCCATATAAAATTGCGGAAACTTTCAAAATACAGTGTGAGCAGTTTGGAATTAAATTGCCGGATGATTTTGTGAAAGTTCCAGAATATGAGCAGATGAAATTGCCACTGGTAGAAGTGTAGAGGATACCACAACACCAGTTCAATAGAAGGGAGATGAGAAGAGTGAAAAAAGTAGATGAACTTATTGATGAACTTGCAATTCATATCAGTGGAATTATTTCATCTGGTAAAGAGCGAGAGGGAGAAGTTTCAGATAAGACAAAGGCTCTCGCAGCGTTGATATCTGCAAGAGCCGAGTTTCCGGTAAACGAAGCAGAAATAAAAAACGATTTGAAGTCTACTGGGGAGTTAGCAGATATCGTCTTAGAGCATCTTCGGAATATTCCAGAATGCCAGAAGAGCATAGAGTTGTCATCGTCTGAGCTATTCCAAGATAAACAGACACCTTAATGGCATTTGTCAAAAGCAATGCTTCATCTTCGGTAATTTGACGATCTAAACCACCAGCTAGCATTTCGAGGATTGGCTGTAAATTGTTCTTGATTAAATTGTCGGAAGTTTTCATTGCGTACTGAATTATTAAGTCATCCATAGTAATAAATCTCCTTTGGGATTGATACTCGGACGCGGCAACGTCCTGTGAGGAGATTGTACCACAGATGGAGAAATAAAGAAATGTAACGAGAAAGGAGAAATATGAGCGAAGCAGAAGAGTTAGAAAAACTGTGTAAGCCGGTAGTCGACTGGTTGAAAAAGAACCATGATCCGCATACCGAGGTACATATAACCGTAGATCACATTGATCTGATGGAGAGTGTGATCGGCATTCCAGTAAAGTAGGGAGGTGGTTGGATGCCTAGAGTAACCATTAAGAAAAAGGAATACAAAGTCAGCGATTTCAGCAAGTGGATTGTTGGGAAGATGTATGAACAGGGTTTGACTCAGGCAGATTTAGCGAAAATGATCGGAATTACTCAGCCATCATTTTGCAATCGCTTAAAAAAGGGATTGTTCAGTTATTCAGATATGTTGATTTTATTTAAAGAGTTGAAGGTGTCTGATTCTGAAATTCTTACTTTGATGAAATTATGAAGGGAGGTGGTAGTGTGTGAAACGTTTATCTAAAATCATCATGGCAACCGGCGGCACGATATCAATGCTTGCCATGTGCTGCCTTGACAGTGACGGAGTGTACATGTACTATGCCGCACTGGTCTGCATCCTTGGTGGATTTATCGCCGGTGCAGGGTACGGGTTGAGAGTCCTGTCGGAGCATAGGAGAGAGATGCAGATCGAGTTGCTTTATTTTCGGCAGGCGGACAAGCTGGACGGAGATATGGAGCTGATCGAGGACAAAAAAATAGCACCCTGATAACTTTGGCGAGTACAGGTGCTATTTCAATCGTGGAAATACCTAGTATTTCTGCGTTTATTGTAACACTGGAATTGAGGTTGTGTCAATGTATGAGAAACAATGTAGACGCTGCGGATGTTCCATGGATCCTGGGGAAGGTCAGAACGGTGTCTGTGATGACTGCATAACCGGGGAGACAAAACGGCAGCAGCGTGAAGATCAGATGGAGCGGATGGTTCGGACGACGGATTGGAAGCAGATGGAAATGGAGGAATTTATAAGTGTCAAAAATTAAGTTGTGCAGTAAAGATGAAGCAAATCTTATAGAAGAACTGCAGCATTTAAGTGAGGTTTTAGAGGATGTCGGTGTTGAGGGTGTGGCAACTATTATCTATTCACCCAATGGAGACATCAATGGTGCTTTTTGTCTCAATAATGAGACTGGGTTGTCTGTCATTATTGAAAATGACGGGGACAAAGTAACGAAAGAATACAAATATTAAAGGAGATCAGTATGAGTAACATTACAAAAATTAAAATCAAAAATCTTTTCGGAATCAGAGAGTATGAAGCAGACGGAAGTTCCTTAGAGCTTTCCGGTAAAAATGGTACAGGAAAAAGTTCCGTACTGGATGCGATCAAGTATGCGCTTACCAATAAGAGTGATCGTGATTATATCGTACATAAGGGAGAAACAGAGGGAGAGATCATCGTCGAGACGGACACAGGGCTTTCCATTGACCGTAAAGCAAGAACTAACAAGGCGGATTATAAATCTGTAAAAAGAAATGGCTTAGAAGTTGGCAGTCCGGAAGCGTTTCTTCGTGAGTTGTTTACACCGTTACAGTTAAATCCTATCGAGTTCATGAACATGGATAAGAAGCAGCAGAATGCGATTATTCTTGATATGATTGAATATCCGTGGGACATGAACAAGATTAAGGAGTGGTTTGGAGAGATACCGGCATGGGTCTCCTACGATCAGAACATTCTTTCTGTACTGAATGATATCCAGGCAGAGAACGGCGATTATTATCAGAACCGCCGGAACATTGATCGCGATATCAGGAATAAAAAAGCATTTGTGGAAGAGATTGCAGATGGTATTCCGGCTGGATATGACGTTGAAAAATGGGAAAATGCCAGTGTTGGAGATATTTACCGCCAGATTGAGCGGATTCAGAAAGAAAATCAGCTTATTGAAAGAGCAAAAATGTTGAGAGACAGCCGTGAGAGCAAGATTAGAAAATTTGATGCTGACCGAGAAATCGACATTACTGCACTTGAGCGTGAAATTGCCAACCGCGCGAACCAGATTGAAAAATCAATTGCATCGTTAGAAGAGCAGATTCGGGAGTACCAGAAAGAGAAAGAACAGCTTGCATCTAAGAAGCAGGACAAGCTGGAAGTGATTGAGCAGACTTATAAGGCAAACGTGGCGAAGTATGACGCTGAGGTTGCTGAATATGTGGAATACATGGATAAGGAGCCGGGAGACGTAACGGCATTGCAGGAACAGGCGCGGGAGATTGAAAATATGCAGTCTCATATCAACGAATATAAACGGATGCTCCGGCATCAGGAAGAAATTGCAGAAATGCAGAATGAATCACAGCAGCTTACAGATAAGATTGAGAAAGCCAGAACTCTTCCGGGAGAAATTCTTGCGAACTGCACGATTCCGATTGACGGTCTGACTGTTGAGAACGGAACGCCGTTAATTAACGGCTTACCGGTATCGAATCTGTCTGAAGGAGAAAAGCTGGATCTCTGCATTGATGTGGCGATTCAGAATCCGAATGGCTTAAATATCATCCTGATCGATGGGGTTGAGAAACTGGCAACGGATCTTCGTGAAAAACTCTATCAGAAATGCAAGGACAAAGGATTACAGTTTATTGCAACTAGAACAACGGACGATGACACAATGACAGTGGTTACGTTATAGGAGGTACGAGATGGATAATACAGGACTTATGACAGTTGAACATAATCAGGTTTCAACAAATGTTTTTTCTGATCCAGAATCATTTCAGAAAATTTTTGATATTGGGAAGATGTTTGCAGCATCTTCTCTGGTGCCGCAGGCATATCAGGGAAAGCCAATGGATTGCACTATTGCTGTTGATATGGCAAATCGTATGGGTGTCAGTCCAATGATGGTTATGCAGAACCTCTATGTGGTGCAAGGAAAACCGCAGTGGAGTGGACAGGCTTGCACATCAATGATTATGGCAAGTGGAAAATTTAAAAATGTTCATCATGTATATACCGGAGAGCGTAACACGGATTCTTGGGGCTGCTTTTTATCAGCAGAAAAAGTAGATACCGGGGAAATTGTAAATGGGGCAGAAGTTACTATTCAGATGGCAAAAGATGAAAAATGGTATGACAAAAATGGAAGCAAATGGAAAACCATGCCGGAACTTATGCTTGCATATCGGGCATCTGCATTTTTCGCAAGAGTACACATTCCAAATTCATTAATGGGTTGTTCGGTTGAAGGGGAACTGGAAGATATATCTCCGGCACCAATGCAGGCTCCGCCGGATCCATTTGCAGATTCTAAACAGGCACAGATCGCAAAAGAAGCATCGGAGGTATTTGATAATGTTATTGACGAGTGAGAATTATTACAGCCGTGAAGCAAATGAAGAGTATTTATCTGTCAGCCAGTATAAAGATTTTATGGGTACATACGGCAAGCCTGGCTGTGAAGAATATGCCCTTGCAAAGTTAAATGGAACATGGGTGGAGAATATGGAAGATTCGCCTGCGCTTATGATGGGGTCCTATGTAGATGCACACTTCGAAGGAACACTTGATTTGTTCAAAGCACAGCACTCATGCATGTTTAAAAAGGATGGAAATCTGAAATCTGATTATATAAAAGCAAATGAGATGATCAACCGATGCGAACGAGATGCACTGTTTATGCGGTACATGAGTGGTGAAAAACAGGTCATCATGACAGCGGATATGTTTGGTGCAAAGTGGAAGATTAAAATCGATAGTTACCATCCAGGCAAATGTATTGTGGATCTGAAAACCTGTCAGAGTATTAAAAAGATTTTTCCACACCATGATATTGGATTTCTTAACTTTCTTGGAGAATGGGGTTATTACATCCAAGGGGCAGTATATCAGAAAGTAGTGGAAATCAATACAGGAAAGAAACTCCCGTTTTTCATTGCCGCTGTTTCCAAAGAGAAAGTAGCAGATATAGAACTTATTGCGGTAGAGCAAAGCCTTTTAGATGAAGCACTCATGGAGGTAGAACACAATACACCGACAATTCTTATGTTGAAAAATGGAGAGACAAAACCGATTCGTTGTGAAGTATGCGATTATTGTAAGGCTACAAAGGTGCTGACAAAACCTATCTGGTCAAGCGAATTGATCGGGGAGGTGTAGATGAAAGATTCTATTGTTGTTGATATGAAATATGCCGGGTATGACATGATCGACGGCACGCCGAACGTGCACAGGCATCATATCTTTGAGGGGACAGCGAACCGCCGGTTATCGGACGAAGATGGTTTGTGGGTGCCGTTATCCTATGAGCATCATGAGGGGAACATGAGCGTGCACCGTAATAAGGAAATGAGTGTGTTGATGCACATTATCGGTCAGCTTACATGGGAAAAGCACTATATCGTAGAACATGAGGATGTGAACGAGGATGATGCCAGGGACGCATTTCGGAAGAGGTATGGAAAAAGTTATTTGTAGGGTTGAAACACCTTAAGAAACAGTTCATGCAGAATAATATATCACAGTATTATTGAGAGCCATGATCTCCGGTGCTGATGGGTGCCGGAGGGGAAGGAGAAGATATTGAATCAGTTAGAGATTTTTAAGAATAGAGAATTTGGAGAAATCCGGACAGTGGTCATAGATGGAGAACCATGGTTTGTAGGAAAAGATATTGCAGAGGTTTTAGGATACAGCAATTCCAGAAAAGCAATATTGGATCATGTAGATGATGAGGACAAGATGGATGGAGTAACGATTCGTGACGCCATCGGCAGAGATCAGGCAGCGGTTGTTATTAACGAATCCGGTGTATATGCGTTGATTTTTGGAAGCAAGCTGGCAAGTGCAAAACGTTTTAAGCATTGGGTAACGTCTGAGGTATTACCACAGATCAGAAAAAATGGTTCTTATCAGAAGCGGCTGACACCGGAAGAAATGATGAGGATTCAGCTTGGAATGGTGGACGATCACGAGAACCGCATTGAACATCTTGAAAATACCATGACGATTGATTACGGTCGACAGCAGGATTTAAAGAAAACTGTAAATAAAAGGGTAATTGAGGTTCTTGGAGGTAAGAAAGCACCGGCATATAAAGAAATGAGTAAAAAGGTGTTTGCAGAGTGTAACCGTGACATTCAGGATTATTTTGGTGTCAATTCCAGAAACAATATTCCAGCATTACAGTTTGATGCTGCAATGAGTTATGTTGATGCATGGAATCCAAGTAATAATACAATCCTTGAAATAAGAAGCTGTAATGTGGGAATGGGTGGTGTCAATGGAGTATAAATTTACGATTCCAGGACGGTTGGATGGTCTGAATGATTACACAGCCGCCAACCGGACGAATCCCCGTAAGGGCGGACGGATGAAAAAGAAAAGTGAGGATTCTATTATTTGGTATATAAGGCAGCAACTTCCCGGTGTGCATATTACGGATCCGGTTCTGATCTACTATCAGTTTTATGAAAAAGACCGCCGCAGGGACAATGATAATATTTTATCCTGTGCTGCCAAGTTCGTGCAGGACAGCTTGAAAAAAGCATGGGTAATCAAAGATGATGGTCAGAAATATATACCGCGTTTTTACTTTGATACGGACGTGGATAAGGACAATCCAAGAATTGAAGTGACCATTACGGAACTTACACAGGCGCAGGCGAAAATGTCACTGAGAGAGCTTCTTAAGGACTTGGAAACGGGGTGATGTCTTGACGGATGAAAAGAGCAGCTTTGTCCTGTATGCGGAGTATCTGGAACATATAAAACTGCTTACGATGGAACAGCGAGGAGCACTCCTGACGGCAGTATTGTGTTACGCGTCAGGGGATGAACTGCCGGAAATGGACGGCATGACCAATATGGCATTCAGCTTTATCAAATCAAGGATAGATCGTGATACTGCCGCATATTTGGAGAAGATTGAGAAACGCCGGGAAGCCGGAAAACTTGGCGGCAGACCAAAAGCAAAAGATATATCACAAAAGCAAGAGAAAGCAAAAAAAGCAAATGGTTTTTCTGAAAAGCAAAATAACCCTGTTACTGATAATGTTAATGTTACTGTAAATGTTAATGATAATAATAAAAATACTTTGGCGGATGCCAAAGCGTTGTTCGAACGTCTGTGGAAAGCATATCCGAACAAAAAAGGCAAAGGACAGGTATCGGATACCCAAAAGAAACGGCTACTTGCAATCGGGGAAGATAGGCTTGTTAAAGCGATTGACCGCTACAGTCTTGAATTGCAGAAGGACGCCGACTGGCGGAAAGCACAGTATGGGAGCACATTTTTTAACAGTGGCTATGTAGATTATCTGGATGAGAACTATGTGCCTGGTAAAGCAACAGAGCATAAGGGCAAAAGCAATGCTTTTAGTAATATTAATCATCGTCAGTATGACTATGACGAATTAGAAAAACAGGTGCTAAATTCACAACCGGGAGGTGGTTGAAGTGAATATGACGGAGGGAGAAATTTGCAGGCAGTACCGCAGCGCAAAGGACAGAGCAAGCCAGTTGCAGATTTTAGCAGATTTAAATTGTGTGCCGCGATTGGAGATCATTAAGATCCTGATGCATAACGGTGAACAGGTGCGGTTGCCACTTGCGGCAAAAGGTAAGAAAAGAACAACGGAGCTGACGGACGAAGAGTACACGGCGGCACTGTTTAGACGGTTGGATGTACTTGATCGAGAAATTTCCAAGAGGGAAAGAGAATATCGGGAGATCGTGGCCGTGATGAAAGGAGCGGGGAGATATAAATGTGGAAAGAAGGTAAGAAACGCCGCGCAATTATCGGAAAAATGAATAATAACTTGTCAATGCCGACAAAGCACCCGGATCAGGATGCATTGAGAGATTTTAAGGAAGTACCGTATCAGTTGCGGTATGGGAAGGAGAAGAAGGATGCTGAATAGAGAAAAATATGAAAAAGAGATTTTAAATATTGCGTGTAAGGGAGATAAAATTGCAATTTGCAACGGGAAATTGACAGCTTGTGACGATACACATTGCATAAATTGTGATTTTAGGCGTCCTTCAGATTGCCATGAAAAAATGCTGAAATGGGCGAACAGCGAATATGTCGAACCACAGGTTGATTGGAGTAAAGTTCCAGTTGATACTCCGATTTTAGTCAGAAATGAAGGGGTGGGAAAAGAATGGGAAAAGAGGTATTTTGCACGGTACATAGATGGAAAAATATATGCGTGGCCTATTGGCACAACATCGTGGAGTCATGGAAATAAAGCAGTATCCACGTGGGATTATGCCAAACTGGCAGAAAGCGAGGAAAGTCATGATTGAGTGTATAAGAACTGCGGCACGGGATAGCAAAACGGAACGCATTAAAGTTTCCTGCTTAGATATTATCGTCACAACGACAGGGAAAGCGCCGTATTACGAAATTAAGTACAAGGAAATCGGAGAGGACTATTATCATGTTGGCTACAGTTCCTATAAGCTAGAAAATGTTTTAGCTTGGAAGGACGAGTGCTTTGAGATTGTGAAAGAATGCAGACCGCAGACCAATGCAGACCGGATCCGGAGCATGACGGATGAGGAACTGGCACTGACGGTTATGTGTCCGGCAGATATCACAGGCGGCGACACTAAATGCGATCAGTATCATAACTGTAGAAAATGTACGTTGGACTGGTTACAGAGAGAAAGTGAGGAATGACAGTTGGGAGACGTAATAAAACATGTGTCTAAAGATGATCTGTGTCCATTCTGCGGAAAAAGAAAATCAACTCTGCTGTGTGATATGCCGGTCAATATGGTTGTCACACATGCACGGGGAAGCGGATTTAAAAGTTATACCATGACCTGTGATAAGAAAATCTGCACGGAATGCACCACAAGAGTGAACGGGTTTGATTTCTGCCCGGATTGTGTGAAGAGGATCAAGATAACACCGAAGGGAGCGAAAGAGTGATGGAGAATAGATATTTATACCGTGGAAAGCGGATTGATAATGGGGAATGGATACAAGGATATTTATATGGTATCTGGGAGAGAAGATATATCCTATGGGGAATGACCAATGATATCCCGGACATGGTCGAGGTAGACCCAGCCACCGTCTGCCAGTGCACCGCAATGCCCGATAAGAACAAAAAGCTGGTGTTTGAACATGATATAGTATGGGATTCTGACGAAAGAGCTTTTTACGAGATTATCTGGAAGCAAGAGGATATGTGTTGGAATGTTGAAGATGCAGACGGTCACAAATCTGAGTTTGAAGAATGCTATGGAAGCACAATTGAAGTTAATGGTAACAGATTTGACAATCCGGAACTGTTGGAGGTGCAGAAATGATTAAAGGTAAAAAAGTAACCATGAATGATAAGTATTATGTATCGGAGAAGAATAAAGGCAAGGTATTTAAGGTTGTCAGCGAGCCGTACAACATGTGTGGAACGATGGTTGTTAAATTAGAAGGATTTGCCGGATGCTATGCCTTGGATGGGTTGACGGAGGTGCCGGAATGACAGAGAATGAAGCAATCGAATTGCTGAAAAAAGCCAATAGAGATAATGACATGATTTGTATTCTTCCTAAATCAGATATGGGGAAATGTTTGATTAAGGCACTGGAAGAGGTGCAACAGTACCGCACAATCGGCACGTTGGAAGAATGCCGGGCGGCGGTGGAAAAGCAGACTCCGAAAAGTAGAATCATCATTGAGGGAAAATATTTTTGCCCTGTTTGTAAGAATCTGATGAAATATCCCGGATATTGTGGATGCGGTCAGAGAGTGTATTAAGATTGGAGTGATGAAAAATGAGCGAAGTAAAAAGATTAGCGAAGAACATTAAAGTATTTATAGAAATGGGGTGTTTGGATGAAGAAATGCGGACAATCGCAGAGGAAAACCCACATCTGGACGACCTCGGGGAACTGAACGACATCATGGAGGAAGAAATTGGGTATTTCGGCATGGAGGAACAGGAGGGCGAACGATGAGACTGATTGATGTAGATAAACTGATGCAGGGCATAAGAAATACAATTACAGAGCAATCAAGCACTATTGATTGGCTGAATCTGATTAATCGGCAGCCGACCGCTTATGATGTGGATGCGGTTGTGAAGCAGTTGGAAGAGGAAAAGAATCTGCATAAGAGGATGATTAAGTACGAGCAGAAAAACGGAACTGTCACGGAAGAATTTCAAGCAAGGAGAGCCGTTGAAGTATTAGAACGGGCAATCGAGATTGCGAAAGGCGGTGGAGTGGATGAATAAAGCAGTATTGGTTATGGATATGCCGGGATCATGTTTCGGTTGCAACTTTTGCCATATTAACAGCAGTGGCGGAGAAGATCGTTGTCAGGCATTCGAGGTGTCAAGAGCAGTCAATTCCGAAACCTACGAAAAGCCGGATTGGTGTCCGCTCCGGGAACTTCCCGAGAAAATGAAAGTATGCGGAAGATATCCGCAGCCTGATGGAATTACACCATCGTATAAGATTGGCTGGAATGCCTGCTTGGATGAAATTTTGAAAGAATCTCAAAATGAAGGAGAAGCCAGCAAGACGAATCCCACTGGCTAAGCTATGAGAAAGAATCTATATAAAAAGGTTATTTCCCTTTGACAGTTATCAATATAGCTGCCGGATGTAAAAATAGCATGAAGTGATGTTAAAAAATGTGTGAAAGGAGTACGGAACTTCCCGGGAAGATGCGCATCGGCTCCTTTTGAAAGAATGAAACAAATAGACGGTCAGATAGGTCTTTTCGATGTAAAACCTGTCAATGAAAAGAATGAGTGCCTTGGAGAGCCATGCGCACACTGTGATGTAGAATGGTGTTCCGTTAAATGTTTTATACGCTGCGGCTATATCCGCGACATGCTTTACGGTTTTACAAAAGGCAGCGGGGGAAAGCCGCTGCGGAGAAACGTTGAAAGTAGAGTCTGTAAAGAGACAAGATTTGATTAAAGAAAGGAGCAAAACTAGCGCATAAATGGTATCCGGTTTCAAAAAGAACATGAGAATAGCACTAATTGATGTCGACGGGCATAATTTTCCAAATCTTCCATTGATGAAACTGTCAGCATGGCATAAACATCAGGGAGATAATGTTGAGTGGTATGATCCACTGACGGCGTGGATGAACCCGCCGGACAGGGTATACATGAGTAAAGTATTTACCTTTACACCAGATTATCCGCATCCGGTAGGTGGTGGGGAGATAATAAGAGGTGGCACTGGATACCATTATCCGGACGGTGGAGATCCTCTTCCAAAAGAAATTGAGCATATTTATCCAGACTATAGCCTTTACCCAGATTTGTGTAAAGATACAGCATATGGGTTTCTGACGAGAGGATGCCCGCGCGGATGTGATTTCTGTATCGTTGCAAAAAAAGAGGGGCAATGTTCCGTAAAAGTTGCTGATCTGTCCGAGTTTTGGAATGGTCAGAAAAATATAGTTCTGCTAGATCCGAATATGTTTGCTGGCAAAGAGTGGAGAGATTTAAGTCGGCAACTAATTGATAACAATGCTTGGGTTGATTTTTCACAAGGTTGCGATATTCGAATCATGACAGAGGAAAAAGCAGAATACATACGACAAATGAAGATTAAGCAGATACATTTCGCGTGGGATCGGTATGAGGACAAAGATGTCATAATTTCCAAATTCAAAATGTTCAAGCAACTTACCGGATGGAATTATAGAAAAATGACTGTATATGTGTTATGCGGATTCAATACCACCATAGAACAGGATCTTGACAGAATATATACCCTGAGAGATTTAGGTTACAGCCCCTATGTGATGATTTATGACAAATACAAGTTAAAACGGGGAGACGAGTTAAAAAAGTTACAGCGCTGGGTAAATTCGAGATTTGCTTTTGCTGCTGTACAGAAGTTTGAAGATTACAAGCCGTAAGGCAGAAAGGAGCCGGAACCTATCCGGATAAAAGGCGCGCCGGGTTCCTTTCAGAAATTATGGAATTAAAAGAACTTACAGAAAAGACACTTGATTTATTAGAAATCGAAAAAACAGATGAGATGTCAAAACGTCTATTCGAGGTTGTAATAAATAATGATACTCATGTGTACGAACGGTTTTGTACGATGGTTGAAAATGATTTATCTGCCGATTGGTTGCAGAAGATTTTTCAATATTATAACGCAGACCGGAAAGAAAAGATGCAGGATTACACACCGAAAAGCCTTGCGAAATTTGTCGGTCAATTAATCGGAGAATCGAATACAGTAATTGATATGTGCGCTGGAAGCGGAGCATTGACCATTCAAAAGTGGAACATGACACCTGAACAAAAGTTTGAGCTGTATGAGTTTGACGAAAATGTAATCCCTTTTCTCTTGTTCAATATGGCGGTGAGAAACATTAAATGCACCGTATATCACGCTGACGTACTACAAGACGAGGTTTTCCACGTATATACAGTTTCAAAAGGTGACAAGTACGGAGAAGTTAAGGAGGTAGAGCAGTGAGTACATCATTAATATCGAACCCACCTTATAACACGAAGTGGAAATTGCCGGTATTTGCACAGCTGCAGCCAAGATTTAATGACTGTGAACTTCCACCGGAGAAAAATGCGAATTTCGCATTTATTTTAACGGCACTGAATAAGATGGATGCGAAAGCCGTTTTCATACTGCCGTGCAGTGTGTTGAATGGAGGATTGAAGCAGGAAGATGAAATAAGAAAATATCTGATTGAGAAAAATTTAATAGAAGCAGTCATAACGTGTCCAGATAATATGTTCGAAAGCACTGGAATTGCAACCTGCATCATTGTATTTAACAAACATAAGAGCACGACGCAAATAGAGCTTATTGACATGAGAAATACATATGAGGTGGAGGAACGCGAACAGAGAGGACAGTACGGAAGCTCGAGCCATACGAATAGAGTGTATAAGAAAGCGGTGAAAGTGTTTTCTGATGAACAAATGGAACGTGCCATAAAAGCAATTGAAGAACACACTACAGAGAAAGATTTTGCTGTAAGTGTTTCACCAGAGGATGTCAAGGAGAGAAAGTATAGACTTTTGCCTTCCACATATTTTGAGGTTGATTTTGAACCACAGCCACATAGGGAATACAAGGAAATCATAGCAGACCTTAATCGTGTGATCGAAGAGAAAAATGGCTTGAAGCTGACGATGAATGAGAGTCTTGCGAAAGCAATAGGGCTGTACGAGATTTTCCAGGCATTTAAGGCATCAGAAGAAATTAACAAAGCGATGAATGAGACGCTAGGCTTCACAGGAGAAAAAATCATTCCAGAAAATTTCATTGCAATGTCGAAAAAAGCGGGAGAATTAAAATTTGAGAATGGGAGAAAAGACAGCGTATCAACAATCTTGATGTCAATTTTGCAGATGTGGAAGCAACACATCATGTATCTGAACATTGAGGAAAACAGATTTTTACTGGAATTACGGGATGCGTTACTACCGGATTTAATGAGTGGAAAGATTGATATAGGTGATAAAAATGAAAAATAGTGATTTAAAAGAATACCTGAACAGCTTCCCGGATGATGCACCAGTGAGCATTGTTTGTGCAAACCCACGGAAAAGAAAGTTGTACAAGTTGGAAGATGTAATGTTTGTGACAGACCAAGGACAACCATTGATTCTGATTGATGTTGGAGAAGAATCTGACATGGATGCAGAAATGGTGGCAGCATGTGAAGAGTGCGAGCGAGACGAGAACCTAGAGGGGCAGATGGAGATTGAGGACTTCCCGGAGGTGATGCCATGAAAGATGGCCCGGAGCAGAAAGTAAAACAGTATTGTGTGAAAATCCGAAAAGAGATACAGCATTGGAAGGATATAAACCAGAATGGATGTAATGATCCGTTCTGGTCAGATGGCTGCAACATGAACCTGACGCGAAACCATATTATTTATGCGCAGGAACAGGTACGGAAAATCTGCGAAGAAAATCAGATTCCATTGCCGGAAGAATATTATCTTTCTGCGCCGCCTGAGGTTGATAATCAGTATATGGCAAATTTTAAGCAGAAACCACGGGTGGAGAGATTGCGTCAGTTAGGGAGAATCATGACTGGACGCATTTACCAGTACGACGAGAACCAGATGAGTTTATTTTAAAACCAGATAACAAAACTAAGCGATCATCATACCACCTTTCACAGTAGTATATGCGGCGGGTGGGAGATGATACACCAAAGATATGGCAGGGAGAAGAATAAACCAAGTAAAGGGGGAATGCGTGTGGATGAGAAAGAAATATTTGAAATCTGCCAGAGCGTAGACAGTGCCATAGCTGCGGAACTGGCAGAAGCCATTATATATAAAGTATCGTTTGAAACGTTGGAAGCACATCACGGTATTCTCCCGATTAGTCGGAGGGGTTTCTATCGGAAAAGGGAAACTGCGAATGGGATTATTAAAGAACGGACAACGCATCTGGTTGAGGAAAAGAACGGACAGTATATGATCGTATGGGGGAGAGAGGAATAACAGCCTCTCTTTTATTATGTCCTAAAGTTGGCACAAATCCACGACAGACCTGTCTTATAATTATGGTATGAGGAAAGGACTATGCCATGTATAAAGCACAGAGAAATTATGAAAATGCACAGAAAATATTATTTGATGGAGTGGGACAATATGACATACCGGAAATAGAACCCACACAATTTAATAATGCGGAATTTATTGGATTTAACTATGCAAGAAATGCGAAAGAGCCTGAGAATAAAGCTGTACATTTCTTTCTGGATGATTACCAGTTTACCAGAGTGTGGACAGATCCGGATAGATATGTGCCAATACTGCAACGGTTCAAGTATGTGCTGACACCGGATTTTAGCTTATACATGGATTTTCCAAAGCCATTGCAGATATATAACCATTACCGTAAACACTGGCTTGGTGCGTACTGGCAGATGCATGGAATCAATGTTATTCCTACGATTTGCTGGAGCGATCGGAAGTCGTTTGAATGGTGCTTTGATGGAGAACCTACACAGGGTGTTGTTGCAGTTTCTTCTGTAGGAACACAGAACAGTGAGGAAGGGAAACAGCGGTTTTTAGATGGTTATTTTGATATGGTGGAGAGATTGCAGCCGGCACAGATTATTTTTTGTGGCAAAGTCCCGGATGAGTGTAAGGGAAATATTGTACATATCAAGCAGTTTAGTGAGAAGTGGCATGAGGCGGAGGTGGCGCAGTGGTAGAGAATTTGCAGTTCTTTGGTGGTAGAGGAGCCAGTAGTGGATTAAGCGATAAAGGTAAGAAGTATGGGAGTGAGTATACAACGTTGCATGAGAGTGGCAACATCAAATTTGTTCGATACAATGATTCTAGTTCGGCAAAACCACCAATGGAAACAATGACCAACGGTAGGGTGTATGTAACAGTTAATGCTAAGAATGAAGTTAAAAATATCACTTACTACGATAAGCACGAAAAAAGATATAAGCAGGTGGATATAGGGCATGCTCATGCAGTAAATGGTGTGCCAACAGAGCCACATACGCATAAGGGTTATAAGCACGATGAAAAAGGAACTTACAGTGTAAGCAAGAAAGAAGCAAACATGGTTGAAAGAATATTAAAAACATGGTATCATCATATTAACAGGGAGTAGTTTAGGAAGGAGAACACACAGCAATGTGAGGCTCCGGTGGTTAATCCGGACACCTGTAAAAAGATACCATGTCCTTGATGGATGCGGTATCTTTTTTTATTGCCATGAAAGGAGATGATCGGTTGGCAGCAAAGAAAAATCCATTGAGCGATAAAGCGTATGAACTGTATAAGAGCGGCATGAAGTTGGTAGATATCGCTGACCAACTGGGAAAGCCTGAGGGGACCATTCGCAGATGGAAAAATACATACGATTGGGATAACGAACGTTCGGATTACAAAGCGAACGAAAGCGAACGTTCGGAATCCGTGTCATGGGTAGAGATAGAACATGAGTATGTGACAGACATAAGCAGAAAGCCTTGCAGTTTAGAGGACTTGGCAGAGAAATATTCAATTCCAATTCAGACAGTTATGGATCAGTCTGCAAAAGGAAAATGGTCAGACAAAAGAAGAGAGTACAAAGAGGATACAAAGAAAAAAGCCTTGGAAAAATCCTCTGATGCAGACGCGGACAGGATAGTACGCCTTTTATCCATTGCAGATAGAGCAGCGGAGAAAGCAGAGCAGGCGCTAGGGGAACTGGAACAGTATATCGTAAAGGATAAGAAAAAGGTTAAGACGGTTGAGTATAACGATGATACTGCGATCGGAAAGCCTACCAGGGAAGTTATAGATGAGACTGAGCATATCAACATTGCGAACGGTCCTATTGATAGACTGGGACTGTCTCAGGTGACCGGGGCACTGAAAAATCTAAAGGAGATTTACATGATTCCTACTGCACTGGATGCACAGAAACATAGCCAGGAGATTGACAAACGCAAGTTGGAAGTTGATCTGCTTAAAATAGAGATGCAGACAAAAGAGAGTACAGACGATACACCGGAGCAGGACAACTTCTTAGATGCCTTAAATACATCGGCGCAGGAAGTGTGGTCAGATGAGTGATTGGAAAAGCATTGACGAACGGATAACTAACTTGAAAGCGAACGTTATGCGAAATGCTGTGAGGATGAAACAGAAGTATAAGCAGAACGGCTTTGTGTTCATGCCATTTTCCCAAAAGCAGAAGAAGGTTCTGACGTGGTGGTGTGATGCATCGCCGGTAAAGGATATGGATGGCATCATAGCAGACGGAGCAATCAGATCGGGAAAAACATTGAGCATGTCGCTGAGTTTTACCCTGTGGGCTATGAGTACATTTAACCAACAGAATTTAGGCATGGCAGGAAAGACAATCGGCTCTTTCCGCCGAAATGTCCTATTTTGGCTGAAATTAATGCTAAAAAGCCGTGGTTATAAGGTAGCAGACCACCGCTCCGACAACATGGTCGAGATTTCAAAGGGCGAAGTTGTAAATTTCTTTTACATATTTGGCGGCAAGGATGAGCGGTCGCAGGATTTGATACAGGGTATTACATTAGCCGGGATGTTTTTCGATGAAGTGGCACTTATGCCGGAATCATTCGTGAATCAGGCAACTGGACGATGCTCTGTGGAGGGTTCAAAGTTTTGGTTTAACTGTAACCCGGATTCCCCTAGCCATTGGTTTAAGATGAACTGGATTGACAAGGCAGAGGAAAAGAATCTGCTATATCTGCATTTTACAATGGATGATAACTTAAGCCTGTCGGAGAAAGTAAAAGCACGATACCGGGCAATGTACAGCGGAGTATTCTATGATCGTTTTATCCTTGGTTTGTGGGTGATTGCAGAGGGACTGGTGTATGGAATGTTCGACAAAGAAAAGAACATCTTTCATGGCGAATATAAGTATGATCCACAGGCATCCTATTATCTTTCTATTGACTACGGTACCATGAACCCGTTTGCGGTTGGTCTGATGGAACTGCAGAATGATGGCAGGGTGCGGATGCTTCGGGAAGGGCACTATTCCGGAAGAGAAAAGGGAGTGACCATTGACAATGAAGCATATTACAAAATGATTCAGGAGGTAGCAGACAGATTCCCAATCACGTCCATTGTTATTGATCCGTCAGCGGCAGCCATGAAAGCAACGATCCGGAAGTATGGAGAGTTTACCTGTACAGATGGTAATAACGATGTACTGAACGGAATCCAGGAGGTTACAAAGTATCTGAATCTTGGGATGTTACAGATCCATGAGAGTTGTGAGGAAACACGAAAAGAGTTTGGAGCGTATGCCTGGGATGAAAAGGCAGTGGGCGAGGATCGTGTTATTAAGGAGTACGATCACCACATGGATCTCATTAGGTACTTTATTTATACAGTAGCGCGCAGATATAACAGAGGACTTATATAAGGTGGTGAAACATGGGAATTATAGCAGCAATAAAAGGATGGTGGAGCAAAATGTTTTTTAAAGCGGATGCGAAGAGGATATTCGATACAGATATTTTATTGTCAGATACAATGGATACAGCAATCAGAACGTGGAACCAGATCTATGCCGGTCATCCGAAATGGGTAGATCAGGACAGCCATGTAAAGACGATTAATTTTGCAAAATCGGTATCATCGGAAACGGCAAGATTAACCTGTCTTGATCTGTCAATCAAAATCAGCGGATCACCAAGGGCAGATTATTTACAGGGCGTTATTGATAATATGTTCGTCAAGATCCGTGAGTATGTGGAAAAGGGATGTGTAAACGGTACGGTTATTCTGAAACCGAACGGGGACGGGATCGACTGTTTTGATCCGCAGCGGTTCCTGCCGACGGAAATTGACGGGAACGGCAATATACGAGCAGGGATTTTTTTTGATTTCTATGAGCAGTCTAAGAGGTTTTATAAACGGTTGGAGTATCACCGGTTTGTGAATGATGTTTATCTGGTCAGCAACAGGTGTTTTATATCAAGCAGTTCCACTTCTTTGGGTGTGCCAATCGATATGGAAAAAACACCGTGGAAAGGATTGATGCCGGAAGCTGCAATAGAAAATTTAGAGAAGCCTTTATTTTCGGTATTCAAAACACCAATGGCAAACAATATTGAACCTGAGTCTCCATTGGGCATGAGTATTTTTGCGGAGGCACTGGAAGAGCTGAAAGATCTGGATGTTGCATACAGTCGGAATGCAGGGGAGATATTTGACAGCGAGCGCATTGTACTGGCAGATGATCGTCTGATGTTTCAAGGATCTGTAAAGGATTCGGATGGGAACGTTATCCGCAAATATCTGAAAAAACCAAGATATGTAAAGAATGTACTATCAGAATCACCGGAGAACTTTTATCAGGAGATCAATCCGAATCTCAATACTGATACCAGAATCAAGGGAATCAACAATATTTTATCAATCATTGCATATAAGTGCGGCTATTCGAACGGATATTTTTCATTTGATTCCATGACCGGCATTCAGACAGCAACCGGCGTTGAAGCATCACAGCAGCGCACTATTCAATTTATAAAGGATATGAGGGATAAGCTGCAAATGACAATGGATGATCTGATCTATGCTATTGATAAGTATGCGGATCTGTATAATCAGTCTCCTGTCGGAATATACGAAGTTGATTATGGATTTGGAGATATTTGCTACAACTACGAAGAGGATAAAAAAACATGGTGGGGATATGTGACAGCCGGTAAAGTGCCGGCGTGGATGTATTTTGTTAAGTTTGAGAATATGTCTGAGGATGAAGCCAGACAGATGCAGGCAGAAATGGATGCGGCAGAAGCGGAAAAATTAAATCAGGGACTGTATGGAGAGGAATAGAAATGGTGTTAAAAATAATCATGCTTTTATTTGGTATTTCGTTTTTAGATGAAATGGATAAGGCAAGGAAAAAGAAAAAAATATGCGACACAATTTACTGGGGATTCTTAATGATAAGTGCAGCCATTACAGTATGGGGGATGTAAATGAGGTACGACAGGACTGTTGGAAACGTAAATATAAGACTTGATACAAGCAGAATTGACGGAAATCTTAGACGCGCACAGGATAAACTGGACATGCAGGTCTTGAATGACATGATTCCATATATGCCGTTTCAACAGGGATCTATGGTAGGAGCGACGAATATTATTGAACCCGGATTGATTGAGACGAATGTGCCATATGCGCATTATCAGTATATGGGAGAATTGTATCTGACAGAGGATGGAAGATCATGGGCGCACAGCGGAGAAAAGAAATATCCGACTGGCAGACCATTGCACTACGATGCGAACGGGCATTCGGAAGCTACGGATCATTGGTTTGAGAGGGCGAAGGAAACGCATGGTCAGGAATGGGTTGATTTGGTTAAAAGAGAGGCAGGGAGAGGATAATGTTAACGCCGGATTATTTTTACGGAAAATCAGATAAACTGATAGAAATGTATCAGGAACTGGAAGATTGGATTATCAGTGATATAGCAATGCGTTTGATAAAATCCGGGGAAATGTCTGGCACTACTGATCGGGAACTTTGGAAACTCCAGCAGATGGGATTGCATCATACTGAAATTGTAAAAAGAATTTCACAAATGACAGGAAAGAGCAGGGACGAAGTGCAGCGTTTATTGCGTGATAGTGTTATGACATCATTCTCTGATGATGCAGAGGTTTTAAAACGGCTTGGAGATATTCAAACACCTTTGCAAAATAATGCAGCCATCATGGCAATGAATGCCGAAATGATGAAAACATTCGGAGAATTGAATAACCTTACGCGGACAACTATGTTACAGACACAGAGAGATCTACTCAATATGCTGAATGAGGTAGATTACCGTGTGGCATCTGGTATGCAGTCGTATAACAGTGCAATATGTGAAGTGCTTGACAGATATGCACAGAGCGGCGTTGTGATTGATTATCCGACGGGTGCCAGGCGTTCTTTAGAAGCGGCAGTGCGTTGTTGTGTTGTTACTTCTATGAATCAGACGGCTGCTCAGGTAACTAATCAATACATAGCGCAAAAAGGAATAGAGTATGTTCTTGTATCGGCACATATGGGAGCGCGGCATAGCAAAAAGTTCCCGGATGGAATACCATCACACGATCATTGGCAGGGAAAAGTATATAAAATCGTCGGGAGTGATAAAGACGCACCAAATCTGTTAGATGCAACCGGATACACCGTAGATCCAAAGACAGGACAAGGGAAAGTTGTAGATCCTCTTGGACTGCATGGATATAATTGCAGGCATTCCCATAAGCCGTGGGATAAGTCTCTGCGAAATCCTTATGTTGATGCAGATGGAAATCCTAAAATTAATGTGCACGAGAGTCAGGAATTGTATGAGAAACAACAGCAGCAGAGATCAATGGAGCGTGCTATTCGGCAGACCAAGCGCGAATTGCTGGCAAAACAGGCAGAGTTAAGCGGCATAGCAGAAACGGATGTAAAAGATATGTTGCAGCCACAATATGATAAACTTGCGTATAAGCTCCGGATGCAGAATCAGAAATATAAACAGTTCTGTGCGGATAATGAATTGCAGACACAGGCTGATCGGATAAAGGTAGCAGGATTTAAGAAAAAGCAGTCTGCAGTTGCGAATGGCAGGGCGACAGCTTATAGCAATTCTGTAAAAACTCCAATGGAAAAAGCTAAGAACGTGGGTTATACTAAAAGAACAAAGGAAGAGTTTGAGCAGACCGCGCGGCAGATCAAGGAAGAAATAACACAGTATTCTGATAGACCGTCGAAGTGGAGTGGAAATATTGTGATTGATAATTCGCTGATAGAAGATGAAACAATAGGAAGAAAGGAATGGTCATGTAACATTTCACTTGTAAGTACGGCTGATGATGGAGTTGTGTGGCATGAGATGCTTCATTCTTGTTCTGCAAGCCATTATAATTCAGATGTATATAGTGCAAACGAATATATCGAAGAAGCGACAGTTGAATGGTTAAAACAGCAAATATGTAAAGAAAAGGATATTATAAACACGTATGCGTATGAAGATAAAACGCTTGTTTTACAGGCATTAAATGAAAGTTTTTCATTTGGAACGGATATGGAGTTTGCAAAGGAAATATTTAATATTCCGCTTCCAGAACGGTATCAATGGTTAGAAAATATGGTTGACGAACACTTGAGACAAGCAGGTGCTTCATTTGAAGATTACAATGATGTCATGGGATTTGTTCAAAGGTTGAAAGGCGGTAGAAATGGCAGATATTAAGGGGTTACTAAAAACTATAAAAGAATATAACAAAAAATATACCATTACTGAAAATTCAAGTGAAGCAGACAAGCTGATTGCAAAAATGCATGAGAAAAAGCACACAAAAGAAGAATTTTTCGAAGTGGAGGATGAAGTAAGGAAATTTTTAAAATCGGACGCATCCGAAGCAGATAAACAAAAAGTACTGGGGTATACAGAATCGTTATCTATGATATGTGCTGCAATCAGAGAGGGTAGACTTAACATTTGAGAGAATATAACTATTTTCTCATTTTGGCACAAATTATTTCCGCACATGAGTTATTATAATATTGCCAGATGGGTTTTACTCATTCATTCTTGTACTCCTTTTATAATACGTTGCAAAGAGCGTCTTGAAATACAGGCGCTTTTTGTGTACAAAAAATTGGCACAAATCTTTTATATTCCCATGATAAAATATACTTGACAAATGAAAAGCACCGGACGGAGCGTAGGAATCTGCCCGCTACCCTAGAAAAATTATAGGATGTGATGGCACGTCCTGTCTTGGGGCGTGCTTTTTCTTTGTATTTTGCCAGCTATGGAGTAAATAGCAGCTCAATCGTGCCGGACTGACCGGAGCAACAACTTGGAAAGAGAGAGGTAAGGAATATGGTAAAAGTGATCAGTGAATTGGAAAAACTTGGTTTGAAACTGACAGATGAGCAGAAAGAAGCCGTCAAGAAGAGTATGGGTGAAGAATTATATTCTAAAGCCGAACTTGATAAGAAAATGCAGAAAACAGAAGCCGAACGTAACAGCTATAAAGAGCGTGCGGAAACTGCGGAAGAGACCCTGAAAGGATTTGAGGGAAAAGACTTTGACACCATCACAAAAGAACGTGATGAGTGGAAGCAGAAAGCAGAACTTGCAGAAAAGGATTACAGTGCAAAACTGGCAGAACGCGAGAAAAATGATCTGTTAAAAGAAGCCTGTGAGAGTATCAAGTTTTCTTCTGAATCAGCAAAGAAAGCAATTATGGCGGACATTGCTGCCAGTGTGTCAGTAAAAGACGGCAAGTTAATTGGATTCAATGATTTACTGGAAGATGCTAAAAAGAAAGATGCAAGTGCTTTTGTAAATGAAGAGCAGCAGCATCTTGAGCAGAACAAAGCAAAATTTACAGCCCAGCAGAAGAACAATACTGGGGAGACATTAACAAAAGACCAGATCATGGCTATGAAGGACCCGTCAGAGCGTCAGAGAGCCATTAAGGAAAATATTGGTCTGTTTCAGAAGGGAGAATGATTATGCCAGCAGAAAATAATTTAATTATGACAACCGATATGGCGGATGCGCAGATCCGCGAACTTGATTTTGTTACCAGATTCAACTATTCGGTTGCAAAACTGATCGAAGCACTTGGAATCACCAGAAAGATTCCTAAAGAAGCTGGAACGGTGTTAAAGACCTATAAGGCAGAGGGGACATTAGAGAATGGAGTTGTTGCAGAGGGAGAGACAATCCCGTTATCTAAATACAAGATCAAGGCAATTACCTACAAAGAGATCACGCTTAAGAAATGGAGAAAAGCAACCACAGCGGAATCCATTACAACCTATGGATTCAATCAGGCGGTAAACATGACAACAGATGAAATGCTCCGTGATGTTCAGCGCGGCATCCGATCCAATTTCTTTACATTCCTTGGAACAGGAACCCAGAAAACTTCGGGTGCAAATCTGAAAAAGGTACTTGCAACGAATATGGGAAAATTACTGAATCTGTTTGATACAGATGATGTGGCAGCCGTACATTTTGTGAATCCTGCTACAGTGTACGATTACCTTGGAGATCAGGAAATCACGACACAGACAGCATTCGGGATGACTTATGTACAGAATTTTCTTGGCTACGGTACTTTATTCATGAACTCTTCCATGCTGGAAGGAGCAGTATACTCTACCATATCCGACAATGTGGTTCTGTATTACATTGCGGTAAACGGCGCAGATCTTGGAGAGGCATTCAATTTCACATCGGACGATACCGGATATATTGGTATTCATGAAGTTGCAGACTATGACAATCTTACCTGCAAAGATACTGTAGTGTCCGGCATTGAGTTGTTTGCAGAAAAGATGGATGGTGTGATTGTCGGCACAGTGCAGCCTGCATCGGACCATTCTGTAACAACAGAATCTATTCCAGTAGTGACAGCAGTGGAAGCACCAGCAGATCATGTATATACAGAAGAGGAACTGGATGCTCTGAAAGTTGACCAGATCAAGGGACTTGCGGCATTTAAGGGATACACCATCACCAAAACTGTAAAAGCCGAGATCATCGAGGAGTTTTTGGCGGCACAGCAGGCATAAAGAAAGGGGATTTCTGATGGGATATACCACATTTGAGTTTTACACAAATTCATATTTTGGGGATTCTATCAAGGAATCCCTTTTCCCCAAGTGGGAAGATCGTGCATCCATGAAACTGGATCAACTGACCTATGGAAATATCAATGATGATACAAGGGAAGAATTTGACGAGCGTATCCAGAAAGCCACCTGTGCATTGGCGGATCTGCTCTATCAGATAGATTTTAAGACCAGTCATGCCAGTGATGAAAAAGGCGGCAATGTCAAGTCAATGTCCTCTGGTGGGCGGTCAATCAGCTTTGGAACAAATGAGACACTTATTGATAAGGTGCTTGGGGATAAGGTAGCACAGAACCGGTTGTGTTATGACACGGTGTGCGAATACCTGTCCGGCACCGGATTATTATATGCAGGGTGTAATTATGGGATTCTTTGATAACAAGACTGTCACACTATTCAGCCGTTCATTCAATGCAGAAACCGAGGAAGAAACGTACTATCCGACACTGCTTGAGTGCGTAGACCTGGTGGAAACCAAGGGTGCGAACATCTCTAAGAGCGGCATAGATAGTGCGGATACAGTGAAATTGTATGTTGATTTCAAAAATATTGTCAAACCGTACCTTCCGCCGAAAGAGTGGGAAAATATGCCGGACAAATGCAAGCAGTATTTTTTGACATTCAATCCGGCACAGGATTTCTTTATCAAGGGAGATCAGACAGCCGTTGATCTGCCGGAGACGGACGCTTACGAATGGATGCGAAACAATTTTGATGATGTCTATAAGGTAACGAACATCGACAAATATGAGGACATTCTTCCTCATTTTGAAGTAGGGGGCGTGTAAATGGAAGAGAAGGAAAAACTTACCATACAGGATGCAGAGAACGCACAGAAAGGTGTTCTTGCACTTGCTATGGCTTATCCGGATTATCCTGCATTATTCAAGGCAGACAACAAAACGATAAGATGGAACTCTGTCAATACAGACAGGTCTATCGGGTTATTCCCGATGCAGGGAGCGGTATATCTGAAAAAGTATGTCAGTGGCAGTTATGTGGCACAGATGCCATTTCAGATGGTTTATAAATGTGCACCAACTACCAATAAGGCAAGCATTGAAGCACAGGAAATGTTAAACAATCTTGTTGCATGGATGGAAGAGAGCGGGATCGAATTCAAGGACCCGCATCTGACATTGCAGTCAATCGCAAGGACTTCCCCAGTGTTTGGCAGTGAACAGGATGATAAAACGGTTATGTATGCTGTGAATATGCAGCTTAAATATTTTTATAAAAAGTAGGGAAGAGAGGATAAGAAGTCATGAAGAAAAGTGCATTAATTATGAATACGAATTTACAGTTTTTCGCAGAAGATCGTACAAATATGGTTTCTCTGCTTGATATTGGTACACTCATCGGAAGCACAGCCAAGATCGTAGAGATGGGCGATGGCTACAAAGAGATCACAGAGGACTGGGGACCGAATACTGAGTCAACCCAGTACGTCAATATGAAAAATGCAAACAATACGGTAAAGGGATATGAGTTTTCCACAACACCGGAGCGTGATTATATGTCTGACGATATGCAGACTGCAATCGATACGATGTTCAAGTTATTTCCGACAGGGAAACAGTGTGAGACATATTATTACAGATATTACAAAACAGACATTACAAAAGGCACAGGCGATTGTATCCGCGTACCTGTCACTGTATGTCCGTCAAGTACTGGTGGATCTGGCGGTGACACACTGACATCTTCCATTCAGATCAACGGCAATGGAGCAGTAGAACTCGGAACGATCACAATTGGTTCAGATGGCGCATTCACATGGGCGCCGAAAGTATCCAATACATCTGGAAAATAATAAGCGGTGTTAATTACAAATTAGCATAATCGGGTGGGTTTCTTTTAGTCCTGCCCGATTTCTAAAAGGATGGTAATTTATGGAAGAATTAGTATTAGACAGTGGTGTCAGAAAAATTGCAATTAAAAATGAGGACGGGGATGTCGTTACCGTGTTGAGCATCAATGTCGCAGATGCCGACACAGCCGAGCGATTCGGACAGGTCATCAACAAACTGGAAAGAATCTCCGAGAACTGTGAGAAAGAGGCGGCAGCATGGAAGAAAGAACATGCACAGGATGAGGTAGATTCTGACAACGTTGATGTTGAGTCGGTTTTACAGGCAAACAGAATCCGGGTGAAGTACCTGAAACAGATTGCAGCAGAGATCGACGGTCTGTTCGGGGAAGACACAGTAAAAAACGTGTATGGAGATTTCACGCCGGATGAGACGGCACTGGTGGAATTTGTCGAGAAGATCATCCCGGTCATGAATAAACTCTTCGGCAAGCGTTACGAGATGACCAGAAAACGCTATAACTCCGGCAGAAAAGGAGCGCGGGCATGATTAACGTCATGCTCGATCCGCTGCCTGAGGAATGGAACGGGTACAAGGTCAATACATCATTTCGGATCGGTATCCAGGTATTCCTTGTGCAGTATGACAAAGAACTGAATGAATATGAAAAGAGTGACGCACTGATCTATCTGCTGTTCGATGAACGCGAGCACCCGGATGGGGATGAACTTCGTCAGTGTGTAGAGTGGTTTCTAAATGGCTGGTTCCATGACAAACCGGGATCATCAAAGGATAACCGCAGGCTGGTAGATTACGACATTGACCAGTGGCGTATCTATGCAGATTTCCGGCAGATATACGGGATTGATCTCTCCTTGGATGAAATGCACTGGTGGATGTTTAATGGTCTGCTCTGGAATATGCCTTATAAACAGTCATCGTTCCAACAGGTCATTGAGATCCGTAGAAAGAAAATCACATCCAAGATGGGAAAAGAAGAGAGACAGGCAATCAAAGAAGCACAGGAAATGTATGCGTTAGAACAGCCTGAGGAAAAGAAAGAATATACCGAAGATGAAAAATCAAAGATTGATGAATATGACCAGATGATGGCAGAGATCAGAGCCAAGAAGAAAGCAGAAAAAGAACTGGGATTAGCTTAGAAAGAGAGGATTGCATATGGCTGGTGGATATGATGGAGAAATCAGAATAAGGACATTAATTGAAAATGGAGATGCATCCAGCAGCTTGTTGCAGTTAGAAGCAAGGTTTCAGAAATTGACACGGGAATCACAGAGGCTTACGGATGAGATGCGGCAGATGGAACAGCGGAAGATTCCGACAGAGCAGTATAAGAATTTACAGAATACATTTGATTCACTTGTTACAAAAGGACGGCAGTTATCAGAGAAATTAAAAGATACAGAAAAATATGTTCCAACAAGAGCGTATAAGGAAGCAGAGGCGGCACTCGACCGCGTTAGCGGTAGACAAGCACAATTAAATCATCGGATGCAGGAATGGGTGACACTTGGGCGTAATACAAATTCTGTTTCGTATAGAAAAATGCAAATGGAAATGGCTGATTGTGAAAGAGAATCAGACAGACTTATAGAAGCATTAAACCGGATGGAAGAAACTGGTAATGATCGTCAGATAAATGATAAATGGAAAGATTTAAGAAGTCAGATGCGGCAGGCAGGACAGGAAGCTGCGCAGATACGTGCAGAGATGACACGCATGGAAAATGAAAATGTAGCTTATATTGATCCTCGAAATACAGAAGAGTATCAGCGTCTGGCAGCAAGATTGCGTGAGGTAAACGAACAATTAAATATCATGAATCAAAGAATGCGTGAGACAGCAGAGCGTGAAACTGAAACGGGAAAAAATGCAAATGGATGCTTTGGTACTATTCAGAGTGCAACACAGCAGGCAAGTAAAATGATTGAAAAATTTATAAAGCGTATAAAGAAAATAGCATTGACGTTGATAGTTTTTCAATGGGTATCAAAAGCGTTCCGGGCAATGATAGAAAGTATCCAGTCTGGCATTCAGAATTATGCAAAATATTCCAACCAATTTAATCAGAAAATGTCGGAAATGAAATCATCTGCTTTGAATTTGAAAAATTCTATTGGAGCGGCAGCAATACCGATCGTCAGTGCGCTGACTCCGGCAATAACGGTTTTATGTAATTGGCTGACAAATGCAATAAATCTTTTTAATAAATTTATATCTGCATTAACTGGTAAAAAAACGTGGAGTCGGGCAAAAAAACAGCAGGTAGATTATGCGGCATCTCTTGACAATACAGCTGATGCAGCAAAAAAAGCAAAAGGAGCATTGCAGGGATTTGATGAATTAAATGTTATCAGTTCAAATGATTCCGGTGGTAGCAGTGGCGGTTCTGGCAGTTCTGGGGATGGAGTTGGTTATGAGGAAGTTCCACTTACAGAAAAAGATTTTGCATGGATTGAAAAGATTAAGAAGGCTTTTGAAGCTATATTGCCGGTCGTGGTTGCGATAGGTGCAGCATTATTGGCATGGAAGATTGCAACTTTTCTTTCGGATCTGATGAAAGTACATCCGATTCTTGGGACTATATTATCCATATTAGCGATTATTGCAGGATTAGCACTGGCGATATACAGCTATTTTCACATGTGGAATGAAGGTGTCGATTGGCAGGGATTAATTGGCTATATTTTAGGCGTATCACTTGCTTTTGGTGGCTTATATGCGTTGTTCGGTCCTCTTGTTGCAGGCATATTTTTAATTATAGCGTCAGCCGCCGGACTTATATTGGCTCTTAAGGATATCAGTGAAAATGGATTGAATGCAAAAAACGCATCGTTATTATTGGTATCTGCAATAGGATTGATAGCTGGAACGTTTTTGGCACTCGGAACAACTGTAGGTGCGATTATGATGATTTTAACCGGAGGCATTCTTGCGGCAGTCAGCTTTGTCGATATGTTAAACAATGGTTTTAGCTGGATGAAAGAAATTCTTATGTTGATTGGTATTGCATTGATGGCGGTAGGCGCAATTATTCTTGGTGCACCTGCACTAGTTACAGCAATTATAGCGGCGATTGTAGCAGTAGTACTTACTCTGGTTGTTGTTATAAAAGAACACTGGGAAGAAATAAAAGAATGGTTTTCAAAAGTTGGTGATTGGGTCAAAGAACATATTGTAGATCCAGTTAAGGAAAAAATTTCGGACTTATGGACAGCAATTTGCGACATATGGGGAGATGTATCAGATTGGGTTAAGGAGCATATCGTAAATCCGGTTAAAGAAAAAGTTACGGAATTATGGACGGCAATCAGTAAAATATGGGGCACGGTATCAGAATGGTTTAGTGAACACGTTATTGAACCGATTGTTGCATTTTTTGAAGGCTTAAAGAAGAGAGTGGGACAGATTTTCGAGGGTTTGTGGATTATTATACAGGCTATTTGGATTATCGTATCAGGTTGGTTTAATGAACATGTTATTGAACCGGTAGTGGCATTTTTCAAAGATTTATGGGAAAAAGTTTCTACATTTTTCAAACAACTTTGGGAAGATATAAAAGCGGTATGGAACACGGTATCGGAATGGTTTAGCGAACATGTTACTCAACCAGTAGTTACATTCTTTAAGGGAGTATGGGATCAGGTATCTGGATTCTTTAAACGACTTTGGGAAGATATAAAAACAGTGTGGAGTGCAGTATCGGCATGGTTCAATGTAACAGTAATAGATCCTGTGAAAAACGCGTGGAAAACAGCAACAGAAGCAATCGGCGGATTTTTCAAATCTCTTTGGGAGGGAATACAAACCGGAGTTGTAAATGCTATGAATGCAGTTATTGGTGGAATAGAGTCTGCTATAAATTTTATTGTTGGCGGTATTAATAACATCCTTGGCGGTTTTAATAAAGTCGTTTCATGGGCTGCTAAAGTAGCCGAGGTAGACTGGGGGGGAGTTGATCTAGTTCCGACAGTAACACTTCCGAGAGTACATCTTGCCAACGGCGGCATCACAACTGGAAGAACATTCGCAGAAATCGGAGAAGCAGTCCTTCCACTTGAAAATAACCTGTCTTACATGAAGCCGCTTGCAGAAATGATCGCAAGTGAGATGAAAGGCGTGCAGACGGTGCGGATCGTAGCGGACGAAGGAAAGATTTTCAAAATTGTAAAGGAAGAGGCAAACGACTATTACCGGAGAACCGGAAGTCCGGCATTTGACTTTTAGGAGAGGAGCGTATAAATGGCATACAGCGGTTTTTTAATAAAAGTAGGCAATTACACAGTTCCTTTCCGGTATATAGAGGCAAAGAAGTATAAATGTGGGATCAAGGGACAGGATCTTGATTCTTACCGGGATGCGAACGGGATACTGCACCGGGAGGCATTGAGCAACGTCTCGATTAAAACGGAATGGGAAACGCCGGGAGATATAGATGAGAAAGCATTGCGTGCACTGATGGATAACATCAGATCCCAATATTCCCATGCAATCGAAAAGAAAGCACTTGTTACCGCATGGATGCCGGAAATTGGTAATTATGTAACAATGGACTGTTATATGCCGGATGTGGAGTATCAGATAAATTATGCGGATGAAAATACGGTTCAGTACGAATTATTCCGGCTGGCATTTATCGGATATGGAGGTGTAATTGGATGATTGATTTTAAATATGCTGATTTATTTAAACAGAATAGCGTTGATATTCAGCTTGAGATTATTTCTGATGATGGAAAAATCCATATCACAAACACTGAATTTCATGAGGAAGAGTTTGAATTAACGGAAAGCCTGTGTTCACAGTCTGAATTGACTTTTGGTGCCATTGAAGCCGGATCTGTAAAATTCAAGGTTTCAAATATTTTTCTTCCAATGAAAGGAAAATGGCTGACCGCCAGAATGACGATCGGCGGGCACACAGATCAGGCTTTTTTAATAGGAAGATTCAAAGGTTATTCAGATACACCGACTGCTGACAGAAAATACCGAGATGTGGTTGCATATGATGCCCTTTATGACATTTTAAATGCAGATGTGGCAGCATGGTACAACACTGTCTTTCCATCCCATAAAGAGCAGCAGACAGACAAAGACGGGAATAAAACGACTGTTACAGTTTATGATCCGGTCACAATGAAACAGTTCCGGAACAGCTTTTTTAAGCACTTCGGGATTGAGCAGGCTGACATTATACTGGTTAATGACGGCATGTCTATTGAAAAAACAGTTGCAGTCACGGCATCCAGCGAGACAAGTTCTGATACAGAGGAATCGAGCACCATAGGCGAATCTATGAGCGGCAAGGAAGTGTTGTCCTGTATTTGTGAGATCAATGGCTGTATGGGGCATATGGGGCGCGACGGGAAGTTTCATTATATTTATCTGGAACAGGAGATACAGGGACGTTATCCGAGAAACGATCTTTATCCGGCAGATGATTTGTTCCCAAGAGATCCGAAAAGCAACCGTATCGGGAAGGATTTATATATAACGGCTGAGTATGAAGATTTTCTTGTTAAAACAATCAATAAGTTACAGATCCGGGAGCAGAAGAATGATATCGGTGTGATTGTGGGTACTGGAGACAATGCTTATGTGATCGAGGATAATTTTCTTGTCTATGGTAAAGGAACGAAAGAATTAAAAGGCATTGCAAACAATGTTCTTTCAAAGATCAGGGGGATTGTTTATCGCCCGTTTACGGCAGACTGCAAAGGAAATCCGTGCCTTGAGGTCGGGGATGCAGTGCGGCTGCCGACCAGATATGAACTGATCGAGTCCTATATTCTGAAAAGAACTCTGAAAGGCATACAGGCTTTGCGTGATGATTTGGAAGCGGATGGGGAAGAGTACCGAACGAGTAAAGCGAATGGAATACAGAGAAGTATTTTGCAGCTTAAGGGAAAAAGCAATGTATTAGAGCGGTCGATTGAAAAGACACAGAGCACGATCGAGGATAAAGAGAGGAAATTAATATCACAGATAACGCAGACTGCGACTGAAATCCGGACGGAAGTGAAAAACACAGCCGATGGTCTATCATCACGGATTACTCAAAACGCAAATAATATTACAGCAGAAGTAAAAAGAGCACAGGGGCAGGAAGTTGAACTTGCAGCAGCTATTAAAATCAATGAGGACAAGATTACAGCGGAAGTTACGAGAGCAAGCGAAGCAGAGGGCGATTTGTCCGGAAAGATAGAGGTGACCGCAACTAAGATACGGTCAGAAGTCAGTGCTTCTTTAACAGTATGGGATACCGAAGATTATGACGTTACACATTGTGGTTTAGGGAATCCACAAGATACATACCCTGCATCTTCGTATTATTCTGGACACAGTTTTTTGGATCAGAATACTGGAAAGTTTTATGGTTGCGAACCAGATGGTGGAATAAGCAGTGGAAAATACAAATGGACTCTGATAAAGAAATTTAAGCAGCTTTCATCGAGTGCGTCCAGTACGATTACGCAGTCATCAAAGCAGATCAGCTTGAAAGTATCAAAAGACAGCGTCATTTCAGAAATCAACCAGTCAGCCGAGGGCATAAAAATCAAAGCAAAACTTTTGGAATTAAAAGGCTCTATGGAGATAACTGGCGGGTATGTGCATATTCAGACGGAAGAAAGCACAGCAAATTTGATTGAATTTAAAAGAAGCGGTACATGTGTGCAGATGGGAACAGATGGCTTTAAAACAGTAGAAGGAACATTTGAAAGTCCAAACCATCAATGTGTCGTTCAATATAATCATATCTCACTAAATAAGGGCGGAACAGATACGGATCACTGCATGATTAATCTGGATGGGGATATCGGAACTGGTGGGTTTAGGGGCGGAGTGATTGACGGTTCAGATAAAAGGATGAAAAATACAATTTCAGACTTGGACAAAAAACAATCATCGGAGTTTATTTATTCTTTAAGTGCAAAATCGTATCGTTATAATTTCGAAAAAGATGGGTTCCATCATGGATTTATTGCACAGGATGTTTTGAAAAAAGCGGAAAAAGGGTGGAATATTTGTCCAAAAACGTTTTCAGACAGCAATGGGAAAAAGTATTACGGACTGAAATATACGGAACTGATTGCTGATCTGGTTGCCACAGTGCAGTTGCAGCATGACGAGATAGAACAGTTAAAGGAAAAGGTGAGTAATTTATGATAAATGTAAAAATTCGTGAATTTGAAAATGACATTATCAATTATGTAAATTTGTGCGAGGATGTTCCAATCGAAGCTAAGTACCTGGTGTTTAAGGATATTCTGCAGCAAATCAAGGAAGAGTCAAACAGGCAGGTTACAGTAGAGCGGGAACAAATGAAGCTTGCAAAGGAAAAGGAGAGTGAGGAACATGAATAAAGCGCATAGTGATATTAATTGGGAGGATTATCCGAGTGATGAAACGCCGCTTAATGAAAGAAATCTCAACAAAATGGATAGTGCCATTGATGTCATTGATGATCGTGTAATCACTCTTGATACCACAAAAGCCACAAAAGCAGAGGTAGCAACTCTTGTTGCAGACGTGACCTTTGAGGAATCGACCGGAATCATTACGATCACAAAAAAGAACGGTTCTAAGATTGCAATCGATACACAGATGGAGAAGATCGCTGTCAACTTCACATACAATTCAACTACACAGCAGATTATCCTGACGCTGATTGATGGAACAAAACAGTACATAGATCTGTCAGCATTGATTACGCAGTATGAATTTCTTGATTCTGATACAGTGGCATTTTATATCGATTCATCCGGCAAGGTGTCGGCAATCGTGAAAGAGGGAAGCATTGAGGAAAAGCATTTAGAACCAAATTATCTTGCCAAGATTAAGGTTGAGGCGGCAAAAGCCGAATTGAGCCAGAAAGCGGCAGCAACGTCTGAAGCCAATGCCAAAGCAAGTGAGGATGCCGCAAAAGCCAGTGAAACAGCTGCAAAAAAATCAGAGGACAATGCCAAGGCGTCCGAGACAGCGGCAGCGAAGTCAGCTACGGCGGCAGGCGCATCCCGGC
>ERZ791621.88-NODE-88-length-59096-cov-15.4976_pt1 | contig 59096 bp, 58 predicted proteins | sample MGYA00510270_ERZ791621 | MGnify/ENA primary metagenome ERZ791621 (study PRJEB30046, sample SAMN00715189) | human gut metagenome | study: EMG produced TPA metagenomics assembly of the A metagenome-wide association study of gut microbiota in type 2...
AACCCCCTCCGGGGGGGGGGGGAATCCGCTCCAAAGTCGCGGATTCCGGAAGAGAAAAAAGTACAAACCAAAAATCTCATGTGCATGGAGAGAACAACAGGGACAAGGACGGGCAGAAAGCCCAAGAGTGATCCGGCGGACCGCAAGTACAGCTTCCGCCTGAACGCCGAGGAGAACACAAGATTTGAAAAGTTGCTGGCGGATTCGGGAGCCGGGGACCGCACGCTGTTCATCAAGAAATCCATCTTTTCGGGACAGATTAAAGTCGTGAGAATCGACAAGGCTACAATGGACTATTACATCAAACTGACCGAGTTTCACAAACAGTTTCAGGCTGTCGGAAACAACTACAACCAGGTCGTCCGCGCCTTGAAGAACAATTTCGGGGAGAAACGGGCGATGGCATTGCTCTACAGGCTGGAGAAACTGAGCATCGAACTGATGCTTGTCTGTAAAAAAGTCATGGCGCTAACCCAGGAATACGAGCGGAAATGGTTGCAAAAATAAGTCATGGCATGAACCTTTACGGGGCACTCGCCTACAACCACGACAAGGTGGCGGCGGGTACCGCCGAGATTCTTTCGGGCAACCGTATGATTTCCGACAGACTTGGATTACCAAGCGAGGACATACGCCTGGCGTTGCTCTCTTTCGAGAACTACCTGCTGGCAAACCGCAACACGGAGAAGCCCGTCCTGCATATCTCCCTTTCCCCCGCACCGGAAGACCGTCTGAGCCACACACAGCTGGAAGAACTGGCGGCAAGGTATATGGAAAAGATGGGGTATGGCAACCAGCCATACATTGTCTACAAACATGCCGATACCCACAATGCCCACATCCATATCGTCAGTGTCTGTGTGGACGGACAGGGGAAAAAGATAAGCGATGCCTACGAGCACCGCCGTTCCATGACCGCCTGCCGGGAACTGGAAGCGGATTTCGGCCTGCGCAACGGAGCGGACACGGAAAGGCGGAATCCGAAAGCGGAGCTGAGGAAGGTGGACGCTTCCTTGGGGGATGTCCGCCATCAGGTAGGCAATACCCTTAAAGCCGTATTGGAAAGCTACCGTGTCCAAACCTTCGGGGAATACAATGCGCTACTTTCCACGCTCAACATCGAGGCGAAACAGGTCAGGGGAGAATACAACGGTATACCATATACCGGTATTGTCTATTCGGTCACGGATGATACCGGCAAGGTGGTCAGCCCGCCGTTCAAGAGTTCCCGATTTGGGAAACGCTTCGGAAATGAACAGTTGGAAAAGCGGATGCTGATGAACCTGAAAGACCTCAAGGACGGGAAATGGGCACCCTCCATACAGGCGGACATCGTTCGTGCCTTGCGGCAGGCGGATTCACGGAAACGGTTTGTGGAACTGCTCGGGCAAAGGCGTATTGATGTGGTTTTCCGCGAGAATGAGCGGGGACGTATCTATGGTGTCACCTTTATTGACCACAACCGTCGGGAGGTGTTCAACGGCTCACGCATGGGCAAGGAGTTTTCCGCCAATGTGTTCAACGACTATTTCAAATGGCTGGAAAACATACCCGAAAAGGAACGGGGTGGACATTCCGCTACAGAGCTTTGGCAGCATCACCGTCACGAATCCTCTAGCACGCTCGAACTGGCGGCAGGCATTCTTTCTATGGAAACCAATCCGCGGGATTACGAGGAGGAAGCCTTTGCACGCCGCATGAAGAAAAAAAAGAAGGCCGGACGCAAGCGTGGCATTTAGACAAAACAAGTATCAACCTTTTTATACACAATCCTTATGCAACAGGAAGACGATTTGAGGGCTCTCGCTAAGATAATGGAATTCGGCAGGGCTGTGAGTATTTTTCTTTTGGTGGTGCACGTCTATGTGTACTGCTATCCGAGCATGACCGCATGGCATCTGAATCTTGCGGTCATAGACAAGATTCTGGTAAACTTCAACATTCACACGGGCATTTTCGACAGCATCCTCTGGAGTAAGTTGCTGGCGGTGCTTTTGCTGGCCATCTCCTGTATGGGCACGCACGGGGTCAAGGGAGAGAAAATCACCTGGCCAAAAATCTATGCGGCACTGGTTGCCGGATGTACGTTCTTTTTCCTGAACTGGTGGCTGCTGGATTTGCCGCTGCCACATACGGCAAGTACCATAATGTATGTAAGCACGCTTACCACCGGTTATCTCGGTCTGTTGATGGCGGGGTTATGGATGAGCCGGCTCTACAAGAACAACCTGATGACCGATGTGTTCAACAATGAGAACGAGTCTTTCGGGCAGGAAACACAGCTGATGGAAAATGAGTATTCTGTCAATCTGCCGACCAGATTCCAATATCGTGGAAGGGCCAATGACGGATGGATCAACGTGGTGAACCCGTTCCGTGCCACGATTGTACTGGGTACGCCGGGGTCCGGCAAGTCATACGCGGTGGTGAACAATTATATTCGCCAGATGATTGGCAAAGGGTATAGTTGTTACCTTTACGACTATAAGTTCGACGACCTTTCCACCATCGCCTACAACACATTGCTGAACAATATGGACAAGTACAAGGTCAGACCCCGGTTCTATGTCATCAATTTCGATGACCCCCGCCGCTCGCACCGCTGCAACCCCATCACGCCGGAGTTCATGACGGACATCTCCGACGCGTACGAGGCAAGCTATACCATCTTATTGAACCTGAACAAGACTTGGATTGAAAAGCAGGGGGATTTCTTCGTGGAGTCGCCGATTATCCTGCTGGCGGCAATCGTGTGGTACCTCAAAATATACAAGAACGGAATGTACTGTACTTTCCCTCATGCGGTGGAGCTGCTCAACAAGCCTTATTCGGACTTGTTTACCGTTCTGACCTCCTATCCGGAGCTGGAAAATTACCTTTCCCCCTTTATGGATGCCTGGAAATCAGGAGCTCAGGACCAGCTCCAGGGCCAGATCGCTTCCGCAAAAATCCCCCTTACACGCATGATTTCCCCACAACTTTATTGGGTGATGACAGGCAATGATTTCTCTTTGGACATCAACAATCCGGAGGAGCCTAAAATCCTGTGTGTGGGCAACAATCCCGACAGGCAGAACATCTATTCGGCGGCACTCGGCCTCTACAACTCCCGCATCGTGAAGCTGATCAACAAGAAAGGAAAGCTCAAAAGTGCGGTCATCATAGACGAGCTGCCCACCATTTATTTCCGGGGACTCGACAACCTGATTGCAACGGCGCGTTCCAACAAGGTGGCGGTCTGCCTGGGATTTCAGGATTTCTCCCAGCTCAACCGGGACTATGGTGAAAAGGAGTCGAAAGTGGTGCAGAACACGGTGGGGAACATATTCAGCGGACAGGTGGTTGGGGAAACGGCAAAGACGCTTTCCGAACGTTTCGGGAAGATATTGCAACAGCGGCAGTCGGTTTCCATCAACCGGCAGGATGTCTCCACATCCATAAATACACAGATGGACTCCCTCATCCCGGCTTCCAAGATTGCCACTCTCTCGCAGGGTACGTTTGTCGGTGCCGTGTCCGACAATTTCGGTGAGAGGATAGACCAAAAGATTTTCCATGCCGAAATCGTCGTGGATCATGCAAAGGTAAGTGCGGAGGAAAAGGCTTACAAAAAAATCCCCATCATCAACGAATTCAAGGACAAGGAGGGCAATGACATCATGATGCAGCAGATACAGCGCAACTACGACCAGATCAAGGCGGATGCACAGGCTATCATCAACGAAGAGATGGACCGTATCAAAAGAGATCCGGAGTTATGCAAGCGATTGGGGTTGGATGATGAAAAATCATCAAAGAAGAAAGAATGATTCATCTTCCCTTAAATCTCCATGAAGTGTGCGGGAAATGATATAAAAGCTTCCCTCACACTATCATTTCTTTGTATGATAATGCCTATATGACAGGATTTTGACAATACATTTCAGGATAGACAATCAGGTAGTCTTCCGTAAACAGGCTTTTATCGAAAAAGCAAAATTGAATAGCAGGACATACATCTATGAATGCCTTGTTCCGGTTGTTGAATTTGAACAGAAAAGATTGGCTGTACGAATTCGGCAAAGTACTCAAAGGATTGGCTCTGATGGCTTTGTAGCGAGTCGAGAACTGGGTATATTGTTTCAGGTACGCAATAATTTCAGGAACGTAAACAGTCGTCTTGTGCCACTTTTCAGTGATGATTTCCGAACATCTTTTCATCTCTGTCAGATGCTCTGGTCTTCCAACCAAATCAAATACCTTTTCTAATTTGTCATCACAAGCTGACTGGCTGATTATATATCCGCTGTCCTTATAGCAAAGATTTCCCCACCAATGGGCAAGTTCTATAATTGTATCCCAGAAATAATAGCCTTCTCCAAGCCATGCGTTTTTATTCGTACAAATGAACGGACCATGTTGTTCCACATAGTCGGGGTTCCCTCTGTCTTCAACGGTCTGGTATATGATTCTGTTCATTGAAGGCTTCTTACTTTAAGATCGTGTTTCTCCTTAGTTCATGTTCCAACAACGATACATTCAGTGTGGGTATCATTATCGGAGCTACGTTTGCCTGTAATGTTATAGTACTTACAAAGGCACGTACATAAGGGAAAATGATAGCAATGCTGTTCGCATAAAAATAAGGAGGGATGTTGTCAGCCTCTACCATGTCCCCAAAAGAAAAGACGGCTTTAAGTTTGATGTTTATAACTTCAAAGTCAGTATTTTCTTTCTTATATGAAGCCTTGAATACCAGAGTCAATACATACTGTCTTTCTCTCTGAAAATAGATGCCGGATGGTTCTATTTTCAGATCGAAGATACATTGGGGTGGAATATTCTCCAAGTCAAGCATTACGTTGACTACGGAGTAATTTTTTAGCGAAAAAACGGCTTGCTTCATTATGATGTATTTTAGTGTTTTATACTGCCATAGGCAAATATGAGTCAGACCCGAAATCCTGGGATATAGGGGATTCTACATTCACTCTGGATGTTGGATGGCTTCCGTAGATACCGGCTACAATTTCATTGTGCAAGGCATTCTTTTCACATTCTTCAATAAATTGATTGATTTCCGGTCCATAAGCATACTTGCAGTGTATAGCCTCCCAATCTTTTTGTAATTGTTCTTCTGGGGTGTTGCTAAAATATTCCAAAAGTTCTTCTGATAAACGTTTCATCTCAATCATTCTATTAAATATATACTATTGCAAATATACTAATTTATTCTATTGATATGGCTAAAGTCATCACTTTTAGTACCAATAGCAACAATCAATTCACTATCATAACAATATTTAAGACAAAATTTTTAAGCAATATTGCTATTACACGCAGCATCGTCAGTTCTTTCACCTACTTCCCAAACCCCACAACTACCTCCGCCACTTCCCCATGCACCCTCCGCACATCCAACACCCGTGCAGGAATCCCATGTCCGAAGCAGCATTGAATAAACTCCATCCCGATAAACACTCCTGTATTGTATTCCCCGACATTATCTCCGTCATTTTTGCAGAAAGTTACGGTTCCTTTCATCTCTTCATTCCTTCTCTTGCGGTATTGCGCCTCCTTTTCAAACATCATAAAGACTTCTCCTCTGACAATCTGCACCTGTTGGCCTCCGGTTTGCAGGAATTGCAGGTAGCTCTCCAGCAGGTCTTCCGGGCATCCGCTATGGGATAGCATGTTTCTTATCCCTTGTATCTGAATCGAATTTTCCATTGCTTTTTATTTGGCTATGATTATCTTTTTATCCTTGATGACAAGTGTGTCTTTCCCGCCATGATTCGTCAGGCTTACATCCTTCAAGTCAATGCGGCTGTTGGAGATGGAGAACTCCTGATGAATCGTATCATTCCGCAGGAAGTGGATATCCTGCTTGTACAGGTTCGGAATGGAAAAGAACAAAGTGATTATCCCGATAAAGCACAGCACCATCAATACCGTAAAGGTTACAAACCAGCGTTGGTATTTACGGTCTTCCACAACCTTAACTTCAATGGGCAAAGGAGATTCCTGATAGCTCACCCGTTTCTGTTTCCATGTTACTCTGCAACGTAGGTTCGGGAATTCATGCAGACTGAACAGTTCCGGCAGTTCCTGTAAGAAATGCAGGTATTGTTTGGTTTCCATCAGCACTTCCAGCTCTACGGTTACACGAATTACACTGCGTTTCATTATCTTGGGCTTCCCCGATGTGCCTGCGGGCTTGGCGACATTGATGGGACGGATGTCCGATGCTCCGTTATCCATGCTCATGGCAAGTTCCACTCCGGTACTACCCAAAGAGGGAGCATCCGTAGGATGATTGCCGAAAGGTGAAGAACTGTTTCGTTCTTCTTCCATCCCTTCATATTCTGCTATCAAGTCCGCTATCTCACGTACTTCGGTCACGGTTATGTTCTTCGCTTCTGCATCGGCAAAGGTTTCTACTTTAGCCTTGACCGTATCAGTCAAAAAGGCTTTTATCTTCTCTTCGCTTTTTTTATGGATGAGGTAGCTGGGATACTTCTTCGTGAAGTTCCGAGCTACATTTTCCATATAATCTATTATATAATCATAATTTCCTGCAATAGATACTCTAAAGCTTAACTCTAATTCAAACAGATTCTTGTTATTATATAAATCATTCATTTTTTATTGTATTTACATTCTTCTCTATATAATTTAGCAATCCATACAGATAGAAATCATCTGTTATAAGTGATTCTATATATTTAACATTTTCAAATATATTAGTCATTCTACAAGCCAATATTGGTGTTGGAATATTTTTATCAATAACCATATCAATTAATTGCCATAAACTTTCAATTGCAACAGCAATCTCCTCTTGATTAAAATTTACCTTATTTGCTGTATTATAATAAAATAAATAATATTCAACATAACATGGGATACGGTTGCTTTCATGCATAAAACCATTTCCACCTCCGGAAGCAATTTCTAAAATTCTATTTACGCTATATAGAATTTTAGAAATTTTTTTTCGCGCAACAGAATTGCTATATCCTGCATTTTTCTTACCCGCCCAATAAGCATACCAATTACAATATAAATCCATTCCATATTCACCATAGAAATATGCATCCAATTTTTCATATTGAAACTGATAGAGACTATCAGGAAAAACCAATGTATCATTACCAAAATATAAATAAGTAAGTTTTTTTATATCTTTTTTCTCCAATTGGCTTGTCTTACGTAACATCTCCACCCTTTCATATTCTTGTTTCACATTATTATTTTCAACAGAAACTTTATAAAAAGAACAACCATTTATCATAAGTGCCAATAGGGCTACAATACATTGTAATCCCATTTTATTATATTGATTCCGGAACATAAGGACGTATATAGTTTTTATCATCTACATAATAATCTTCACATGTGGGAATACTCGCTTTTTGATAATACTCTCTCACAGCTCTAACATATTCTTCTTTTTTAGGAGAACCATTATACTGCTTTACAGCATTCCACCAATCATTAGAACAAGTATAAATATTCAATTCCGCATTCTTTTCTCTCTCTGTTGTAATATTTTCCACCTTAGCGTCAGTATAATCCCATCCTTTATTCCACTTAAGCCCTCTGATATAATACTTTCTTGTACTTAGAGATTTACTGTGTAACCATAAAATTCCAGCTTGTATACTTTGAGATTCTTTGATTTTTAGTCCTTTTTTTAAACCGACCTGTTCCTTTCCTTTTACCCAATCTCCCTCATTATTAACTTGCATAATATCTTGCTGCTGTTGAGTTATACAGCATCTTGACTCCCTCATACACATCGCTTTTACAAGAGTTGGGTCTAAGCATGATGGTAAATTTGTATATTTACCGCCACCAACAAAAAATAATCCAACTGTATTAATGATTGGCAAAGCAAATAATCTTTTCGTCTCACTAAGTTTAAATATACGTTTTTCTTTCAACAATTTCCTGTCATGCTCCAATGCGCGATTATATATTAATGTAAATGCAGCAATTTCGTGATCGAACTGTTGATAATAAACTTTATGTCTTGGTGATATTTCGTTATTATTTATAATATTGGGCATCTGTGCTTTTTCATATTTGCGTCCTTCATAATCTCTAATTTCTCCAATATACTTTCCTGTTATTGAAGAAATCTCTACCCATGACTCAAATTTTTTGTTATGCAAAATTGTTTTAATAACTTTTCCATTTGAATCAAAATAGACAATGCCTTTTGCTACATGATAATTAAGATTTAAATTACCAATAACATTTTCTGTTTTTGAACTAATTGATATTCTTCCCATTGCAAATAGATTTATATTTTCAAAATAATATATTAAAGTAACAACTGCCTATTTTACATTAAAATCTTCTATAGTAATGATACCCTTTTCATCAATTATACCTGAATATGTTTTACTTTTAATTAAACTATTTTCTTTATCTTCAAAAAACAAATCAACAGTTTTTCCTACAACAAAATTCTTCGTTTGTACATAAAGAGTTACTGAAGAGTTTATATTCAAATCTCGTTGTTTATTTCCATATTCATCAATCCAATAAGCATCTGTTATATATATAATTTGCTCATTAACATCACTATTATGTTCAATAATGGAAGAAACTACTTCACTTACCTTCCAAACCTTCTCCCTCACCTCCAGATTATTCCTCTTGATAATCCCCGGTGACAGATACAGCACCATCATCATCGGAGAATCTCCAGCACTCATATACTCCTCTATTTTCACGCAGAAGCAGTCCCAAAACTGGAAAATGTCCGCAATCTCCACTTCGTTGTAGATGAAATGGATTTCCCCGTTGTGCATGGCTCCTTCGTTCAGCCAGTCATAGAAGAACTGTTCGTCGCCCTTGCACTCAAACGCGAGCGTGATCAGGTCTCCCTCGACCGGCAGACACTCCCGATTGCCGATTTCCTCGCAGACCTGGATGTGGAGTTGCATGATTTTTCTCAGATTCGGGTCATCATAGTGCCGGACGTGGCACCGATAGTTATAATAGAGTATCGGCACCTCCCTTCCTCTTATTTTCAGAATAGTTTCATAAATCATGATAATACAGTTTCAGGTGAATGACTAAGGTAATAAATCACGGCTGATCCAGTAGTACGTCTGCCCGTTGGATTGGAATGACTTGCCGGCGGCTTCGTCCAGCAGTTTTTTCTTTTCCTTGAAATATTCAATCAGCATGTCCAGTTCCACATCCGTAATCATTTTCTTTTTCCGCAAGTCCTTGACACGGTAAACCTCAAAGAAAGGATAGTCTGCCGGACAGGAGGTAAACCTTTGCAATACCTCTGACAGGGGCATTTTCAGGAAAGTCTTTCTCCCCACCTTGCAATATCTGTCCCTGTTGCGCTCTGAAAGGAAATGTCTGACCAGTTTTCTTCTTACATGTCGGGTTGAGGCATATTCCGGCACGTTCAGGCTGTCCGTCTTGATGCGCACGGTCGATTCTTCGGTGTCTGTCTGTAGGTAATCGTCCGGACAGTCGCAAATATCCGCTTTCGCCCGCTTTTTCTTTTTGACCGCCTCGTATTTATAGTCCACAATCAGTTTGGCGGGTGCTTCCACATATTTTCTCAACCGTTTGAACTCCTCTTCATTGACAAGCAGGTAATAGTCCAGTGTGGAGGACAGCGAGTCCGGCAATGCGACAGGTTGCGCAGGCAGGCTCCAGGCGGGTTCGATACCCGGAAGTACGGACAATATGGGTTGCACACCCGGCTGGCGGATATGGTAATAATCTGTCATTGTCGAGTCCGTCCTATATCGGTGTGTACCCACTTCATCGAATGCCCTTGCCAGGCTGTTGCTCAACAGGGTATTGTCAAACTTCACTTGCAGCAGCATGGAATCCACGGCGGCGGTCAGTCCTTCCAATTCCAGCGATTCGTTCTTTTGCGGAAATACCAGCCATCCCTGTGTCATGCTCCGGTTGGGAAAATCCAGGCAATAGATATTATGGTTCACCTCCGCGTATTCGCTTTCATTTCTGATTTGCTCGGGATATACAATCAGTTCCCGTTTCTTCCGGCTGATGCGTGGTGCCGAGCAGTCTATCATGTTCCCGATTTGCAGCACGAAGTTGTTGAAGTTGTCCGGCTCTCCTCCGTAGAGCTGGAAACCAAGCAGACGGCAGTTGTTCTTTACCAATTTGTTCACCAAGGTGGAATCCGCCCACTCGCTGTTGAATCCTTTGTCTCCGATAACAACCAGAATATTGGTCTCATCCGGACATTTGTTGAATTGTTCCACCCCGATTTGAAGGCCGGACCAGCTGCCGAACCGCCCGTATGTGGGTTTCAGTTGCCCGGCATTGCGTGCCTTGGCGGAAAGGAAGTCAAGCAATTCCATGTAGTCGGGAGTCAGCTTGCAGATAGGGTCCTCCCGGTTGTCCGGTTCGTTGAAGGTAAGCACGGCGCCGAACTTGAAAGAAAAGCTCTCGTCATTTGCCAGTTGCGACTGTAATCCCTGGATGGCATTCACCACGGCAGGAAACCGCTGGATGGTGCTCTCTTTCCCTGGATGGCATTCACCACGGCAGGAAACCGCTGGATGGTGCTCTCTTTCCCTTCCAGGACGAACATGAGATTTATTTTTCGCAGGTCCTCCTCAATCTTGTGTTTGAATGTGCCGTAATATATCGGATGCCCGTTGACGTTCAGCACATAGCTCTCCCGTTTGTCTATGACCGGCATCGGCACATGCGTTCTGAAACAGAACGCCGTATCATTGTGCCGGTAGGACAACACCGGGCTGTACCGGATGGCGGGTTGGTTATCGGCGAATTGCAGTTTTTGTCGCATCTCATCGGATGACAGATGTAAGGTGTCCTTCCGTTCCCGGTCTTTGAAAACAAGCGTGCTGTCCGGCAGCGAGGCTATGTCTATATGGAGCTGCTGTTCGGGAGCGGTCAGCAACCTCCCGTCCATCCATCCGATGGCGGTCTGCCCGATACTGTCTGCATCAAGTTGCGGTTTGTTCGCCACGAGGACACATCCTTTGTCCGCAGCTGTTTGATAAGGATACACGATACCGTAGAATGGGATTTTGCCCGCTTCTTGCGTCAGGTCGGGATTTTTAAACAGCTTTACGGAATCGTTGGCAAAATAGGTATCGGGATCGGCAAACGCCAGGGTGTCGGTCAACATGACCACCTGCTTGTTCTTGAATCCCGTAACGACATCGGTAAAGCCGCTCCGGGTCAGCAACAGGTCGTTCTGGTTGATCCACCCGCAATACTTGGCTTGCTTCCACTCTTTCAGCCTCTCGTTTTTCAGGATGGCGGGGTCGTATCGGATCAGCCGGAGCCAGTCACCTTTTCGTTTGATGACTAAAAACGCGTCCATATATTCCACCGCCTGCATCTCGTTCTTTCCGCTCGGACTCAGATAGGTCGTTCCGGCTTCACGGGCAAAAACGATCCACGGGGTATGCCTGAACAGTGTCTGGCTGCGTGGAACCTTCACTCCCTCCACGGAATAGTTCCGCATATACTCACGGGGGACATTCTTTATCCGGGTAAAACGGTGTACAGGTCCGCAGGATATCATACAGGCGATACATCCGCAAATCCATCCTCCTTTAACAAGTGCCGATATATAGTTCTTTTTCATGCCTCATTCTATTTTTTTGATTCGGAAAAGCGTTCGTGCTGGGTTACCATCAGCTGCATCACACATTCGTTGTTCAGGTTGTCTCCCATATCGACGAACACCTCGTCTATAAGGGTTTTCCTGCGTGCTATGATTTTCAGTCCTTGGCAATAGGAATAGAAATCATTCTTCTTGCTGTTGTTGACAGTTACCGCTATGTCCGGATTTCCGCAAAGGTATTTTTTCAGGATATAATTGTAATGGGTATTGAACGGCTTGCCGTCCACGATGGCCTGCAAGTGTTCACGGATGTCATTACCGATAATGACAAGCACGTCCGTCGAGTCGTTCTCCGTATATTGGGGAAGGATTTCAATGGTGTGCCTGACCGGATATTGGGTATTCTCCGTAGTCAGCAGAACCTCGTATATGCCGGGTTCTGTATAGGCGTAGAGCGGGTTCTGCTCCCGCGAATCGACAATTCCGGACTCTCCGAACTGCCAGCGCCATTCTTTCGACGGACCGTATCCTTTGAAAGATACGATTTCTCCTTGGAAGGCGGTTGCAGGTGCTTTCATCCTGACAAGTTCGTCGCTTCCGTAATCATCCCGGCTCTTGTGTACTGTGATGATCTGTTTCCTTTCCAGTCCTCCGTCCACCTGAAGGCGTACTTGGTAGCGTCCGGGTTCCTTGAACACATATTCTCCGCTTCGTTCGTGTGATATGTCCCCGTTGCCGAACTCCCAAAGCCAGGAACGTGCGTTGCGGGTGCTGTCCGCGTAATGGACGGCTTCTCCGGTTTCCACCTCTATGGGGGTCAGTGTCATCCGTATGGTACGGTTGGAAAAGAACAGCCGGATCAGTATGGCGACAAGAACGCATAGCAGCATGGCTGCGATTACGAACAGAATCTTTCTGGTATAGATTTTTCCCATGTCATTTTCCATTTTTAGTGCCCGAGCGCAGGTCTTCCTCTTTTTTCCGCAAGCCGATCTCGCACTCTTCCAGATTGGCTTTGAACAGGCTTATGTTTTGTTCGATGCTCCATAGCTGTTTCTTGTCGGACAGCCACATGGCATAAAAGTCGGCAATATGCATGAACAGCTTGTAACGCTTGTCCCAGTTGTTTCTTTCGTATGTGTTCCGCAAGTTGTTTATCAGATAATGGATATCGTCCTCCTCATATTGGGCATAAACGCCCGGTTCAAACGCCTCGATCTTACGGAACAGGGAGTCTGTCGGAAGCTGGCATTCCGCCTGCTCCTGTTGGAATTCCTTAATGCGGTTCATTTTGATTTTCACGAACTCTTTCTGTTCAAATATCTTAAAATCCGAATTCCACATGAATATCGCCAGACAACACGCTACGGTCGTCAGGAAAAAGAACAGGAATACATAGGCATGCCCCATGAAGATTTCCCGTTTGTTCATTGTCTTTCTGTTGTTATCCATAAATTTACAGTTTTATTTATGATTGTTGTTGGGACCGACATTCATGTTACGCCGTGTCTTCCAGTTATCCTGAATACATTGCATCAGGTCTTTCTTTACCATCTCTTCCTGGATATTCAGCAGACGGATGGAGTCCTTTACTCCGAGGAAGATGTTGATGTTTCCCAAAAGTTGCCTGTAGAGCCTGCAATCCTTGGCATCCATGCCCTGGACATATTTGAGCAGGTTCATCTTGCGTGTACTGACAACGCTTTGTAGGAGCATGTCGTTGATCTGGGGGGAAGTGTTCATCAGTTTCATGTACTGGTAGACGGAATCCACGCTGTTCGACAGGGACAGCTCCTTGGCATAGATGTGGTCATACTCCAGTGCCTGTTCCGTAATCCGCTTTACTTCTATGCCGGAGGTCTTCAGGAAACAGGCAAAGATGGTTACCGCAAGGATGATGCAGCACGTCAGATAGCCTGCGAACCTCAAATAGGCTTTCCTTACTTCTGTGTTGTTTTTCGGTTTCATATAGAATAATTTTTGTGTTTATAAATAAGTGCTGATGCCCAGATAGGCGCCTTGTTCGTTTGGGGTCCCCAGTCTGAACCGGGCATCTTCCTGTTGGATGATGTAGCGGATCTGTATCTCCTTGTCCGAAGGGAGGAACAGCTCCGCCAGCGCATTCAATATTTGGCTGTCGATGGCACCGGGAAAGAAACTTTCCATCCGCCGGGCGGGCAGGGGGCCGATTTCCATCAGCATCCGGAAAGTACCGTCGGCAAAACTGTTTCCCAGAACCATATTGTCTCCCAGGATACAGCTTCCCAATTTGGGAATAAGGCCGGTATCCGCTTCCACTACGCACTTGTCTCCTTTCCTGAGATGGACGGGCACACCCGTCAGGATGGTCATGCACTCGCCGATCTTGGAGGGACTGGCCGTAATCTGCTCCATATAGGCAAGCATATGGACAAGCATGACCGCCAAATGGGTCGGCAGCAGTTCCAGCACGGGCCATTGTCCGGAAAAGATACTCACGAAATCCGGATGCACGTTCATCTCGTCTATGCGGCGTTCCTTGTTTTGGAAAGTGACCAGCATATGGTCCAGGGAGATTTCAAAAGGCTTGAAGAAACGGCGGGCGAAGAACTCCTCCTCCCGGTGGACACGGATTTCATCCAGCACCTGCTCCTTCGATATCTTTTCGGACTGGTAAAGGTTCTTGTGGAATATGCCTTCGGGCAGTGCGTCATAAAGACTCCGCCTGTTCACATAAAGATACAGGTAGTCCGTCAGGTCGTAATGGGAATATTCCGAGTGGATGTCATGAATGTCTTTCGAGAATCCGCGCCGTATATCCCCCTTTCTGGAAATAAGGGTACGTTCCGCGTCATATCCGGCTTCTTTCAGCCCGCTGGCAACCACTTCCGCCTTGAAGTCCGTATCCGGCAGGTTGAACGAATGGGGATGTTCGTCAAAACATACGATTTTATCTGTTTCTTCTGTCATGGCTGTTCGTTTATGAGGGATTAATCCAAGATGTTCCAGCGTGATTCGCTGGACTCTTTCGGTTGTCTGGAACGTTCGGCGACCACGATGTTCTCTTTGTGCTTGCCGATATACTCCAGACGGCTGAGAGTGGTCCACAGGTCATTGAACAGGTATAGGAAACGTTCTGCCGTAACCATCAGCTGGCGGATATTGTGGTGGTTGTACAGCAGACCGCTGTTTTCCCTCAGCAGACCTTCGTAAGCGCCTGGGGTAATGCCGTTCCACTCGTTGAAATATTTCAGCAAGTCCTCTTTCTCTTCCTTGTCCATAAAACTCAGGCATACATACAGATGATGCGCCAACGTGGAGAACACGTTCAAAAAGCGCAGCGGCGAGTAATACTGCCCCTCATTGCGGAAAGAGAAATAGATGTCGGATATGAACAGCATGACATGGCGGCACAGCATACCGATGTTGGTGGCAAGGTCGGTTTGTTTCTCCGCATTCTCCACCTTGGCAAGGATGTCAAACGAGGCTTTCTCGATGGAATCGACAAGCTGGCCGAATTTGGTATAATAGCCTTTCAGGTCCGGATGACTGGACATGCTCGTGCATGGAGGGATGAAGTTTCCGTCCACCTCGCAACGGTTCCCGTTCTTACGCAGGCGGCCGATCAGCAGGAAGTGTCTTCCTAACTCGCTTCCGTCTGTCTGTCCGGTCGGTAACACGCTCAATGCGTATTTGGGCAGGGCATTGGGCTGGCGGGGGCTTATCTCTTTCTCGTCCGGAACGCCCGATGGCAGATGCTCGAAAGGGTCTGCCATCAGTATGACATCCCAGCGCCGGTCCTTTTCTTCCGTTTCATCCGTGGAGATATGGAAACTGGCGGTCAGCTCGTCATCGTCACCGGCATCGTAATCTATCAGGTAGCCTCCGGCCGTAAGGGCATGGCAACGTTTCAAACGGACTTCCAAAGTGCCGGTAACAAGTTCCGTAATGCTGAAATCACCGGAAACGGATTCTCCTTTTCTGAACGGCAGGAGTCCGTAGGTGTTGCGGTTCAGATAAAATGACTGGTATTCGCACAACCGGTCCGTAAAGTGGTCTTCCTGTTGCGTGAAATGCCCTTTGTTGACAGGCATTCCGTCCGCCCAGTTTACCAGCGGGTATTTTTTCTTCTGGCTCTGTTTTCCTATCATGACGTCTCTATTTAAAATTCATTATACTTTACAAGTTCGTTCGCCACACGCTTGGCAATGATTACATCGTGCTGTTTCAGCCTGTTGTCGGCAAGCGTGAGGTCCGGGTCTATATAGAACCGCCTTTTGAAAAAGGAGGGTTTGGTATAGAATACCCATTCGTAATATGCGCCGCCCTCGTTCTTGTACACGATGGGAGAAGATGGCGATTTGAGGTTGCAGTCGTCGATCATGCGCTGGAACCATTGTCCGAAGATGACATCCTCGGATGCCTTGCCGGTAATACGTTCCGATGCCGGATCGTCCACCTTGCGGAATATCTCCACATCCATCACGATGCTCCGTTTGCGGTTGATGCGCAGGGTGTCCGAGTCATATTCCTCTGAATACTTCCAGACTTTATAGATCTCAATGGGTATGTCAAAATAGCTGTTCACTGTTTGGGTATACAGGAGCGGGAATACAAAAGGCAGCAGGCAGGTGGAGGCCCAGACTCCATACTGGAGTTCGTTGCAGAGGTTGAAGACCACGGAGAACAGTCCGGCTCCCAATAGCGTGACCGTAACCGTCAGCAGGCATTGGATGCCGAATGATGGCATCTCCTTGCCCGAGGCGAATACCTTGCGCAGGATGAACCGGTTATAATGTCCGGCAGTCCAGTACAGGACAACCAGCAGGATATAGACATAGGGCATGAAGCTATAGTCCATGAACCCGCACAGGGCGGGCAGGGCAAGAATCATGCCGCACAACAGCAGATATACGATCAGTTTTCTATTGTTGAGCAGTTTGTTCTTGCGTGCGATAAAATAGGCCGCGATTCCGAAAATCACGGTTAGCAGCGGCATCAGCAGGTACGATGAAATGAGATGTTGGGTAACTGGGTTCATAAGTATGATATTTATGCTTTATTGTATTCTATGAATATCCGGTAGTTGAATGTGTCCGGCGAACAGGCCGAGAGTTTGGTACGCAGGTTGTCTTTTATCTGTTTTTCCTGCGAAGGCTCATCCAGTTTCGTTCCAAGAATCAGATGGACCTCTTTGGTCCGCACCAGCCCTTCATGGGGCATCGGGCTGATCTCCACTCCGTTCCGGATTTCTGTCCGCACCAATAGCTCACCGAGTTCCTTCTTGCAGAAACTGGCTATGTCGTTTTGTGTCAGGATTCGGCCGTGCGAGATGAAACCGTATTTGTAGATGTCGATCTGTTCCCTGTTTTTGGGGGCTTGTTTTCCGCCGTAGGTGGTGCTGACCAGTGCGAGTGTCTTCGAGTCCAGATAAGTGGTGGCATTGGGTGACAGGTTCACACCGGCCTGTATCCGGTTGCCCACCTCGCAGTTGGTGGTCCAGTATTTGACGGTAATCTGTCCCTTGCCGGACAACTGGTCGATCATCAGATAATAGGGAGTCTCCCTGGACTCGTTCATGCTGTCGGCTGTCTGCTTCATTTGTGCCATCAGTTGCTCCATCTGGGTGGTAAGTGCCTGTAGCTTGATGCTTGAAACGGCATGGAAGGCATGGGTCTCGTCATCGAGCAGGTCTGACAGGTAGCCGAGCAGTTCCTTGGCGGAACGGGAATCGAAACGTTCGCATCCGCCTTTGCGGATGGAGTAGGTTCCATTGCTTTCCGTAGAATCCTTTTCGGGATAGAGAAGTTCATGATAAGTCTTCCCGTCGGAGTCTTTCACGCTGTGTACGGACAGCAGGGACTCATGGTTGCCTGTGCGTAATGGCACCACCCTGAAGGTGTCCTCAAGGGGAGTTGTTTGTTCATGCAGTGTCTTGTTCTCGACAGGTACGATATTGATGCCGGCATGCAGTTCTTCCAGGACTTCCGGCGTGAAATGGGCGGGAAACTGTATCTTCACCCAGACCAGCTTGTCCTGCATTTTCTCCAGGACGGCTTCTTTGAAACAGGAGCGCAGGATGTCCGGAAGGTTTTTCTTCCAGGAACTGTCAAATGGAAAGGATTGCGATACCTTCAAGAAATGTTTGCTGTAAATATCCATGACTTCCCTGTCTATGACGGACATCACATCGTAGTTCTGGAAAAAGGCACGGGTCGGCTCTTCCGGTATGGTTGTCCTTTCATGGATGCCTCGTTCCATCACAACCGGCTTCCCCTCTACGGACCATTCCGTACAGGGGAGCAGGAGCAGATATTCATAGCTCTCCATGAGGTTTGGGAAATCCAGATAGAAGGAAAAGTCCTCAAGGTCGGAAATGGATTCATCCACCGCCACCCCTAACCAGACGGTACGTGGAGGCATCCTTGTTTCCGTACGGGCAATCATGGTCTTTTCCAAGGTTGGGGCTATCCGGTAGAGAAGGTCGTCGCAGACCATATATTTCACATCGGCTTTGTGCAGAAGGGTATCGCAGGCAGGATAAAACGACACGCTTCCGGTCGATAGTTTCCGGGTAAGGGAATCGCTCTCGTAATACATGCCTGATTCCCTGGTTATCTGATAGCATGGCTCTATGGGATAGGCGTGTACGATGCCGTGTGCGGGAAAGGGTGAGGTCAGTATGCCCGGAGTAAGGATTCGGGCGGTCTTTTCCAGCAGCCTGGTCTCGATGGCGGTAAAATCCTCTCCCAGCATATATACCTCGTTGGACAAGGCTTCCAGCAGGAGCTTGACAACCGGGTCGAAGTTCTCCGCCTTTTTTATTCCCCAGAAAGCCGCGGCATATTTCAGCATACGGTTTCTGATTTGCTCTTTATTGTATTTTTCTGTACTCATACGCCTCTTATCGGGTTGAAATGGGTCCTAAATAAATCACATAATAGAAACAGCGTTTTTCTCCGGTATGCACCAAGGTTCCATATACATATACCTGTACACGTTTCTTTACGGCGGGAGCGTCGAACACATTGTCCTGCCGGGTGGTGTCATCAATGATGACCCGGACATTCACACCCGTAAGCCGCTTCTCATGCTGGGTGATCGCCTTGGTTATGTATTCCGAGAATTGCCCTTCCCAACGGGTGTGTGAAACGATGCTCTCAAAGTCGAGGAAAAAGATCTCACAGCCGAACTCCTTGTCAAAGGCATGTTCGCCGGGAGCCGTGCTGATAAGCAGCTCGATAAACTGGTCGATGGACTCGATTTCCGAACAGGATACGAGACGGCTGTTTTCCACATCCTCGCTGAGCAAGGCACCAAAATCCAGGGGCAATTTGCAAAACTTTGTTTCCATGCTTGTCAGTGCCATTCGTTTTCAAATTCTTCGTTCGTAAATCTCATCGTCCTTGCCGCAAACAGAAGGATGATGCTGCCGGAATGGGATATACGGTCAACCTTGCGTTGCAGGCGGATGCAGTTCCCTTCCACAAAGCGCAAGGCAAATGCCGCCTGTTGGTCAGGTTGGTCCTTTTGGTAGATTCGTATTTCGCCGTCTTCACGGGAGTCGCTGTATGCGGCCCATCTCAACAGTTCGTTACCCGGCATACCGGTAAGGGTACAGGTAATGAATCCGCCGTATGCCTCACCTTCAGGCAATCCGTCACGGTCTGTATTCCGCTTGAATTGCAGGGCGAACTCTTCAATGCTGTATGTCTCATGGCAGACGGACAGCCGCATCACGTAGCGGTCATCCGGCATTGAGGATTTTTTTTGCTTAAACAAAGAGGTAAACCAGTTCATGATTATAAGTTTAAGTGACACGAATCGCCGGTCTCCATTTCCCGGAAGTGGATGAATAGTGATATACGGCTCTCTTTGGTTGTTGAATGCACATTGAAATCAAGGCACTGTGCGCCTTTGAAACGGATGGTTTCTTTGGGAGTACCGGGCAGGTCGGAAGTGTTCATCACCTCTCCGTCCTTCAGGATTCTTGAATTGAACATCCATTCCAAGAGTTCCTCTGTAGGAAATCCGGCAATGCTTACCCGTATTTTACCGCCGTAAGTCTTCCCGGTTACCTTTCCATTAGGAGTGGTTTCTTTCCGGAAGTCATACTCGTAGCCCAGCAGGTCGTATGCCTGCACTTCTTCATGCTCCGAAGGTTCGGCTGTCCAGAACTTGATATACGATTGTGCAATCATATCCTTATGTTTTTTTATTCTTCTTCACTCATTAGATTGGTTTGCAGCATGGCGGTCAGAGTCCGTTCCTCGTTCATGCGTGACTCCACGAACAGTACCATGTCCAGGCTGTCCAGATGCTTGCGCGAATAAGCTCGCAGGTAGGCTTTGAATGCCTGTACCTTCGTCCGGTATTCGTCTAATGGGAGTGCAAAGATGTTTTGCGTTCCTACCCGCTCCAGTCCGTATTTCTCCAGTTCTTCCTCAAATGACTTCTTTAATCGATCATTGGAAACTGTATAAATGATTAATGTTTTATATTGACTATTCATGATTTTAATATATTATTTTTAACAAGAGCAATCCTCCCAAAAATTCAATAAAAGGTAATGCAAGAATTATCCAATTAGGTATGATAGTATTCCACTTGCAATTTTTAAATTCTTGTATCATCTTTAATATTCTAATAGAAGTATACCTGAAATAAGTAAAAGCAATAACAAATATGCCAAATATTAATGTTACAATAACTCCATGAATTGGTTCAAAGTTCTTATGTGAAAAAAAATGATTAGTAAAGACTGTATTCAAGAAAAAAACGATAAAGAAAAATGTTATCATTCCTAAAATACCAAACATTATCCCAGAAGAAAATCTAGGAGTTTCCTTATGTTTCTTATAAATAAGAAAATATCTAATATATAGATAATCAATAAATTTCATTTTGAAAATAATTTAAAATAGGTTCAACTCTTGTTTTATCTCTAGGTATTATATATTCTTGTTCTTCAAATTTGAAATCCAAATTTTTTTTCATTATTTGTTCTAATGTAATATGATTTATCTCACCCCATTTAAATAAAACACCTTCATCTTTTGTCATGTTATCTAAATGCTCACCTATTGTATAACCAGTCATGAAATTGCTAATAACATCAGCAGCTAAAAAGACTCCACCAAACATCCAACCAACTCCAGGCATAATAGACGTTACAGCAATAGTAAATGCAAATATATCAGACACCTTTACTTCTTGATTTATAAAAGTATTGCCAACACATAATCCAACCCCTAAATAACCTGAAATCTTACTACTTACCTGTAACCCTCTTGGAATATAATTTCTTTTAATTTGACTAGCATTTATTTTATATCCATTACGACGTAAAGAGCTTGCTATATCATTAGATAATTTTTTTCTAAGTCTAGGATTTTTATTCCAAAACCGATCCTCGAAAACATCTATGCCAAGTCCTATTAACGTATTGGCGTGATCTAAGCTGCTTATAAACTCAGTAGCAAAAAGCTTGTATTTATCATTAAAATCAATCAAAGACATTATGTATTTTCTATTCAAAACTTCAATTGATACACTCATTATTCCATTGTTGTCATACAAAATAACATTAACGTCAGATAAATTATTTACAATAGCACTATGTCCACCATCTAAAGCAACACAATATGTACCATCACTTCTTAACTTACAGATTGATTCTTTTATCTGCTCAGTAGTTATGTTCAAACTCCTGACATATGCTTCTTTTGAATAATCTATACGTTGAACAGGAATACTAGATGTAAAATAATAGCTCCTTAAATCTTCAGGAAAATTGGCTGTAGATACATACTCAACAAAAGCATATCCAAGTCCTATTACAAAGCCTGTATATAATTCTTCCTCTTTATTCAAACGGTAGAAATCTTCTTTCGTTATGTAGTTATTTATCGAATATTGTTTCATAGCTACTTAATCCATTGATTATTAAAATCGATTCCATTTAAACTCACACTTTCAGGAGATAATATTACAGTTGTATTTAGCCCTATAGCAATACCTATTGAACGCCTTAAACTTATACAATACGCATTCGTAAACGCCACCTCAAATATCACCCCGGATGTACCTGTCTTGAACAGAACTGCCCCGTTCTTTTTCACCCACGGTTTCACAGCCCATCCGTAGATGTTGCTTTTCACCGTCTGCGAAAGGGTTATCATGATTCGTCCTCCACGCACTTCGCCTTCCGGTTGGTTCTTTAGATTATCTACTGGCTGGTGAAAACCTATTTTGAACTGTTCCACTGCATATTCATCGCCGTCAACGCTGAATATGACATTCACGTTGCTGTCCACTTGCGGAAAATTAAAAAGTCCCATAACGCTGCTGTTTTTAAAACACCCACTGATTTTCAAACTCTTCTGTACCGAATGCCAGTTTCTGTGCCTGTACGGTCAGTTTGGTCGCAATATAGCTTTTGCCCTGCCGGATATAGCTGATTTCCATATCCACACAGGTCGCTTTCTCAAAGAGTATCTTTTCGAGTGTGGAGCCTTGGTTGTCATGAACTACGATGGCTCCGCTCTGGTATTTACGGGCATCCAGCATCCACTGGATCATGTCACGGTTGGGAAGATGAGGGTAGGTCACATAGAACGTACCGCCTTTTACCTCGGTCTGTGCCTGTCCTTTGATATCTATCCCTTGGGCAAATCCGAATTCGCAGCCGATGAGCTGGTAGCTGTCCTTGTACATGTCGGTCAGTGAGGAGGCAGCCAGGTTGCCTATCTTTAAGAATACGGTATATCCAAACATAGTGTACTTGATTATTGGTGAATATTCCAGGTTAATTCATTCTGTTCGTCCAGACCTACCTCCAGACTTTTTCCTTTGCCCAGCTCCTCGTTGATGATAAGCCGTGAAATCGGGCGGCGCAGGTAGTTACGGATGACCCCGGCAACTTGGCGGGCACCGTATTTGGGAGTGAAGCCTTTGTGGGCGAGCATCTTCCGGGCATCATCGCTGATGGTGATGCCGATACCCTGCTTGTCCAGAAGTTTTCTGACTCCGTTGAACTGTATATCGAATATTTTTAGGAGTATCTCTTCACGGATGGGGGAGAACGGAACGATTTCAGACAGGCGTGCCAGAAACTCCGGTCGGAAATACTGTCCCATTACCTCCATGATCTGGGTGGTGGGCGGAACATTCCCGGATTCAAGTTGCCTGGTCAGCCATTCACTGCCCACGTTGGAGGTAAACAGCACGATGGAGTTGGAAAAATCCCCCTCTTTGCCTAAACGGTCATGCAGCTTCCCCTCGTCCATTATTTGCAGGAAAATGTCATATACGGACGGATGCGCTTTCTCTATCTCGTCAAAGAGGACTACGGCGTATGGCTGTTGGCGTATTTTATTGACTAACATACCGCCTTCCTCATAGCCCACATATCCCGGAGGTGCTCCGTAAAGCAGGGCTGCGGAATGTTCCTCCTTGAATTCGGACATGTCAAAGCGGATCATGGATTTCTCGTCATTGAACAGGGCTTCCGCCAGTGCTTTGGCGAGTTCGGTCTTGCCGGTACCGGTCGGTCCCAACAGGAAGAAGGAGCCGATGGGCTGTCCCGGTTTGTTCATGCCGCTACGGGATTCAAGGATGGCGTCCGTCAGCGTTTTCAAAGCCTGGTCCTGTCCGACGACGCGTCGCCGCAGATACTCTTCCATATTGAGTAGCCGTTCTTTCTCCTGTGATTGTATCTTGCCGATAGGAATGCCTGTCTTGCTGGCGACAACGGCGGCCACCTCGTAGATGCCTACCTCCTCTATTTTCTTTTCGGCAAATTGAAGGATGGCGTTCAATGCGTTTCGCAGATAAGCGGCGAGTTCTTCATACTCCTGTAATTCATGGATATCCGCCTCGTCAGGGATGACACCTAAAAGGATAGGGCTTAATTTGTTGTGCATTAGGAAAAGCAGCGTTTTCAGCTCTTCCGTCTTTTCATGGGTCTCTTTCTCTCCCTTTTCTATCTCATCCAATCCGGACAGCAAAGCCTCCGTGTCCTTTTTCCCTGTTTCATTGACCATCTTGATGGCGGAAAGCGTCATATCCAGCAGACCGATGGCGGAGTCCGGCAGACGGCGGTCTTTCACGTACCGCTTGGCAAGACGTACACATTCGGCTACGGCATCGTCGCAGATCTTTACCTGATGGTAGTCCACATATTGTTTCTGCACGGAGTGCAGCATCTGGATGGCGGACTTTATGTCCGGCTCGCTTATCTGCACGGTTTCGAAACGGCGGCTGAAAGCATGGTCCGGCTCAATGATCTTGCGGTATTCGTCAATGGTGGTGGCGCCGATGACGGTCAGGTCGCCGTGCGACAGTTCGGGTTTCAATACATTCCCCGCACCGGAATTTCCTTGCCGGTTGTCCAGCAGTACGTGGATTTCGTCAATAAACAGGATGGCATTGTCGATATTCCGCAATTCTTTCAGGATGTTTTTCAGGCGGTCCTCAATCTCTCCTTTATAGGTGGCTCCGGCAATCAGGGAGGCGTTGTCTAACTCGAAGACACGGGCTTCAGCCAGGAACGAAGGCACCTTATGGTTGACAATATCCCAGGCTAACCCGTAAACCAGTGCTGTTTTTCCCACACCGGCATCGCCGACTATCAGGACATTGGACTTGCTCCGGCTTCCCAGTATCTCCATGACCATACGGTTCTCACGGTCGCGGTTGATGACCGGATGCAGCCTGTTTGCCGCAGCCGCGGTAAGGTCCACGCAATACTTTGCCAGGAAAGAGGACGAGGCGGAGGCCGGAACATAGGCATCCGCCGTGGCGGCAGGAGAACATACCGGCTGTCCGTTTCCTATATATATGGAATGGATATCCTTTTCCAGAATGGGGAAAGACCTGAGCTGGTCACTGGAAAAAGCGACACCGGGCTTTGTCAGTGCCAATAGCACGCAGATGGGATTGATGTCGAACAGCCCGAACAGGATTCGTGCGTCATCGGCGGCTCGGAAAACGGAGTCTATCTGCTCCGATGGCTTGATCTCGGACAACCGGGTGGATTTCGGGCATTGCTCGATGTACACGTCCGCCCACTCCTCCAGATAGCCTAAATCCTTACCTATACTTATTATAAAATCTCGTAGCCCTACATCCTTATGAAGTAGAGCCTTCAACAAATGCGAGGGAGTATAACACTCGTTCGCATTTTCACGAGCCACTGCAAGTGCTATGTTAAGCGCAATTTTTACAGAATCATCAAGATTAATGAAACCAACTCCTGTATCCATAATCATTAAGATTTAAAAATTGCGCAGGAGAACATTGCAAATATAAGGCAAAAAAAATAATCCAGCTATTTTTGACCGTTGTTTTTTTATGCTTGTGAGCATGTTTCCAACAAAAACAAGAAAAAATCCTCGAAAGTTCTTTGTAGTTTTCAGAAAATGCCATATATTGGGCGCAGAAATTGAAGGACAAAGACAGGGTAACAACAGACCGCCTCTGACCGGATATTTCAAAATCAATTTATTGTTTAATTTAAAACTTTGAGACTATGGCATTTAAAGCGTCATTTAAGTTCTCGGACTCAAGAGAGTTTGATGTATTGAACTGGAGAGTCAAGTTCAATCGTGATGTGGACCCCAAAGGTCGTCCGGCATCTGACATTTATGGTGGCACAATCTATGTGGAAGTCGAATCGACTCCCGATACCATTGTGCTGGATAAAATGTTCAAGCAGTACCAGCCTGTAAACGGAAACATCGTCTTCAAGAAAGCGGATGAGGATGCCAAAATGAAGGAACTGGTGTTCGAAAACGGTTACGTGGTAGAGTATGAGGAGGCACTGAATGTGGCTAACGCCTATCCGATGACAGTCAAGTTCGCCATTTCCGCACAGACCGTGAAAATGGACGAGGCTACGTTTACACAGGATTGGCCGGAAAACAACTAACGGTTGTTTCCTAATCAAAGTTTTAAGGTGCCGGAATATACCAATTCCGGTTATTTCGGCACCAAAAAACATACCGACTGGTCGGTTTAATAATTGAAATTCATAGTTTAAGATAGTATGGGAGCAAGTTTTCTGAATTTGGTGGCTACTAAAGTGACCGTGAAAGGAGAAGAGCAGAAGTTCGTTTCATTGTGTCTCCGTCAGGGTTTTAACCGGCATCACACCTTTACCGTGGTGGTGAATTATCTGTCGCCTAACAATACGTTCCAACAAACCCCGGAAAAATTCATCGGTTACATCGGGGAAACCGCCAGCATTTCGTTTGCCCACAAGCAGACGGGTGAAAGTTATGATTTCGAGGGTGTCATCACTCGGGTGGAAATGGTTGGAAGCATGGGTGAGACAGGCGGAGTGGCCATTCATGGAGCAAGCCCTACGATACTCTATGAGAACAACAGGACACTCGACTCATGGATGGACCAGTCCCTTTCCACCATAATAAAGGAAGCGACACAGGAATATGGAAAGGTCAACCTGATTTCCAACCCCAAGTATGCGACGCCTATACCTTATATGGCGCAGTATAATGAGAGTGTCTTTGACTTCATGAACCGCCTCTCGGCACTCTATGGGGAGTGGTTCTATTATGATGGGACAAAAGTGTATTTCGGAAAGCCGGAGAAGGACAATACGGAGAAAATCGTTTACGACATGGATCTGGAAGAAGTGCGTTTGGTTGCCAATCTGATACCGGGAAAATCTGCAAGATACGATTATGTAGCGCAGGAGAACAAACAGCATAATGCAGATACGCCCGCCAAACCGGATGGTATGAACGATCTTCAGTCCATTGCGCACGGTTGCTCCGAAAAGGCATACGCCGCAAAAACAACCTCGGCAGCCAATCCTCATATAACGGACAAGGCTGGATTGGACGAGCAGATGAAAGTCGTCAGAAACGAATCTGGAGCCAATCTATTGAATATAAAGGGCATAGGGAAGACTTGCCGGATCAGGATCGGCGAAATCATTGATGTCTCTTTCCCTGACAGGATGGGTCTGTCTCCTTTAGGAAAGTTCCGCATTGTCGAAGTCGTGCACGAGGTACGCCGTGACGGACACTATACGAACTCCTTCGTCGGTATTCCGGACGGTACGGTACATATCCCTGTCCCCGATGTGAGGCTTCCGCTGGCGTTGCCGGAACTGGCTACGGTAAGGAAGAACGATGATGAGAAGGGGCAGGGACGCGTGAAAGTGGCTTTCGACTGGCAGAAGAATGATAAGACAACCAATTGGATCAGGGTGCAGAGTCCGAATGCGGGAGTAAGCGATGCGGTTCCCAAAAATCGCGGATGGGTATTTGTCCCGGAAGTCGGAGACCAGGTCATGGTCGGCTATGAGCACGGCAATCCGGATCGCCCTTATGTAACGGGAGCCATGTTCCATTCCGCTTCGGGAAAAGGTGGCGATGAGAACAACAAGACCAAAAGCATCATCACACGCAGCGGTAACGCCATCGTTTTCGATGATGAGACGGGAAGTATCGTCATTACTGACCGGACGGGAAAGCAGCTGATTCTGCTGGACGGCACGGATGCCATTACCGTCATGGCGAAAAAAAGCGTTACCATTACCAACGAGGATGAATCGGTCATCATAATGGACGAAAAGTCGATAGGCTTGCAGGCGGATACCATTTCCATTGAAGGCAGGAAAAGCGTGACGTTGTTGTCCGGCAACGAGAACATGGTACTCAGCAGCGAGAAGAATATAATCAGTGGAAGCGGTACCAATATAAAAATGGAAGCGGCCAAAGAATATGACCTGACCACCCGGACTGGAACGCTCAACGGTACGAACCTCGTAATAGAAGGCACGGCGGATGTGGCGGTTTCGGGAGGAATGGTAAAAATCAATTCGTAATCCGGTTGGTTATGGGAGCATCTGCATCTGTTATACAGGAATATTACAAAGCGGTCGATTACTGGGCGGACATAGCCGGTAACAGGGACTGGAAACTGTCTGTATGGATTGTCGGTCAGAATGATGTGGACCTGGTGGACAGGTTTTTGGAAATAGAACGTTCTCCGGTAGGACGGTTCGACGATATATTCTTTCGTTTTGATACTCCGTATAAGGGGGATGACGAGGAATACGCCGAACAGCTCTGGCAGGAATATGCGGGCTGGTTCTCGGAAAAGGTTGAGGAGAAGTATGATATTCTCAGGGCTCTGCGGCACGACGGGCTGTTGAAGGAAGAATATACCCCCGATGTGTCGGTTGAACATACGGCGGGCAACTTGTGGAGAGAGATGTTGCGTTTCAAGGCATGTATCTCCCGGTTGGATGATGCCTTTTTCTGTCTGTACTTTCCTCCGGAACAGGAAAGGGGGTGCTCCCGGACAGGATGGTTCGGCAATGTGCTGAAAGAGGGCGTCCCGCAGGGAATCCGGATGACAACCATTGATTTGAAAGGGAACAGGAATGTCAGGCTGGACGAGTCCCGGGAGGTGGTTTGCATACGCCCCCGGTTCGATATGGCGGCGGCATTGCATAACCGGATGGCACGGTCGGATAGCGGTAATGACCTGATTGCGCCTGAAAACCGGTTCAAGCAGCAGGTGACGGTTGTCATGGATTGTACACAAAAGCAGGATTGGAAATTATTGGACAGGGAAATCCGAAAACTATTGGATATTTCCAAAGAAATGAAGGATACGAATATCCGGACTTCCGCTCTGTTCATAGCGTCTGAGGCGTGTTACGCGATCCGGGAATACAGGCATAGCATGAAGTACAGTGATGCGACCATCAAAGAGGCGGAGAAGGCGATGGAAAGTGGCGAAGCGGCAGGATACAGTTATTGGAAAATGGCCGTATCCATGAAAGCGGCGATTCTGACAGCCGGGAAAAAACGGGAGGAGGCGGTTGCCTTGTATGAAGGGATGGCACGGAAAGCCATCACGCAAAAAGACCCTTATTATGTCATGGAAGGCTACCGCATGTGTGGTTTCCTGCGCTACGAGGATGGGAAGATGGAACAGGCTTTCGAGTATTTTTTGCTCGCCCTGTCCGGGGGGAGTTACCTTTCCAGGGAAATCAGGCGGAGTTCCACGTTCACTTACGCGGCACATCTGGCTCTTCACACAGGAAGACAGGTACGTTCCCCGCTTGATGTCTCGATTTTGGAAGGACAGCTCCGGGAGTGGCTCGGGGACGACTGGAAGGAATTGGTGGACAATCCGGACATGCAGCTGGCGAAGGCCAGAAGAAAAGGGGGTATTTTCAATTGACAGAGATTTAATTAACATATATTTTTAATTTAAAATTGAATAAGTATGGACCTTGGAAATTATGGAATCGGCGGAAACGAGGTGAAGATTGACGCTTCCGAAGGTATTGCGGAAATTCCACAAAACCGAACGTTATTGGTGGAACAGTTGACAAAAGACGAACCGGTGGCTCCCGAAGTGATCGCAGGCTTGACCAACATCGACGAAGTGTTTGCACATTTCCGGCCGGAAATAGATATCGAGTTCTCGGATGCGGAGGGGGCTCCCGTAGAGGAAAATTTCCGTTTTCAAAATGTCGGCGATTTTTCTGTCAAGAAGATGACGGAACAGAGTCCTTTCTTGTCCGGACTGAATGCGGAGAAACAGTTTGCGGACAGGATGGAGAAGTCATTGCGCTCCAACAAGGTGTTGCAGCGGGTACTGGAAAATCCGGAGACACGCGGGGCTTTCGTCAATGCGATTTCCGCCATTCTGGACGATTTGAAGAACAACGAGAAGTCTAATCCTGCTAATGAATGATAGTTATGAGCGAACAGAATACACAAAGAGAAGCTGCCGTACAGCAGCAACAGGCTGTGGCGCAGTCCAGAAATCTGAATGCAGAATTGCAGGTTCTGGCTAAGTTTGGAGGTTTTAATGTCCTGGAATCTTCCGTGGACGGCATACAGAACCTGAACCCGGAACGTAAGGCGCGGCGGAACATATTCCTTTCCGATCCTGAACGGGCGGGCGAGCGCAAGGAACTGAAAAAACGGCTGGAAATGTGGCTGGATATGCTGGAGGGTAACAAATCCATCAGCGAGATGGTGGAATTGTGCCAGAAGAAATCGGCGGCGGTATCCGGTCTGCTTTCCCAAAACCAGTTGAAGGCGGTAGAGGAGGTCAAGCAGTTGGAGAAGTCTTACCGCACGGTCATGCTCTTCTACAAGAATACGGATTCCGACAAGATCAAGAACATCTCCATCGTGAACGCTTCGATGGACCAGCTTACCGATTTGGACAATTCTTTCTTCATTGATGCCATTGCGAACGAGCTTCGTGCGAACTATGACCGGTTGGACTTGCGTACCAACTACTCTCTTTTGGTTATTCCCGGGTATTTGGGTTCCAACAAGGTGATTGAAAAATGGGCAAAGATAGCACATGACAACAAGGTGATGATTTACACCGATTTCGCTGATTTGGAAAAGCCGGATGACGTTATAGAAATGTTCTTTGACTCCAACCTTTCGGGAGGCGATGTGTACAAGTCCAATGTATGTATGACCTGCAATTACCTGGTGGGACGCGGACGTTATGCGGAACTGGGCGAAACGGAAGATTTGTTGATTCCTCCTTCTGCGGCGTTGGCGGGCAGTGTGTACAAGACGGTAATGGCACAGGTTACCGCCGGAAAGAAGTACGGTTCCATGAGTGAGGTGGACGGGGTTGCATTCAACCTGAAAAAGAGTGAGATCTCTGAAATCGAGAAGATTGGCCTGATTCCGATGGTGAAGGAGTACGGCAAGGTGATGGCTTTCTCTGCCAAGACTCTGTTCAATGGGGATAACCTGGGATTGCAGACCTATTCCGTGGTACGTGTGTTCGACTGGGTGACGAAAGTGCTGATGGACTTCCTCAACCGCCGTGCCTTTGAAAACTGGAACAGCAAGGCGGAAAGGGATTTGCGAGGTCAGATCAGCAAGTTCCTGGACAGCATACAGGGACCCGGACGCTTGATTGAGAAGTTCAAGATTCTTCGTTTCGAGCGTGACCCGAAGCAGAAAGACCGCATTTTCCTCGACATTCATCTGACTCCTTATTTCCCGGCAAAGAGTTTTGTCATCAAGCTGGAAGGTACAAAAGGGGATGACGAGAACGACTGGAACAGCGATTATGCGCAGGATGCATAGATAAAGTCCTTTCTTAGACGGCCGGAGTGTTCCGGTTGGTGACTCCGGCTGTTTCCTTTTTTACATTCTAAAAATTTCTCACCATGTCAGATGTGTTCAAGAATATAGCTGACGCTACCGGCGATAGTAGTGTCAGACGGGGCTTTGCCGACCTTTTTGCAGACTCCAAGGCGGCTTTGGACGAGATTCAGGCTGGTTTGGGCGGAATGCTTCCTTCCATGCCGGGTATGCCTGTCGCCAAGTTCGGCGATCTGTCCATAGGGATAGACATGCATCCTACCGTTACCCCTCCCTCCCCCATCATGCCTGTACCTCACGTGGGTAAGGTGTACGACCTTATGGCGGACATCATGGCAGGCATAGCGGCGGCTATTCCGCCTGTGACCGGCGGAGTGGCGGGAGTGGCATGCAGCATCCTCAAGAGCATGGCCCCGTCGGTAAAGGTACACAACCAGTGGATTGCGCAGGCGGGTATCGGCATTGTGCATCTGCCTGCGTTCGTGCTGCATCCGGCTCCGTTGGTCAGCGGAATGTCCGAGTCGGAAATGTGGATGGGTAGTTCCACAGTCCTGGCGGACGGTGCGCCCTGTTCCACCCTCACACATCCGGCGCTCTCCTGCAATATCGTAGGAGTACCCACAATTCCCCGCAAGGGAAAGCCCAAGAAGGTGAGCAAGGCTTTGCTTGCTCCCACTTCCATGCTCTCTACCATCACATCGGTAGGCAAGCCTGTGCTTGTGGGCGGACCGCCTACCATTGACATATTCGCGTTGGCAATGAAGTTCGGGCTGAAGGGCTTGGGTAAAATGTGGAAGAAGATAGGTGACCAATTCCAGAACCTGATTGACAGACTGAGAAAGAACGGTATGAACAAACTGGCGGACATCCTCCAGCCCATAAAATGCAAGACATTCGGCGAACCGGTGGATGCTGCCACAGGCAGGGTATATCACACCAACGTGGATTTCGAGCTGCCCGGTCCCATCCCTATCGTCTGGGAACGCACCTATTACAGCGATGCCGCCGTGGACGGTCCGTTGGGGTATAACTGGCATCATAGCTACAATCTGGGAATACGGCAGTTGGAGGAAGGAGCCTTTTTGTTCCGCCATGCTGACGGACGGGAGTCTTTCCTGCCCGTGCTGAAACCCGGAGATTCCTATTTTGACCGTAAGGAACAGTTGTCTTGGACGCTTGACGCTCGGGGTTATCAGCTTACAGACATCCGGGGACTGCAATACCGTTTTGACGGTCCTGAAAACCGTTTCGGCTACCGCATGGTGTCAGGCATTTCCACGAAGGACGGGTTCCGGGTCCGCTTCGAATATGCTTCGGGGGGAAGGCTGGCAGGAATCATATCCTCACGGGGAGAATTCCTGAAAGTGGAAACCGACGAGTCGGGACGGGTACTCTGCGTATCCGTAAATCAGGACGGTGAGGAGGTGAAGCTGGTCCGCTACCGTTATGATGATCGGGGCGACATGGTAGAAACCATCGATGCGCTGGATGTCAGCAAGCATTTCGTCTATTCCGGCGGGCACCTGCTGGTACTGCTTACCAACCAAGGGGGTATGTCCTTCCATTGGGAATATGAAGGTAAGGGGGAGAATGCCCGCTGTGTTCATACATGGGGCGATGGAGGCGTGATGGAATATTTCATCCGTTACGGCAAGGGATATACCCATATCCGTAACGGGGAAAATGCCGAAACCGAATATTATTACGGTGAGGACAAACTCATCTATAAGATAGTGGATGCCAACGGAGGAATTACTCGTCACCAATACAACAGCTTTCAGGAGCTGGAGGTCACGGTCAATCCCGAAGGCTATACCCGTAAGACCGCCTACAATGAGTTCGGCCGGCCGGTGCGGATAACGGACGAAAACGAGGAGGACACCTTCTTGGACTATGACAAAAACCGCAATTTGGTTTCACTCCGCACACCGGGAGGCAAAAGGCTTTCATGGGACTATGACGAACAGGATCGGGTCATCAGCCGTACCACGTTGAGCGGAGAAACAGTGAAATATGCCTACGAGGGAGGCGTGTTGCGAACCATAACGGACGGACTGGGGCGTGTCTATACGCTCACATTCAACGGACGTTACGATTTGGAGCTGCTACAGTTCCCCAACGGCCTGTTCCATCGGTGGGAATACGACGGCAGGGGCAGGCTCGTACAGGCGGTGGACGTCAAAGGCAATGCCACCCGTTATGCCTACGACCGTGCGGACAACCTGATACGGCTGGAAGAACCGGACGGCCACGTGCACCTGTTTGAGTACGATGCCATGGGGAACATGGTACATGCCAAGGACAACATCCGTGAGGTAAAGTTTACCTACGGGGCGTTGGGAGTATTGAAAAGCCGTGAGCAGGACAGGCACTGGATTACGTTCGGCTACAACAGTGAGTTGCAGCTCCGCCGCATCGGCAACGAGGCGGGCGACAAACATTTTTTCGAGCTGGACGGGCTGGGGCAAGTCGTTACGGAAATCGGTTTCGACGGGTTGCGGCGTGAGTACGAGCGCGATGGTGCGGGACGTGTTACCCGTGTGAACCGCCCCGGGGACAAATGGACGGAATACCTGTATGACGGACTGGACAACATCCTGAAGGAGGAACAGTATGACGGAGAGGTATCTCTTTACACGTATGACAAGGACGGTATGCTCATCAAGGCGAAGAACAGCGAGAACCTGCTGGAGTTCACCCGTGACAGGAAGACGGGACAGATTATTGAGGAGAAACAGGGAGAATATACCGTCAACCGCACGTACGACAGCGAGGGCAACTGTACCCGCATCACCAGTAGCCTGGGAGCGGACATCCGTCATACGTACGACCGGGAAGGCAACTTGCAGACCATGCAGGCGGGCGAGAGCTGGCAGGCGTCATGGGTACGTGACAATACCGGGCTGGAGGTACAGCGCACCTTTTCCGGCGGTGTGACTGTCAGGACGGAACGCGACTGCTTCGGCAGGGAGATACGCAAGTCGGTACGGTCGGGCGGCATAGAGCAAGGCGCCTACCGCTACCAATGGGGTATCGCCAACCGCCTGCTCTCCAAGGAGAACGAGCTGACAGGTACCGTCACACGTTACGACTATGACCGTTTCGACTTCCTTATCCGGCAGGAGACCATGCAAGGTTCGGAAACGGATGTGATTTACCGTGTGCCGGACTTCGTGGGTAACCTCTTTGAGACACCGGACAAGAAAGACCGCAAATACGGTGCCGGAGGAAAACTGTTGGAAGACCCGGATTGTTTCTATCATTACGATGACGAGGGGAACCTCGTTTTCCGTGAGTTCAAGCAATTGCAGGAAACGGGTGTAAGATTTGACCGCAAACGCATGGAGAAGGAACGGGGCATCCGTTGCCTGGCAACGGGGACGGGATGGCTGTACGAGTGGAGTTCCAACGGGATGTTGAAGAAAGTTATACGTCCGGACGGAAGACTGGTGGAGTTCCGGTATGATGCGCTGGGACGACGCACAGCTAAGCAGTATTTCGGAAAGGTCACACGTTGGGTATGGGACGGCAATGTGCCTATTCATGAGTGGAGCTACAAAATCACCGATATGCAACCGGATGAGGAAGAAAGCACTCCATTAAAGGAACCGACAAAGGATATTACTACCTGGGTGTTTGAGGCAGGTACGTTTGTGCCAACGGCGAAGATACAGGAAGGTAAGCAATATTCCATTGTGTCTGACTATATGGGAACTCCCATCCAGATGTATGACGAACAGGGAAACAAGATTTGGGACTGCACGTTAGATATTTACGGAAAAGTGTTTACTGTTAATAAGGGAACAGAGTTTGATTGTCCGTTCAGATACACAGGGCAATATTTTGATTCCGAAACAGACCTCTATTATAACCGTTTTAGATACTATTCTCCTGAGATTGGCAACTATATAAGCCAAGATCCCATTGGGTTAAATGGAAGTAACCCTACACTTTATGGATATGTCAAGGATGTCAATTTATGGATTGATATCTTTGGATTCGAAATAATCCCTAACAAGGCAGCAGGGCTTGAAAGAGAAACTATTGCAAAAGCATGGCTACAAGATAAATATCCAAATGCCGAAATTTTATCTGAAAGGTACTTAAGAGATGTTGATGGAAAAAGCGTTAAGGATATAGATGTAGTAGGCGGCTCAAGGAGAAGAGTAGATTTTGTAGTTGTTGAAAATGGTAAAGTTGTAGGAGTCTATGAAGTTACAAGTCCAACAGCTAAAAAAACCGATCAAATAGAAAAAGAACGTATAATTAGAAATAAAGCTAAAGGAGGAGCTCACATCAAAGCACCTGGTAGAAAAGGAAAACTATACAATATTTCTGATATTGAGACGGTTAGATTAGATGTTGATTTAGAAACAAAAAAAGTTAAGCACCATTAAATTACAAGCAAAAATGAATAAAGATGAAGTAATATCAAAATTAGGATGGTTTACTCAAATGAAGTCTATACCACCCCTAACTAATGAATTCAAAACAGAGCAAATTATCTTTTTTGAGAATATTATCCATTTTCTACAAGATAATGGATTGACGACTAAAGAAATATTAAAAAAAGGTGAAAGAGCCACTGACAATACTGAAATAAAAATTGGAGATCTGACGGAAGAGGGATTAAAATTTTATCTATATGGTATTAGGAAATGGCGAAAAAAATACGATAGAACAAAAGACGGAATTAAAGTAATCAATGACTTTACATTTATTGGGAAAAAATTGAAGGAATTCAGAGAAAAACAGAATAAATAAAATCACTTTTGGAGTGGCTTTTCATTTTCCTACAATCTCTATAACTACTTTTCAAAAAAGTAATCAACAGATATTGCCTAACTTCCGTAACTGCTTAAGAAACAGAAGTAAGATCTCTATAAATTTGCGATTGCTTTTTTTAGTAAGCTTTATAGTTAAACAGAATTGATCTGCGAAAAATGCATTACGTTGTAACTGATACATAGGCAATTACGACACGTAGAATTTGCAACATATATTCCGTTTGACTATAAATAGAAAAATACTTCAAGCTGTCTAAGAACTCTTATCTAAACCATAGCATAATGTGTGTAAACAAGATATGAGTTTTTGGACAGTTTTCTACCTTTATTTTAAATATACCAAGGCTATAAAAACATTATCCTACATCGCTTAGCTTATGGTCTAAATCAAACCTCAGCACATAAAAACACTATTATCCACATAATCAAAACACCTGTTCCATTGAATGATCCTGAATTTCTTAATGCCTTTCTTCCATAGATTATCTGAAAAATAACGCTTGCTTTTCTTATTCTTATTATACGTTTTATAATCCAACCCATTGGTTGCTATAGCATTCCAATCCAATTCTTCAAATTTGCGGAATGAATCAATAAACTCGTTTTGGTTCTCATTGTCAATAAGGGAAAATCCATGAGTGTCATCTATAAGGCTGAAATCAAGTTTCCCTCCGCTGAAACGGGTCGTAATATACTTCTTGAGAGACAATTCCCTCTCCTTTCAAACAAGATGGAAGACAATTGCTTCTCCTTCCATATATTCCCCACCGGAATAGCAACTCCGTCTTTGGTTACAACAACCGGATGCTTCTCGTACAAGGAGCGTATAAACGACAGAAGGCAGACCACACGGGCAGTGGCTTCGTCAACGGAACTGCCGGACACATCCGCTTCATCTATGACACGGGCTTCCGGTGCTGTCAACAAATCGTTGATAGTCTTATCGAAAGGGGTTACACCCCTTAAAAACTCCCTTGCTTGAACAAGCAGCTAAAACTCTCAAAAGAGCTATGTTTATCAGCCGTTTTACCACCTGACACAAGTAACCGTACGGCAAGTCATGATACGGGTAAATAAATCGGGAATTATCTATTCGCTTTTCTTTTTGGGCTTCCATACTAAACCTCCAGGAAATCGGGAGTTGGATTCAGCATTGAAGTAACCTTTTCCCCTTTCCGCTTCAACTGGAATACGGAAGCCGTCCGCGTGTTACATTCTCCTTCAAAATCCATAATTCCTTTTTTCTTCTTAACATAAAGATACAATGTTTTTCTGAGAGACATTCTACATCAATCAGCTTCCGTTAGTACCCTTTGATATTTTTTTGAAAATAACCAAGGATAGGTTTTCATTTTTTGATTTTAACTTATATATTCGCAAAAACAAACCGACTAATCGGTTTTAAACAAGAGTAAAATTTATATTAGGTACGTTAGACCATATAGTTTATGTCGTTAAATTCAACGACATTAAACAAAAGGCAGTCAATTCACTAATATATTAACTTTAAGAAAGAGTAAACTCTAATTAAATATTAATCTTTAATTGAAAAACATTATGAAGAAAAAGATGCTCAAATTTATTTCATGCATAGCCATTTTATTTATGGTTTCATGCTCTGGGGATGATTTACTTTTCTCCTATGAAGATGATGTTACCACAAGGAGACTTTCGGGTAGAGCTTCATTGACTTATCCTATGAGTAGCTTTATTAGCAATGTGTCGTTGACTTTAACAGACCAAGGTTCTGTCAATTCCATTCTTGAGGAATTACAAAGTAATCCTTTAGGCAAAGGATACAGATGTGTTTTCAAGAAACTGACAACTAAAAAGGTATCAAAAATATCCCGAGGCGATACAGGCACAGCACCAGCTTCGTACAATGCAAAAACGAATGAGGTATTGTTGAAAACAGGCTCAACAATCGCAACGAATTCAATACAGGAGGAGTTTATACATGCCGCACAAGATAGAGTATATTTCAATGGAATTCTTCAATATGCAGGTAAAGAAGGAACTCCAAACATAGAATTTGAAGCAAAGATTATTCAAGAACTTATATATTGCGCTAATGGATATGGATTTGGTGGCTTAGGAGCAGGACCGACACATGCCGATGATTATACAAGATGGATTATGTTGTTATGTGAAGATGGTTTTCTTGATGAAAAATTTCCTTCTCTATCAGATGTGTTATCTACTAAATATGCTGGATATGGTTATTACAACTATATGGAGTTTTTTAAAGTTAAAGATCCTGGCTATAATAAAGGTATCATTTATAGTATGCAACCTTCGCTACTTGATTATATAAGTAATAATTACGGTATTTAAAAAAGATATTATGAAGACATTAAGTTTTTTCATTTCAGTAATTGTCGCATTATTTGTTTTTACAAATAATATTTGTGCACAAAACGAAGTTAAAGTTTCCAATGGCAAATCTTATGTATATGATTATAAGAACCAAAAGATCTATCGTCAAACTTTGAATAGAAGTTTTCAGCAAGATAAAATACTGGACAATTTTGTAGCCAAACAAACGACACCAGTCAATAACTTATACATAGAAGTATTATCACCGGCAAGATTGGAAGAATTGAAATCTGAAAAGATAGCCACTACATTTATTTGTGATTCGTACGGAAAAGTAAAATCTGTAGAGTTCCTATTTTTCAAAGAACCTTTTTTGTCTGTTGATGAAATAGAAAGATTAGAAGAAGCTTTTTTGAATTACACATTTGATTTGAAAGTATATGGAGATAAACAGGATTCAAATCTTTATAAATTTGCAATTGCTTGCTTTTTTAGTAAACTTTAAATAGGAAAGGGATAGAATATACTTCAAACTGTCCAAGAACTCTTATCGAACACATAGTATAGTATGTATAAACAGGATATGAGTTTTTGGACAGTTTTCTATATCTATAAAAATAATACCAAGACTATAAAAACATTATCCCACATCGCTTAGCTCATGGTCCAAATCAAACCTCAACACATAAAAAATACCATTATCCACATAACCAAAACACCTGTTCCGCTGAGTGATCCTGAATTTCTTAATGCCTTTCTTCCATTGCTCATCTGAAAAATAACGCTTGCTTTTCTTACTCTTATTATACGTTTTATAATCCAACCCTTTGTCCGTTGCAATGGCATTCCAATCCAATTCTTCAAATTTGCGGAATGAATCAATAAACTCGTTTTGGTTCTCATTGTCAATAAGGGAAAATCCATGAGTGTCATCTATAAGGCTGAAATCAAGTTTCCCTCCGCTGAAACGGGTCGTAATATACTTCTTGAGAGACAATTCCCTCTCCTTTCAAACAAGATGGAAGACAATTGCTTCTCCTTCCATATATTCCCCACCGGAATAGCAACTCCGTCTTTGGTTACAACAACCGGATGCTTCCCATACAAGGAGCGTATAAACGACAGAAGGCAGACCGCACGGGCGGTGGCTTCGGCAACGGAGCTGCCGGACACTTCCGCTTCATTTGCCAAGTAATCATTGATAGTTCTAAAACATAAGCCTAATAATCATAACTTTTTTAAAACCGGGTTTGTCGCTTCCGTTTTTTAAATTACCTTTGTAGTTACTTAGTATAAATGAAACATATTCAATGATTAACAGCATATTATTAACTGATTTTACAGGCTTTGCAAATACCCGGTTTGATTTCACCAAAGGGATAAACGTCCTTATTGGCAAGAATGGTACGGGCAAGACGCACGTTCTCAAATGCTTGGCGGCAACTTTGCAGGCACGCCATGACTTCCTCGGCAAGAACTCAGCTTCCAAGGAACAGTTTGAGTATATCTTGGCGGAAGACATGATATTTTATTTCAAGCCGGATGTCATAGGCAACTTGGTCAACAAGGGAGTGCCTTCAGGCAGGGCAAACATTACAGTCACGATAGACGACAAACCGTTGCAATACAGCTTTTCATCCGCTTCCAAAACAACTGTAAAATTAGAAACGGACGAAAAGTGGGACGATCGCCACTTTATCTATATTCCCCCACGTGAGATGTTCTCTTTATTCGAAGGCTTTATCGGTTTGAGCAGTAAACGTGAAATCTCATTTGACCAAACGTATATCAATCTGGCGCACGCGTTGTCACTCCCCATATTGCGTGAGTCGGAAGACAATCCGTTGAAACCGGCTATCGAGTTGCTGGAGCAAGAATTGCAGTTCAAGGTTTTGCAGATGAACGGACGTTTCTATATACAGACAGAAAAAGGGAACATGGAAGCGCACCTGGTAGCCGAAGGACTCCGCAAGCTGGCTTCCATCTTGTACCTCATACTGAATGGGGAAATCAATGCAGACACCATCCTGTTCTGGGACGAGCCCGAAGCCAACTTGAATCCGGCTCTTGTGAAAGTCGTGGCAAAGTTTATCCGTGTGCTTCAGGAATGCGGCTTGCAGATTTTCGTCGCCACTCACGACTACCTGCTTACACATACGCTTTCTCTCTATTCCGAATACAAGGAGCACACGAACATATCCGTCAAGTTCTTCGGCTTGAAAAAAGAAGATAAGGGAATTATGGTAGAGGAAAGCGAAACCTTGGCAGGCATACAGAACAATCCGATATTGGAGGAATATGCGGCTTTTTACGATTTGGAACAGCAATTCATCAACCAATATGAGTAATTTTCAAGAAAGCGGCATAAACTTCAAGTTTCAGTCCCCCCAATGGACTGTTGTCAAGTATGACGAGCATTTGGCACACAAAAAGGTAAGCAATGCCTTACAGCCTACCAAAGCGGTGGATTTTTTGGGTATTCATGATAACGGACAGCTGTTTTTGATTGAAGTGAAGAATTACAGAGGTCACACACATGATGAGGAGACCCGGAATGTGCTTCAGGCAAAAGGCGATGAGTTGATGCGCAGGATTGCCGTCAAAGTAAGGGACACGATTGCCACAGTTACCGGTTCTGCCCGTTTTTCCACAAATGATGAAGCATTTTTTACCCAAGTCAACCAATTGTTGGTTGATGACCGGAAGAAAATAGTCATCATTGCCTGCATAGAACTGGATGCGACAGACGACAAAGAGCGCAAAGCCCAAATGAGCGTATGGATGCAGAAGTTGAAACAGAAACTGTCATGGCTCCATGCAGTTAAAATCTCCATCAATCCGGTTGACAACATTACCGCTCTCCTGCCCGATACGGAAGTCTCATTCATATAAATACCTACCGTACAACAAGAGGGTATCAAAACCCTCTTTCCCACATTTCAAAAAAAATACCACATTTGTTTCCGTTCTCATACAAAAAGAATATATTTGCACACAACAGACTGATTGGTCTGTTATGTGCAAAATAAGCATGGAACAAAAGTAATGGGCTCACTCCATTAAACACTTACCTTATATTAGGTCATCTTATTTATAAATGGTATATTTGCACATGGTCTATATAACAACGATATGAGTAGAATCAAGATTAAGAATTTCGGTCCGCTCAAGGAAACGGTCTCCGCAATGGACGGATGGATTGACATAGAAAAAGTGACTGTTTTTACCGGCAACCAGGGTAGCGGTAAAAGTACGGTTGCCAAACTGGTTTCCACCTTTACATGGATGGAGAAGGTTTTGACGCGGGGGGATTTCAAGGAGAAAGAATTTACCGCGGCTAAGTTCAAGAACAAATATTGCGGCTATCACCGTATTTCCAATTATTTCATAAAGGAACGGACTGAAATTTCCTACGAAGGGGATTCCTATAAGTTCACCTATACCAGACAGGGCGAACTTATCATAGAAAAAAAAGAAGGTACATTGAACGGATATGCCCTCCCTCAAATCATGTATGTTCCCGCTGAGCGGAACTTCATCAGCATGGTCAACAAACCGAATTTGATTAAGGACTTGCCGGATGCTTTGCTGGTATTTCTGACGGAATATGACAACGCCAAACAACTCATCAAGGGTAGTCTGGAACTGCCTATCAACCATGCGCAGTTGGAATACAACAAGCAAAACGACATTGTCTATGTCAAAGGTGAGGATTACAAAGTGAAGCTGATGGAGGCTTCCAGCGGATTCCAGTCCATAGTACCGCTTTATCTGGTATCTCTGCATTTGTCCGAATCTGTAAAAAGCCAGGCAAACAATGCCCAAAAGATGAGCAGCGATGAAGCGAAACGCTTCGAAGCGGAAGTGGCGAATATATGGAATATACCGAATCTTACAGACGAGCAACGGAGAATCGCCCTTTCAGCCGTTTCTGCCAGATTCAACAAGTCGGCGTTTGTCAACATCGTGGAGGAACCGGAACAAAACCTTTATCCGGAATCGCAATGGATGATAATGAAACAATTGCTGGCTTTCAACAATTCGTTAAAGGCAAACCGTCTGGTCGTTACAACGCATAGTCCGTACCTCATCAACAGCCTGACCATCGCTGTCAAAACCGGTATGTTGTTGGCTTCTGGCAATCTTTCCGATGAGGCACGACAAAGAATAGGTACTATTTATCCTATAGAAGCCGCCATACATCCTGACGAAATCGCTATTTACGAATTCAATGAAGTGGAAGGAACGGCAACCGTATTGGACACATATCATGGACTGCCTTCCGATGAAAACTTCCTCAATAGGATGCTGGAGAAAACAAACGAGGATTTTGCCGAATTACTGGAAATACAACAAGAGTATGATTGACTTTTTCCCTACAGAACATATTTCCTCCTCATGCAAACGCAAATTCGGTATATGTGACCGGCCCGCTCCGGCTGCCGAAAAAGCATACATCGCTGAAAAACAGGGACAGGATTGGATTGCGGCAGTGGACAATCACTACCGGCTTAAAGTAAATTTTGTACCGGTTGACCATTGCATTGAATTACGCAAGGCGGACGGAAAGATGGATAATCGCTGTGACGGCTGTCTGTTTTATGAAGACACGATCATATTTGTGGAACTGAAACAAAGAAAAAGCAAAGGCAGCCAGTGGATAAAGGATGGTGAACAACAATTACGTTCTACCATTGGCTATTTTGAACAACAGGAAGAGGCACGGAACTTTCCTATAAAGAAAGCCTGCATAGCCAATAGCGAAAGACCTTTGTTCAGAACGGGCCAGGCGGTACGGATGGAACGCTTTTTCTTGGAAACAAACTATATATTGAGAATCGAAAATAGAATAAATATCGAATAATTGGTTGACCTTGCAGTGATTTTCGGCGAAAAACGGAACTCGGGTACGAAAGCCGATACCTACATTTGCACTGTTAACAAGATGTTTCACTTAATACCAATTTATTTATGGACAATATCCAAAAAATCAAGTTACTGAATGAGCTGATGTCCAAGGCAACCCCGCAAAATGTAGATTTTACGCCGCACAATGGCAATTATTGCGTGGCACTGCTGGCTACGCAACCCATTCACACCTGGGGATGGCAAAAACGTAATTTCAAAATCAAGGGTCGCTTGGAAGAGGGTAAGACAATCTCCGCCGACTTGATAGTGGAAAATGAAATGCTTTTTGGTGTGGCAGACCTGCCGTATGTGGCACACGAGGGCGACCGTACCCCTATCTTCAAGATTATCCGTGCTTCCATCTTCTGCGCTTATGGAGCCTTACAGCTTACGGAACTGCATCGGGGTATGCGGAAAATAGCCTGCACGGACTACCCTTTCAAAAAAGCGGATAAGGAAGAACAGATAACGGCGGAAGTCAAGTTTATGAAAAAACTGGCTTCAAGGATGACTGTCCCTGAACATTGTATAAGCGGACGCCCGGTAGTAACCCATCTTACGTCCACCCGCTTGAGAGACGTCATATTGTATAACAAAGAATATGAGCCGGCATTATATGAAAAGATGAAAGGTTCCATTGAGGCGTTATCCCCTTTCATCCCGGCAAAGGACAACGCGGACAATGCGCTTCCGGATGTATTTATCTCCCGCCAAGATTGGGAAAATCCCCGTGACACCTTTGACCATCAGGTGGTCATACTCAACGCCAAAAGCAAAAAGAAGCAACAGTTTTGGTGGGATTACCTGAAACTCAATATTTTTTTGAGTGACTTGGAGTATAAATTCGGTTACTATGTATTAATGAACCGCTGGCAGGTTCCGGTAATTCAAAAGTGGATTGCCGAATACCACGAAAAAGGTTATTTCGAATCCCAACGGGCAAAAGACTACCTTCTTTTTTATTTGAAAGCCAGCGAAAAAGCACCGGTTCGCGTCTTAAACTCCATGGGAGTACAGGTTAAAGTCAAAATGACTCCAAGAAAAATTAACCTATAACATCCTTGAGGGCAATCATATCAAATATAAAAAACAGAAATCAACACATTGCTGTTTCCAAATATTGACAAAAAGTATATGATTGCCCAAAAGTTATTTATTTACAGGGGAAGTTTAAAAGTTTGAGCCCACTGCTAATATTCATTCCTTATTCCTTAAATACATTTCATTTATAAAATCTCACCCCACTTTTTGCTTTTCATTCAAATATCATTATCTTTGCAAAAAAACCGTCTGGTTGGTATGTTTTACTACATATAGCAATAATACTCAATACTAAATAAGGAAAAGGCATAGAAGAACATCTCTGCTCAAAATTCCACTTTTTGCTTGGGTTCCTCTATGCCTAACAAACCGACTAATCGGCTTATTTGAAAACAAATATACTAAAAATTGAACATATATCGAAAACAAAAGAATTTATTCATATAACACTGTATAACAAAAAGCCTAAATTCCTTTATCTTGTTTAACAGGTACATTTAAAATATTAAAAAGCAAAAAGGATTTCATATAAAAGAACTATTTTTGTATAATACTAAATATGAAGTTATGAAAGGTATAAAAGGCTCAGAAACAAAACGATTAATAAGGGAGGCTGCGTACAAACAGTTTCTGACAAAAGATTACAATACAGTCCCTTTAAAAGAAATAGAAAAAAGCCTGAACTTGTCAAGAGGGTGTATGTCGTACCATTATCCAAGCAAACAAGAGTTATTTATTGATGTAATTGACTATTATGTATTTCATAAGCAAGATACAAAAAATAAATTCAAGGATATACCTTCATGTTCTCTGCTTGAATTTATTGACTATTATATAAAAAGAGTAGAGGAAACAATGAATGCAATGAAGATTTATCTTATCAAAGAAGAAAAAACGAATATTACACACGCATATCTTAGTTTAATTTTACAAGCAGAACATTTTTACCCGGGATTCAATGAAGCATTCACTAAAATAACGGATATGGGAATAAAATTGTGGGAAAAAATATTCATAAAATCCATTGAAACCAAAGAAATTAAGCAGAATATTAATCCATCCGTATTGGCATTGACATTCCGAATATTGCTATTTGGGAAATGTTATCAAGATGCATTAGTAAATGGATTACGAATAGAAGAACTGAAAACAGTTCTTTATCATCAATATGAACTAATTAAAAATTGAACATAATGAAAAAAGATGTTTTTATTACAGGACTGGCAAGCTTCTTTCCAAACTCTCCCGTTTCAAACAATGAAATGGAAGAGTATTTGGGACTTATCTCCGGAAAACATTCCAAAGTCCAACGTATAGTTTTAAAACAAAATGGTATTAAACAAAGATACTATGCATTAGATAAAAAACAGAAGATTACACATACTAATGCAGAAATGGCAATGCAAGCCATACAAAAATTGTTGGAACAGACAGGAAAAAGTCAAAAAGATATTGAACTATTAGCATGTGCCACTGCTACCCCCGATCAAATTTTACCCTCTCATGCTTCAATGGTTCATGGTCTTTGGGAAGAACCCGTTGAAATATTTTCATCCGCCGGAGTTTGTTTATCATGTTTACAAGCTCTAAAAATAGCTTATTGGAGCATAGCCGCATCAGAAAAACAAAATGCAATATGTAGTACCTCGGAATTAGTGTCAGCCATGCTCTTGTCTAGAAACTTCGACATCGAATATGAAAGATGCTGTAACCTGGGAACCAATCCGTATATGGCTTTGGAGAAAGATTTTCTTCGTTTTATGCTGAGTGACGGAGCAAGTTGTGCGTTATTGGAAAATCATCCGGGAAAGAAAAACATATCCTTGAAAATAGAATGGATAGAAATGGATTCCTACGCAAATGAAACACCAGCCTGTATGTTTGCCGGAGCTGTCCGAAGAGAAGATGGCGAGTTAAAAAGTTGGAAATCCTTCGAAAGTCAAGAATTGGTTGATGACTCTCTCATGGTTATCAAACAGGATATTAAACTTTTAGGAGCCAGACTGATACCTCTATGGATTAAACATATTAAATCATGTTTAAATAAACATGACATGACTTCCAAAGATGTGGATTATGTAATACCTCACTCTTCATCAATGGTTATTTATGGCAATCTCGTGGACGCAATGAAAAACGAAGATTTTGGATTGTATAAAAAAGAATGGTTCACTAATCTTACTTGGGTAGGAAATATCGGGTCTTCGGCAATATTGGCGGCATTGGATGAATTCTGTTCTACGCATAAACTGAAATCCGGGGAAAAAATCCTGTTGCTTGTTCCTGAAAGCGGACGCTTCTCCTATGGAACAGTGTTATTAAGTGTAGTTTAAGTGTTTAAGTTTGGAAATAAGCAATAAATAGCTTAATTTTGCAAAACTAATAGGTAAAATAGTATAGTATCATATACATCTTTCAAACGAAAAGTGGAAAATTTCAAAGAGAGAAGATGGGATATGACAGCTTGCGCTATATCAAAACATATAGCACGGGTGCGTCGACTTCATCTCTAGGCTTTTCCACTGCCACGTTTGGGTTGTTGATTGCATCTGTGCTATTTTTTATATAATGCAGGTGTGATATGGATCCAAACTTGAAACAGCGGATAATTGACGAGGCGTATGTACTGTTCCTTACCAAAGGCATGAAACAGACTTCATTTTGCGATGTGGCGGCAGCCGTGCATAAGTCCAAAGGAGCGGTCATGCACTATTTTTCATCCAAACGGCATTTGATTGACACTGTCGTGAAAATGCGCTTTTTCCCGGCTTCCCAGCTCTCTCCGGAAATGGATTATCTGGAAGGGAGAAGATGGGACGAATTTCTCCGGTCCTACAAAAATCCGATTGAACGGGTAATCGACAGCTTTCCTGAAAAACTGGAGGGCAACGGATTGATGTATTACATGCAGTTCGTATCCTCCGCCAACGAATACATGGACGAATTTCCGCAAATGTATCACGAACTTCTTGCCAGGGAACAGGATTTTCTTTTTAATGCGGTCGTTGTCATTCACAAGCAGTCTGTGGACGACATACAGGTGTTCAGCCGGCAATTGTTCGAAAATTCCATAGGAAAAACCTTTGGAGCACTGCTTTTTCAAATACAATAACCGCTTCTCTTCGCTTAAAGCCGCATTTTTCTAATGTAAACGGCACATTTGCCTTGCATTTGAATACTTTTTCTTTTGTTATTATTTGGAAAGGTTTATCTTTGCGAATAATAAAATACCGACTGGTCGGTTTTTATTGTTCGCTTGTTTAAAACCGGGTATAACAAAAATAAAAAGGCTCATACATTGATAAATTGGAACAGACTGATAAGAAAGACTTCACACCCGTGGTCGCTTCTTGCCAAGATTGCGGCGGGGTACATCACCGTGCTCCTGACGGTTGGCTGTATCATATATATAGGTATCCACGAATGGCGGGAGATCAGGTCTATAGAAACGAATGTCCGGCAAATAAACAGACAAAAGCGGGCCATACGCAATGTATATATGAAAATGCTTGAACTCTCTTTGTTCTGCGACACATTCACGGAGTGGGACGAGAAGGATTTCAACACGTACCTGAAACAGAAATCGACAGTCGACAGCCTGTTGTACGGTTTACAGGAATTGCATCCCAACGCCCGGATAGACAGTATCCGCATCTTATGGAGGGACAAGGAACAGTCCATGCTGCAAATCAAGGAGATTATGCGCAAGCAGCAGCAAGCCGGCCGGGAAATAGCCGGACAGCTTCCGCAAACAGCCGGACAAAGCCCCCCGAAAAAGACCGGCAGGAAGGGAGGATTCCTGAAAAGGCTGTTCGGGAAAAAAGAGAAGACGGAAACCTCCCCGGACACATCCGCACTCCATACCCTCAACAGGAGCATAGCGGACAGACAGCGGCAATATGCGCGCCAGTTCTCCGAGCAGGCACATATCCTCGCCTCCCGCAACAGGTTGCTCAACGAGCAGCTTCAACAGGTTATCAGGCACATGGACCGGAACATCCAGGAAGAGATGCAGCAACGGGAGGAGAAGCTGGGCAGGACGGGCGAACGGTCACTGGCCATAGTCGCCGGGCTGGTGGTGTTCATGCTCCTGCTGCTCGGGGGCTCCTACATGATTATACACCGGGACATGGCACGCATAAACCGCTACAAGAAAAGGCTGGAGGAAACAATCGGGCAATTGGAACATACCGTCGCCGAAAACGAGGAGCTGATCGCGGCAAGAAAAAGAATCATGCTGACCGTAACCCATGACCTGCGCACACCGCTTACGACAATCAACAGCTATGCTGAACTGCTCGCGACGGAGAAAAAGATATCCAAACGGAAAGAATACAACCAGACGATACGCCGGGTGGCGGGACACATGGAGGCCATGCTGAACACTTTGTTGGGATTTTTCCGGCTGGAGAGCGGAAAGGAGGAAGTCAATCCGGTTCCGTTCAGGCTGCATACCGTCATCGAGACGCTGGAAGCGGATTTCATGCCGCTGGCGGCGGACAAGAACCTCTTCCTGAATATGGAGAGTCCAAGGGACAGGGTGGTCATCGGGGACAAGAAACGGATTGTCCAGATAGGCCATAACCTGTTGTCAAACGCCATCAAGTTCACGGAGCGGGGGGCGGTCACATTACGTATGCGGTTTGATAACGGAACCTTGCAGCTCTCCGTCGAGGATACCGGTACGGGGATGAGCGCGGAGGAGCAGGCACGCGTTTTCACCGCTTTCGAGCGGTTGCCCAACGCGATGGCCGAGGAGGGTGTGGGACTGGGGCTCTCCATTGTCAAGGAGCTGGTCGGACTGCTGGGAGGCACGATAGAACTGACAAGCAGAAAAGGGTCCGGAAGCTGCTTCACGGTGCTTCTGCCCGTGTCAACTGCGGAGGAGACGGTGAAGAAAGAAAACGGCACCCGGTCCCTCGTACAGCCTTTTACCGTCGTGGCGTTGGACAACGATACCGTCCTGCTGGCCGCCGTCAAGGAGATGTTCGCGCACCATGGGGTGATGTGCACGACATGCGGGTGCGTACGTGACCTGATGGAATGCATCCGCCGTCAGAATTATGACCTGATGATTACCGACTTGAAAATGTCGCAGATGAACGGGTTCGACGTGTTGAAACTGCTTCGCACAGCCAATGTGGGAAACTCGCGGACCATTCCGGTCATTGCGGCCACCGCTTCGGGAGGCTGCAATACGGCGGACCTGCATGAGGCGGGGTTCTCGGCCTGCCTAAAAAAACCGTTCTCCGTGGAAGAGCTGCTGCAAGTCTGTACGGGATGCCTGGGCGACGAAAGGCAGCAGGAGCAAGTCGATTTCCATGCGTTGCTGGAGTATGGCGACAGGCTGGAAATGCTGGAGACGCTTATCAGGGAGACAACGGACGATATCGCGGCGATGGCGGAAAGTGCGGAAAGGAACGATTGCGAGTCGCTCAGGGAATGGACCCACCACCTGAGCAGTTCCTGGGAGATAATCCATGCCGGCAAGCCCCTGCGGGACCTGTTCATGCTGCTTCAGGGGAACGGGGAATATTCGGCGGATGAGTTCGGCCGGGCGGTCCGGAAAGTACTGGACAAGGGAAAGGAAATAATTGATTTGGCACAACAGGCAAAGGAAAGCTATGAGAGTGATTGTGGTTGAGGACAATATATTGTTCTGCGATTATATCTGCAACTTCTTGCAGAATGCCGATTACCAGACAGTGAAGGCCTACCGGCTGGCACAGGCGCGGCAGGTCATCGCCCGTTCCGTCCGGGAGGATGACATCGTGCTGGCCGACCTGAGACTGCCGGACGGGGAAAGCACCGCGCTGCTGGAATGGATGAGGGAACAGGGCTATACCCATCCGTTCATCATGATGACGAACTATGAGGAGATACACACGGCTGTACATGCCATGAAACTGGGAGCGGAGGATTATATCCTCAAACCGCTGCTCGAAGACAAGCTGCTCCCCGCACTGAAAAAGATAAGGATGGCGGACGAGGCATTCGCCAAAGTGATTTATGAACGCAAGAGCGCCGCTTTCCGCGAGCTGGACCGCTACATCCGCCTGGTTGCCCCCACGGACATGACGGTGCTCATACTCGGCAATACGGGAACGGGCAAGGAGCATCTGGCGGGCAAGATCCACAAACGGAGCCTGAGGGCGAACAAGCCGTACATAACCGTGGATTGCGGAAGCCTGTCAAGGGAATTGGCGGCATCCGCCTTTTTCGGCCATGTCAAAGGGGCGTTCACGGGGGCGACGGATGAAAAACCGGGATATTTCCAGGAAGCGCGGGGAGGCACGTTGTTCCTGGACGAGGTGGAGAATCTGCCGGTGGAAATACAACAGATGCTGTTGCGTGCGATGGAGGAACGGAGGTACCGCCCCGTGGGCGGAAGGCAGGACAAGCGGATGGACGTGCGCATCATCGCCGCCACCAACGAGGACTTGCAGGGTGCCGTCGCGGAAAAACGCTTCCGGAAGGACCTGCTATACCGGTTGCAGGATTTTACAATCACCGTGCCCACGTTGCAGGATTGCCTGGAAGACATACTCCCGCTGGCTGATTTTTTCCGTATCCAATCTGCCGGACAACTGGGAAAGGAGATTCCGGATTTTGACGAGGCGGCAAAAAAAATATTGCTGGGCTACGGCTGGCCGGGGAATGTCCGTGAATTGAAACAGGTTGTCCATGCGGCGGTGCTGATATGTGGCGGAAAACTGATAACCCCTCAGTGCTTACGGTTGCAGCAGGCGGGAAAGACCGTGTTGAATCTTGCAAAGGAAGAAAAGATAAACAACTGCCTGCTAAAAGACGAACAGCGGAATGCGGAACAGATCAGGATGGCGGTCACCATATCCAAAGGCAACCTGACACAGGCGGCAGCCTTGCTGGGCATCAGCCGCCCGACCCTTTACAAGAAAATGGGCATGTACGGGATTACCAAGGAACAGGTCTGAAAGGACCGGATAATAATATACAGGACAGTTTCCCCTTCCATCAAAGGAAAATCGAACCGGTCTTGCCAGCCGCATTTTCCACACTCTTTTCGTGGCAATTTTCCTTGCGGCTGGCGCCGGGGAAAATTGCCGCGAAAAAGAATGCGGCGGCAATCCCGCTTCGATTTGAAGGATGATTACAGGGGCAAACTGCGACCGACGTGACGCACGGGCAATACATACAGGAGATATTCCGGAGGAACCGTTTCTTATATTCCCTGAAAATCAAATACTGACCATACCATATCCCGTCCCGCCTGAAATCTTCTTATTAAGTATATGACGGACCACAAGAAAAAACAGGGGGCTTCAGCTCCCTCTGTTCTGCATGGGCCGCCGTACCCGCTCCTTTTTTCTTCCGTGCCATGCACGCCGTTTGTCCTTTTCCCTGCGGTACGTCCCCTCGCCTGCCCCTACTCTTTTTTCCTGCCGCCCTTGTATTTCCTACTTGTTTTGAAGCACCTTTCCGGACATCTGATGACATCTGATGACGTCCGATGTCACCTTTTTGAAAATCAGCATTTTATCCAAAATATACTCATACATTTGAAGTGTCAAAGCGATTCATTAACTTCAAAAAGATGATGTATGGCACAAGAAAAGAACATGAACGAGAAACCCAAACGGACCAGGAAACCGAAGGCGAAAGACGAGGCCCTTCCGGTGGAACAGATTACCGAACTGATGCTGGTTCACAACAAGAACGACCCGAAAGCGGGCGTGCGGGCGGTCAGCGGAATCGACGGACAAGGAAAGGTGAAAACTGTTCCGGCGGATGAACGGAACGAGAATTCATTCCTGAAATTCGACAAGAACTCAAGTATCCTCGAGAATTTCATCAAGAATTTCTGGAGCCAGCTCAAGAACCCCACGCATTTCCGGCTGATCCGCATGACCGTCCACGATTACAAGATGAACAAGCAGGCCATCAAGGACCTGGCGGAAGGAAAACAGACGGACGCAGTGAAGGAGTTCCTCAAGCGCTACGAAATCCGTCCCAAAGAGAACAGGAAGGAACAGAATGTAAACCAAGAAAAAACAGAAACGATGGCAAAGAAAAAACAGCAACAGCCACAACAACCGCAGGAACCCCTGCAACAGAGCGAAGTGCAACAGGCGGCACAAAAAACACAGCCGCAGGTACCGCAGGCGGAACAGCAGCCACAGGCACCGCGTTACCGCTACAATGAGGACATGATAGACTGGAACGCACTGGAAAAGATCGGTGTTCCCAAAGCGTCGCTCGAACAGGAGGGACTGCTTGACTCCATGCTGAAAGGCTACAAGACGAACAAGCTGGTACCGCTTACGCTGACATTGGACGCCGCCACCATCCGTATGGACGCGCGCCTTTCACTGATACCCATGCAGAACGGACAGGTCGGGCTCGGCATCCACGGCATACGCAAGGAACCGCAGCTGGAACGTCCGTACTTCGGGCATATCTTCACCGAGGAGGATAAGAAGAACCTGCGCGAGAGCGGCAACATGGGACGTGTGGCGGAACTGAACCTGCGCGGAGGCACGACGGAACCCTGTCTGATCTCCATCGACAAGAACACCAACGAGCTGGTGGCCGTCCGCCAGGAGCATGTCTACGTGCAGGATGAGGTAAGGGGTGTCAAGTTGAGTCCCGACGAGATACAGACCCTCAAGAACGGCGGACAGGTGTTCGTGGACGGGATGATTTCCAACAAGGGGAAAGAATTCAGCGCTACACTACAGTACAGTGCCGAACGCAGGGGGCTGGAGTTCATCTTTCCCAAGGACCAGGCGTTCAACCAGCAGTCCCTCGGCGGGGTACAGCTCTCGCCCACCCAGTTGAAGATGCTCAGCGAGGGGCATACCATCCTGGTTGAGGACATGAAACGCAGGAACTCCGACGAGGTGTTCTCCTCATTCGTCACGCTGGACAAGGTGACGGGACGTCCGAACTATACCCGCCACAATCCGGAGACAGGCGAAATCTACATCCCGAAGGAGATCTGCAACGTGCAGCTCACCCACGAGGACAAGGAGCTGCTCCGCAAGGGACAGCCGGTCTTTCTGGAAAACATGGTCAACCGCAAGGGAGAGGAGTTCTCCGCCTTCGTCAAGCTGAACATGACCACCGGCAACCCGCAATACTCCCGTACCCCGGACGGGTTCAACGAGCAGCAGGCGCCGCGCATCCCGGCGGAAGTGTACGGCCATGTGTTCACCGCGCAGGAGAGGGCAAACCTCCAGGACGGAAAGGCCATTCTCATTTCCGACCTGAAAAGCAACGGAAAACAGTTCAGCTCCTACCTGAAAGTCAACCCCGGTTCCGGGCAGTTGCAGTATTTCCAGGACAATCCGGATATCCGGAGGGACACTTCCCGCCGGGCGACACAGGCAGACAATGCCCAACAACAGGAGCAGAAGAAAAGCGCGAAACAGGCCATGTAGGATGATACCGGAAATGACAGAGAAAATGACTTTACAAACAACCCCAAAATCAAGAAACGTATGAATACGAATCAGAAGACCCGCCTCAAGGCGGAAGATATGGAGTGGAACGTTCTGAAGACCCTCGGGCTCAGCAAGGAACAGCTGGAGGCGGACGGCAGTATGGAGCGGTTGCTGCAAGGCATGGAAACGGAAGCCATTCCGTTGAAGTTCCGTACCCCGGTCATTGACCTGAGCATGGACGCCACATTGAGACTGGTACCCGGACCCGGTGGAAAACCGGTCCTGGAAATCAAGGGAATCAGCCTAGAAAAGGAACCGGAAGCATAAGACGGAAGAAGTTGGACACGTACTCCGTGCCGGACGGTACGGAGTACATAAAAAGAAAAAAAGAATATGATTGCAATATTGACTGACAAGCCCAACGTGGGCAGAGAGATAGCAAGAGTGGTAGGTGCCCATAAGAAAGAGAACGGTTACATGACCGGAGGCGGCTACATGGTGACATGGACATTCGGCAACATGCTTTCCCTGGCGATGCCGAAGGATTCCGGAAAAGCGAGGGTGGAATGGGAGGATTTCCCGCTGGTCCCGCCTCCTTACCTGACGGTGAAGAACATGAAGACGGATACTGGATGGAATCCCGACATCAACGCGGTGCTCCAACTGAAAGTGATAGCCAAAGTGTTCGACGCATGCGACACGATCATTGCGGCCACCGATGCCTCCCGCGAGGGGGAAATGCTGTTCCGCCACCTTTACCGCTTCCTCGGATGCAAGCAGCCTTGTCTCCGCCTTTGGATCTCGTCACTGACGGATGAGGCCATTCTGGAGGGCATGGCGAACCTCCGCCCGTGCCATCAGTTCGACAACCTGTTCCTGGCGGCAGACAGCCGCAACAGGGCGGACTGGATGCTGGGAGTCAATTCAAGTTATGCCGTGTGCAAGGCGGTAGGCTTCGGAAACAACTCGCTGGGCAGGGTGCAGACACCTGTGCTGGCGGCCATAAGCGGACGTTATCGGGAAAGGGAGAACCACATAGGTGCCGACAGCTGGCCGGTATTCATCAGCATCTGCAAAGACAACCGGATAATCAAGATGCGGCGCACCGAAGATTTTGAGGAGCATCGGAATGCGACGGAGCTGTACGAGGACTGCAAGGCGGCACGGAAAGCCCGCATCACGGCGGTCAGCCGCAGGACGGAGGAGGTTCGGGCTCCGGCTCTGTATGACCTGACCGGACTTCAGACGGATGCGAACCTCTACCATGGCCTGACCGCCATACAGGTACAGGAAATCACACAGAGCCTGTATGAGAAGAAACTGATTTCCTATCCGCGTACCGCCTGCCGATTTTTGCCGGAGGATGTGTATGCCACGCTTCCCGCCGTCATGGAAAAGATGCTGGCGCGCAAGGAGTTCCGGACGTATGCGGACCGGCTGGATATTGCCGGCGCAAAGGCCGTCATCAACCCGCTGAAGACGACGGAGCACCATGCCATCATCATCACCGGCATGTCACCCGGCGACCTGGCCAGGGAGGAGATGCAGGTCTATACGCTCATCGTAGGCAGGATGCTCGAAGCTTTCTCGCCATCCTGCAAGGTGGAATACACCACGGTCGATGCGGTATGCGCCGCGCACAAATTCCGTACCCGGACATACCGCATACTGGAAAAAGGATGGACCGGCGTCTTGGGACGGGAACACCTCATCGCGGAAGAAGGCTTTTCCAGCCTCTCCCTTCCCGAGCTGTCCCGGGACGAACTGGTAGAGGTGGCCGGTTGCAGCATCATCCGCAAGAGAAACCTGCCGCCCTCCCCCTATACGGATGCGGAACTGGTCGGATTCATGGACAGGAACGGACTGGGAACGGTAGCCACACGAGCCAACATCATCCGCACCTTGCTCGAACGCAAATATATCCGTTATTCGGGGAAATACGTCATTCCGACTCCCAAGGGGCTCTTTTTCTACGAAACGGTACGGGGCATGAAAATAGCCGACGCCTCCCTCACCTCGGGCTGGGAAGCGGAACTGGCGCAGATAGAGCGGGGCGAACGGACACCGGAGGAATTTCTGGACGGTGTACTGGAACTGGTGAAGGGGATTACCGGTGAAATCCGCCGGATCCAACGCCCGGAAGAATGACCCGCGGAGGTTTACCGGCCATCCGGATTCCAGACAGACAAAAGAGGAAAGAGGTACAGGCGTCATCAGAGGCCCGTGCCTCTTTTCTTTTTTAGAGCCGGCCTGATTCCGGTCCGGACAAAACGGCAGGATAGTTTTTCCGCTTTTAAGCGGCAAAGGTCTTGGATTGCCTCATTATTTGCTGCAAGGCGGCCCCTTTCAGGGGCTTGGTTGGGGAAAGAAAATCATCCTCGCTCCGCTCCGGTATTTTCTTTCCCCAAGCCTTGCGCAAAAAGGCAATCCAAGGGACGGAAGCCTATAAAATCGGGAAAACATATCCCGATGGGATTATTCATACTTAAAATTATAAAGAACATGAAACTGCAACTCATCGAAAAAATCAGCAGACAAGCGGTAGCGCTGGTCCTGCTCGCAGGAATATGCCTGCTTTACAACAAGGGGATCGTCCCTGTGTACACCATCGTCCTGTTCCTCTTCTCGGGAACAATCATCGGATTCTTTTTCAGGGCCCTTTCCTTTGTCATAAAAATAATTCTTGTCCTGCTTCTGGCAGGCATGTTCGTATAACCGTTAATCCTTTAAAGACATGAGAACAGCAGCATTTTCTTCCCCGGCTCCGGTCATGCCGGCCGCATGGCCCGCCACACACCGTATCAGACCGACTAAAAAACGTATCCCCGGCACGGTGGACGGACCGAAACATATCGGGTACTATCTGGAACCGTTGAGAGGCATCGCCTCAAAACCCGACAGGCGGCAAATCCTGAAGGATTTCTTTAACGAAACGAATGTATAACACTTTAATATTTTACCACTATGTTTTTTCAAGCGTAAGTATTCGATAAACTCCCTCGTATATTGGGTAACGTATGTTCATAATGTCGTTTATTCATTTTATCGTTCTATGATTTATTGTTACATCAATTCAACCCAAAGATGTGCGGGTTCTATAGTAATTGATATTATCCCTACTAATGGAGCGGATAAAAGGAAGTTTTTCCCCTTTGCCCCTTATTTTCCTGTGACAAATGTGATAAAGCGATATTTTTATCCCTACTTTCCCGCCATAATTGGTATAAAAGGGTATTCTTTCCCTTATTTTCCCTATTTATCGGGGATAATGAAGATAAAAACGGCACTTTATTCCCTATTTTCCCGTCTTGATTGGCATAAAACGGTAGTTTTCCCGTGTTTAGGCGAGATTTACGAAGGTATCAGGAGTCTTTCTTGGGAGATTCCGGTGACGTAACGGATAATATCTTGCCCTTGGATAACAGATTGTCAGGTAACAATTCGGCCAGATCCATCGAGTAGTCATCGTCATAATCATGTATATGTTCAAGGAAGTAGATCAGCCACGTGCGGAAGTCAGCCCCGGCAGCCTTGCAGCAGCCGAAGAACGAGTAGAGCACCGCCGCATCTTCAGCGGCATCATTATTGCCACAGAACAGGTAATTACGTCTGCCGCACGCGACAGGCCGCACTTTATTTTCTATCTCGTTATTATCCGGTCTGTAACGACCGTCCAGATGGTACCTGGAGAGTTTGTCGAACCTTCCGTATGTATATTTTATGGCTTTTCCGATCGGACTGTCTTTCATTACTTTGGGATATTCATTGACCAGCCATTTCTCGAAGCGCACAAGTATGGGATATGCAAGACGTGCCCTAAGTTCAGCCCTCTGTTCGTAAGTCAGGCGTTCATCGTCAGCCTTACGCTCCACGTCATAAAGCAACTGTATCTGTGCGAGCGCATAGTCGGCACGCTGCATGTCATTCTTTCTTGCCTCCCAAAAATGTCTGCGTGCATGGGCCCAACAGCCAAGAAGGATAATACCTTTCTTGGCGTCCAGCATCTCGTACCTTTCGTATCCGTCCGTCTGTATGGCTCCCCGGAACTTGCCGAAGAGTTTCAGCACCACCTTTCCACTTCGGGAACCCTTGTCATAGTAAAAGAACTGACGTCCGGTCATGACACTGCGCACAAGCCAGATATAACCTTTGACCGTCTTGTGTCTCTCGTCATTCATCACGGGGATTGTCGTTTCATCCGACTGTATGTAGTCAGTCTGCATCACCAGCTCCCATAATCGGAAGTAAAGGGGCCTTAGCAAATCCGCCACATCCTTGAACCAGTCGTTGACCGTTGACGCGGGGAGATGTACCCCCACACGTTTGAACTGTTCCAGTTGCCTGTGGAACGGTATGTGATCCACATATTTCCCTATCATCATGTCTGCCAGCAATGAGGCAGAGGCATAGCTCTTTGCTATTGGCATGACGGGAAGCGGGCCGGTCTTGAACTCGTTTGTACCCTTCCGTTTGGCTGTATGGCGCACTATCCTGCGGATATAGAACTTCTCGGGCTCGTGCATAAGGATCTCGGTCACTTCCTCTCCGGGAAGGAGCGTCCACTCTTCCGGATTATACCCTTCGGGATATATATGGACCACCTCACGCTCAAGATTCTCCGGAAGGGATTTTCTCGCAGGATGCTGCTTCCCCGCTTTTTTACGGGCGATGATCGCTTCTCTGGTAGCCTTCAACTCCTTTTCTGCTTCTTCTGCGGCTTCAGCCTCCTGGGGAAGCATGTCAAAGCCTTCAAAATCCAGCCAGCGGTCCTGGGCGTCAGGCTTTATGAACTTTTCCGCCTTCTTACCGTACAACTGCCGTTCAAGATAGGATACACGTTGCTCCAGACTGTTGATTTTTGCTTCCTTTTGGGCGATTATGGCATCCTTGTCAGACAATAAAGCCTCATACACCTCTTTGTCCGCAGCTTTAAGGGGCTGCGTGGACACCATCTCCTTCAACCGGCTGTTTTCTCTATACAGACAGTCGCATTTGTGCATGAGATCCTTTATCAGTAATTCCTTATCGGTTGGCATAATCGTTTAAATATGATGCTAAGATACTAAAAAACAGCCGGAATACGGCATTGTATATGTTATAATTTGTTACAACTACAACCCATGGAAACCACTCCTTTTATAACGCCTGACCTTGCTGCCGTCCATTCCTTGAACCATCATCACAAGGTCATTCCAGAAGGTTTCAATCGCTTTAATCCGACCTTCCTCCGTATTTATGACCGGCAGATGGAAGTGCCCATGTTCCAGCCTCATATGGTATATCACCAGACCACCATATTCCATATGGAGGATTTTCATACAGGTACAATTCGCATTGATAAAAATGAAAGCGTCACCGTCCCGTACATTCTTTCCCATCTGGTTGGTCACGATGCCGCTAAGCGTATAAAAACTCTTACGCATGTCTGTCGGATACGGGTAAAGATAATATCTGTTGGATTCATTCAAAGAAAACATAGGCTAACGGTTTGAATTCAAAAATATCAGGGTTTGCAATACCTCCGGTGACAAAGGGCTGTTCAAGCGGACTGTGACGCCATTGGGATAGGAGATCTCACATAGCGGCTGGGGAATTGGCGACGGGCTGACCGGAGGGGCAGACAGCAGGGATTTCTCCTTATGGGGAAGACTGACCTGGCCCTTACTGTTTACCTTTACCGGGATAAAGCCGCCTTTGCGCAACAGCTTGGAACGCCACTCGTAGAAACGTTTGGGACGAATACATTCATTCGAACAAAAATCCATAACTGACAGTCCGCTCGACTTGAAACGGGAATAAATAGATTCAAAATCTTCCATGGTCCATTGATGTGACATAACAATTGAGCTTTTTTACTTTGATTACAAAAGTAATATCACATTTTTAGAATGAAAGGGGGAGTTTATCGAATGCTTAC
>ERZ791621.99-NODE-99-length-54810-cov-5.0231_pt1 | contig 54810 bp, 54 predicted proteins | sample MGYA00510270_ERZ791621 | MGnify/ENA primary metagenome ERZ791621 (study PRJEB30046, sample SAMN00715189) | human gut metagenome | study: EMG produced TPA metagenomics assembly of the A metagenome-wide association study of gut microbiota in type 2...
CGGCACAGACCGTGTTCCGGATACCATCGATTCTTTTGGCTTGTGCGCATCACAGTTTTTTGTGACAGTCTCTTTTTGCCGCTCCACTTCATCGCATTTTTTCGGATCCAGATCTTTTTTTCTCCGCTTCATGCGCACGACCCGAGGTGCTTTTACCGTCTCAATATACAGTACCCTTTCTTTCTGTTGCATCTTATCTAACAAAATCTCAAGAAAAATCGTACCATAATAATTTCTCCGGTATCTCTCCTGTTCCCTGAATTCGGACTGCACCCATTCTTCTTTTGCGGTCTTTTTTATTCTGACAGAGTCATCCCCATAAAACTGCTCTGTCATTATGCCTTACTGTTATAATAGCCATTGTTATAATAACTGCTGCTATTTTGTGTGCCGTTTGTATAGCGTGCATAACGGTTATAGTTACTGCTCGCCGTCACATTTGATTTTTCGAGTTCCGTCACCTTTTCTTTTGCATATTTGCTGATCTGTCCTGACAGATCTGACACTTTTTCGGCAAACCCATCTTCACCGGCAAACATTTTCTTTATCTGGCTGATGTCGGCTGCCTTTAATTTCTTTTCATCCAGCTCTAATGTTCCGTCACCATTTATCGTAATTCCGATCTCACGGAGTTCTTTATTTTCCGCATTTGCATAATTCTTCAGCTTTTTGGCAAAATTTGAATCCACGCTGTCGCCGGACTGTGTAAGACGTTTCATCAGATAATTATAGTCATTTACAAATGACTCTATATGATCTGTCACATTCTCTTTCACTTTTGCCTCATCTTCCCCGTCAAATACAGAAGTACCATCTGTTTTTAAAAACTTCCCCAACCGTTTTTCCACACGTTCCGCAGCCGTCTCCATTCCACTGTATAAAAGTGTCTGGTCTCTGTTTGCGATCAACTGCGCCGCAGATGATGTTTTCCCACTATTTGCATTTAATTTTGAAAGAAGCTGACTGATCGACTGACCCGAACTTCCTGAAATACTCTTTTTTGTTCTCTGCTGTTTTGTCGAAAATATTCTTGTCTTTGCAATACGGTTCATCCGCGCACGCACAATGGTGCTGTTTAATCTGTTCCCAACTCTCATACTCATTTTCCCCATTTCACAACTCATTTTATAACAGATAAGCGCTCCCCCGGAGGGTTCAGTATAAAATACATTTTTCACACGCAAGATTTGTGCTTACGCACAAACTTGAAATGCGCTGGAAAGCAACGCAAAAATGGCGCCTGTTTCCCGGTTATTTCATTCCTTGAAAATCAGACGCCATCCTTAGCTTTCTTCTGTTATATCATTTATATCGTCACAAATTAAAAATACTTTACAAAAAAATTCTTGACACTCCTCTTGTACTATTGTATTATTTCATTAGTACAAAGAAACGAGGTGATACGATGGCATGGAACCTTAATTCCGACCGCCCTATTTTCATACAGATCGTAGAGCGGATCGAAATGGACATCATTTCCGGCAAATATAAACCCGGAGACAAACTGCCTTCCGTCCGTGATCTTGCTGCCGAAGCAGCGGTAAACCCAAATACGATGCAGAAGGCTTTTTCAGAACTTGAACGAACCGGTCTTGTTTTCTCACAACGGACAACAGGACGCTTTATTACGGAGGACACTTCCATGATCGATGAATTAAAATCAACACTTGCAAAAGATAAAATTACAGAACTGCTCTCATTTATGCAGCAGCTCGGCTTTCAGGAAAATGAAATTCTGGCTATGATCGATCAGACCATGAAAGGAGAAAAATGATGGACACATTACTTGAATGTAAAGATCTTACGAAAAAGTTTGGCAATAAAACTGCGATCGATCACATTGATCTTTCGATCGAAAGTGGTCATATCATAGGACTTCTCGGTCCAAACGGCAGTGGAAAAACAACACTGATTAAAATGATCAACGGACTTTTAACCCCGACTTCCGGCACACTCTATTACAAAGAAAATCCGATCGGTGTCGAGAGTAAACGCCACATTTCCTACCTGCCGGATCACACTTACCTGAACATGAACCAGCGTGTGAAAGAAGTCATCGCTTTCTTTCAGGACTTTTATGAAGATTTCGACAGGGAACGCGCCTACGATATGCTGCAAAAACTGAATATTAATCCAAATGATTCTCTAAAAAGCATGTCAAAAGGAACCAAAGAGAAGGTACAGCTTATCCTTGTCATGAGCCGGAAAGCCGAATTATATATTTTAGATGAGCCGATCGCGGGTGTCGATCCTGCTGCAAGAGATTATATTTTAGATGTGATCTTAACCAATTACGACCCGTCCGCTTCCATCCTGATCTCCACACATCTGATCGCTGATATCGAAAATATTTTAGATCAGGTCGTTTTTATCCAGAATGGACAGATCCGTCTTTCCTCTTCCGTTGATGATATCCGCGCCGAGGAAGGCAAATCCATCGATGCACTGTTCCGGGAGGTATTCAGATGTTAGGAAAATTATTGAAATACGAATTTAAAAACACATACAAATTAATGTTCATCATCTACGGCATCATGGCATTCGTCACCATTCTCGGCTGCATTGCCATGTACAGTAACAGTGATCCTGCAGGTATGACGAACCAGATACAGGAGATTTTCTTTACAGCAGCTATGGTATTTTATGTACTTGGTGTATTTGCACTTTTCGTGGTAAGCTACGTATATATGTGTGTTCATTTTTATAAAACCATGTATTCCGATCAGGGATACCTGACACACACACTGCCGGTTGGTCAGATGTCGACGTTCAATGTAAAACTGTTCGTTTCCTTTTGCTGGCTGATGTTATCCTTAATCATCCTGTTTCTGTCGATCATTTTCTTAGGCTGCGCAGCAAACAGAGGATTTTCGTTTGATTCAGACTTTTATATGGCTATGGCAGATTTCAAAAATCTGTTTGGCATACCATTTCATACCTTTATTATTTATATGATTCTTTCCATGATCATATCCTGCCTGCAGTATCTTCTGATGGTATTCGCCAGCGGTTCTATCGGCCAGCTTTTTACAAAACATAAAATAGGCGCTTCCATCGGTGCCGGAATTGTGTTTTACATGTTAGGTCAGATCGCAGCTTCCATCCTCATGGTACTTACCGGATATTTCGGTTTCATGAATAACATCAATGTCGCTGTCTATGATGTCTCTGAAAACGCTGCATTCGGTACAGCCTTTTCTTCTATGTTGCATTCCGGATTGCTCTTTTCGATCATCGAATGTGTGATTTTCTATATCGTGTGCATGGTTATTATTAAAAAACATCTGAATCTGGAATAACCGTTCATTCCAAAATCACTACTTTCACTTGAACAGCCGCTCCGTCTTTCAAACCGGGGCGGCTATTTCTTTATCTTGTTATTTCTTACCAAAGCATTATCCCATTTTATGCTGTCACCCGGTGTATCTTCTTTTTCAATACCAGCAGACTTCCACGCAGCCACTCCACAAATTTCGACAGATAACGTAAAACCGGTTCCGTTGCGATTGCAAATACCGCTGTCAGCATCATACACTGCATTGAGATATCCCTGATTGCGAACAGATGGCTGACAAATATCATGCAGAACAGCCATCCGGCAACCATTCCCACCATTAACACGCGGTGCCCGATTGTCATTGGTTTTGCGATCTGATATAAGATCATAAATCCAACAATGGCGACCAGGATCGTACAGGACGTTGATATATCTCCTTCGTTTACACCAAATTCCTGACAAAACAGCACCAGACTGCTGACAGCCAGAAAATCAGTAAGTCCGGCTGGCAACGCCTTTAATAATACATTTGTCATAAAATGTCCCTGTATACGGTCTTTATTCGGCTCTAACGCAAGCACAAAGGATGGTATGCCGATCGTAAACATACTGATCAATGATATCTGAGATGGTTCCAATGGATAATTGATCATAAAAATCATGGAAAAAACTGCCAGCAGCATGGAAAATATGTTTTTTACCAGATATAAACTTGCTGAACGCTGAATATTGTTTACCACTCTTCTGCCTTCCATCACTACTGATGGCATCCTCGAAAAGTCATTATCCAGCAGCACAAGCTGCGCCACCTGTGATGCCGCCTCGCTCCCCGATGCAATCGCAATACTGCAGTCCGCATCCTTTAGTGCCAACACATCATTGACGCCATCGCCTGTCATGGCAACTGTTCTTCCCTGTGCTTTCAGTGCTTCCACAAATTTTAACTTCTGATCCGGTGTCACCCTGCCAAAAATCTGATATTTCATCACTGCCTGCGCAATGCTCTCATCCGTCGTCAGTGTGGAAGCATCCACGTAGTTATCTGCGCCACAGATTCCGGCTTTTTGTGCAATCTCTGCAACTGTCTTTGGATTATCACCGGAAATTACCTTGATCTCAACACCTCTCTCTGTAAAATAGGAAAAGGTTTCCTTTGCCCCCTCTCTAATAGCATTTGTCAGCATGATAAATGCAACCGGCAATGCCTTTTCCGTAAGTTTCTGTCCGTCTAAAACTCCTTCGTATCTGCCATACACAAGGACACGATATCCTTTCTCACTGTATGCTTCAATTTTTTCTTTATAATGCTCATAATCTTCCCGAAGCACAAACTCCGGTGCCCCGATCAGATAACTGTCTCCCCCGGAAATGATTCCGCTGTACTTTGTTTTGGATGAAAATGCAAACACTTTGTCTGCTTTTTTTATATTCACGGTATTCCCTGTCTTAAAGTATGCTTTGACCGCCTCCATCGTTGCATTATCTGCATTCATGTTTACAGCAAATTCAGCGATTTTTTCTCTGACCTGTCGATATTTCTGTTCCTGTTTTTCCCTGTCTCCTGCATCGACATAAACCCTGGTACCATCATCTCCATCCGGAACCGTTTTCATCAGATCTTCTGTGAGAACAAAAGTATCTACCTCCATGTCAGGAACTGTGATCGTTCCCGTCTTGTCCACACAGAGTACATCCACTCTCGCTAGCGTCTCAATACATTTCATGTCGTGAATTAAAACCTGCTGTTTTGCCAGACGCATGGCACTTACCGCCATAGCAACGCTTGCTAACAGATAAAGTCCCTCCGGTATCATACCAAGGATCGCAGCCACCATGCTTGTTACACTGTCCCGCAAAGGAGTACCTGCATACACAAACTGCTGCACAAAAAGAACCACACCGATCGGAATGATTACAATACCAACTGCCTGTACCAGACGGTTTAAAGAACGGATCATCTCTGACTGTTCCCCTTCTTTTGTCTGGGTTGCCCGATGGGTCAATTTCGATATGTAAGACTCTTCTCCAACCTTTGTCAGTCGTGCAAGACAGCTTCCTGACACCACAAAACTGCCGGACAGAAGTTCGTCCCCGCTTTTCTTTACGATCTCATCTGACTCACCGGTAAGAAGTGATTCATTGACATTTAACTGTCCGTTTAACACAACCGCATCCGCTGGTATCTGTCCACCCGCAGAAAGCTCCACAATATCATCCAGTACCAGTTCATCCGCGGGAATCTCCTTTTTACTGCCATCCCGGATCACCCTTGTTTTAGGACTGTTTAAAATAGAAAGATCATCCAGTACTTTTTTAGAACGGATTTCCTGCACAATACCGATCAATGTATTTGCAATGATGATCGGAAGAAAAGTCAGGTCACGGAAAGCACCAACGCCGATTAACAATAACGCGATCACTAAAAATATCAGGTTAAAATATGTAAATACATTTGATTTTATAATTTCTTTTGTCGTCTTTGTAGCCGACTCTGCTTTTTTATTCCAGAGACCTTTTTCCATTCGCTCTGCCACCTGCTGTGCGGTCAGTCCCCGGATTGTTTCTGCCTGTTTCTGATTTTTGTTTTCTGTCACTGCTTTTTCTGCCTGTTTCTGCTTCTCGTTTTCTGCCATTTCTTTCTCTGTCTGGTTCACGTTTTCCTCCATATAGCCATACCTCTTAGTATTTACTCACTATCACTCTGGCGCATTTACAATTCATCATAACTTTGCTTACAAGTATAACCATTATTTTGAAAAAAAGTGGGTTTTAGGTAAGATTTAATGAATATTTTAGATGTGTTAAGAAACATTTATAAAAAAATTAGATATCTGATACAATTTCTAACAAAAAAGTACCGGATATCAGCTTTTTATCACTGATTCCGGCATTTTTCTTAAATATATCTTTCTTCGCAGTTATTTTTATTTATTGCTTAAATATTCATCAATACCTTTTGCGGCAGCTTTTCCTGCACCCATGGCAAGAATTACAGTTGCAGCTCCGGTTACAGCATCACCACCGGCAAATACACCTGCCTTTGAAGTAGCACCATTTTCTTCTTCTGCGATGATACATTTTCTGCGGTTGATTTCAAGACCTTTTGTAGTAGAAGAAATAAGCGGGTTCGGGGAAGTTCCAAGTGACATGATCACGGTATCTGCCTCGATCTCATATTCAGATCCAGGAATCTCTACCGGACTTCTTCTTCCGGATGCATCCGGCTCACCGAGTTCCATCTTAATGACCTTCGCACCTTTAACCCAGCCATTCTCATCTACAAGGATCTCTGTCGGGTTCTGGAGCAGATCAAAGATCACTCCCTCTTCTTTTGCATGATGTACTTCCTCAACACGCGCCGGAAGTTCTTCCTCACCACGACGGTATACAATGTGTACCTCTGCCCCAAGTCTCTTTGCCGTTCTTGCAGCATCCATAGCAACGTTACCACCACCGACAACAATGACTTTCTTGCCGGCTTTGATCGGTGTATCATACTCATCCTTAAATGCTTTCATCAGGTTATTTCTGGTCAGAAACTCATTTGCAGAAAATACACCCATTGCCTGTTCTCCAGGAATACCCATAAATCTTGGAAGTCCGGCACCGGAACCGATAAATACAGCCTCAAACCCTTCATTTTCCATCAGTTCATCGATCGTAACAGATTTACCGATGACAACGTTTGTCTCGATCTTAACACCGAGTGCTTTTACATTTTCAACCTCTGCTGCAACAACCTTCTGTTTCGGAAGACGGAATTCCGGAATACCATAGATCAATACACCGCCTGCCTCATGAAGTGCCTCAAAGATCGTTACATCGTAACCAAGTTTTGCCAGATCACCGGCACAGGTTAAACCTGCAGGACCGGAACCAATGACTGCAACTTTATGTCCGTTTAACTTCTCTGCTTTTTTCGGTTTAATGCCGTGTTCTCTTGCCCAGTCAGCAACAAAACGTTCCAATTTACCAATTGCAACAGCTTCGCCTTTGATTCCACGGATACATTTTCCCTCACACTGGCTCTCCTGCGGACAGACACGTCCACAGACTGCAGGAAGTGCAGATGACTGGCTGATGATATGGTATGCCTCCTCAAAATTCCCCTCTTTAACCTGTGCGATAAATGCAGGGATATTGATGGAAACCGGACAGCCTTTCATACACTGTGCATTTTTACAATTTAAGCAGCGCGCTGCCTCAGCCTTTGCCTCTTCCTCGTTATATCCTAAACATACCTCTTCAAAGTTAGCCGCACGAACCTGTGGTTCCTGCTCGCGAACCGGTACTCTATTTAATACGTCCATTCTCTCTATCTCCTTTTCAAACGCTCAATCCTACTGACAGTTGCCACAGCCACCGTGATGTGTATCACCTTCCTGCAGCTTTAACATCGCTCTTCCCTCTTCTGTTTTGTACTGTGCCTGACGTTTCATCGCCTGGTCAAAATCAACCTGATGTCCGTCAAACTCCGGTCCGTCCACGCATGCAAATTTTACTTCCCCGCCTACCATCAGACGGCATGCGCCACACATTCCGGTTCCGTCTACCATGATCGGGTTCATGGAAACAACGGTCGGGATTCCAAGCTCTTTTGTCAGCTTACATACGAATTTCATCATGATCATCGGTCCGATCGCTACACAGTGATCATAGCGTTTTCCTGCATCCCAGAGTTCCTGTAACTGATTAGTTCCCATACCGTGGAATCCATAAGAACCATCATCGGTCGTCACATAGAGATTTGTCGCAACTTCCTTCATCTGATCTACTAAGATTAACAGATCTTTTGTCTTAGATCCCATGATAACATCACAGTCCACACCGTGCTCATGCAGCCATTTTACCTGCGGATATACCGGTGCTGTACCAACACCTCCGGCAACGAAAAGGATCTTCTTTTTCTTTAATTCTTCAATATCTTCGTCAATCAGGTCAGACGCACATCCAAGTGGGCCTACAAAATCCTGGAATGCATCTCCTTCCTGTAAATATGCCATACGCTCTGTAGATGCTCCGACAGTCTGGAATACGATCGTGATCGTACCTGCTTCCCTGTCATAATCACAAATGGTAAGCGGAATACGCTCGCCCTCCTCATCAATCTTTACAATTACAAACTGCCCCGGCTCACAGTACTGTGCCACACGAGGTGCTTTGACATCCATAAGATAAATCTTATCTGCCAGTTTTTCTCTTCTTACGATTGGATACATATTCTCCTCCTAACATTTTTATATACATCAACATGCCCGTCAAAGTATTTATTTTCATACTTTAACATAATAAAGGAAAACACGCTAAATTTCAACGGCTTTCCTCCATTTTTCTCAATTACTTCTGTTTTTTCTTAAATTATTACTGCCAGATCCTGCAAAAAATTCCATTTTCTTTATTTTAAACACTATTGCGCCTGTGAAAACAGGATACGGTCGTTATCTAAACGCTTTCCGGCACAGACCGCAAACTGTTCTAACAGATCCTCCACAGTCATGCCTGCCCGTTTTTCCCCGCTCACATCCAGAATAATATTTCCGGAATCCATCATAAGCGTGCGGTTTCCAAGTTCTAATGCCTGGTGCATATTGTGGGTTACCATAAGGCAGGTGATCTTTCTCTCTGCAACGATCTGTCTGGTCAGGTCGAGCACTTTTTTTGCGGTTGCCGGATCCAATGCCGCCGTATGCTCATCTAACAGCAGGATCTTTGGTGTGACCATCGTCGCCATAAGAAGCGTCAGTGCCTGACGCTGTCCACCGGAAAGCAGACCTACGGGCTGTTTCATACGGTCTTCCAATCCCATGTCAAGCAATGCAAGATGTTCCCTGAATTTTGCTTTATCAGCAGCATTGATACGGCTGAAGTAGGCATTTTTTGAAGTTTTTGCACGCAGATACGCAAGTGCCATATTTTCTTCGATTGTCATGTGCGGTGCAGTTCCTTTTAAAGGATCCTGGAACAAATGACCAATCACCTTGCTCCGCACATGTTCTTTCTGGTAAGTAATATCCTCCCCATCTAACACAATCAGTCCCCGGTCGATAAAAAATGCTCCGGTGATCGCATTAAATAATGTAGATTTACCTGCTCCATTGCTTCCGATAATTGTTGCAAAGTCGCCATCCTTCAATTCCAGATTCAGATTTTTTAATGCGCATTTTTCATTGACAGTTCCCGGATTGAAGGTCTTGCTGACATTTTTCATAATTAACATCACGGTTCCTCCTTCTTCTGGTTCTGTTTCTGGATCTGCTGCATATATAACTGGTTTTCAGCCTTTGCCTGGCGGCGTTGTTTCACAAACGCAGCCTGCTTCTTAAGATAAGGCAATGCGATCGCAAACGCAACGATGAGTGATGATACCAGTTTTAAACATTCTGCCGGAACATTTAATCTTAACGCGATCGCTACGATAAAACGATACAGACAGCTTCCTAACACTACACCGACCACACGCTTTAACACTCCGCCTTTTCCAATGATCGATTCTCCGATGATCAGGCTCGCAAGAGCGATCGTCACCATTCCTGTTCCAAGATTGATATCGCAGGATTTCTGATACTGTGCAAGCAGTCCGCCGGAGAGTCCTGTCATGGCATTTGCCACACAAAGACCGATCGTGATCATAAGTCCGGTATTGATACTTGATGCCCTTACCATATCCGGGTTATCACCGGTCGCACGGATGGAAAGTCCCAGTCTCGTATTTAAAAACCATGCCAGTATCACGCCTACAATCATAACAAATACTGCTGCGACAATGAGTTTATACCAGGTTCCTCCGATGTGGTCTTTCGCCCATGAAAATACCGTATCGCAGGAAAAAAGATTGAGATTGGATGCAAACCCCATGACTGCAATATTGATCGTATACAGTCCGGTATTTACAATAATTCCGGCTAAGATTGACTGAATGCCCATTCTGGTCTGTAAAAATGCGGTAACAAATCCAGACAGCACACCTGCTGCGGCTGCCGCAAACAATCCTAACACCGGATGTCCGGCAAGCGTCACTGTCGCACAGACCGCACAGCCCAACGTGAAACAGCCGTCTGTTGACAGATCCGCAATATCCAATATGGAAAATGATACAAATAATGCCAATGCAACAAGTGCATAGATAAAACCAAGTTCCAACGCACTCTGTACAATGGAAAGTGTAATGATTGAACCCATAATCCCCTCCGGCTCATTTTTTCTTATATTCCGCTTTTATTCAAATTCTTCTGCAGTCGTAACTTCTTTTAATTCCTCACACATATCTTTGAACACGCCATCATCAATACCAACGGCTGCCGCTGTCTCTGTATTGACAGTCACAATACCGCTGTCTAAGGTACGGACTGCTGTTGTTGCAGGATCCGCACCATTTACAAGAACATCTGCTGCCATATCTGCTGTTGCAGTTCCAAGTTCTGTGTAGTTAACTCCATAGCCTAAGAATGCACCGTTTAATGCAAAAGAATCTGCTCCTGTATAATGAGGAATCTTTGCATCTGCAAATTTTTCAAAAATCGCAAGTTCTGCTGTCATGATCGTATTATCGGTTGGAGTAAATACTGCATCCACTCCTTCTGCCACAAGTGCATCTGCCGCTGCGGATACTTCTGCATTGGTGGTTCCTGTCTTTTCAATGTACTCAATACCATTTTCCTCACAGAAAGAAATCGCATCTGCAACCGGTACCTTAGAAGAATCCTGGCTCTTATCATATAACAGTCCGATCTTTTTAACATCCGGGTTGGCTGCCATGATCAGCTTCATGACTGCCGTGGTGTCAAGTGCATCGGATGTACCTGTGATATTTGCTCCCGGTGCCTCTAAGTCTGCAACAAGCCCTGCACTGACCGGATCTGATACTGCGGAAAATACAACCGGGATCTGGTTATCCTCTGTTGCGTTCTGCATGATCATGGCTGCCGGGGTTGCAATCGGAATGATCACATCCACTTTCTCTGCCACAAGATCTGTTGCGATCTGATTTAATGTGGAAGAATCTGCCTGACCGTTATAGGTATAATCTGCATAATCGAATGTCACACCAAGTTCTGCACCTTTTGCATCAAGCTCTGCCTCAATTGCTTTCTCAATCTGATTTAAAGATGCATCATCCACATACTGGACGATACCTACTTTATAAACTGTTCCATCTGCATTTGCAGCTTCTGTCACATTTCCGTCCTCATCCTCTTTTATCTCTGCAGTATCTGCATTATTCTGTGCATTTCCATCTGCATTTGCATTACTTCCTGCGTTATTTCCGCATCCACCAAGCACACCTGCTGTCATTGCCATCATTAATACTACTGCCATCATTTTTCTTTTCATTATTTTTCCCTCCAGATTTTAAATTTGGAAAATCCGTTTTGAGAGGTGGAATTCGTCATGCAGCGTAACAAAAAATACTTTTTTATTACACAAAAAACCGCCTCAGGTTCTTGCCTGAGACGGTAATAGTATCTATTATCGCGGTACCACTCATATTGACTGAAAAGTCCACTCGCTTCATGTACAACCATACATGCCGGATGGGTAACGGGTCCGGTTCCCGGCGACGCCTACTGTATCTGTTCAGGCCGCCCTCAAAAGTCCATTCAGCAAATCCATCCATACTGCAATCCCACCGCCTGCAGCTCTCTGTGATATCAAAAATCGCTTACTACTCTTTCTCAACGGTTTTTCTTTATGGGTATACTTTAATATATTAAAGTGATTTTGTCAACACATTTTTTATTTTCTTTTTTATTTACTTTTTTCTCACACGGATTCATGTTATAATGTTGATGTATTATCCCATATAACTCCATAAATATAATTATGGGCTGGGAAATCCATATTTTTATTCAAAAGAAAAGTGGTATTTACCACGGAAGGGAGGATTTTATAATGTATAAATTTACAGACGACTATTTAATTGGAATTGACGAGATTGATAATGAGCATCGTCGGTTATTTCAGATGATAAATGAAGCGATTGACCTTTCAAAAGAAAGTTCAGATACCTCTGTTATCTCCAAGAATCTGGTTTCCGGATTGAAAAATTACGCCGCAACACATTTCGCCCATGAGGAAGCTTACATGGAGCATATTCATGATCCTGAGCTTCCGATCCAAAAAAAAGAACATGAAGCATTTACAAAAAAAATCAACACTTTTGCTCTGGATACTTCTTCCCCGGAAGCAGCAAGGCAATCCCTAAACGACCTGCTGGCTTATCTGGCTCGCTGGTTATACCGGCATATCTTAAGCAGTGATACGATGATCGGAAAAATGTCTTCTATTTCTGCTGATGAAGAAGATCCATTTGCATTTTGCGAAAAATACAAAACCGGCGTTGAGTTAATTGATACTGAGCACCGACGGCTGTTTGAGATCATTCACGATACCAACGATCTGATTCACGCAGAACTTCTGCATGACAAATATGATGAGATCATGCACCTGCTTGTAGAATTAAAAGACTATACAGAATTTCATTTCCGTGATGAAGAAAATCTCATGGAACGCATCCATTATCCGGAAATCAGTGCTCAGAAACGTGCACATACTGCCTTCGTGGAACGTCTTGTTGAGGTTGATTTAACAGATTTGGACGAAATGGATGACAATCAGCAGGAATATCTGATTGACCTGATCAATTTTTTGTCCGGCTGGCTGATCAATCATATCTTAGGTTCCGATAAAAAGATTGGTGAGTATATGCGTGAACATGGAATCAAGGAAGAATAGGCTCAAAGAAAAACAAGAACACAAAAAATAATATCTGCTTACTAAAAATTTTAAAAGGACAGAAACTGGAATCTTCGGATTCCAACTTCTGTCCTTTTCCTATGCATCTATTTGTTACTGTTCACATCTCCAAGTGTGACCAGCAGCGATTATTCTCCCCAGCTTACACATGCAGAACATATCCGGTTTACGAGAAATAAACCAGCTCATCTTCCGGTTTTTCTGCCGGTTCAATGGATACCGGATAAAGCACCGGTCCTTTTCCTTTGTATTCCCTCGCAAATTCCACATGCACTTCCGCTGTGATATTGATCCAGGATTTGTGCGGGATCTTGTCCTCATCCGCATATTTACACTTAAATCCGATAAATGTCACATCCTCAATGCAGCATGTCATTGCAAAACGCCCCGGTACAAACACACCTTTTTTGAGTTTTTCCGGATTATATACCAGAGCAAGAAAAGATACTTTTTTGCCTTCATATTTCTTAGGGTTGTCCATGCAGTCCATGTACCAGATCGCATAATCTGCATCTGTAACTTCGATAACATCCGCGGAAAGATCAAACGGAAGTTCCTCCGGGCGCTCATCTAAGCTGCCATCCTCACGTTCGAAAACAAGCTGTGCCTTACGATTCTGTGCCTTAACATTACGACGGCATTTTCCTTTATCCGTACTGTCATCACAACGGTTAAAGATCACAACATCCGCCTGGAATAACTGTTCCATTACCATAGTACGCATATTTGCAAGATACATATCAAATGTTGTTGCATCCACGGTTGCTAACTGCTGTACGATCACCCAGTGTTTCGGAAGCTCCATATCCATCAGCGTTCCCATGCCCCAGGTACCGTTGTATTCGATAAACACCTGCTCCGGCAGATATTCCGCCTGAACCTTGTTTAAAAATTCTTCTGTAAAATCTTCTTCGTTTTCTACCATGATGAGTCTTGCATTGATCTTTTTTAACTCTGCCTCATCATATTCGATATCTCCGTCCTCGCAGCAGATCACGACGCTTCTTCCGCCCTCGGTAAATCCATCATCAAACAGCGTCTCTTTTACAAGAGTCGTCTTTCCACTGTCCATAAAACCGGTAAATAAATATACTGGTATTTCGTTCATATAAATCTCCATTCTTTCGCTGTCATCCAGCGCATCTCAAGTTTGTGCATAAGCACAAATCTTGCGTGTGAAAAATGTTATTTTTCACACTAGTCTCCGATCTTCCGCTTTTACGCGATTCCAAACAGCTCCTCTAATCTGTGTTCGTCAATATGTGTACCGATCACACAGAGTCTTCCGGTATAATCCGGCTCTCCCTCACGGATCTCATACTCACCCGGAACCATATCAAAGTAGATCCAGGAACCATTTACATCTGCAACCATACCTTTTGCACGGAGGATCTCACCGTAATCGTCTGTCTCACAAAGCGTCTTTAATACTTCCTCGATCTGCTCTTTTGTAAATTTATGAGGAGTCTCTTTGCCCCAGCTTGTAAATATCTCATCTGCATGATGATGGTGATGGTGTTCATGGTCATGACAGCCACAGGTGCAGTTCTCATCATGTTCGTGATGATGCTCATGCTCGTCGTGATCATGGTCATGATGGTGTTCATGCTCGTCGTGATCGTGGTCATGATGATGTTCATGTTCGTCATGATCATGGTCATGATGGTGTTCGTCCTCTTCATGATCATGGTCGTGATCGTGGTGATGTTCATGCTCGTCATGATCATGGTCATGATGGTGCTCATGCTCATGTTCCTCTGCTTCTTCCTTTGCATGCTGCTCTGCAAGAAGTTTTACTTCCAGAGAATCCTGTCCCTCTACTACTTTTAAGATCTGCTCACCTTTGATCTCATCCCATGGAGTAGTGATAACAGCAGCTTTTGGATTCAATGCCTGAATCTGTTTTACACAAAGCTCTAACTGCTCTGGTGTTGCCTTCTGGCTTCTGCTTAAAACAACAGTCGTCGCATATTCGATCTGGTTATTAAAGAACTCGCCAAATGCTTTCATCTGCTTGCTTGCCTTTAATGCATTGACAACTGTGATCAGTCCGTTTAATTTGACATCCTCATCTTTTTCCACGTCGATCACAGATTTCATAACATCAGATAATTTACCGACACCTGACGGCTCGATCAAAATACGGTCCGGATGGAACTTCTCGATAACTTCATGTAAATTCTTACCGAAATCACCTACTAAAGAACAGCAGATACAACCGGAGTTCATCTCTGTAATCTCAATTCCGGCATCCTTTAAAAATCCTCCGTCGATACCAACTTCACCAAACTCATTCTCAATCAGAACGATCTTCTCGCCCTTAAAAACTTCCTCGATCATTTTTTTAATAAATGTTGTTTTTCCGGCTCCAAGGAAACCAGATATAATATCAATCTTTGTCATTGTCTTATCTCTCCCTTCACAAACACTACTATTTTACTCTAGTTTTTCTTCTTTTGCAATTTTTTGCACAGATTTCATGAAACTTTTATATTTGGCACGGTGCTCCCTGTTTTTCACTGATCCATAGTTCCGGATAACCTGTTGCAATAACCCTTACTTATGAAACTGCATCTGATACAGTTTCTCATACACTCCACCTTTTGCCAGCAATTCTTCATGCGTTCCTTCCTCGGCAATCCCCTCTTCCGTCAAAACAAGTATACGCTGTGCATTTTTAATTGTTGAAAGTCTGTGTGCGATCACAAATGTTGTCCGGTTTTTCGCCAGTTTCTCTAAAGAATCCTGTACAACTTTCTCACTCTCATTATCAAGAGCGCTCGTTGCTTCATCAAAAATCAGGATCGGCGGATTTTTCAAAAATACTCTTGCAATGGAAAGACGCTGTTTCTGTCCACCGGAAAGTTTGATTCCCCTCTGCCCTATATCGGTATCATACCCATTCGGCAGCGACATGATAAAATCATGTGCATTGGCATTTTTTGCTGCTTCAATGACTTCCTCACGTGTCGCATCCGGCTTTCCATAGCGGATATTGTCAAAAACTGTTCCAACAAACAGATATACGTCCTGCTGTACGATACCGATCTGGTCACGCAGGCTCTTTAATCTGATATCCCTGACATCACATCCATCGATCTTTACTGCCCCTGCCGTCACGTCATAAAATCTTGGGATCAAAGAACACAGCGTACTCTTTCCAGCCCCCGATGATCCCACAAGTGCCATATATGCCCCTGACGGAACATTCAGATTAATATGGTTTAATACACATTCTGTATTTTCCTCATACTTAAAAGAAACATCCTCAAAACTGATATTTCCTTTTACATTGACCAGTTCTTTTGCATCCGGTTTATCTGCAATATCGGGTTCGACCGCCATAATTTCCTGAAAACGCTCAAAACCGGTATAACCATTCTGAAACTGTTCCGTAAAATCGATCAGGGTTCTCACCGGATCTGTAAACACACTGATATAAAGTAAAAATGTAACCAGATCACTGATATCCACGCTTCCCTTTGCGATCAGAATCACACCTGCAAGTATAACATTGACCTGGATCAGGGTAGTAAAAGTGCCAAGTCCCGCTGAAAAACTTCCCATATAATAATAGCTGTTCTTTTTTGCACGTAAAAACCCTTCATTTCCCTGACGGAATTTTTCTTTTTCAATATCCTCATTGGCAAAAGACTTTACCACACGGATACCGGATAAGTTATCCTCGATCTGTGCATTGATATCTGCAATCCGTTCACGATTACTGCGAAACGCACGACGCATTTTTCCATTCATGTAATAGGCAAACAGAAACATAAACGGCAGCACCGCAAACGCAGCAAGTGCCAGCGCCGGTTTAATACCCACTTAAAATTATAAATGCACCGATAATCTTTATCAGGGACAGAATAATATTTTCCGGTCCATGATGCATCAGCTCCGTGATATCAAAGAGATCCGTCGTAATACGGGACATCAGCTGTCCGACTTTCTGGTCATCGTAAAAGGAAAATGACAGTTTCTGAAAATGCGCAAAAATTTCTGCCCGCATATCATATTCGATCTTAGCGCCCATCACATGCCCCTGGTTTGCAATAAAAAAACGGCTGTAACAGTCTATCGCTACAAGTGCAAACAGCATAACAGCGATCCACCGGATCTGTCCTAATATCTCCTGCGGCTCTAAATAGATCAATGTGGAAGTCACATAGCGGATCACAAGCGGGATCACAAGGGCAACCGCTGCAGATACCGTAGCAAAAAACATATCTGCCCAGAATACTCCAAGATATGGTTTATAATATGAAATCATCTTTTTCAGATTTTCACTCATAAAGTTCCTCCATTTCAGTCTCTTTTCATTCGTAATGATTCATTATTTACGGAACACATATTCTTTTATTTTATCTATCCTGTCCCAAAAGTCAAGAATATGTGCTATACTAAAAGAAGCACACAGTGACAATGAATTTATCGCAATAACTGCCAATGTCCGGCTGAAATATATCCATTGTCAAATATGATAAAAAGGAGTACATGTATGGATACAATCAAAAGTAAATACCACGAAACACTTGCTGCAACAATCATCAAAAATCTTGAAAAACGCCAGATGGAAGGTTACTACTGTCCAACTGTGGAAGATGCGGAAAAACTTGCATTTTCTTTCTTAAAAGACGGACAGAGTGTATCTTTCGGCGGCTCCATGACTTTAGAGGAAACCGGAATGTTAACGGCTCTCCGCCACGATCCATCAATCCATTTAATCGACCGTTCTACTGCAAAAACACCGGAGGAAACAAAAAAAATGTATCATGATGCACTTTCCAGTGATGTTTATTTCATGAGTACCAATGCGATCACAGCAAACGGTGAACTTGTGAATATCGATGGAACCGGAAACCGTGTTGCTGCACTGATCTATGGTCCGGAAACCGTTATTATTTTGACCGGCATGAATAAGGTGGCTGCTAATGTAGAAGAAGCCTTAAGCCGTATTCATAATGTTGCCACACCACAGAACTGCATCCGTCTTAATAAAAAGACACCTTGTTCCACGACAGGTACATGTGCCGACTGCCTTTCACCTGACTGTATCTGCAACCAGGTTGTTATCACCAGAAGAAGCGGTATCAAAGGGCGTATCAAAGTACTGCTGATCGGAGATTCTTTCGGCTATTAAATACCTGATCTAAATAATAGAATATATCATGTGCAAAATCAGCACATGATCGTGATCTACACTCGCTTCGCTCGGCAGTCTTATTATATCATGAACTAAAAAAGGATCTGTGAAAATATGAAAGTTGAGCTATTACTTTTTAATATTTCACAGTTCCTTTTTTCATCTCTGTCATTTCTTTTTTGCAACCATTTTACAACCATACTCTTCGGTCTCCGGATTGCTGTTCTGCTTACGAACCACTTTATACTCATAACGCATTCCTGAATCAGTTACATCCATATAAAGCTGTAGCTGCATTCCAATATCCAGACAGCCGGAAATCCCTTTAAACAGTACACCATTTGCGCTCATATTTTTGATGGTAACCGGTATCGGCTTATGGAGCGTTATCATATTATTTTTTATCCTGACACCTTCGATCTTGCCAGATGCTTCAATCTCATAACGCTCAAATTTTCTGCCTTTTTTCTGTTCTTCATCGTACAGCGCAATCGACATTTCGTTTGCGATCACCGCCCCCTGTACGGTACCTAAATAAGAATATATTTTGTTCTCCAAAAAAACAAGCAGTCCCACTGGTTCTTTCGGCCGATATGCCATCGCACTCGCCCGCACTTTGATGATATTTGTCAGCAGATTATGACCAAGAATTACCGTGTCTGCAAGTACACTGTTTTTTTTCTGTTCACGGATAATTACCCGGCAGTTTTTTAAATTAATCATAAAATATCATCTCCGTTCTACTCATTTCGTATATTCTGTCTCTATCTTAAATTCGTATTTCATGCATCTTTTCTTATATTATAAACATATTTATGCATTTCTGCAATACCATGCCCTTTGCTCCACGATATTTCTAAAGATTATCCACCTTACGAATAGACTTATTATCGCAATAAAATATATCTGGTAAATAACCTCACTCAGAGAAAAAAAAGACTACCACACATGCGGTAGTCTTTTTGCACTACAACTAATTATTAGTTGTATTTTCTTTTTCTAGCTGCTTCAGATTTTTTCTTACGTTTTACGCTTGGTTTCTCGTAGTGTTCTCTTTTACGAATCTCCTGCTGGATACCTGCTTTTGCGCAGTTTCTCTTGAAACGACGTAAAGCGCTATCTAAAGTCTCGTTTTCTTTTACAATTACACTAGACATTATCTCACACCTAACCTCCCTCCAGTTGCGTATTGTGCATATTCAACTGTTTGGGTAATATTTATTGCACTATATAGCATTATAACATATTTTCCCGGTTCGTCAACCTATTTTTGAAATAATTTCAGATTTTTATTTGAAATTATTTTACGGTAATCTGAACTTTAACAGTTTTCCCATTCGCTGTGACAAGAATGGTTGTCTTTCCTTTCCGAATGCCCCGGACAACACCTTTACTGTTTACTGTAGCGACTTTCTTGTTCTTAGACTGATATGTTATTTTTGTTTTTGGCATTGCAGTGGCTTTGATCGTCGCTTTTTTACCCTTTTTTATAGTAAGCGATGTCTTAGTCACATCCAATGTTTTTCCTGAGAATGAAACAACTGCAGGTGTATATTCCTTTTCTGATCTGTTAAGATAATACCAGCAACCACTGTTTTTTCCATTCTCATAATTTTGCTTTACAACTGATTTCTTATCTACAGTAAGTGTCACATCATCAACATAAATACTTCCCTTATATGCCTTATTAAAACCAGAGATGAACAGATGTCCATACACACTTCCCTTTGATGCAGAAATCCTGTCACAGTTATCCAATGGTATTTTCACATTGACAACATAAAAATCACCATATTTTTTTACTTCTTTCGAATTCTTATCATAAGAATATCCTTCTTTCGAAGACTGTGCCATTCCGGCATATGTATCGCCATTTTTGCCTGTAAAAAAATTAACTGCAGGTTTTACCCATATTCTTCCAGTTTTCATATAAACGGCTGGCACATAAATTTTTGTCTGAAATACATAAGTCTTTCCAAAAGTAATTTTTTTATTGGAAATCAGGCTCTTTACATATATCCCGCTGTCATCTCCACTTGCTGCATTCCTGGCAAAATCAACATTTATCTCTAATGCTTTTGTTTTCGCAGCAGCGATTACTTCACTGCTTTCACCTGCAAAAATAAACGTAAACATCATTGCAAATGCCATAACCACAGCAATCATCTTTTCCTTTATTTTCATCTGCGTTTTCTCTCCTCTGTATTAAACAAACATTTAACGCAGTTTAAAACGCTCTACAAGGCCCTCTAAGGAATCTGCTTCTGCAGAAAGTTCTTCACTGGTAGCAGATGTTTCTTCCGATGCTGCAGAGTTGCTCTGGATTGCGTCGCTGATTTGTTTCGTGCTGTCTTCGATCTCTTTTACAAAGGCTGCCTCACGATCAGATGCCGTACGGATCGTTGCTACCTCACCCACAATAGCATCCAGTTCGTTCAGAACATCCGTCAGAGATTCTGCCGTCTGCTGTGTCACCTGATTACCGTGTTCTACTTCATTCTGGTTCTCTGTCAAAAGCTGTTTTGACGTATCTGCAGAATTTGCACTGCTCTCAGCAAGCATACGGATCTGCTCTGCAACAACTGCAAATCCTTTTCCTGCCTCACCGGCTCTTGCTGCCTCAATAGATGCATTTAAGGACAACAGATTTGTCTGTGATGCAATACTCTCAATTTCTTCGATAACCTGTCCGATTTCCTTGGATGTCACGGAAATACGCTCCATTGCCTCTGTCAGTTCTGTCATCTTCTGCTGGCTTACCGCTGCTGTTGTTCCAACGTCTTTCGCTTTATCATGTACAATATCAATCGACTTACTTGTTCCAAGAATCTGTTCTGTGATTTCTGAAACGCTCTGTGCTAAAGAATCAACGGCCACTGCCTGATCCGTTGCATTTTTGGCAAGATCCTGTGCGCTGACTGCAAGCTGGTCGGATCCCTGTGCCACCTGATTCGAAGATTCACGGATTGATTTTAAAGCATCACTAACATGTTCTGTTGTTGCAATCAGTTTTGCATGCACCGTATCAAATTCTCCCACATAAGCATCCCTGCATCCGGATTTTACCGTATAATCACCTTTTGCAAATGCATCCAGAATATGATTAAGATCTCCTATAATCCGTTGCAGCGTAGTTGCTGTTTTGCGAAAATCTTCTGCAAGTTCTCCGATCTCATCCTCCGACTGATAAGCAATTTCAATATCAAGTTCTCCACCAGAGATTTTTTCTGCCACACTGCTTAGTTCCCTGACCGGTTCTACAATATAGTGTATCAGCATCTTAGCCCGTTTCAATGTTGCCAGAATACTGCAGACCGTTATAATCGCAAGCACAACAATACCTCCGGCAAGCACAAAATGCTCTGCTACAGACGGAACAATTTTTACTGCAAACATTAAAAATACTGCAAGCGCCACGCTGACCACATATAAAACTATGATCATTTTAAAGCTTCCGTTTACCTTTTCTTTAATACTCTTATTTTTAAATTCCATTTCTTTATCCATCTTTTGCCTCCATAGCTAAAAAGCTGTCATCTTCCGTGATTCTTCAGTTGCGGGACAATCATGCTAAACAGCTTTTAGGAAAGCTGTGCCTCAAGTGCTGTTTTTGCCTCTGCGATCGCCTCCAAAATACCAGCCGGATTTTTGCCTCCCGCCTGTGCCATATTTGGACGTCCGCCGCCGCCACCGCCGACTTTGCCGGCAATGCTCTTGATCAGATTTCCTGCATGCGCTCCCTGTTTCATTGCTGCATCAGTTGCCATAACGATCAGATTTACTTTTCCTTCACAGGAAGAAGCAAGTACGATCACACCTTCACCAAGCTGTTCTTTTAACTGGTCTCCAAGATCACGCAGACCGTTCATATCTACACCGTCTACGGCAGAAGCAAGTAATTTCACACCTTTTACTTCCACAATCTGATCCATGACATCTCCAAGCGCCTCTTTTGCTGCTTTGCTCTTTAAGGACTCGTTTTCGCTGGTCAGTGCTTTGATCTCTGCCTGCATATGCTCGATTTTCTCTGTTAATGTCGCCGGTGTTGCCTTTGCCGCTTTCGCTGCCTCTAAAAGTTCTTTCTCTAAATTGCGATAGTAAGCAAATACGTTGTCTCCGGTCAGTGCCTCGATTCTGCGGACGCCTGCTGCAACACCATTTTCAGAGATGATCTTGAATGCTGCTATTTCGGATGTATTCTTTACATGAGTACCACCACAGAATTCTTTGGAAAAATCTCCCATGGATACCACACGGACAGTCTCACCGTATTTTTCGCCAAATAACGCCATGGCTCCTGTCTTTTTCGCCTCATCTACAGTCATCACATCTGTGCGTACCGGAATTGCCTCTGCGATCTTATCATTGACGATCTTTTCTACTTTTTCAAGTTCCTCCGGTGTCATGGCTGCAAAATGACTGAAATCGAAACGGGTACGCTCGCCATCCTGATAGGAACCTGCCTGCTCTACGTGGGTTCCTAATACTTCACGCAATGCTTTCTGCAGTAAATGTGTTGCGGAATGGTTCTTACAGATCTTTGCACGGAGTGCTGCATCTACCGAAAGATCTGCCTCATCTCCTGTTTTCATCATACCGGAGATCATCTTTCCGACATGTCCTACTTTTCCGCCAAGTAATTTGATCGTATCCTCTACCTGGAATTCTCCGGTTGCAGTGCGGATGATACCCTTATCTCCCTGCTGTCCACCCATGGTAGCATAGAATGGAGTCTGTTCTACGATCACGGTTCCAACCTCTCCATCAGATAATGCCTCAACGATCTCCGTCTCTGTGGTAAGTACGGTAATTTTTGACTTGCAGTTTAAGGAATCATAGCCTACAAACTCTGTGGTAACAGAAGGATCGACAGACTCATATACTGTCTCATCAGCGCCCATGTAGTTTGTCACTTTGCGGGCTTTTCTCGCTGTGGTACGCTGTACTTCCATCGCCTTTTTGAATCCCTCTTCATCGACAGAAAATCCTTTTTCTTCGAGGATCTCCTGTGTCAGATCCATCGGGAATCCATAAGTATCATAAAGTTTAAATGCATTCTCACCGGAAAGAACCTTTACGCCGTCTGCTTCCATCTGTTTTTCCATATCAGAAAGGATGGAAAGTCCCTGATCGATTGTTTTTCCAAATTTTTCTTCTTCCTGGGATAATACTTTAAAGATAAAATCTTTTTTCTCTTCAAGTTCCGGATAACCATCCTTACTCTCATTGATTACGGTGGCAGCCAGTTTTGCCATGAAGATACCATCAATGCCAAGCATTCTTCCGTGTCTTGCCGCGCGGCGGATGATACGGCGAAGCACATAGCCGCGTCCCTCATTTGAAGGCATGATACCATCGGAAACCATAAACGTTGCAGAACGGATATGATCAGTGATCAGACGGATGGATACATCGTCTAATGCATCTACCTGATATTTTTTACCGGACAGCTCACATACCTTGTCGCGGATTGCTTTCATGGTATCAATATCGAATACAGAATCTACATCCTGCATAACAACAGCTAAACGCTCCAATCCCATACCGGTATCAATATTTTTCTGTGCAAGTTCTGTGTAACCGCCCTTACCGTCACCCTCAAACTGGGTGAATACGTTGTTCCATACTTCCATGAAACGATCGCAGTCGCATCCTACTTTACAGTCCGGTTTGCCACAGCCGTATTTTTCTCCACGATCATAATAGATCTCAGAACAAGGACCGCAAGGACCAGCGCCATGCTCCCAGAAGTTATCACATTCTCCGGTTTCCGGATCACGGTAAAATCTGGTGATCTTCTCTGCCGGAACACCCACTTCTTTGTTCCAGATTTCGAATGCCTCATCATCTTCCCCGTAAATAGACGGATAAAGTCTGTTCTCCTCAAGCCCAAGAACCTGGGTTAAAAACTCCCATGACCAGTGTATCGCTTCATGTTTAAAGTAATCACCAAATGAGAAATTGCCAAGCATCTCAAAAAATGTCAGGTGACGTGCTGTCTTACCGACATTCTCAATATCGCCGGTACGGATACACTTCTGACATGTGGTTACCCTTCTTCTCGGCGGTATTTCCTGACCTGTGAAATATGGCTTAAGCGGTGCCATACCTGCATTGATCAATAGTAAACTGTTATCATTGTGTGGTACCAATGAAAAACTCTTCATCGCAAGATGTCCCTTGCTTTCAAAAAACTCAAGATACATTCTGCGCAATTCATTTTCTCCGTAAAACTTCTTCACGACAAGTTCCTCCAACATTGTATAAATTATTTCATGCCCTGTCTTTTTGCAGGGTCACGACGGCATTATTCTTTTCCGGCATTTCCGGAAGCTGCAGCTTCTTTTTTCGCTTTGCTTTTCTCTGCCCACTTTCTGCCGGCAAATACTCCAGCAACTGCAACAGCTGCAAGAATTACCATGATTAACACATAATGTACAAACCATCCAAATACTGCCATAGATACCCCTGCCTTTCTATCTTCTATAACTTATTCAGTATAACGCACTTTTTTCCTATGCGTCAAGCGTTAACATGTTACTATTCACTCGTACCTCGTTCCAGCAACGGATTTTGCCGATGCTTCGCATTCCAAATCGGCAAAATCTGCTGCCACCACTGTATCATACGGCATTTTCAGTTCAGAAAATGCCTGCCTGTGAACAGTAGCGTTAACACTACTGTTCCTCAATCAGGAAAACCTGATTCTCATGTGTGATGTCAACCACACGCTCTGCCATCCCCGGATTCCATATTTTCTTTTTATAAACCGGGATATGGGAATAGTCCTGCCACATATGCATCGGGAACACATATTCTGCTGACGTTGTCTCTAAAAAGTAGTCCATGCCGAGTTCCTGATCTGCACCCTGTCTCGGATCCATCGGAACAAATGCAAGATTGATCGGTTTTCCCGCCAGTTTTTTGATCTGTGTCCGGTATTCCCTGTGCATCCTGCCGTTGATCAGATCTCCCGCCCCTTCCCATGTCCAGTCGTTTAAATCACCTGCATGGAAAAATGTAGCACCGTGTGTCTCTACATAAAATGCAACTCCTGCATCCGTTGAGCGCAATGTCTCAATCTTCACATCATCTACCTGGTATTTTTCCCCTGCAGAAACATAGGTGATCTTCTCTCTGATATTTTCCAAAAATCCATGTTTCTGTAAAAAATGCGGACTCATTTTGCAGTCTTTCGAAAAAATATAATGAATATTTTTATATTTTTCTGCCCAGTGCAGCACATCCATATCAAAATGATCCTGATGCTTGTGGCTTGCAAACACATAAATCGGCGTGTCCGGTTCATATTCCGGTATCACTCCATGAAATGTGTATCCTTTGATCCTGTCTCCTGCAAACCAGTCAAAGATCAGTACTTTTTCATCTACTTCAACAAGGAAACAGCTGTGATGTATAAATATTACCTGCATATTTCTCCTTCTGACTTTTTATTCATAGCAACCGAATATCTGCAAAGCATGTATTTTTATTTCATCCGGCGGATGATCTCATTTGCACGGCGGTAAATATCTGCCGGGTCAAAGCCGATGTCAAATTTCTGGTCTTCATATAAAACTTTTCCATTTACCATGGTCAGTTTTACATTCTGCTTGCTTCCGCTGTATACAAGGTTTTTCACGATATTGTTTTCCGGCTGCATGTTCGGCTGGTTCAGATCGATCATGACAAGGTCTGCTTTCTTGCCAACCGCAAGACTGTCACAGTCAAATAACTGCATGGCATGTGCACCGCCTGTGGTTGCCATATATAAGATCTCATCGGCGCTGACGCACTCTGCATCCATTTCACGCACCTTTGCAAGTGCAGAAGTCAAAAACATCTCACGGAACATATCTAAGCAGTTGTTGCTTGCCGGGCCATCGGTTCCGATCGCCATGGAGATTCCCTCATCCACAAAACGTCTGGTCGGACAGATACCGGAAGCAAGTTTTAAGTTGGAAGCCGGGTTTGTCACTGCTGTCAGTTTTTTCTTCTTGTAAATTTCAAAATCAGCATCCTCAAACCATACACAGTGGTAACCGCCGCCGCCGTACTCGTACATACCAAGTGCATCCGTAAGCTGTGTCGGCGTCATGCCCCAGCGTTCTTTACACTCTGCCACTTCTAATTTTGTCTCAGAGTTATGCAGCCATACCGGGGATTTTAATTTCTGTGCCAGTTTTGCCACGCCCTCCATCAGTTCTTTTGATGTCGTGTATTCTGCATGGAATCCCACGATAAAGCTTGTCAGGTCACTCATCTCATTGACAATGTGATAATTTTCCTCCATCAACTCTACCGTGCCGCCAAAGTTGTTCAATCCGCTGGTCTGAACGGTACGGAATCCAGTATCTACCGATGCCTTTGCATCGACCGGCGGGAAGAAGTACATATCAAAGTTGGACGTGATACCGCTGGTTAAGTATTCCATGATTCCAAGGATATTGAGCCAGTATACATCATCCTCCGTAAGCTGTCCCTCTTTCGGAAATACCTGTTTGTTCAGCCAGTCCTGCAGCGGCAGGTCATCTGCATAGGAACGTAAAAATGTCATCGCTGTATGCGTATGTGCATCTTTAAATCCAGGCATCAAAAGATTGCCTTTTGCGTCGATCTCACGCTCCCATACGAAAGCCTCACCATTTTGGCAGACTGCATCGATGCCGGTCTTACCGTCTCCGATGTAGCAGATCTCTTTTCCTTTTACCCAGAGTTCGCCCTCTGTGATCTGAAATTTGTGGTTTTCTGCCGGTACTAATATTTTTGCATTGTAGAAACGTATGTTCATTTTTTCCTCTTTTCTTATTGTCTTTGTTCAACGGATCATATCTTTTAATCTGCTGAATCGTAGTAACTTTAATTCTGCTGTGCCCCGATTGCTTTGATCGTCCCGGTCACAAGTGCCTTGAATTTCGGAGCAACGGCATCCGCTGTCTCCTGGACTTCCGCGTGGGATAATGGAATTGCCGAGATCCCGCTTGCAAGGTTGGAAATGCAGGAAATTCCAAGCACTTTCATTCCCATATGTTTTGCTGCGACCGCCTCACAGGCAGTGCTCATGCCGACTGCATCGGCACCTAATGTGCGGCACATAGCGACTTCATGCGGTGTCTCAAACTGCGGTCCGGAAAGCTGGATATAAGTCCCCTCTTTGATCTGGATATCAAGTGCTGCCGCTGTATGTTTTACAGTCTCCTGCAGATCTAAGTCATAGATCTGGCTCATATCCGGGAAACGCACACCGAGTTCCTCAATATTGGCTCCCCTGAGCGGTGACGGTACAAAACTTGCGATCTGGTCTTTAATCAGCATGAAATCTCCGGCACGCATGCCAAGCTGGATACCGCCTGCAGCATTCGTAAGGAGCAGTACTTCTGCGCCCATCATTTTCATCAGACGTACCGGCAGTACAACATCACTCATCCCATATCCCTCATAATAATGCACACGCCCCTGCATGCACACAACCGGAACATCATCCACATATCCGAAGATAAATCTGCCCTTATGCCCCGGAACCGTCGACACCGGGAAGCCTTCGATATCACGGTAATCTAACGTGTCCACCACGCGGATATCATCCGCATAATCGCCAAGACCGGAACCTAAAATCAATGCCACCTTTGGAGTGAAATCAATTTTTGACTTATAACTATCATAGCATTTTAATAATTTTTCATATACAGGATTCATAATACCTCCATTCTTCTGCCTGCCCTCTATTTTCTGTCAACTCAGGATTCATTATATTCTTCCCATTTTTCTTTTTGTTGTTCGCAACACTGTCATTTTCGATTATAACAGAAGAAATCATAAAATCCAATCTCCATCCTAAACAAAAGCTGATTTTCCCCGATATATTTTGTAAGAAAACAACATAGGAATGGAGAAAATTTATGACTCAGCTCAATCTTTCCGGTTTAAAAAAGATTTTAAACCCATCTTCCGGCAAAAGGAATGTGGTCGATCAGATTACAGACCGTTTATCAAAATCTTCCATCGGTCTTTCTTCCGGTGATAATATTTTAAATGCAGGCAGTGTTTCCGGCATGGATGCCTTTGACCTGACGCAGAACATCTCCGAGCTTTTAAGCCCCGCCTGCGGTATGACCGACGAGGAAAAGCAGGCAGAATTAGCAAGGATCCAGGCAAAATTAAAAAGCGGGAAAAAACTGACCGAAGAAGAAATGCGTTTTCTTCATGCAGTAGATCCCCAGCTCTATATGCAGGCAGCCAGAATCCAGGCGATGCGCGACTCTCTTGAACAGCAGTTAGAACACTGTAAAAGCAAGGAAGATGCTGCCAAAGTATTTTCAGATACCATGGCGATGGTGAGTGACAAGGATCCCATGAAAGAATACATTGTCGCCGCTTATCAGGATGCCTACAACGAATTTCAAAAAAGCGGGAAATACCAGCATCTCCCGCAAAAATCATCCGATGATAATAAATCTGATCCTTTAGTCACACTCAATAAACCGGCTGATCTTTTCACCGACAGCACCGATGACCGGTCCAAGGGTAAATCCCATCAGGATCGTTACGATTCCGATCTTGCCACCAAATAAAAATGCAATCACGATGATAGTAAAGTCAAATGCCATCCGCACTAGCCGAAACGGCACCTTCGGCACCCATTTTGCAATGATAAATGCAATCGCATCATACGGTGCTGTTCCTAATTTCACATCCATATACACTGCTGCCGCCACAACAAATATCGCCAATGCCGGAATCAGTACTAAAATGCGCACTGCCATCGAGTCAAACAATCCCACCGGCAATGTCTTTTCCCATACCCAGGAAAAAAACTGCAGCGAATAGCCGACCAGAAACATATTTGCAAGTGTTCCAAATCCGATATTTTCCCTGCCTAAAAAAATGACAAAAATAAATATGACCGTATTAAGCAGTGCCTGCCAGTTTCCGATTCCCATCCCCAGTTTTTCAGAAATGGCAAGATTCATGCTGGTACACGGATCTGTTCCCAGATCCACAAGTACCAGCAATGACAAGGAAAATCCCATTACAATCACTGCTAAGGTCACCGCTGTCAGTCTTAGTCCAAAATTCTTTTTCTGATACATTCCCTGAATGAATTTTTTCATCTGTTCTTCTCTTTTCTCTCTTATTTTTCGTCTATATAATGTACACTCCATGAACATTCTACGATCATGAATAATAATACCGCATCAAATGATGATGCATACCATGCCACCATTATTATCATTGACAATTTTCTGCATAGTATCCTGCAATTTCATCTGACATTCATCATCCATCATTGCAATTTTATTGCGGATGCCATCTTCCATCAGTTCTCCGACCGATTTACCGAAAATATTTGTTTCCCATGCGCCCTCTTTACTCTGCTGTCCTTGTTTAATATAGGATATCAGATCATTTGCCTGCTCCTCACTTCCGACGATCGGTGCGATCTCAGTTTCAATATTGGCGCGTATCATATGGATCGATGGTGATACCGCTTTCATTTTTACACCAAATTTATTGCCATGCCGGATCAGAACCGGCTCTTCCATTTGAATATCGGAAAGTCCCGGACTGACAACCCCATAGCCTTTTACCTGTACTGATTTAAAAGCATCTGACACTTTTTCATAAGCCTCTTTCTGTCCTGCCATTTCTCTTATCATAGAAATCAGCTCGTATTCGCCTGCGATCGGCACACCGGTCAGTTCACTCATATTTTCATAGTAATATTTATCGTCTAAGTCCATCCGCACCGTCACCCGCCCGGTTGCAAGATCCGTCTCGTCGATCTTGATCTGTGATACATACTGCTCCGGCGTAAACGTAAGTGCCCTTACATCTCCCGTCTTATGCATGCTGTCTAAGATCCCTGTGGCAGTTTTAATGATCTCCGCTTTCATCGGGTGCTCCGGCTTTAACATTTCTGTCCATTTCGGAATAAAAAATTCGACACGTGTCACCGGGAACTCACAGAGGATATTCTCTAAAATGCGGACAATATCATCTTTCCGCAGTTGTTCACAGTTCACAGGTAAAACAGCAGTCTGATATTTTTCTTTCAGACCTGATGCCAGTTCCCTTGTCTCATCACTGTATGGTTTCTGCGAATTTAACAGAATGACATACGGCTTTGCAATCGCATTCAGCTCATCTATTGTCTGTTCTTCCGCTTTCACATACGCACTGCGCGGCAGTTCCCCGATCGAGCCATCGGTTGTCACAACAATTCCGATCGTTGCATGATCCCGGATCACTTTCTGGGTACCGATTGATGCCGCTGTTGTAAAAGGAATCTCCTGCTCTGACCACGGCGTTTTTACCATGCGGCTTTCATTTCCCTCCATATGCCCAGATGCACCTTCCACCATAAATCCGACGCAGTCGATCAGACGTACCTTTATCTTCGTCTGTGCGGCAGCTCCCTGTATTGCAGTCCCCTGCAGTACAGACTGTGGAAGTGCCGGCTGTGACATGCCGGTGCTGCCGGATGACAGTTCCGGCAAAACAATCTCTGCTGCTTCCTGTGGAATAAATTTCGGTTCCGTCGTCATGATTGTTTTTCCTGCTGCGGACTGTGGCAGCTCATCCATGGTACGCTCTTTCGCATGTTCATCTTCCATAAAAGGAAGTACCATCAGATCCATAAAACGCTTAATGAACGTGGATTTTCCGGTTCGCACCGGACCTACAACTCCTATGTAAATTTCTCCATTGGTACGGGTATTGATATCCCGGTATAAGTCAAATTCTCTGTTATCACTGAAATGTTCCATCAGATATTCTCCTCCATATGTTGTAACATTTTATGAAGAAGAATGCCTGTTTATGACGGCAGCATACCAAATCCCGTTATTTGAGCACGCAAAGTTTTCCCGGCAGACAACGGAAATGGACTTCCGCAACTTCACCACAGTATTCCCCATCTGCATGCACAACCATCGGACGGCTTAAGTGTATCGTGCAGTCTTTTGCATCCGTCACTGAAAACCCATGAATAGAGGTATGTTTCGCTGCCACCAGAAATGGCAGGCAGAGAAACGTTCTCCATTTCGGGATTCCTGCTGCTTCACAGAATGACAGTTTCCCATCACAGGCAGATGCTGCCGGTGCCATTGGCACACCGCCTCCCTCGGCCTTAAAATTCATTGCCGCGGTAAATATCATTCTTTTTTTCTGTATGCTTTCCTCTTTGTCAAAAACAATTTCCATATCTGCGGTCTGCATCGTAAATAAAGACTGTACTGTCAAAACCAGATATGTCAGCTTTCCAAGCCGGATTTTGTTTAAAATATCTTTAATCGTTGATTTTAATGCTTTTTTACAGACTAAGGCATCAAGCCCGATTCCTGAACTGATGGCAAACAGTCTTTTTTTATCACCAAAGATTACCTCACCTAAATCCATACACCAGGTATCCTCACGTGTTTTTTTCATTGCATTTAAAATATGTACAATTCCGTTTTTCGGATCTTTCGAAAGTGCTAATCCTCTGGCAAGATCATTGCCGGAACCGGTCGGTATCACTCCGAAACGTACTTTTTCAAAATCTGTGATCCCATTGATCACCTCATTTGCCGTTCCGTCTCCACCGACTGCAACCAGACAGATATCGTCATCATCCATGGCACATATCTCGCCCGCAAGTTTTCCGGCATGTCCACGGTACTCGGATACAAATACCTGATAAGAAACATTTCTTACCTTAAGCACTTCCTCTATATCTTTCCAGATCTGCTTTGCATTTCCACTCTTTGACTTTTCATTGACAATAAAATACAGCATGTAGCCCCCACGTATAATATTTTTATGGCATTTTCTGCCTTTATGAATGTTATTTTAAAACATTTTCCGACAAAAAGGAACCCACAATATAAAAAGGGGATCACAGCCTGCTACATGCTGAGATCCCCAAAAACCTTTTTCACTTATAAACACTTTGATTTATTATTTTTCCACTGCAGGCACTTCTGCTTCATCTGCCTCTTCTTCCGGCTCCTTGTTCAGTCGTCCATACATTTCCATATATTTATAAAGACGTTTTGCAAGTTTTCCGGTGATCTGGTCTGAAGTTGCTCTCCACTCCCAGTTGCCGCCAAGTGTGGATGGTGTATTCATACGTCCCTCGGATCCGATTCCGATCAGATCCTGCATCGGAACGATCGCCATATCTCCGACTGATGCCCATGCACCGCGCATCATCCCCCAGTTAAACCCTTCTTCTTCCGTGAGATTCAAGTACTCTTTTGCAAATTTGACACTTGCCTTCGGAGCCGTCTTCATCCAACCCATCAACGTATCATTGTCATGTGTTCCGGTATAAACAACACAGTGTTTCTCATAATTGTGCGGCAGATAGTCGCTGCCCTCTCTCGAGTCAAATGCAAACTGGATGACTTTCATTCCCGGGAATCCGGAATCTTTTACCAGTTTTAAAACGGAAGGTGTAAGGAAACCAAGATCCTCCACGATGATATTTAACTTTCCGAGTTTTTTCTCCATCGTACGGAACAGATCCATGCCAGGACCTTTTCTCCACTCACCATTTCTCGCCGTATCATCTTTTGCCGGGATCGCATAGTAAGAATCGAAACCGCGGAAATGATCGATACGGACGATATCGTATAATTTTGACATCGCTTTTACACGCTTTGTCCACCAGCTGTAACCGTCTTTTTTCATGGCATCCCAGCGGAATAATGGATTGCCCCAGAGCTGTCCGTCTGCGGAAAATGCGTCCGGCGGGCATCCTGCCACATCGATCGGATTTAACTCCTCATCGAGATAAAACTGTCCCGGATTTGCCCAGACATCAGCACTGTCTCCGGCAACATAGATCGGCACGTCACCGATGATCTCAATACCAAGATCATTGACATACGCTTTTAAATCCCACCACTGTTTAAAGAACAGATACTGTAACATTTTATAAAACGCAATATCTTCTGCATAGGTAACCCGCGCTTCTTTTAAGGCTTCCGTTTTTCTGGTTTTTAAGTCTTTTTCCCACTCAAACCATGCAACACCGCCGTTAGCATCTTTTAATGCCATAAAAAGTGCATATTCATCCAGCCACTCTGCTTCATCCTTGCAGAATGCTGCAAAATCTTCCGGCTCATTTTTCCGGAACCTGTCATATGCTTTCTTTAACAAAGGATAACGTGAGGCATACATCTGACCATAATCCACATACTGCGGATTGGTTCCCCACGAAAATGATTCACATTCTTTTTTTGTCAGTAATTTTTCTTTGCAAAGATATTCTAAATCAATAAAATAAGGATTACCTGCAAAGCTGGAAAAAGACTGATACGGGGAATCTCCGTAGCTGGTCGGACAGATTGGCAGGATCTGCCAGTATTTCTGACCTGCCTTTTTCAAAAAATCTGCAAATTTTCTTGCTTCTTTTCCCATAGTACCGATTCCGTAAGGAGACGGCAGGGAAGATATGTGCATCAGCACACCGCTGGTCCTCATAATATTTGTTCCTCCTACTATCTATATGTGTTACCTGATTTTTTGAATACTCTCTCCACTCGCCAGTTCAAACGGGACGATCTCATGGATCTGACTCCTTTTTAACTCAATTTGTCCAAACAGGATTTCCACACTTCTGGTTGCAAGCGTCTGATACTGCTGTTTGATCGTTGCAAGTTTTGGATTGTAATATTCTGCCAGTGCAGTTCCGTCAAATCCGATAACCGACACATCCTCCGGCACACGGTATTCTAAATCCCGCAATGCACGGATCGCACCGATCGCCATGACATCTGACATAGCAAACACCGCTGTGATATCCGGGCATCGTGCGATCAGACGTTTCATCGCACGATATGCACTGTCATAGGAAAATCGTGCTTTTTCGTAACTTTTCTCTGGCACAAACACCATATCATGCTCAAGAAAGCTCTGCTGACAGCCAATAAACCGCTGATGACTGGTGTATGATTTTTCAATATCACCACCTAAAATACCGATTTTTGTATGCCCTGCATCAAATAACGCATCCACTGCACATTTTGCAGCGGCAATATCGTCTGTCGCAACAGAAGAAAGGTTTGGAAAATCCATCTGGTCTGCAAGGTTTGTCACAAGCACACACGGCACATCGACCTGCGCAAATTCTTTTTTGAAATACTCCGGATTACCTCCTAAAAAGAGCAGTCCAAGCGGCTTTCTCTCCCTGCAGAGGAGAACTGCCTGCTCCACCTCATCTGCATCCTCATCTAAATAGGATACGATCAGCGTATAGTCTGTATTTTCAATCATACACTGGATTTCTTCCACGATGCTGGCAAAAAGCATATTTTGGATACCTTTTACCAGCACACCAATGGATTTGGAATTACTCTGTTTTAGATGTTTCGCATTATTGTTTGGCACAAAATTATACGCTGCGACTACTTCTTCGATTTTCTTTTTTGCATCCGGACTGACATCATTTCTGTGATTCAGCACACGTGACACGGTACTGACGGAATATCCTGATTCCCTGGCTATGTCTTTTATCGTAACCATATTTTTCATTCCTGTCTACTATTTTTTCGTATTTTTTCGTGAAATTTGAATTTTTGTCAAATTTCAACAAAAAATATACATTTCTTAATAATATATCAGCCTTTTACCGCTCCTGCAACTACTCCTTCAATAATATATTTCTGACAGATTCCATAAAAAATGATGATCGGGATGATTGCGAGTACCAGCATCGCCATCATGGTACCCCAGTCTACCGCACCGTAACCGCCTTTTAAATACTGGATTACAATCGGGATTGTCTTATATTTTTTCAGGTCAAGTACCAGATACGGCAACAGATAATCATTCCAGATCCACATTGCCTGTAAGATTGCAACCGTGATAACCGTTGGTTTCATGATTGGGAATACGACCTGGAAGAAGGTCTGGATGGGTGTACAGCCATCGATCATGGCGGCCTCCTCGATCTCTAACGGAATGCTCTTTACAAATCCACAGAACATAAATACCGCAAGCCCTGCTCCAAATCCCAGATATACTAATATAATACCGATCGGGTTGCTCAAATGCATCATGTTTGCCAGCTTAGATAACGGGAACATTACCATCTGGAACGGCACGATCATGGAGAAAAGACATAACATGTAAAGTGCCATGGTAAATTTATTATGTACTCTGGTGATAAACCATGCACACATGGATGTGCAGAATATGATCACTGCCACGGAACCTACCGTGATAATAACCGAGTTACCGAACGCTGCAAAGAAATTCGTCTTCTCAATTCCCTTTACAAAGTTTGTCATACCGAAGAAAGAACGCTCATCCGGAAGTGCAAAAGGACTTTTCATAATAAATCCTTTTTTCTTTAACGAGTTGATCAACACTAAAAAGATCGGATACAGATAAAATACAGCTAAAATGCTGAAAAACAGTGTCAGTATCCATCCGTGTTTTGCACGCCTTACTGCGCTTACCTGATTGTCTGTCTGTTTTGCCATTACTGCTGTACCTCCTTACTTCTGGTCAGACGGTTCTGTGCCAGTGCGATGACTGCCACTATGATAAAGAAGATCACCGCCTTCGCCTGTCCGACACCTTCCCATCCATTTCTTCCATAAAATGTATCAAAGATATTTAACGCAAGCATCTGTGAATTGTTTGACGGCTCTCCTGCTGTCAATGCAAGGTTCTGGTCGAACAGCTTAAAGGAGTTCGTCAGTGTCAGGAATGTACAAATCGTGATGGATGGCATAACCATCGGAATCGTTACTTTCTTTAACAGCTGCCAGCTGTTTGCACCATCCATCTTTGCTGCCTCGATCAGTTCACCCGGAATGTTCTGGATACCCGCAATATAAATGATCATCATATAACCGATCTGCTGCCAGTTCATCAAAACGATCAGTCCCCAGAAACCATATGAGGAAGAATAGGTCAATGTTTTTCCGAAGTTTGCCAGAATTCCGTTTAAAAGGATCTGCCAGATATATCCTAAAACGATACCTCCGATCAGGTTCGGCATAAAAAATACAGTTCGGAACACATTTGTTCCCTTAATTCCCTTTGTTAAAAGCATCGCTATGGTAAATGCAAATACATTGATCGTAAGCACTGATACCACCGTAAATAATGCGGTATACCACAGCGCATGTACAAATGTTGGATCGGTAAATACACGCAGGTAATTTTTCAGTCCGACAAATGACGCATCCGTTACTGTGGTAAATTCACAAAATGATAAATAGATACCCATAAGAAAAGGAACTATAAAACCTATGGTAAATGCCACTAAAGTCGGGAGCGCAAAAATTGGAAAATATTTTTTTATTGATTTCTCCATAGTCTTTAACCTCTCATAAATCCGTTCAATCTCTAAATGCAGTTCTTTCAGAAAATTTCCTTTATATATGGTTTGTGCGGTATCGGCACAGATACCGCACAAATTGTTACTGTTCACACATACTGTGTGAGCAGTAACGATTACAGCCCATTTTAAATGCATCTTCGATGCATAGGGCTGTAATCTGGCATGATATAGTCTTTGGCGCACAGCTTGACAGCAAGTGTCAAGCTTGCGAGTGAACAGTAACCACAAATTTACTATTTTCTAAAAGAGGAGTTATTATTTACTGTCCGTTTGCTGCTGCATACTCAGTTGCCCAGCCGTCTACGAATGCACTTACAACTGCATCCCAGTCACCGGTACCCTGTGCATACTCAAGTAATGCAGAACCAACGCCATCTTTCCATGTCTCAGAAGGAATGGTTGAGAAGTTCCATGAAACAGGAGTCTTGCCATCTGCAATATACTGGTTTGCATCCTGAATGAATACGTTGTCAGCTACATAATCTCCGGTAAATGTTAAGAATGGTGTTGTAAATCCCATTGCATGCGCCATGGAGTCACGTCCTTCATCCGAATTAATTACCCAGCTTAAGAAATCAAGTGTTGCCTGAATATCTTCCTCCGAAGCCTGTTTGTTTACACACCAGTAGTTTTCGGAACCTGTGCAGAGTCCCTGATTTTCTTCACCAGGAGCACCAATGTAAATCGGCATCATGCCCATATCATCTGCTGTTACTAAATATCCATTATCCTCGTTTGTCAGATTGCCATACTCCCATGTACCATTCTGATAGAATACTGCTTCTTCCATACCGAACTCTGACTCAGCTTCATCACCTGTTTTGCTTGAAAGAACGCCCGGCTCACAGGTAGAATCTGTGATGTATAAATCCCAGATCTGTTTGTAATTATCAAGGTATGTTCCCTCGATCGCATCTGTGCTTGTGATGCCTTTGTCTTTGTATTCATAGTAAATTGGAAGATTTGCAAGATGTGTCTTAAATCTCCAGTCAGAAGATCCATCCATACCTGCGGATGTGAATGCACCCTGAAGATCGTATCCGAACTGGCTGTTGATCTCATCTTTTCTCGCCTGAATATCATCTGCCACTGCTTTTAATTTGTCAAAGCTGTTGATCTCATCCGGAGAAGAAATCACTGCGTTATCCATGGTACAGTAATCATTTAAAATCTTCTTATTGTAAATGATACCGTATGTCTCGAGCACATATGCGACACCGGAAACCTCGCCGGCATCATTCTTTAATGCAAAATCTTCACTTGAAAGCTGTTTGCAGATCTCGCTGTCAGATAAGTCGTAGCAGTAATCTTTCCAGTTTGCAAGTCCTACCGGTCCATTTACCTGAAATAATGTAGGAGCTTCGCTCTTTGCCATCTCAGATTTTAATGTCTGCTCATATGTACCATCTGCAGCCGTGATAACCGTTACCGGTACACCGGTCTGCTCAGTATAGATACCTGCTAAATCCTGCCATGCCTGATCCTGCTCCGGTTTGAAGTTCAGATAATATACAGAACCGCTTCCCGATGCACTGTCTGCAGTCTGCCCTGCATCAGATGCCTCTGTTGTCTTTGCAGCCTCTTCTGTCTTGTTTCCTGCGTTTGCCGTTCCGGAAGTATTCCCCGTATTTCCGTTACCACATCCTGCAAACATGGTTGCTAACATAGCGGATGCTAACATCACTGATAAAACTTTTCTTTTCATCTTTTTTACCCTCCTGAAATTGTGTATGATATCTCGTGAAACGTTTCCGGTATTGTTTGCGGTAATGCTTCCGGTAACGTTTTCATTTGATAGTCAGATTATAAGACGCTATTCAAAAAAACGCAATACCATTTTGACATTTTCAATGTTTTATCTAAATATTGCATCCTGTTTTTGTGCATATTGCACTTGTTATTGTTTTATATTGTAAAAAAGGAAGGAAAATGCTAAGATTTTGTTAGGAAATATTCAGAATGAGAACTCGTGTGATGGCATCTCTTCGCAGCAAGTTGCTCAGAAATGGGGATTATTATGAAAGAAATCATCAGACATAAGATAAAGCATAATTTAAAACGAATCGAAACTTCTATTAAATGGGTTTTATTTGCGATCATCTCCGGTGTTGTTGCCGGCGGTGCAGGAACATTATTTTATTTTGGTATGACATTAGTTACACTCATCCGCATCAAACATCCATGGCTTATTTTTCTGCTTCCATTTGGAGGTCTCGTGATCGTTGGCTGTTACCGTCTGCTGCATGACGAACATGACACAGGAACAAATCTCGTAATCTCTGCGATCCATTCTGACGATAATCTGCCGCTTAAAATGGCACCGTTAATTTTTATCTCCACACTGATCACACATCTGTTCGGCGGTTCTGCAGGCCGTGAGGGTGCTGCTCTGCAGCTTGGCGGAAGCATCGGTAACGGAATTGGTAAACTGTTTCATTTTGACGACAAGGACAAACATATTATGATCATGTGCGGCATGAGTGCCTGTTTCTCCGCATTGTTTGGCACACCTATGGCTGCTGCTATTTTCTCCATGGAAGTTGTCAGCGTCGGCATTATGTATTATGCGGCATTGGTTCCGTGTGTGATATCTTCCCTTGTCGCTCACGGGATTGCTGTTTCTTTCGGAATCTCACAGGAACTTTTTCTGATCGATTCCATTCCATCCTTTGGAATTGGCAACGCTGTCCGAATCTGTGTGTTAGCAATTCTCTGTGCCGGCATCAGCATCCTTTTCTGCGTGATGCTGCACCAATCCGAGGCACTTTATAAACGCTTTTTTAAGAACCCATATGTCCGGGTTTTCGTCGGTGGATGTATTGTGATCGTGCTCACGCTTCTCGTCGGCAACCAGAATTATAACGGAACAGGCGTCAATATCATTGCGCAATGCATCGATGGCACCGTACGCCCGGAAGCATTTTTACTGAAAATGATTTTTACAGCCGCCACACTTGGTGCCGGCTATAAAGGCGGTGAAATTGTACCTTCCTTTTTCACAGGCGCAGCTTTTGGATGTCTGTTCGGAAACCTGCTTGGTTTTTCCCCTACACTCTGCACCGCTGTCGGCATGGCTGCTGTATTCTGCGGTGTGACCAACTGCCCGATCACCTCTCTTCTGATCAGTTTTGAGCTGTTTGGTTATGATGGAATGCCATATTTTTTACTTGCAGTTGCTTTCAGTTATATGCTTTCCGGCTATTTCGGACTGTATCACAGCCAGAAGATCATTTATTCAAAATATAAGACCAATTATATCAATAAGCGGACGGAATAACGCTATATTTAAAAGGCAGATCAATCCATTGGAAAAATTGATCTGCCTTTTTTATTGACGATATAGAATATTTTTAAAGTATATTGATCACTTGTAAGTAATATAAGCCTTATATCCAAGAGTCCATTGTTGCGGTAATCGTAACAGTTCCTTTCTTTTTTGCTTTTACGACTCCTTTTGATGTTACGATCGCAATTTTTTATCTGAACTTTTCCATGTAACATTTTTAGATGCTTTTTGGGGACTGACACTCTTTACTTTCAGTTTTACTTTGCTTCCAACCGTAGTACTGACCGCTTTTTTACTTAATGTAATTTTGACCGGTTTCCTGGTTGCAGCCTGCACTTTCTCTGTCTGCCATCCCACCATTCCGGAAACAACAAGCATAACGATCAGTGCCCATGCCATAGCCTGGCGCAAAAACAGGCAGAACCTCGTCTGCCTATTTTTTGCGTAATATTTCTTCTGCATTTTTCCGCCACATTTCATAACTACATAATCCTTCCTTATACCATCTACATTTTCCACAACTTCTCGTAAACTCTTTTGCATCCATTTTTCCGGCTGCATCCAGTAATAATTCGTAATAAGAATAGCTTTTATTTTCTTCCCATTCGAATAACTTTAACAGCTCCAGATCTTTGATCTTCACATGATTTTTTTCATCAAGACATGTATCATCCGGTGTCCGGTTCGGGCAGCGCGCACAGATCTCATCAGGATCTGTCACAAGAATAAGTGCTCCATCTAAATTATCTTTCAGTTCATGCACTTTCTGTGTCATATTATCACAAAATGCCCCACTATACCCTTCCCCCTGGTAAAGAACGGTGCATAAAATATGGTGAACGCGAAACTTTTTCATAGATATGTCGCCTTTAAGCTGCTTTTGCATCCTGCAAAATATTTCCTGCGCGAAGTGCCTTACGCACAGCGATCGCAACCAGATAAGCACCAACCACGGAAATCACATCTTTTACAAGATACGGCAGTGACACAGCAACCAAAGATGCACCAAGTGTAATCTTCGCCAAAACTGCATACTGGATCGCACCAAGCAGATGACAGATGATCAGTCCTGCCAATCCAAGGACAATCTTTACTGCTGCATTTTTTCTGTGCACAGAAATACCACATAATAAAGTCAGAAAGATAAATCCAAAAATAAATCCACCTGTATAGCCAAATAACACGCCCGGTCCTGCACTCATTCCTGCAAAAATCGGAACACCAACAGTTCCCAGTACAATATAAAGCAATGTTGCTGAAATTCCAAGCTGCCATCCTAACACATACCCACATAACGCCATTGCAAATGTCTGCAGCGTGATTGGAACACCTGTCGGCATCGGAATCTGAAGAATGGAAAGAACTGCAAGAACCGCAGTAAACATTCCAACGGTAACGATTGTTTTTGTTGAAATTTTCATGTTTCTCCTCTTTTCTGCGGACAAAACATTTTCCGCTTTTGTTTCTTTACAGTCTATTCCGATTCTCTTTTATTGTCAACCTTTTCATATATATTGTTTACATTTCATCATTTGCAGGTCACTGTTCAATCGCTGTCAAGCTATACTCCAAAGACTATATTTTACCAGATCACAGCAAAAACAGCTTCAGCACTTCCTGTTTTTTCCAAAGATCACATCATAATTAATATTATTATAAAAAATATCGTTCGGATCTACGCTGCAAAGATCAAAATTTCCAAGCATCCACATCGTTTTTGCGATCACAGATTCTAATGTCATATCATAGGACTCTAAAAAACGGCAGTACTTCTTCATATCATGACCGACCTCGTATACTGTCATATCGCTTCCCTCATGAGCCACCTGCGTCGCCATAACAACCAGTTTGTCAGGGTACTGCCTGCATAACCGGTAAAATTCATCAGCTATTGATTTTGGTATGCCGCCCACACCAAAACTTTCCACAATGATACAGTCATAATTTTCAAAAATACTCTGTAAAACTCTAGGTCTGATGCCAGGGATCAGTTTCATCAAAAAAATATTTTCATCAAGTTCTTCATAAAACCGTACTTCATCCTCATAAGGGAGCATCGGCAGATAACGCATAATATTCCCATCCTGAATGACTGCCAGTGACGGAAAATCAATACTCGAAAACGCATTATAACTTTTGGATCTGACCTTCTTTGCACGCGTTCCGGCGATAACTTTACCATCAAAAACGATCTGCACACCCTGTGATTTTTCATCTGACGCATACAAAAAACTATCAATCAGATTTGACTTTGCATCCGTGATCTCAAGATCGATCGGTTTCTGTGCTCCCGTGATCACGATCGGCTTCGTTGAATTCTGGATCATATATGATAACGCTGCTGCTGTATACGCCATCGTATCTGTGCCATGGGCAATTACAAATCCATCATAAGCATCATAATATTCCCGGATCGCATGCACGATCTTTTTCCAGTGCTTTGGCTCCATATTAGAACTGTCAAGATTTAATAACTGTATCGCGGATACCTCACAGAATTCTTTTACCTGTGGAATGTACTCTAATAATTCTTCCGGTGTGATCTGCGGTTTTAAACCATTTTCAGATTTTTTAGAAGCAATCGTACCTCCTGTTGCAAGTAATATTATCTTTTTCTTTGCCGGCATTTTATCTGTCTCCATTCCTATATGATCGCTCTTATGTCAGCAAGAAGTGCATCAATATTTTCTTCTTTCGTTGCCCAGCAGGTACAAAAACGGACTGCACTGTGTGTTTCATCCACTCTTGCCTGATATGCAAAACTGTATTTTTCTCCCAGTTTCTCTAACACATCATCCGGCAAAACCGGAAACTGCTGGTTTGTCGGGGAATCAATATAAAATGTTACCCCCATTTTTGTCAGTTCATCTTTTAATTTTTCTGCCAGATGTGCTGCATGTGCCGATATCTCAAAATAACGGTTTTCTTCAAATAAAGTCAGGAACTGGATGCCCAGCAGTCTTCCCTTTGCTAACATACCGCCACGCTGTTTGATGTTATACCGGAAATCCTTTTTTAACTCCGGATTGGTGATCACAACAGCTTCTCCGAATAATGCGCCTACTTTGGTTCCTCCAATATAGAAAACATCCGTATTCGCTGCAATATCAGCCATCGTCAGATCATTTTCCCTGCATGCAAGACCGTAACCGAGTCTTGCACCATCCAAAAACAGATACAGGTCATTTTCCCTGCACACACGGTATAATGTCTCAAGTTCTGCCTTTTTATAAATAGTACCAAGTTCTGTAGGATTGGAAATATATACCATTTTGGGCTGCACTGTATGTTCAAAACTCTCATCTGCAAAATGCGCTTTTGTATATTTTAAAACCTGTTCTGCTGTCAGTTTGCCATCCGGCGTCTCGATTGTCAGACATTTGTGTCCGCACGCTTCAAGTGCACCTGTTTCATGTACATTGATATGTCCGGTTGTCGCCGTGATGGCTCCCTGATATGATTTTAATGCGGATGCAATGACTGTAACATTCGTCTGTGTTCCTCCCACCAGAAAATGCACATCTGCATCCGGCGCAAGGCAGACAGCTTTTATCCGTTCTGCCGCCTCTCTGCAATATTCATCCTCTCCATATCCTGCTGTCTGCTCCATGTTTGTCTCTTCGAGTTTTTTTAAAATTGCCGGATGGCAGCCTTCCGTATAATCGCTGTTAAATCGTATCATTGCTTCTCTCCTGTTTCATTATGAATTTGAAACTCTGACTAATTCCTCAAGTTTTTTCATTGCTTTTCCGGAGTCGATCGTTTCTGCAGCTAATTTTACACCAGATTCTATGGAATCTGCAACCCCTCCGATATAAAGAGTAGCTCCGGCATTCAAAAGAACGATATCTCTTTTCGCTCCTTTTTCTTCTCCACTTAAAATTGCTTTCGTAATGGCTGCATTCTGCACACCATCCCCACCGCGCAGCTCTTCTAAGGAAACCCTCTTTAATCCAAACTGTTCCGGGGTTACTTCATAAGTTTTAACATCATCGCCATTGATCTCGGATACGGTAGTCGTGCCGCTTAATGTAAATTCATCCATATTGTCATTTCCACTGATGACAAATCCGCACTCTACACCAAGTTTACTCATTGCTTTTGCTATTTTTTCCGTCAATGCCGGACTGTATACACCAACGACCATATTTTTTGCACGCGATGGATTCGCTAACGGTCCTAAAATATTAAATACGGTACGGACTCCCATCTCTTTTCTCGCCTGACCGACATATTTCATGGATTTATTGAAAAGCTGGGCAAACATGAAACCGATGCCAACTTCATCAACACATTTCTGAACCAGTGCAGGTTCTGCCATGATATTGACTCCAAGTGCCTCAAGCACATCCCCGGCACCGGATTTCGAGGAAATCGAACGGTTTCCATGCTTTGCGACCGGAAGTCCTGCCGCTGCAACAACGAAGGCAGATGTTGTTGAAATATTAAATGTATAGGTACAGTCTCCACCTGTTCCGACCAGATCCACATAGTTTTCTGCCTTTGGTGTGATCGTCTCGGCTTTATCCCGCAATACCGATGCAAGACCGATCAGTTCCTCTAATGTTTCCCCTTTCATACGCAACGCTGTTAAAAATGCTGCGATCTGTGCCTGTGTCGCCTCTCCACTGAGCATGATCTCCATTGCTTTTTTTGCTTCTTCTTCAGTTAAATCTTTTCCATCTACAACTTTTGCTATGTATTCTTTCATGATGATCCTCCCTGTTTTGCGGAGCAAAATGCGACTACCTTTGCAGGAGCAGAGGATTTTCCTCCCTGTTTTGCGGAGCAAAATGCATGCTATGTTTTTTATAGCATTTGCCTCTTGCAGGAGCAATGCCCAGCATGCAGTGCATGATTTTCCTCCCTGTTTTTATTTAAAGCTGATTTAATTCTTTCTTAAATGTGCTGCAATATTCTGCTGCCACTTTTGTGCTGTAATCATTTTCCTCCATCAGACGGATAAAATGGCTTCCGACGATCGCACCATCGATCGTATCCTTCATCGGCTTCACATCCTCTGCCGTACGGATGCCAAATCCCATCATAACCGGGATCTTTGATGCCTCCTTAACTCTCTTAAGATAACTTAAAACCTCCTTATGAAAGTCTGCTCCTTGACCTGTCACTCCCATGGATGACACACAGTATACAAATCCTTTTGCACCGTCTAATATCTTTGGAATACGATCGTCTGAAACAGGTGAAACAAGCTGAATTAATATCGTCGTATCATCCTGATTTAAATATTGGTTTATTTCTTCCTGCTCCTCGAAAGGAAGATCCGGGATGATCAGTCCATCTACACCAACCTCATTACATTTTTTTACAAACGCCTCTACTCCGTAATGCAGTACCGTGTTGTAATACATCATAAAAACGATTGGAAGTTCAGAGCCTTCTTTTCTTAACTCTTCTACCGTCACAAATACCTTTTTCAGATTAATACCGTTACAGATTGCTTTATAGGACGCATCCTGGATAACCGGGCCGTCTGCCACAGGATCGGAAAATGGGATTCCGAGTTCCACCACATCAAGTCCTGCTTTCTCCTGCGCTTTTAAAAGTTTCTTTGTGCCCTCCAGATCCGGAAGTCCCGCTGTGATATAGGTAATAAATGCCTTTTCTCCTTTTTCCTGTAAGGCTTTCATTTTTGCTTCAATACGATTCATATCTGCTATTTTCCTTTCTTTTCTGAAACCATGTTTCTATATTTCCGCTCTGATCCATGACAATAGAATGTCTGCGAATCGTACATTCTATTATTTACTATTTTTATATCAGTTCAGGTAGCCTTTTCCAGCAAGATAATCAGCGATCGTATTGACATCTTTATCTCCACGTCCTGACAGACAGATGATCATTGTCTTATTCTTTGCTTCCTCTGCTCCCAGTTCTTCGGTAAGCTCTTTCGCATATTTACATGCATAAGCTACGGCATGCGCACTCTCGATCGCAGGAATGATACCCTCTAATTTACAGAGTTCCATTAACGCATCCATTGCCTCTGTATCGGTAACGGAAACATATTCTGCCCTTCCTGTGTCCCTGAGATAAGCGTGTTCCGGTCCGACACCCGGATAATCAAGTCCTGCGGAGATGGAATGTGCCAGTTTTACATTTCCATCTTCATCCTGCAGGAGATAAGAACGCATTCCGTGTAAAACTCCCGGCTCACCAAGTGCCATTGCAGAAGCGTGCTCCCCTGTCTCGATTCCTTTTCCGGCTGCTTCGACACCGATCAGCTTTACCGATGGCTCCTCAATAAAATCTGCAAACATTCCGATGGAGTTAGAACCGCCTCCCACACATGCCATCACAGCATCCGGCAGTTTATGTTCTACTTCCAGGAACTGTTTTTTCGCCTCTTTACTGATCACGCTCTGGAATTCCTTGACCATCTTCGGATATGGATATGGACCTACCGTAGAACCGATGATATAAAATGTATCTTCGGCTGTCTTTGCCCAGGTACGGATTGCCTCATTGGTTGCATCCTTTAATGTATTGCTGCCGGAACGGACGCTGACGACCTTTGCGCCTAACATTTCCATTCTCATAACATTTAATGCCTGACGCTTAATGTCTTCCTCACCCATATAAACCGTACATTCCATATCAAACAAAGCTGCACCTGTCGCTGTTGCCACACCATGCTGTCCTGCACCGGTCTCTGCAATTACCTTCTTTTTTCCCATTCGTTTTGCAAGTAATATCTGTCCGATGACATTGTTGATCTTATGTGCCCCGGTGTGGTTTAAATCTTCACGTTTTAAATAGATCTTTGTGCCATATTTTTCACTGAGACGTTCTGCAAAATAAAGAGGTGTCTCACGTCCCACATACTGTTTTAAATAATAGTGATACTGATTCATAAACTCTGGATCATGGATTGCCTCCTCAAATGCTTTGTCTAATTCCTCTAATGTATTCATCAGAGACTCTGCTACATACTGTCCTCCAAATTCTCCATAATATGCTTTCTGGTTCATAGTTTTATTTCCTTTCTTAGATTGATCTGCTTTATATAACACTTTGCACCTTTTGTACAAATTTCTGTATTTTTTCTTTGTCCTTTCCGCTTCCTGTCCCAGGTTCTTTTTCCACACCAGAACTTACATCCACGATATCCGGTGCAAAAATATGGATTCCACGGCTGACATTATCCGGGTTCAGTCCTCCCGCAAGTACAAACTGGATATTCCATGCCTTAAGTATCTGCCGAAAATGTCTGAATTTTTCTTCTCCTTCTCCCTGCAAAAAGGCATCCCATCCAAACGTTTTTCCGCTTCCAAATTCTTTTGCATCCATAAGAAGCGCTGTAATCTTTTCTTTCCCCATCAGTTTTTTTTCCTGCGTGAAAGGACTTTTTCTATTCAAAGACAGATTCGTATATTCCCCTGCAATTTTTTCAAATATACCTTCATCCGTCATATTGACTGCCTGCCAGACTGGAATTTCTGCCGCTGTAAGGACTTCTTCTGTCAGACTTCCATGTACCTGCAAGATATCAAATCCTGCATCCATGATCTGTTCTACCAGCTTTACACCCGGACTTACCGTGACGGCAACTTTTTTTATATTTTCATTTAATTCCTCAAACAGCTCACTTACTTTACGAATCGGAACATACCGGCTGCTTTTCTCATACAGGACAAATCCGGCATAAGAAACATCTTCCTCATTCAGCCATCTAATTTCTTCTTTTCCTGTGATCCCACAGATCTTAATCTGCACACTTTTTTGTTCCGGCATCACGCACCCCCTCTTTTCTAAAATGCAGCTTATTTTAATCTCCATTTCAAAACCACTTCAGATTTGTATCTTCCAGCCAGGATATTGTTTATGCCTTCCAGCGCTTTGCAACCTCCTTTGGATGCTCTGCCTCCATCAGCGCCCTGCCGATCAGAAATGCATCCACACCACACTCCTTTAAAAGCTCTACATCCGCATCCTCTAAGATGCCGCTCTCTGCCACTAACACTTTATCCTCTGGTACCAGCTTTGAAAGCCGCACTGTCGTGTCAAGGCTGATCGTAAAATCTTTTAAATTCCGGTTGTTGACACCGATGATATCCGCATCCATCTTCAGCGCCCGCTCCAGTTCCGCCTCATCATGCACTTCTACCAGTGCATCCAGTTCCAGTTCTTTCGAAAGCTGATAAAAATCTTTCATCTGTGCATCATCCAGAATCGCTGCGATCAAAAGCACCGCATCCGCACCGATTGCCTTTGCCTCATAAAACTGATAAGGATCGATCATAAAATCTTTTCTTAAAATCGGAAGCTCCGTGATCGTTCTTATTTTTTTCAGATAATCCACGTTTCCATCAAAATGATCTTCCTCTGTCAGACAGGAAATCGCATCCACTGATTCATTGTATTCATCAATCCGGTCCAGTAAATTTATCTTACTTTTTATTTTACCAAGACTTGGAGATGCGTTTTTTAATTCTCCGATAATGGAGATCCCGCTCTTACTTAACGCATCATGGAAACTGTGTTTTTTCCCTTCATATATTTCTGCCAGCTCACGCATTTTTATCTCACTGATATTCTTTTTGTGCTCCGGCAGACGTTTCTTTTTATCCTCTACGATGACATCCAGTATCATGACTTCCTCCTCTTAACTGATTCCATTGATGAAATTTTCCACCATTCGTTTTCCATGTTCCGTATAAATCGATTCCGGATGGAACTGTAAACCGATCACCGGATATTCTTTATGCTGCATTGCCATGATCTCGCCATCTTTTGTCTGCGCCGTAACCGTAAGGCACTCCGGCAGATCATCCATCTGCACTGCTAAGGAGTGATATCTTGCCACTTTAACCGGCGATGTAATTCCTGCAAAAATTCCAGTTCCGTTGTGCGTGATCTCTGACTGTTTTCCGTGGAATAACTCTTTCGCATAGGAAACTGTTCCGCCAAATGCCTCCCCGATACACTGATGTCCGAGACAGATGCCAAGGATCGGGATTTCTTTGTAAAATTCTTTTACCACATCCATACAGATCCCGGCTTCTTTCGGACTTTTCGGTCCCGGAGAAAGAACGATTTTATCCGGCTGTAACCCTCGTATCTCCTCAATCGTGATCTTATCATTGCGGACAACTTTTATATCCTGTGTAAAAGTTCCAATATATTGATAAAGATTAAATGTGAATGAATCATAGTTGTCGATCAGCAATATCATAAGTTTTCCTCCTCCACAAGCGTTTTTGCTAAAGCCATGACCTTATTGCAACACTCTCTGTACTCATTTTCCGGAACAGAATCTGCAACGATTCCGGCTCCTGCCTGTAAATAAACATTTTTTCCTTTTTTGATCATTGTACGGATCGTAATACAAAAATCCATATCACCGGAAAAGTCCACATATCCGGTTGCACCTCCGTAAAGTCCTCTTCTCACACTCTCTAATTCCTCAATGATCTCCATTGCACGGATCTTTGGTGCCCCGCTTAATGTTCCTGCCGGAAGAAAGGATGCTAACAGATCAAACGGATGAAAACTGCCTTTTTTCCGTCCCTCCACCATTGAGACGATGTGCATGACATGCGAATAATTTTTGACGCTCATAAAATCTGTAACCTTTACGGTGCCAAATTCGGAAATACGTCCCATATCATTGCGGGCAAGATCGACTAACATCACATGCTCTGCGCGTTCTTTTTCATCTGCAAGCAGTTCTTTGTGCAGTGCATCATCCTCTTCTTTTGTTTTTCCTCTTGGTCTTGTTCCGGCGATCGGGCAGGTAAATACACGTTTTCCCTGCTGTTTTACAAGCATCTCCGGCGAGCTTCCGATCACCTCAAAATCCCCAAAATTAAAATAATAAAGGTATGGGGAAGGATTTAATTCACGAAGTTCACAGTACAGATCAAATCCATCCTGTCCTGTTTCGATCGTCCAGCGCTGTGATAACACGGTCTGGAAAATATGTCCATCACGGATATACTGTTTGATCTTATTAACCTTCCCGCTGTATTCCTCTAAGGTATCTGATTTTTTTGTGATCACGCCATCCGGCACTAACCGTACTTCCGGTTCTTTCTGTTCCTGCATGGCTGTCTCGATCAGTTTTGCTGCCTTTTTTTCCGCTGCTGCTTTTCCTGCTTCATCATCCGATTCTAATATCACAGCCGTAAGTGTCTCCGCCACATGATCAACCACGATAAATTCTTTCATCAGCATAAGCTGGATTGTCTCGATCCCGATCTCATCCGGATTTTCTTCCGGCAGCACCTCACTGTATCGCACAAAATCATAACCAACACTTCCTACGAGTCCCCCGGAAAAATTCAGTTCTTCGTTATCCTTGCGGATTTCAAATTTGTTATAATATTCTTTTAATAATACGAGCGGATTTCCCTTTCTGATATCTTTTGTACCGTCCTTTTTTGTGATCACAAGTGACTGTCCTTTTGAAGAAATGATCTCCTCCGGCTCTACACCGAAAAATGTATACCGATCATAATTCTTATCATAACTTTCCAGTAAAAAACCTTTTTTCTTTCCGACCAGATTCCGGTACATCCCCGTTGCTGTCTCATTTACAATACTGACTGTTTTTTTGTAGACTCTGTAAATTCTTTTCATATCCTTCTCCATTCTTAAATCACCTGCTATTTGTTATTAATGGAACAAAGAGTCGCTTGCGACTCTTTCGCGCTCGAGCAGTGCTGTTTACAGCTAACTTCTTCTCCTCGAGATGCACATCCTGCCCGGAGGGTTTTTTATGTAATAGGGAATTTCAACCAAATTTCCTATTACATAAAAAAACGCCCCTGACCGGAATTTCTTCCGGTCAGGGGCGTTCTCACGCGGTGCCACCCTGCTTCGCCAGACATTTACGATTGTACTTAAACGCATCACGCCCAAAGTACATTTTAATTTATAGAATATAAATCCTTATGAATTAAAAAACGGATACTCCCAGGAACTGGAAATATCCGCCACCAATCATGTCTGACCTTATCCGACACAGAACAATCTTTTACTGTCCGATGTCTTCCCTCTGTAACGTGAGGACACGGCATCCGCTACTGACCATGCCATCCGGCACGCTGTTCACTTTGCTCTCGCAAACCCATTCCTTTCATATCCATCTGTCCGCTTCCACCAACCGCAGACTCTCTGTGAGATATCCTATGAAGTACTCTCTTTGCTCAATGATTTAACGTTTCTTGTTTTCTAAGTTGTCATAAGTTTAGCATGGTAAAGTGGTAGTGTCAAGAACTTTTTTATAAAATATCTTCCATTTATAACTTATTCTGATAGATAACACTTTTTTCTAATGTTTCCAGTATCTTCGCTCGATCTCCATCCCCGGAAACTGCTGTCCGATCTTTTTTTCATAAACTTCCATCAGCACATCTAAGTCTGCCTCTGTCAACAAATGACTTCCGTCACAGCCTAACACTCTCTTTACACACTCAGTCCTGTGACATGCTTCATCCACCCTTTTCCCTACGGCATGAAGTCCCATGACTATTACTACCCTGTCACTGCCCTCATACACTGCCGGTTCCCATTCTTCCGGTGCTTTCGCAGCTTTATGTGCAGCACCATCTGCCTCGACCAGAACAATATCAGCCTCTTTACATATTGCTGTAAGCTGCTCCGTGATTAACGCTTTAAATTTTTCCGGTTCTCTTTTGTACTTTTCTATAGCAGCTTCATTTCCAACCACATGAGTATCCCTTTTTTCACTATCACTTAAAATCGTACCACACACACATATTCTGCTGTTCTTAAACACCGCAGCGACTTCCTTCTGCAGCAGTTCACAGCTTTTCGTCCTGCCATCAATAAACGGCATGTCTTCTGGTATATACATATGCGTTGTGGTTGTGATAAGAACTTTTTTTCTTTCACCTGCAAATACAGTAGCATCCTGATAGATGCTGCTGGTCTTTCCGCCGGCTCCGACATAAGATATGATATAAGACATTCTTTTCTATCCCACTAACCGTCCATAACAATTAAACAATATTCTACTGTATCATCCATTTTATCGTTATTTCATAATCTGTACTATTTGCTTTTTGTAAAATATATACTTGCAATGGATATTCTCTTTCATGAATAATAATTTTTTTATCAGCAAAATTATATAGTGTTTTAATTTCGGGTTCATAAGGTCTGATACTATTTTTTAATTTCAATGAAACCAATGTTGAAATATTCTTTTTTTCCTCAGAAATTAATCTCTCAAGCTTCTGTGCAACTGCCCTGAACTTCTCTGGTTCAAAACTTTTCGTCACAATCCCAACATGCTCCTGTTCTATGTATCCAGCATCTTTGTAATATATCAGAAACGACTTTTTATGCAGTAACTCTGCATGAATCTGCTCTACAAAATCATGAACCTCATTTATAGCTGTTATCATTGCTTCATCTCTCATTAAATTATCACTAAACGCTGAAATATTACTTTTCACATCAAAAACAATAGACCTTATTTTTTTATTATTTTCATCAATAATACATGCTAAAACATCTGTTGTTTTACAGCCTTCTTTTTCTGTTCCAGGTCGTCTATACTCATTTGCATAAATCCCATACTGCCCTTTCCGTAAAACAATTTCCATGTTAACAATCTCTTTTGCACTCTGATGCTGTTCAATGAATTTCACAGTTTCAGTTTCATTCACTCTGTATAAATTATTCTTCTCGATAACCTTGGACGGATTATATAAACGGAAGCTAAGATTTATCATCTATTGCATTTCTCCTAACTGTTCTGCTTCTTCGTAAAGACGTAACGCCGACTCTGTAAACAAATCAAACTGATACCCCGTTTTTTTATCCGGCTTTATTTCCTTTGCGACACTTTTTCCATTTGGCTGATTTATAAATTCATATACAAAAAGTTTCTCTGGAGAAACCAGATCCTCTTTTTCCATGCCAAATCGCCGTACTATATCCTCTCCATTTATTTTGGCGATTTCTGATAAAACGTATAAATTATTTAATTTTGATACAAACGTATCACTATGCGTACTTATCATAAGCTGCATGCCATTATTATTCAGACGATTAAAAAAACGTACTAATTCTAACTGTTTTTGTGGATGCAGACTTGCCTCTACTTCATCTATAATTAATCTGCCATATGCATTTTGTGATGTAATTGCCAGAATAAGCGGTGCCACCTCATTAATCATGGAGGAAGCTAAATACATCGGTACCTTGTCTTTTTTATCTTTTGAACTATAAGAAAAAATTCCCTGTTTGTCTACATTTATCCGACCTTCTATGATATGTTCTTCAAAAAAATCTAATTCCTTTTGAAATCTTTTGATTCTTACATCCTTTTGTGTATAGGTTTGTAAAAAACGCAAAAATTCATATATCGGCTGTGTCAGGCTTGCAAAATTTTTCTGATTTTCAACGATCTGATTTTCCTCTACTGTAAATGACAATTCCCTGTCTGTTTTGTTTGCAAAAAATTCTCTATATAAAAGTAATAATCCTGTCCTTGATGCAGGTAAAAACAGACTATCAGGCTCAATAATAGAACAAAATGAATTTTTTAGTAATCTCATTTCATCCTTGACAATCGAACCACTGATGGATATTGGCTTCAATACTGTTTGTTCTGTATCTTTTTTACTAACAATACAAACAATTCCCTTATTCAATTTATGAATAAAGTCAACCGTCACAGGATTAAGTTTCTCATACCACTCTATATGCTCCGCAGACTCTTCTTTTTCAATATCAATCAAAGCAATATTATATACTGTTTCTTCCATTAAAATATCAATATATAATCTTCCAATAGGAATTTCCTTTCCAAATATTTCTTTGACAATATTTTCTTTTTCTAATGCCAGTTTCGCGTTAATATACTCCGTTAACTTCTCTGCATTTTGACAATTTAACACATATTCCTTATATGCCTCTCCTTTATTCATTAATAAGGAATCAAATATTGTTTCGTCCAGCATATATGAAATTTTTTTATTTATCCCCTGCACAAGCTGCATTAGAAAAGTCTTTCCACTATTATTTGGACCAACTAAAACAGTGTAGTTATTTGTACAAATTTTTGCACGTTCAATTTTTGCAAAATTCTCTACGCCTATCCAAATATGCATCCTTTTCTCCTTAAATTTCTAATTTTATTGAATCTTTTTTAATATTATAACTCATTCTTCCTATTTTAGACAATTATAAATTTTCTTTCCATCCTCTATGCCTATTTTTCAAACTCTTTTGGAACTTCTTTTAACAGTTCCCGGATCTTAAGATGCTGCGGACATACTTTTTCACACTTGCCACAGCGGATACATGCACCTGCCTTCCCGTTATGTACCGTATGTACCTGATTATAGTAATAATCAGCATTCCAGTCATGGAACACATCTGCAACCGCTTTTACTGCTGCCATCTCCCTCTCATCCAACGGCTTAAAATCCTTCATATAGCTCAAGTTGTCGTTCATCTGTTCTAAATTGCTCATGCCGGAAAGCACCATGCGGATACCCTCAAAACTTGCTGCAAAGCGGACTGCATAGCTCGCTGTACTGCCTCCATGCAGATCATCCAGGATCTTTTTTGCGTCATCCGGCAGATTTACCAGATTTCCTCTCTCCTTATGTCTGCTGGTCAGACATTCTTTTAATGCAAGTTCACTCTTCCACCCAGATACCCATGTGCAGTATCAAAGTAATTAAATCCCTGCTCCAAAAATAAGTCTACCATTTTTGTTGTTTCTGCAATATCAACATCTGTTCCATTCTCCATCATCGGAAGCCGCATACAGCCAAATCCAAAATTTTTCTTTACCTCATCAAAATACATCTCGCTTATCTCTCCTGTATTGAAATATATTTCTGTGTGCCCAAAGAATTTTTGTATAAAATCATAAATGAATTGCCCGACAAATGCTGGTTTGCGGGTGATATGAGTTTCCTCGTGTAGGGTGGTTCCGGGGGTTTTCGATTGGCAAATTGCATCAAGCCGGGACTCGTTTTGTTCCGTTGTACGAAAATAAG
>ERZ791621.106-NODE-106-length-53795-cov-8.21552_pt1 | contig 53795 bp, 50 predicted proteins | sample MGYA00510270_ERZ791621 | MGnify/ENA primary metagenome ERZ791621 (study PRJEB30046, sample SAMN00715189) | human gut metagenome | study: EMG produced TPA metagenomics assembly of the A metagenome-wide association study of gut microbiota in type 2...
AATCTTTATAAGGACATTATAGCACAGGTTCTGAATATAGTCGAGTTATTAAAAGAATATTATACTAGAAGAACTGAAGATAAAACTATGGGATTATGTAAACTGGTATAATCATCACCGTATACATTCCTCCCTAGGGTATCAAACGCCTGTACAATATCGGGAAAATAACCTAAAAAATTTGTCTGAAAAAGTGTTGACAATCCAACCATTGATACAACAGCTTCATCATCTTTAAGGACTCGTATTATCACAGGAACCTTTCTATATCCTATTTTCTCAGCAGCAAATTTTCTTCTGTGCCCGGATATAATTTCATAGCATCCATCTTTCTTCGGTCTTACTATTAAAGGATTTAAGATACCATACTTTCTGATACTCTCCTGTAATTCAATCATCTGGCTGTCTGCTCTGACCTTGAATGGATGATTTTCAAATCCTCTCAATCTTTCCAGCTCAATCTCAACTACTTTTTCATCTTCTTCTAATAATTCTGTTTTTTCTGCCATAGGCAACTTCCTTTCCCTGAACGTAAAAAAGCCCGTCCAGAATAGATTGTTATTATCTAATCTGAACGGACTCTTCCGACAGGCCTTATACCAGGCAAGAAAATTGTGTTATTTTAACTCTGATTTACACCCCAAATCTTATCCTACATTGTACCTTACCTCTCCGGGTGACAATCTTAAAAATAAATCCTGATGACAAGATTTCATTTTCGCTGACAAAATCCATTTTTCAATCACTTTTCGCTGACAAATTTGCCATCGAAATTGATAAAATTGCATGAAAAAAGCGGCAATGATTTTATCTTCATTACCGCTAAAATGTAGCGTCTCCTATAGGAATCGAACCTACAATAGAGTCTTAGGAGTTCAAGTCACCTTAGTTCCCACATGTCACCTGATGTCAACCAACGTCAGTATTTATCAGGAAAGTAGGCACTTAATTGGAAATCCTTGTCAATATAAATTAACAGATATAATCCCATTTTTGATATTCTCTGTTAGCAGTTTGTTAGCAATGCTAACGTACGGGATTAACTAATGTGTACCTCAAAATTCATAAACATGACCATCATTCCCCTGCTACTGTCGGTAATGATTGATCAATATTTCTATTAGATTACTTACATTATATCGTGTGATAGGTCGGATGTCGATGCTTTTTTGACCTTTTTTACTTATACCTAAAATGAAATTTTAAATTTCACTGCCCTACAGGGCGGTAGAATTTAGTCCTGCACAGTAGATATTTACTCTTTCATACATCAGTGTTATTGTAAAAGTTCCTTCTGACAGCAGTAGAAGGAGAATTATCATGAGTAAATATATCCCTGGAAACCAGAAACATCTAACACTTAATGACCGTATCTACATCGAAAACGAATTATCCAAAGGTGCGACTTTTAAAGACATTGCGGCATTCCTTTGTAAAGATCCTACAACCATCTCAAAAGAGGTTAAATCACGATGCCTTTCTGACTGGTGCCACAAAGGAACTTTCTACAATGCCAAAAACTTTTGTGTACACCGCTATCACTGTAAAAAAACAAATGCCTGTGGAAAAATCATGCTCTGCGATATTAAATGTACATCCTGTCCAACCTGCAACCAAACCTGTAAGGATTTCGAAAAGGAACGGTGCTGCAGACTTGATAAGGCGCCTTATGTATGTAATGGCTGTCCAATGAAAATCAATCATTGTACCATTGCCCATAAATACCGCTATGATGCCCGTTTTGCCGACCGTAAGTACCGCGAATTATTAAGTAGTTCCCGTGCCGGAATAAATATGACTCGGCATCAGCTGCACCAAAAAGACCAGATTGTTACTCCATTGATTGCCCAGGGACAGTCACCCTATCAGATCCTGATCAATCATCCGGAACTGGATATGTCTGTCCGCTCCATGTACACATACATCGATAAGGGACTGTTCACAGCCAGAAATGTGGATCTGAAAAGGCAGGCAAAATTCAAACCAAGAAAGTGCCACAAAACACAGATCAAAGACCGCGAAGTATTTACCAACAGAACCTATGCAGACTTCTGTTCTTTGGAATTAAATTCTTATGTACAAATGGACACAGTAAAGTCATCAAGGGACTCCCAGAAAACGCTGTTAACCATGATCTTTACAGAGGAAAAACTGTTTCTTGCATTTTTATTAACCGGTGCACAAAAGGTGCCGTCCGTGCTGTATTTGACCGTTTGGAAAAACGTATGGGAACGTATGAATTTACATCTGTTTTTGAAAATATCTTAACCGACCGTGGCTCTGAATTTGGGAACCCAGAAAAATTAGAAACTGGAATTACCGGTATACAAAGAAGCAGCATTTATTACTGTGATCCAATGCGTAGCGGACAAAAAGGAACCATCGAACAGGCGCATACCATGCTCCGCATGATATTACCTAAAGGAACATCCTTTGAATTTCTAACCCAATGGGATGTCAATCTTATTGTGAATCACATAAACTCTACTCCAAGAGAAAGCCTTGACGGCAAAACGCCGTATGATGCTGCCCTGGAAACACTTGGAGAAGATGTTCTTAAAACCTTTCAGTTCAAGCCGATTTCACCAGATGAAGTCAATTTAACGCCTAAGCTGATACTCTTTAAGAAGTAACTAATTAACTGATCGGAATCTGCTCCCGACTGGAAGTAAACATTTCACATTTTTTAAATGTGGCTGGTGGAATTTAGTCTGACACACCGAATTCCAGTAGCCTGTTTTTCATGCCATAAAAACAACAAAATTTCGATAAGCTAGCTTAATTATAACAGAAAGCAGGAGATTTTGTTAAAAAACTTCTGAAAATCAGCAAAATTTAAAAGCCGATGGAATTTACTCTTGCACTGAAATTTACTTTTTCAAGTCAGCCATAATTTACTTATATTTACTCCGGGCTTCCTCGATTGAAAAAGGTGGAAGCTACTACTCCCACCTTTGCATTTATACTTATCTCATCAGATGTACAAACTGAAATTATTCAGACTCTATAATGAGCGCTGTATTTAGTAAGCCCATTTTTCTTTTGGTACTTATGTTGTAGGGTTATTCCAACTATTCCATGTATTATTTTGGTTTAGAAGATTTTTGCATTTTTGCAACCGTTATCGTTTTAATTTTTAATTGAATTACTTAGCATTATATCAATCCTTATCTCTTTTTCATTTCCAATAACCTCAAGTACTCGAACTGTTCTCCGTTATTACAAATTCCCCCAATTGCATTTTTTCGTACAAGAATCATTCCTATTTTTTTCATTTGTAACATTTTTTTAACCTCTAACCAAAACACTTCATCCATTCCAACAATTTGATAATTTAATAATTTAGGATTTTCCTTTATCATCCTTTTACGATAATTTTCCGCACTGCTTTTATCGTAAAAATATACAATTCCTAACTTATTTCCTACTGATTCCATTTCTTCTACTATTATGGTCTCACACTTCATATTCCCGTTATTTTCTCCGTTTTCAAATTCCATCAATATCCAAAACGGCATTGCTTCCGTTTGCAGGGTTGGTAACACAGCATTAATATAAAAATAGTTTTTCCCTACAATTTTAAAAATATTATCTCCGATATCAAATTTTACCGAATTTAATAACTTAGAGCATGGATTGTCATTATGTATAATATTACCTTTACTTTTTGTCACAAATGATATTGTTTCCTTTAACACAGTTAAAATGTTCCCCCAATCATTAAATACAGAAAAAATATTATAAAATCCCATTCCATTTCTCGGATACTTAACCTGCTTTACAACTTGCAATTCTTCAAATATATTATTCGCAATTATGCTTAATGTCGGAAACATATATATCACTTTATCACAATTTCTTTTTCTAAAATAAATTACCGTGAAAAAATTTTCTGCACTCTTATCATTAATATCGCCTATATATATTTCTTCAAACTCCATAATATTCTGAATCCATTTTTTAAAATCTCTCACAGTATCAAGTAATACAAATTTTATCGTGTCATTTATTTCCTCACACTTAGCCTCATTTTTATTAAATAAAAACTCGTCGCACGGAACTATTACATATCTTTTTTCCTCTAAAATTTCATGTATTATACTTTTATCTAATTCAACAATTTCATATATACCATCGTCCATAAAATTTTGAATTATACAAGTCCCAACTTTTCCATCACTGATATGCAACACTTTAACTACACATACGGCTCCACATTTTGAATCATATTTTTTTCCCTCTGTGATTCCAAGTTCTGAATAATCAAATACCTTTACATTCTCCAATAACAACTCTGTTAAATTTTGATTCAAATGCGCCTTACTATATTGAAATCCTTCCTTTAATCTTTCAGCAAGGTAATTAAATTTCTTTTTTGCAATCCCAATAATTTCATCTTGATTAAGTTTCTTTGAATCCTTCACACATTCTTGATTCATAAATGCATAGTTTAACCTATCGGCAATTATCTCTCCCAAACGTATCGGCTCCTGTAACCATATCCAAAATTGTTCTGCCAATATATCCATATCTAAAACAGAAACGCACAACTTGTTGATTTGCCTTTTCCTATTTTCTATTGTTTCTTCTACATTGTCCCAATTTTTCTTTGCAATATCCAAATACCGTTTATAATCATCAAGTTTTTTTTCATAAACCTGATTTCGCACTTCTATTCCATAGTTTTCTTCTACCCAAAGCAATTCAAGACTATTTGCATAAACCTCTTGTACAGATCTTGTTGACTCATACAAAGCGTCTCTTGTTCTAATCAAATCTGTCATATATTGTAAATCTTCTTGCTCACTATTAAGTTCAAGTTCTATCAAATGCATTAGTATTCCTACATTAGATATCAATGCTAAATGCGCATGAAATAGTTCATGCATACAGGATGCTGACTCTAATCCATATTCCATATTGTCGCCTGGAGCTAAATAAATCTGTCCACCCTTATCATATGAGAATTTACCTAATGTAATATCTTGAAACATATTTCCTCCTGTATGCATATTATATACTATAAATGCTTCTTCAGTTCCTGATAAAATCTCTGTGTTTCTGACATTCCACCATCTGTCCTTTGATAGTATCCATGATTAAATGCCTTTTCTAAAATGATATGTTTAGAAACCTTATTTCTTATTTCAACATACTTTAAAACATCTTCTTGGCTCTTCAAACGTGGCCAGTATGTCAAATAATCTGGTAAACTTTCCTGACTAATCAAATAATTTGCTATAGGCATATCCTTTTCCGTTGCCATTCCAATTTCAAACGGAACCCACCATGATTTTTTTGTATTGTTTGAAAGAATAACAATCACATCTGTACACTCATGCAGTTTTCCTCGTATATGCTTAGTCAATTTTTCACCATCATCTGCAGTAATATTATCTAGCAAATCTAAATAAGCATCTACTCCTATTGATGTCAATGTATTAACAACCTTTAACGCCGTCAACTCATCTTCTTTTTTATGTGAAATAAAGATTTTCATCATCGACTTCCTCCAATCAAAGCCTTAAGATTATCCCAAGTCCATTTATACATTTTGTCTATACTTTTTGCACCAATTGGCTTAACACACTTTTCTGTACTTCTACCATAGAGTAAAAAGTACGGAATTCTCTCTTCCTCTGCAATCTTTAATTCCGCACTTACTCCCGTTGCCTTATTTGTATACATTCCACAAATAACAACTACTACATCACAACCTTTAATACGTGAGCGAGCTTTGGCTTTCCAATTAGAATCAATGGTTTCTTTAATAGACATATCCATAATTTCAAACGGAGAATCTGAATTTTTAGCCTGTCCAATCAATAAATTCTTCAAATCATTATCATGATCATAATCAAAGCTGATAAAAGTTCTTTTTTTTGCCATTTTCATTTTCTCCCTTAAATAGCACCTTTGTTAACCAATCGCCAATACTGTTTTCCGATAGAAGTTAATTCACAACCTTTTGATTTCATTGCTGCAAAATACATATGCTCTTCCTCAACAGGTACAACTAATCCAACACCTTCTAATTTTTGTAATTCCGCAAATACTTTCATATTCTGCTCAGTCGCATAAGGTTCCAGCAATTCATGATTATCTTCTGGGGTATTTGTCGGTTCAAAAGATGGATCAAGTGGCAAGACACTATTTTCTTCTTCGAAATATGTACATATATTTCGAATTATTGAGATATCTATCTGTGGAACTACATCTTTCAGTGATGTAAAGCGTGTCACATTGGTTTTAAATACAGGGCGCTGCTCCCATGGACCTAAAGCTTTGTCAATATATGCATATATTCCGCCTAATGATATATGCCCTGTCACATCAGCAGCACCACCTTTAAGTGCTTCTAATAAAAGCGAAGTGAATAACCCATGACCATTTATTTCAACAGAAGTTTCTGTTGAATGACTAGCTGTTAATATCGTTACACCTTCTCCAATAATTGATGTATTTTGTCCTAACGTGCTAATTGTGCCTAATGTGCCCGAATAACAGCTATCAAGAATTATGACTTTATCCTTACACTGAGATTTATTTGCAATTGTTAACACGTCTTGCAATGATAATCCATAGTCTCCAACTGTATAATCCGGTGTTACAAGATAGCCACCAACTGTATCAACATGTCCATGCCCTGAATAATAGAAAAGCGCCACATCTGCACATCCAGAAAAACACTGTTCCACCAATCGACGTAATTCCCCTTTTGTTTGCACATTCAAAACTTTTCTTACTGCAAAGTTCGGAGAACCATCTCCGTTTTTTATTAGTTCATCACTCACTGCATCCGCATCATTACAACATCCATATAATGGACAATTTGTATAATCATCAATTCCAACAATTAAAGCTTTTCGCATCTATAATACCTCCCTACTCAATATTATTCTTTTTGCTGTCATCCGCAATTGAGCGAATATAAGTTGTGCCATTCGCCTTGTTTACAACTTGATAATTTTCATAACTTTTATTACCTTTATTTATTTGAGTAACAGCATGCTCTAATGAGATATGTCTACCCGTTTCTATATTTACAAATTCAGTGTTCAAACCTTTTGGGTTTTCTTTTGATACCTTCAACTTCATTGTTTTCCCTCCTTTAAGGTACACTTAATACAGTAGTACAATTCGTACTACCAAGTTACTCTATATAAACAAACAATGACCTAGTTTGAGACTAATTTTCAAACATACGTTTAGGGATTGATTTATCGAATGATAAATGATAGATTAGAATTGTTTAAATATTCCAATGGTCATTTATGGTCATTAACAACAGGTCGAAGTTGCCGCTTCGACTTTTTTGTTGCCACATTCACATATTTCCATATTCCAATATTCCTTTTGTTTTACCAACCTCCTTTCCTCTACAAAACAATAGCTATTTTTGCATTTCACGTATTAGCATTCCCACATTACTTCCTATCGTATTTTTCAATTCTTTTTCATTCTCACAATATAGGCTCTCATTTCGAATTGCTTTTTCCACATTTCTTACCAATCCAATTGCATCATATTTAGATTTACTATATTTAGGAATTCTTTTTCTTAACTCCTGTTCGCAATACCTTCTTTCCGCAGATACTTTAGGATTTTCCAGCAGTAACTCTTGATCTAGTTCCTTTACGTCATCAAAATGCATTAGCAGCCAGAATTCAAAGCAAGGATTTGTAATATATATCCCATAATTTCTATTTTCACACTGCTCAACTACATAATCATACTGTACAGGTGTAAAGCTATCCTTATCTCGATCCACAATCAAACATATCTTATCAATTTCTTCTGAGTACGTTAATACACTATTATTAATTACTCTTGGAATATCAGCAACTATATTTTCAAGTTTCGATTCTTCTTTCAATATATCAAAGATCATCTCGCATGCCATTTGAAGATTGCCAACCTTTTCCTCGAGAGATACCCCTAGCTTTTCTTCACATATTTGCTGCAATGTAGTCCAATAACTTTTTGCTAACGGTCGATTATTTTCCAAAATACCATAATCCTGAAAATAATCCATTATCCAATTGAGAAGCGTTTCATATGACACTTCACCGCTTTTTAATTCTTCAATATTTTGTATGACTCTATCAAGAATTTTCTTGGGATTACTCCATCCGTCTTCACTATAGCTTCGAATAACTGGGATAACCTCTATCAACGGGTTAATTGAAATATACTCTTTTAATACGTCAACCGCTTCAAAATAAATAGCTTCTGTATTTTTCCCCTCATATACCAAAAAGTATTTTTTCTTTACCTCGTCATTTGGAAGAACTCTGGTTCTTTCTGAAAAACTTCTTTTTTCTCTCATGCACTATTCCTCCTTTACAGGAAAAACCGTGCTAAAAATAGGAACACCTCCATATCGACCTTCCAAATATGCTTTGTCAATTTTTTGGTCAAACCTTGCATTATATTCTTCTAGCGAATATACAGTCGACTTTCCTAATTTATTCTTATTCACGAACCAGATTTCATCTCTTCTTAATAATTCAAAATCTAAAAGTCTTGATTCATGTGTTGTTACAATCAATTGTATATTTCTTTCTTCTGCAACTTGCAAAAATGTTTCCACAAACTTATATGTCAAACTTGGATGCAAGCATCTATCAAGTTCATCTATTACATAGGTTTTTCCTTCACCCGCAAGCAAAATTTCCAATAAATCTAATACACGTACAGTTCCATCAGACTCTTCCGACAACTGAAATAGTACATCTTTTTCTCCGTGAGAAAATTCTATTGTCTGACATTTTATTCCATCTTCTTCACTAAGAGTAATAATAAAAAAGTTTGTATTACTTCTCATAACCAGCGCAATTTGAGATAATTTTTCATTTCCTCTAATTTCTGCTTGCTTCTGTTCAATATCTGAAATTATTCTTTTCTGCAATTTCTGTGGTAACTCACCAAGCACCTTTTCTACCGGTACATCTACCATTTTAAAATCCGTAATTCCGGTACCAAATGCAGAAATAACTCTACAGACTTCCTGAACATCCTTTGCCTTGGCCAAGTAAGAATAATCCGAAATAGGTTGATCTGGATAATTAATATCAAATTGCTCTTTTATCCACAAAAACACATCTCTTATTATGGCAGCATCATCAAACTCGCTATATAAATTTTTCTTATTTTGGTTCATTAAATTTAAAAACAATACCGATGTATCGTCACTTACATCGCTTGCATAAACATCTATTTTCTCATAAAGACCTTTATGTCTTAAATCTTTTCCAAGTTCATATTTTCCTGTCAAAATATCTCTTTGGAAAATTACTTTCTCTGAGTTATCTGTATTTAATTCAATCAACCATTCTGCAATAAATTTACTTTGGCTCAAAATCACTTCAAATCCATATGCATAATATTTATTATTTAATAAAATCTCTAGTTCAAAGTAACTAGCTTCATCTTGATTTGAAGGCTCTATTTTACAATAACGCTCAGTATGACCGTCTGGCAACCCCTTTATAACTGTTTGACGCATAAAATCCATTGCTTTAACCAAATTAGATTTACCCGCTGCATTTGCCCCATATATGGCAGCAAACTTTAATAACTTCATCTTGCCATCATCATAAATATGCTCTTTTTTGTTTCTTACCTTTCCTGAAATCATAGAAAACTCTTCTGTTTTTCCATCTTCTCTTCTATCAAAAGACAAAAAATTTTTAACATTAAATCTAATTAGCATATTATGCACCTCCATTATCTTACACGTTTAGTTTAAGTGATTTTTTCACTTTTGTCAATATTATATTTATTATTTTTATCTATTTACTGAGTTTTAAACCGCTTTTTTCGTTTTTGCAATCCATTTCCAGAACAAAAATTTTCTATAACAAGTCAATTAGCAAAAAAGTCACCCTATGAGTTTGATTTCTAATGTCCAGAGCATAACTGTCACCAATCGCAAAGGAGTATGTAGCCTGCACCGATATTAGATCCACACCTTCCTTATGATGAAGGATTGTTTTTTCAATATTCAGTTTTTCATCATTCACAATATTCATCATGAGTGTTGCCAGAGAATACTCCATTTCATCCGGCTCCTCATATCCAAGGCTGATTGTCAGACTTCCCTGTGGATCTCCGTCTATCAGCAGAACTTTCTTTCCTTCCTGAGCCAGACCTATACCCAGACTCACACATGATACGGTCTTTCCGACTCCACCTTTTTGATTTGATACTGCAATAACCTTACACATAACATTTCCTCCTGTTTTTAATAATTCAGTACATACAATTTCAAAAGTTCAATTATTTCTCTCTTCATCTGTTCCGTAGAATAATTCTTTGGAAAATACTTATGAAGCTGATCATTCTTAAACACTACCCGGTCTGTTTCTTTCTGCTTTATTTCGCTTAGAATATCTTCAACTCTCTGGGTTGTTAATTTTCCATCAGCACTCAGTTTTTTCATACGCATTGCCTGCGATAACGATGGTATACATAGTGTTAATTCCATATCATCAAGTACATCCTTCTGCTCTTTTTTCTTTAGATATGCTATCTGCACAGCCGGAGTAAATCCCATTGAACCATCATCTACCTTTTCCAACAGTTCAGGAATCAGATCTGCCATCTTGATATATCTCTGCACCTGCTTAGGACTGTCTCCAGTTTCCTCACTGATAATCTCCAATCCCTTTTTCCCTGAATTGTGGTCAACTTGGCCAGCTTTCCTTCTTCCTGATTTTCTTTTGAGCACATCATATTTCATCTTATAAGCAAATGCTTTTTCACTCGGTTGGATTCTCTCCCTTTGCAAGTTTGAATCTACCATTGCGATAACTGCCTGATCATCTGTCATGTAGCGGATTATCGTAGGTACTTTTCTATATCCCAGTTTTTCCGCTGCAAATATTCTTCTATGCCCTGATATGATTTCGTAGTATCCTTCCTTTCGTGGTCTCACTATTACCCGAGTTATTATTCCGTATTTCTTGATACTGTCCTGAAGATTTTTCATCTGGCTATCCATTTCCACTCGGAACGGATGGTTTTCAAATACTCTTAGCCGTTCAATCGCTATTTCAACAATCTTTTCATCTGGATCCATCTGATCCACTTTCTCTGAATAGGCATCCTCCTTCTTCCTGAAATAAAAAAATCCGCCCAGATTAGAACCTAATCTAATCTGAACGGAATACTCATTCAGGCTTGATATTTTCCAAGCAGAAATATTTTTAATCATTACCCTTTTGTTAGCTACACCAATTTACAGCCCTTTACACCAGCTGCATTATAGCTTTTCATTTCTGTTAGCAAATCTACAATAATTTTACTGTTAGCAATTTGCATTTTCTGTTAGCAAAAATGCTCATTTTTTGATTTGCTGTTAGCAGAAAAACAACAAAAAAACGGCAATGATTTTTCTCTCATTACCGCTTAAAATAGAGCGTTCCCTATAGGAATCGAACCTACAATAGAGTCTTAGGAGGACCCCGTTATATCCATTTAACTAAGGGAACAAATGCCGTATTTTCAGGCTTTTCAGCCTTTTTGGCTCCGGCTGCCATGTTTATGAATCCAATCACTTGTGTGATGAATTGCCTCAGTTATTATATATTGATTTCAGCCTTTTTGCAAACTCTAAAATCCAGTTGCGTCTCACTAAATGGTCTGCACTTAGTTGCCCCTTAGGAGGACCCCGTTATATCCATTTAACTAAGGGAACAAATGCCGTATTTTCGGGCTTTTCAGCCTTTTTGGCTCCGGCTGCCATGTTTATGAATCCAATCACTTGCGTGATGAATTGCCTCTGTTATTATATATTGATTTTAGCCTTTTTGCAAACTCTAAAATCCCGTTGTGTCTCACTAAATGGTCTCCACTTAGTTGCCCCTTAGGAGGCGCTTGTTATATCCATTTAACTATGAGAACTTATATAAGATATATGCTGTATGTGGTAAATCCACATACAGCTTTTTTATTCTATCATACTTCCTCAAAAATATCTATACTTATTCTCTATATTTTATACTTCCCTGCATCCATACAATGCCCTTAAATCGTCTGCCAACCTGTGGTTCCCCAACCAGATCTTTCTGATTGATACATACACCAAAATTCATTTCATTGCAACAGATATCAAGTACCCATACATTCTCACCGGTAAGATTATTCTGCTCCATCCTGCAGTCCATGATTTCGCCAAGGATTGCATACTGATCGCTTTCAATACCATATGGCATAAAATAAGAATCGACAATGCTGAGTACATCCTCATGGGTAATGCGTCTCGATAACATGGAATATGTATCAATATCTTCTAATGTTAAATTTTCAATTGCATTCTCATCCCCGTCTCTTGCAGCTGCAACCAGATAATTGCGATCTGTGGTATTCTGCTGATTCTGTTTATTTTTTTTCTCAGCTTTGTTAATTGGGAGCAAAATTTTTCCCTCTGTGGAAAGTGCACCTAAAATGACACCCTCTTCCAGATTCATATATCTTTTTGATCCTTTTACTGCCAGAAAATCAACAACATTCTGCAGATAGAAAATTAATGTTACACCTATCCGGACTTCATCACATATCCCCGCATAGGACTCTTTTTCCGCATGCTTTTCCACTTCTGCCTGTTCTCTTGTGGATAACATTGTGCCAAAAAAATATGGATAGTAATAATCCATCTCAAATGTATCATCTTCCCGATAGGTACCTCTTAATGTCAGGCCAAAAAAATCACCAAACTGATAACAAAGTTCTGCAAATTCATTTCCTTCAGAATCCTCTGCCACCTTAATCGTATCTGGTTTTGCTTCTATATCTTTACATATTTTTTCGAGTTCTTCTTTCTTAATATCAGAAAGACCGACTGCTCTTAAAAATTTATGCATACTTATCTCCATTCCTGCGCTTTCCTCCAGCGCATCTCAAGTTTGTGTGCCAGCACAAATCTTGTGTGTGAAAAATGTATTTTTCACACTGATCTCCATTCTTAAACCAACTGCAGAATTGATATTTTTTTATTTTTTGTCAGGTCATACCTGATTTCCGTCATTTGATTCGTCTGATCCAATACCGCAACGATTGGACGAATCGAATTATCCGTCTGGCATATGACAATCCCTGTTTCTCCTGTATTCAGCCTGATTTTCGTACCAACCGGATAATATGCAACCATTTTCTGTATTACTTTTACAATTTTCCGTTCAAATAAGAGGTCTGCCGCCTCGATCATTGTCTCAAGTGCCTGCTGTACACTGATTCTTTTACATTCCATTCCGGAAATCATACAATCAAATGCATCACACACCTGTAATATATTACACTCTATATCCTTTGTTTTTTGTTTTAAAGGATATCCTGATCCATCTTTTCTCTCATGATGTGTTAATACCATTTTTTTTGAGACCGGTGATATCCAGTCTTCACCTTCTAACGCTGAATATGCCAGTATTGTATGTTTTTTTAATTCAAATACTTCAGATGCCGGTCTGCTATCCATATCAAAATTAATATATGGAACCGTAGTATAACGCATACCAAGATCATGCAATAATGCCCCTATGGCAATATCAATATAATCCTCTTCTTTTACTTTTAACATTTTAGCAACTGCCAGAGACAACATAGTCACCTGTACCGTATGCTCATAAAGATTTCCATTGCGTTCTTCTATATCTATTACCTTAGGCTGTTCTGCTTTTGTTATTTCACTGACAATTTCATTTGCCAGCTCAGCCATTTTGCTCAGTGAATTTTTTCCATGGTATATATGATTCTCCAGAATTTTCTGTACTTCACTGACATAATACTTTTCTCTTTCTTCATTGATAATCAAATGTGTTGTTTCAAAGGCTTCATACGGATCTTCGATACATACTGTATCAATTCCCAAAAAAGAAATCAGATCCAAATACTCCGGTTTTAACACAGTTCCGCCGGATATCAATATTTCTTTTTCTTTCGTTATAACCGGTTCCGCCAGTGTTTCTCCGCCTACAAGTGATTTGACCTGCCGTATTATCATTATCTCTCCATTATCTTATTTTTCATTATTCCTCATTTGAATTTTTCAAATCGCTATTTGGATTCATTGCACGTTTTAAAGCTTCCTGCTCTTCCTCTGATAAAACAATTACGGAATTGCCATCAATAATTTCTTTAATATATGTATAGCAGCCTTCTCTGGTGTGCATTGCGTTAATAATAAATCCATTATTGCGCATATCTAACATTGCAAGAGAAAAACTTAATTTTCCGCCCATCTCATGAAATGCATCATACTTAATAAGTCCCATTTTCTGATAGGTACACTGCATATTTTTAGAGAGTACTTTAATATTTCTGTCATTTTCTTCATTTGATTCTAACAGGGAATCAACCTGATCGAGCCTTTGAATCAATGTATCTTCCAATGTCTTCGCATCTTTTCCGCTCATAAAAATACGATAATTCTTTTTCAGTTTTTTCATCTGAACAATATTTATAATCACCAATATAAATAAAATCAACAGAACCCCGCAGAGTCCTATAATAATATAATCTGAATCAATTCCTAAATACTTTGAAATCATTATTTTACCTTTCGTTATTTAGAACAAATGTTCTGTGTATTTTATGCGATTGTACGAATCAGATCAATAATCCGGTCTAATTCATCCATAGAATAATATTCAATTTCAATTTTTCCTTTTTGATCATCCTTTTTATTGATAGCGACTTTTGTTCCAAGGATTGATTTCATCTTTTCCTCTAAATCATGATAAATTGCTTCCATTGCAGGATCTGAAACCTTTTTCTTTTCTACAGGAACATCTTTATTCTTTTGGATTTTTTTTACCAGCTTTTCTGTCTCACGTACACTCAAATTTTCGTCAAAAATTTTCTGAGCCGTTGCATATTGTTTTTCCGCATCTTCAATTCCAAGCAGTGCCCTTGCATGACCAGTTGTAATCATATCATCAATTACCATCTGCTGAACACGTTCATCTAATTTCAAAAGTCTCATCGAATTGGTTACCGCCGTTCTGCTCTTAGAAACACGCTCAGCAACCTCATCCTGTTTCAAATGAAATTCTGTCAAAAGTCTTTTATATGCAAACGCTTCCTCAATTGGATTTAAATTTTCTCTCTGTATATTCTCCACCAATGAAATTTCTACTACTTCCTGATCCGTAAGATTCATGATCCGGACTGGAACTTCTTTTAATCCTGCAAGTTTTGCAGCTCTCCAGCGTCGCTCACCTGCAATGATTTCGTAATAATCCTTTTTATCTAATACAAGTAATGGCTGAAGTACCCCTACCTGTTTAATGGACTCTGATAAATCTACTAATGAATCTTCATCAAAATTTTTTCTTGGCTGTTCCCTGTTTGGTTCTACTTTATTAATATTGACAAAAATTCCATCTTTCTTCTCAGAATCTGCATTTACCTTTATTGTCTCTGATTCTTTATTTACATTTACTTTATTTGGAATCAATGAATCTATTCCCTGTCCCAAACCACGTTTTTTTGTTGCCATATTTTATACATTCTTCCTTTCCATAACTTCTTTTGCTAACATGCGATAGCTCTCTGATCCTGCAGATTTCGTATCATACATGTTAATAGGTAATCCATGTGATGGTGCTTCTGCAAGACGTATATTTCTAGGTATTAATGTATCATAAATCTTTGTATCAAGATTTGTTCTTACATTTTCAACAACCTGGTTTGATAGATTTGTTCTTACATCATACATGGTAAAAACGATACCATCAATATGAAGTTCAGGATTCAATCTCTGCTGTACAAGATCAATAGTGTGTATCAACTGACTGAGTCCCTCTAATGCATAATATTCACACTGGATTGGAACAAGTACAGAATCAGCCGTAGTCATGGCGTTAATTGTCAACATATTCAATGACGGCGGACAATCAATAATTATAAAATCATAATCATCCCTGACATAATCTACAGCATTTTTCAAAATATATTCTTTATCTTCAATGCCTAACAGTTCAATTTCTGCTCCTGCAAGATTTACATTGGACGGTATAATTTTCATTCCTTCCACTACCGTATCTACCATACTTTCTTTGATAGAACATTCATCCAGCATTAATTCGTATACTGTGTTTTCCAATTCATTTTTATTTACACCTAATCCACTCGTCATATTTCCCTGCGGATCAAGATCAATTGTCAAAACTTTTTTTCCTGCTTCGGCTAAACAGGAAGCAAGGTTAATCGCCGTTGTTGTTTTACCTACACCACCCTTTTGGTTGGCGATTGCTATAATTCTGCTCATTTTAATCCTCATTTCCTTTTTTATTGTTTTCATTATAGCACTTATATATATGCATTTCTATAATAAAATGTTTCACGTGAAACATTTTGTATAATTTTACTTTTATTATTCATCTGGAATTAAAAGAATTATATATTTTTATCGAATTAAAAATTATTTACTTCTTCATCTGATAAAGAACCTTTTGTAGCTCTTTCGTATACTTGGACTGCCCCGTTTATAGCCATTTTTGATCAGGTACAATTTCTGGTCAAAATGACTTTTATATTCATAAGACACAATTATCTGTGGAAATTTTGGTAGTAAAAAACTTTTGTATAAATTATCAGCCAACAAATCACACAAAGTCAAGGCTTTTGTATAGCTTTAGTTAAAAATTATTTTTTCTGGTCATAATATAATATTTTACAATAATATAACATAGGTCTAATGTCTCATATGTAATGTCTCATTGATCACGAATCATTCAAAAGATATATATTCCTAATAAAAAATTTTAATTTGACAGATAAGCATATAAATTCTACTCTGATACTTTCAGATTGTGTGCGATTTTATTGATATAATAATATGTACCTCCTATTATCATGAGTTAAAAATGTTTCACGTGAAACATTTTTAATGTTTTCTTTTTTATATTGATATTAATATAAAATATATTTTTAGTTTTGTCCTTGTTACAAATTTCCATTATATAAGTATAATTTTAAATATATGAATCTTACTTTTACACTATTTTTCCTTGAATATTTATTTTAAGAAAACAATTAATTTATAAATATAATTAATCAACTTCTTTTTAAGAATGTTTCACGTGAAACATTCTATATATAACCATCTTTATAGATTTAATAATAGTCTGGTCAGATATCACTTATAAATTAGTTTTTAATGTAATATATTACAAAGTACTAAGATTAATTTTGCGGATTCTATAAAATCAATACATTTTTACTTTCTTTTATCTAATATGCTAATTTACTAATTTAATTTTCTAAGCTTATTTGATGTAAAGAAGTGATATAATTATCCCATTTACGATACTATCAAATGTATCTGTTTTGTTTAGGAACAACAAATAAGCTATTAAACTTATTTGTAACTTAATTTTAAAATAACCTATATCAAGAAATGGCACACATTTTAAATTCACTGTTACGCTAGAGCGGTGACAAAGTGGTGCTGTTTACAGCTAATTTTTCCACAAGGTGTTTGATCCTGACCAAAGGAATTTAATTCATAGGGCGCATTTTTCTGTAAAGATCCGGATGTCAAAAGATGATTTTTAATTGGCATATTGTACAAAGTTATGAATCACCTTTTGACACCTAAATTCTATAAATTTAAAAAACCCATATAATGTTTCACGTGAAACATTACATGAGCTTTTTATTTATTACTAATCTTATATATTTAGTAGTAATTTTCAACTCCGCAAACGTATTGACTATGATTAAATTGTAATCAGATTATTACGAATTGCAAATACGGCTGCCTGTGTACGATCTGTAACTCCAATTTTCTTAAAAATATTAGATACGTGATTCTTTACCGTACGTTCACTAATATTTAACTGCTCTGCAATTTCTTTATTATAAGTTCCATAGGAAAGCATCTTTAAAACTTCAAGTTCTCTTCTGGTAAGACTTTCAATTTTACTGCTGTCGCTGTCACGATCAAGCATCTTAGAATTTAAAACCGGTATTAAACTTGGCTGTATATAATCTTCCCCATTAACAACTGCTAAGATTGCTTTTTTTAATTCTGCAGATTCAGAATCTTTTAATAAATAACCATTTACTCCAATATCAACTGCCTTCAAAAGATATTCGACCTCATTATGTACTGTTAAAACCATTACTTTAATTTTCATTTTCATATCTTTTATTCTCTGAAGGACTTCGAGTCCATTCATATTTGGCATATTGATATCAAGTAATAATATATCAGGTACAACTGTTTTTAATTTTTCAAGACAATCTACTCCATCACATGCTTCTGCAATAACCTCAAACTCGCCTTCTAACTCTAATAACTGCTTTAAACCTTCACGAATCATTGAATGATCATCTGCTATCATAACTTTTACTGACATCGTTTTGTACCTCCCTATTCGGCAATTGGAACTTCAACCTGAATCTTCGTTCCTGCATTTGTTTTTGAATGAATGTCTATTTTTCCAGATAAAAGATATACTCTTTCTCTCATCATTGACAAACCAAATCCAGAATTATCTGCTTTGCAATTACACTCATTCTCCTCATATACAAATCCCTTTCCATCATCTTCAATAGAAAGTATAATTGTTCCCGGTTGATAGTTTAAAACTACCTTTATTACAGAACAATCTGCATGGCGGATTGCATTACTGCAGGCTTCCTGAATAATTCTTAGCAAAGTAATTCCAATAACAGGATTTATTTTGTAAGACTCACCAACTACAGAAAAATTTATCTTTTTTGTTTCACTGCTCTCTAACTTTTCTAACGCACGTTCAATCGTAACTTCTAAGCCTATATCATCAAATGACATTGGTCGCAGATTGTAGATCATATTTCGTGTATCATTGATAATATCACGCAAAGTTTTAGACATGATATTTAATTCCAGTTTACATCTGACCTTATCCATATCGATTAATTTACTGCATAATTCTGTTTTATGAACCAGACTTGTCAGATTCTGCACCGTTGAATCATGTAATTCCCTTGATATGCGCTGTCTCTCATTTTCCTGTGTTTCTAATAATTTTAACCGGAATATCTCATCGCTTATATCAGAGTTATTATCATTTATTTTTTGTTCCAGCTCAGAAATTGCCTCATTTAATTCATTCAGCTTTGTAACACAGGATGTATATTCTTTTTTTCTGGTATCTAACTGTTCCTGTAAAAGTTTCTGCTGCTCCTCTAAATGTAAAATCTGTTCCCTGCCCTTTGGATTAACATCCCTGGGGCTGAATGATTCATAGTTTGAATCATTTTCTTCTTTTAAAAGCATTATAAATGCCTTATTTTCTTTCATCTGTAATTCCAGTGTCTGAATCGATTTATGTATATCTTCCTTATTAGTCATCAGCTCCGACTGAAATTTTTTTAAATATTCACTTATCATATACTTCCTTCGAACGTATGTTTTATATTACATAAATAATAAACCATTTTTATTTTATACTAAATTCACTTTGTTGAAAAGATAAATTTTTCATGAATCAAAAATTTAATTTGTATAAGCGGCCAAAAGCGGCTATAATATTATTATAAAAATAGCCTGTTATTTGGCAGATATGGAGGCATTTATGAATAAGAGTATGAAAAAAAATATCAGACATTTTTTTCTGTTAACTGCATTAGCTGCCGGAACCATTCATTTCGTAAATCGTTTTATCGATCTTACTGCTTCAATGAAAAACATCTTAAAGACGGAAAATGGTAATTTTTTTGATTGGAAGAATGGAAAAATCTATTACACAAAACATGGTTCTGGAACACCTGTTTTATTGATACATGATCTGAGTCCACTCAGTTCCTCTTATGAGTGGTGCCGTTTTGCAAAAAAACTTGAAAAGCAGCATACCGTATATACGATTGACCTCTTAGGATGCGGACGTTCAGAAAAACCTTATCTGACATACACTAATTACTTATATGTTCAGCTTATTACTGATTTTGTAAAAGAAGTAATAAAAGATACCCCTACAGTAATTGCAACGGGTTCTTCCATTTCATTTGTGACGTTGGCAGAAAATATGACGAATCATTTATTTCACAAAATCATTGCTATCAATCCGCCAATGCCTGAAAAATTTAACCGCACGCCAAGTAACTCTTCTACTTTAAAGAAGACATTACTGGAAGTTCCTGTTCTCGGAACATTTATTTACAATGTAAAAACGCATGAAAAAAATATACAGAAACTATTTTATACTGAATATTTTAACAAACCACAGCTTGTCTCCTCTAAAATGCTGGATGCCTACTACGAAGCATCACACATGAATGGCAGCCACGGAAAATATTTAATGGCAAGTATTGAGGGACAGTACACTGACAACTGCATTTTACATGCACTAAAGAAACTTTCCATTCCATTCTATGTTGTGGAAAGCCGGAGCAATCCTGATTCTGTTCAGATCGTAACCAGCTATGCAAAACAAAGTTCCTTTATTGAAACTTCATATATTTCTAATGTAAAATACCTTCCACAATTAGAAGCTCCTGATAAGTTAGCTGAAGTTATTCAGATGCTTTTTAATCGTGAAAAAAATTAATTTTATATCGAATCAACAGACGGTATGTTCTGGGAATATTTTATTACCATGAAAAAAGTGACTGTGAAAAGTAAATTTTCTACAGTCACTTTTTTTATGAACATAATATTAATGTAATGGCTCTTTCGTCGGCGTCCCGGCTTTTCTTGGATATATTTTCGGTGTGTGCTTTTCCTTGTTGATCACAACAAACGATCTTTTCTGTTCATACAGATCAAATTTATACACATCCGTTACTTTTCCACCTAAAACAAAAACAGCTTTTTTCGCTTCTGCCACTTCTTCTTCAATGCTGCCTGATTTATATGAAATAAATTTGCCACCAACTTTCACAAATGGTATACAGTATTCGCTAAGAGAAGACAAATTTGCCACTGCACGTGAAACACATACATCAAACTGTTCTCTGTAATCTTTATTTTTACCAAGCTCCTCCGCTCTGGCATGAACAGCAGTAATATTTTTCAGCTCCAGTTCATCAATTACCTGGTTTAAAAATTTAATCCTTTTATTTAAGGAATCTGCAAGTACCAGTTCTAAATCTGGAAATGCAATTTTAAGCGGGATTCCGGGAAATCCTGCCCCGGTTCCGAGATCTAAAATTTTAACATTATCTTTTAAATCGTATACACGACACAAAGAAAGACTGTCCAGAAAATGTTTTTCCACTACTTCATCAAATTCTGTGATTGCAGTCAGATTCATCACCTTATTGGTTTCTACCAGAAGTTCATAATATTGAAGAAACTGATTGATCTGTTTATCACTCAATTCAATCTGAAGTTCTTTTAAACCTTCTTTAAACTGTTCCAGATTATAATTCATTCTGATCTCCATTCTCTGTTTTATATGCAAATGTCCTAATTATATAAAATCTTCGTTTTTTTAATCTGCCGACAATGTCATTAAATTTATTTTAGTCTTCCGATTTCTTCTCATGGTACTTCATCTGCTCCATATACACAAGCAGTACTGATACATCTGCCGGCGATACTCCTGAAATACGGGATGCCTGTCCGATTGAAGTTGGTGAATAAGTCTTTAATTTCTGACGTGCCTCAATTCGCAGACTTGGAACATCATCATAATTAAAGTTTTCCGGTATCTTTTTCTTTTCAAGTTTCTTAAAACTTTCCACCTGCTTCATCTGACGCTTAATGTAACCATCATACTTGATACTGATATTTACCTGCTCAGTAACTTCAGCAGGAAGATCCGGACGTTCCGGATCGATCGGTGCTAATTTATCATAATCAAGCTCCGGTCTGCGGATCAATTCTGTCAGAAATGTTCCTGTATTTAACGGAATACTGTCATAACTTTCCAGCAATTCCTGTACTTTTTTATTCGCACCAATTTTTACTTTTGCAACACGTTCAATTTCCTGCGCGATCAGCTCTTCTTTTTTGCATACCCAGTCATAACGTTCTTTTGAAATTAAACCAATTTCATAACCTTTCTTCGTCAGACGCAGATCTGCGTTATCCTGTCTTAACAGCAGGCGATATTCTGCACGTGAGGTCATCATTCGGTATGGCTCGTGGTTTTCTTTGGTCACAAGATCATCGATCAATACGCCAATATAGGCTTCTGACCGGTCTAAAACCAGAGGTTCTTTTCCTAAAATACTCATAGATGCATTGATACCTGCGATCAGTCCCTGACAAGCTGCCTCCTCATAACCGCTGCTTCCGTTAAACTGTCCACCGGAAAAAAGTCCTTTGATCTTTTTAAATTCAAGTGATGCATAAAGCTGATTCGGGTTAATGCAGTCATACTCGATCGCATATGCATTTCTTACAATTTTAACATGCTCCATTCCAGGCAGCGTGCGGTACATCTCATGCTGAACATCCTCAGGCAGTGAAGATGACATACCTCCAACATACATTTCATTTGTATTAATGCCTTCTGGCTCAATAAAAATCTGATGACGGTCTTTATCTGCAAATTTTACTACTTTATCCTCAATGGAAGGGCAATAACGCGGACCGGTTCCTTCAATAATTCCGGCATAAATTGGTGAACGATCCAAATTTGCACGAATGATTTCATGTGTCTTTGGATTTGTATATGTCAGCCAGCAGGAAACCTGATCAATCTGCACATCATCCGGGTTTGTTGTAAATGAAAATGGAACTACTCTCTCATCTCCCTTTTGTTCCTGCATTTTTGAAAAATCCAGAGAACGTTTATCCACTCTCGCAGGCGTTCCTGTCTTAAAACGAAACATCTCGATTCCATGCTCTTTAAGTGAATCTGTAAGATGATTTGCTGCCATAAGACCATTCGGTCCGGTATAAGTGATCATCTCGCCTGTCAGACAGCGTGCTCTCAAATACGTTCCTGTACAAAGTACAACTGCCTTACAATGATAAATTCCACCGGAAACAGTCTTTACCCCGGTAATTTTCTGAAGTTCGCCATTAACTTCTATAACCTGTCCATCTTTTTTTCCTGCATTTATATCTTCTTCTGTAACAGCAGAATTTACCGGAACCGTAATGATCTCGGCTACTTCTGCCTGTCGGATTGTAAGATGCTCTGTATTCTGAAGTGTTTTCCGCATCTCCATGCTGTAATTCACTTTATCTGCCTGTGCACGCAGGGAATGTACTGCAGGACCTTTGGATTTATTTAACATCTTAGACTGGATAAATGTCTTGTCAATATTAATCCCCATCTGTCCGCCAAGTGCATCAATCTCTCTCACAAGATGCCCTTTTGAACTTCCTCCAATATTTGGATTACAAGGCATCATCGCGATACTGTCCACACTTACTGTAAAAATAATTGTCTCCAATCCAAGCCTTGCACATGCTAATGCCGCCTCACATCCCGCATGACCTGCCCCCACAACTACCACATCATAATTTTCTTCAATCGCAGGCATCTTCTTATCCTTCTTTCTAAAAAATCTTATCAAAAAAGCCAGTACACCGGAAGAATGCTGCCTTTGCATTCTTCCAATAATTGGCACCCATTGGTGCCAATTATTTGCCCAGACAAAACTTACTAAATATCTCATTCACAAGATCATCTTCGACTGCCTCACCAATGATGCTTCCCAGTTCTTCATATGCATTCATCAGATCAATAGAATAAAAATCTTCCGGCATACCGTCCATAATACTCTGCACCACTAAATTTAAACTATTCATTGCTTCCTGTAAAGCAGTTTTATGACGAATATTTGTGATATACACTTCATCATTAAATGTAACTTCTCCGGTGAAAAACATCTCACGGATTGTCTCTTCCAGTTCCCCGATCCCGGTCTGCTCCTTCGCGGAAATTGCAATCATCTTTTTATCCAGATGCTTTCTGATCGATTCTCGATCAGTAACCGGAGCCAGATCCGATTTGTTTAAAAGAATGATTGCTTTTCTGTCTTTTAAAAGCTCCATAATTTCAAAATCATTTTCATCCAACTGTGTTGATGTATCCACAACATAAATCGCCAGGTCTGCATCATTTAAGTATTTTTTTGCACGATCCACGCCAATTTTTTCCACAACATCATCCGTTTTCCGGATTCCCGCTGTATCGATCACATTTAAAATAATTCCATTTAAATTGATCTGTTCTTCTAATACATCCCTTGTCGTTCCTGCAATATCAGTAACGATCGCCCGTTCTTCTCCAACAAGTGTATTTAACAGTGATGATTTTCCGGCATTTGGTTTTCCAATGATTACCGTTGAAATACCTTCTTTTAAAATTTTTCCATTATCGCTGTTTGCAAGGAGTTTCCTGATTTCTTTACCTGCTTCTTCCACGATACCCTGAAGTGTTTTAGGATATCCATCCAGACTGATATGTTCCGGATCATCTAATGCAGATTCAATAAATGCAATCTCATGCAGTAGTTTTTCACGAACTGTTTTTACTGCAGACGAAAGAGAACCGGAAAGCTGCCGTTCTGAACTCTTTAATGCAAATTCATTTTTTGCATGAATAATATCTATGACAGACTCCGCCTGCGCAAGATCGATCCTGCCATTTAAAAATGCACGTTTTGTAAATTCACCAGGCTCTGCCGGACGCGCACCGTATTTGATCACAGTCTCAAGCACACGCTTCATGACATACACTCCGCCATGACAGTCAATCTCGACGGTATCTTCTTTTGTGTAACTTTTTGGTGCCCGCATCAGCACTACCATAACTTCATCGATCACTTCATCCCCATCTTTGATGTGACCATAATGAATCGTATGTGTCGGCATATCAGATAATTTTTTTCCGTTTTTCATTAAAAAAATGCGGCTGACAATCTCAACTGCCTCATCTCCACTGATTCTTATTATACCAATTCCTGAACTTGACATAGCTGTCGCAATCGCAGCAATCGTATCTGTTCTCATAATCCCTCATTTCTGAGCAGCTTGTTAAACTGATCCCTCGTCTCTAATATACAAAAAAATTCGTGGACGTTTTCTTTATCCGCCACGAATTTTTCTGTGTCATTCATCACACACGGATGAAAACCTGTTTACTGTCTCTTTAATGTTACAACAACATGACGATAAGGTTCGTCTCCTTCGCTGTGTGTTGTCACAAACTTATCATTCTGCAAGGTAGAATGAATCACTCTTCTCTCATAAGGATTCATCGGCTCTAAAGAAACCGGACGTTTTGTTCTCTTTACCTTGTATGCAATATTCTTTGCAAGATTCTCTAATGTCTCTCTTCTTCTCTTGCGGTAATCTTCCGTATCAATTTTGACTTTTACAAAGCTCTCTGCATTTTTATTAACAGCAAGATTGGTCAGGTACTGGAGAGAATCTAAGGTCTGTCCTCTTTTTCCGATCAGAACGCCCATGTCATCACCTTTTAAATCAACATTGATCACATTGCTGTTTTCCTCTGCAGTCATAACGATCTCAACTTTTAAATCCATCGCTTCGAATACTTTATTTAAGAAATCTTTGATATCATCATTCACAGAATATTTCTTGCGTACTTTGATAACTGCATCTTTTCTTCCGATGCCGAGAAATCCGTTATTTCCTTTTTCAACGATCTCATATTCGATTCTGTCACTGGTTGTCCCCAGTTTTACCAGTGCTTCTGTGATTGCTTCATCGACTGTTTTTGCTGAAATTTCAATATATTCCATATCCAAAACCCCTGTCCTTTCTTATTATTTTCTGCTGTTTTTCTCATTAAAATCACGAACCATATTGGCTTTTGCAGCCATACTTCCGGCTTTTGCCTTTGCTTTTGTGGCATTTGCTTTTTCTAATTCAAGTTCACGCTGTGCCTCACTCATACCGGACTTTTTATCTTCTTTTTTCGGCTCATTGATCTGTCTTGTATTGATTTTTGCCGCATTGGAAATCTGATTTTCAGCAATTCCCATTTTTTCACGTTTTTTCTTTGCTTTCTCCTGATTCTTCTTAATGATATCCTCAAGGTTGATCTTCTCAAAATGCTTATTTAAGAAGAACTGCTGAACACTTCGAACTACCGCACCGGCGATCCAGTAAATACCAAGACCTACAGGAACTGTAAAACACATTACAAATGAGAAGATCGGCATTGTACGGTTCATCATCTTCATCTGCTGTGCAGCCATATCATTTTCATTATTGCCATTAGATGGAGCAGCCTGTGGCATCAGCTTGATATTAAGTACCTGAGTCAGATAAGAAACGATCGGTACAAGCAGCGCTAAAACTACAAATAAAAAGTTATGTGATGCAAAATTAGATGTCATAACCTGCCATGGTGTATCTGAAATATTCAGTCCCAGAAAGTTATTTACATGTGAAACTGTATCATATGTTGCATTAATGGTATCCGTTAAAGAAGGGAATGCACTCTTTAAAGTATCCCATCCATTCGAATTCATTTTATATAAAACATCAACAATAGAGTTAGAAAGTGCAGTCGGATCTGATACTGTAAAGTCTGCTGCCGGCTGTGTCATAACTCTTAAATCTGTAACAAGCTGCGTCATCTTATCCTGATAACCGCTTGTTGCCATAATTCCATCAACCAGTGCAGAGAAATTGTTCTTTACACCGGATACATATGCCGGAACATTCAAAAATACACGGTAAAGTGCAAACAGTAATGGCATCTGGATCAGCATCTGAACACAGCTTCCCATCATGGAAACACCATATTTTTCGTATACTGCCTGTGTTTCTTCCTGCATTGCCATCATAGATGCCTGATCTTTTTTTCCATTATATTTTTTCTGGATTGCCTGTAATTCAGGCTGCATCTTCTGTGATAATTTGGAAAACTTCTGCTGTTTGTAAGTTAACGGGAATAAAATCGCATAAATTACGATTGTAAAAATGATGATAGAAAGACCAACATTCTCAATACCAATCATTGACATCAACGCATAAATACCATTCATTACCCAGCCAAGTACTTTGGCGATCGGTCCTAAAATAGCACCATTGTATGCTGTTAATAACATATCTGACACTTGTAAATACCTCCGCTATGGAACTGGATCATATCCACCTTTTGAAAAAGGATTACATCTTAAAATTCTCCATAAAGCAAGTGCTCCTCCTTTTATTGCCCCATATTTTTCAACTGCCTCTAAACCATATAGAGAACATGTCGGACAATACGGACACTTTGTCGTTTTCATTGGAGAAAGATATTTTCTATAAAACTTAATTAAAGCAATTAATATTTTTTTCAAAATGATTCCATCTTCTTTTTTCTGAAATTAACGATTGATTACTTTGTGAAGACCTCCAAGATGCAACAGGGCACTTTCTGTTTCATGATAACTGATATCGCGTGCCGTGCTTCTTGCGATGACTACAATATCCAAACCATTATTGAACATGTCTTCATGTAGTCTGTAGCTTTCCCGGATCAGCCGGGTCAGATGATGTCTGATAACACTGTTTCCAACTTTTTTACTGACGGATATGCCAAGACGATTTCCTTCTGTATGATTTTCCAGAACATACATTACCAGATAACGGTTCGCATAGGATTTTCCCTGTCTGTACACTTTCTGGAAATCACTGTTCTTTTTTAATGATTCCGAAAACTTCATCCTAGTATGCCCTTTCTGATTATTTACCTAAGGCACCAATTACCTTCTGTCTGTTTTGAAGGTCTGCTTACTTCTCTTATAAAATATCTTTGAATGAACAAATAGGTGGTACAAAATGCACCACCTCATTATTCATCCATTCTTCTTAAGGAAAGAAAAGACCACAAAAATGTGGCCTATGCTGATAATTTCTTTCTACCTTTTAATCTTCTAGCAGCCAATACTTTTCTTCCGCCTGCTGTGCTCATTCTGCTTCTGAAGCCATGAACTTTTGATCTCTGTCTTTTCTTCGGCTGAAATGTCATCTTCATGTTATATCCACCTCCTCTGCCTGGCATTCACCATCATCCAAAAATGACGGTGCGATAGAAAACGTCCTAAGACGCATATTCTCAGTTAAAAAACATCATTTTCAATTATAACAGAAAAATGTTTCAAGTCAAGCACTAAAATTCTGATTGATTGGATTTTACTTATCTACATTTCAACATTTATCCATTTGTGGAAAATGTTGACCACTATATATATAAGGAAGAAACTCTATCTTTCTATATCTTGTTATTTGCATTTCCACAGTTATCCCCATGAAATGTTAAAAAATGTGGGTTAAAGAATGCCGATTTTTAGCGGGTTTGCAAAGTTATCCCCAATTTGTGGATAACTTGTGGATATTTTCTGGATAATCCACGGATAATGTGTTAATAAGCAGTATAACCCCTTGTATTTAGCGGTCTATAACTTTTTTCGACTTATTCACACATATTTTTTTTATTTCTACAAATTTTTATTATTCAGGCTCTCTATTTTGCCCAAATCGGGATTTTTTTGCATTTACCCTAACTTGAAATACCCTGTACAAACTTTTCATTGATAAAAGCGAAAAAATAGTGTAGGATAGAACTATGTAGGATTTTTTATGATAGGCGTTAATGTGGAAAACTATCCACATGCAGATGAAAATACTCTTTTCATTAGAAAACAACGCAAAAATGAGGATTAAAATGGATAAAATTTTAGAAAAATGGGACGAGATTCTCTCAACCGTCAAACATGAACATGATATCAGTGATATTTCTTTTGATACCTGGATACGTCCGCTCGAAGTTTACGGTGTTGAGGGTAATACATTATATATACTGGTTCCATCTGAACAAATGACCCTGAGCTATATCTCAAAAAAATATTATCTTCCCTTAAAGGTAACGATCGCAGAGCTTACAGGAACAGAATACGAGATTCAGTTCATTCTACCGGAACAGACAAAAAATATCCGTACCGGCAATAACAGTGTACCGAAAAAAAATGCACTTTCCGAAAAAGCGGACAGATCTAATCTTAATCCGAACTATACCTTTGACACTTTTGTCGTCGGCAGCAATAACCGTTTTGCCCAGTCGGCGTCACTTGCCGTTGCCGAATCTCCGGGCGAAGCATACAATCCACTTTATATTTATGGAGGACCTGGACTTGGAAAAACTCACCTTATGCATTCCATCGGTCATTTTATATTAGAAAGAAACCCGAATGCAAAAGTACTTTACGTTACATCCGAGGAATTTACCAACGAAGTAATTGAATCAATTCGAAGTGGTAATGCCTCAGCAATGAACAAATTACGTGAAAAATATCGTACGATCGATGTACTGATGGTCGATGACGTTCAGTTTATCATCGGTAAAGAAAGTACGCAGGAAGAATTTTTCCATACATTTAATGCACTCCACTCTGCCGGCAAACAGATTATCTTAACATCTGATAAACCACCAAAAGACATGGAAACTTTAGAAGACCGGATTCGATCTCGTTTCGAATGGGGTCTTATTGCTGATATCGGAACACCGGATTATGAAACACGTATGGCAATCCTCCGGAGAAAAGTCGAAGCAGACGACATGAAACTCAGTGATGAGATTCTAAATTATATTGCAACGAACATCAAATCAAACATCCGTGAACTTGAGGGTGCCTTAAACAAACTTCTGGCTTATTCCAATCTTGAAAAGACTGATATCACGATGGAAATTGCCATGAAAGAACTTCAGAATATTATTACACCGGACAAGCCAAGAGAGATCACACCTCAACTGGTAATCGAAGTTGTCACTGAACACTTCAATATCTCGCTGGATCAGATGATCTCCAAAAACAGAAGTAACGAAATCGCAAGACCAAGACAGATTGCAATGTACCTCTGTAAAAATATGACTGACATACCACTTGATTCGATCGGACAGTTACTTGGGGGAAGAGATCATTCCACCATTATTCATGGTATCAAAAAAATTGCCGACGAGTATGAATCAAACGAAAATACACGCAATTTAATAGAAACTATCAAGAAAAAGATCAATCCTAACTAAAGTTATCAAGGTTTTTCGAAGTTATACACGAAAAATTGTGGATATCTTGTTAAATTAAAGTGAATTCCGTATGGACAAGTCTCATTTTCATGTTTAAAACCTGTTTATGGCATTTATGAGCTTCATCCTCAATTCACATCATTTCAAGATAATTTCCGCATGGTTTTCACAGGGTTATACCACCTCAAATTTTTTTGAGCCCCTTGAAAATTAAGGCTTTGTGCGGTTATCAACTTATTAACAGCCTCTAAGACGACTACGGCGGATTTCTATTTATTTTTTTATGAACACGTTTTGGCGAGCCACTACGTTTCACCAGGAAGGAGTTATCTACAACATGAAATTAATTTGTTCTAAATCTAATCTGTTACATGGCGTTAATATTGTTTCAAAAGCAGTTCCTACCAGAACGACCATGGCAATATTAGAATGTCTTCTGATTGATGCTTCTGCAAATGAGATTAAACTTACCGCTAATGATATGGAACTTGGAATTGAAACTAAGATTGAAGGTGAGATTGCAGAACGCGGAGTAATCGCACTGGATGCAAAAATCTTTTCTGAGATTGTCCGTAAACTTCCGGACAGTGATGTCACGATCGAAACAGATGCATCTTTTAAAACAACGATCACCTGTGAAAAAGCAAAATTTAACATTGTCGGTAAATCCGGTGATGATTTTTCCTATATCCCATATATTGAACGTAACGAACCTATCATTATGTCCCAGTTCACCTTAAAAGAAGTCATTCGTCAGACAATTTTTTCAATTGCTGATAACGATAACAACAAGTTAATGACAGGTGAATTGTTTGAAATCGAAGAAAATGACCTTAAAGTTGTTTCTCTCGACGGTCATCGTATTTCAATCCGTAACATCGAACTGAAAAATAATTATTCTCACAAGAAAGTTGTCGTTCCGGGAAAAACACTTCAGGAAGTCAGCAAAATTCTTCCTGGAAGTGCAGAAGACGAAGTATCTATTTTTCTGACAGACAACCACATTGTTTTTGAGTTTGAGAATACGACAGTTGTTTCGCGTCTGATCGAAGGAGAATATTTTAAGATCGAACAGATGTTGTCTTCCGACTATGAAACAAAAGTTAAAATTAACAAACGCGAACTGTTAGACTGTATTGACCGTGCGACTCTTCTTGTCAAAGAAGGAGATAAAAAACCGATCATCATGAATATCACAGATGATTCCATGGAACTGAAGATCAATTCATTTATTGGTTCCATGAATGAAGATATTGATATCGCCAAAGAAGGAAAAGATATCCTGATCGGATTCAATCCGAAGTTTTTCATTGACGCATTAAGAGTCATTGACGAAGAGGAAGTTACACTGTACATGGTCAATCCAAAGGCTCCATGTTTTATCAAAGATGATGAAGGTACATTTATTTACCTGATTCTTCCGGTTAACTTCAATGCAGCTGCAAACTAATCATTTTTTGATTGATATTGCCGTAAGGCGATAGAAAGGAATTCCATGATAGAGATTCAGATCAGAGAATCAGATGAATTTATAAAACTTGGACAGGCTTTGAAAAAAGCCGGTCTGGTGGAATCCGGGGTTGACGCAAAATTTGTCATCCAGGATGGTTTAGTAAAAGTTAATGGCGAAACAGAATATCAGCGTGGAAAAAAAATCCACGATGGTGATGTGATTTCCTACAACGGAGAAACGGTGAAAGTCTCAAAATGATCATTCAATCCATTGAATTGAACAATTTCCGCAATTATGAAAATCTTCAGATTTCGTTTGATGAAGGGACTAATATTTTATTTGGTGATAATGCGCAGGGAAAAACCAATATCTTAGAAGCTGCTTACTTAAGTGGAACTACCAAATCCCACAAGGGAAGCAAAGATAAAGAGATGATCAGGTTTGGAACAAACGAAGCACACCTTCGGACTATGGTTTTAAAAAAAGGCAAACAATATCAGATTGACATGCATTTAAAACACAACCGTTCCAAAGGAATCGCTGTAAATAAAATACCAATGAAAAAAGCGAGTGAGCTTTTTGGAATATTGAACATCGTATTTTTTTCGCCAGAAGATCTGAATATCATAAAAAATGGCCCATCAGAGCGCAGACATTTTCTGGATGCTGAGTTATGTCAGTTAGATAAGATCTATTTATCTGATCTGTCGAACTATAATAAAATTCTGAATCAACGCAATAAACTGTTAAAAGATATGGTTTATCGTCCTGAATTATCGGATACACTTCCGGTATGGGATATGCAGCTTATTGATACCGGGAAAAAAATCATCAGGCGCAGGGAACAGTTTGTAAAAGAACTAAATGAAATTGTTCATGAAATACACTACCGGATATCAGGTGGGAAGGAAGAACTTTTTCTGTCCTATGAACCAAGTGTTTCGGCAGATATGATGGAGCAGGAAATAGAGCGGATAAGGCAGCGTGATCTGAAAATGTGTCAGACATCCGTAGGACCACACCGTGATGATCTGCTTTTCTCCATTGCAGATGTTGATATCCGCAAATTTGGTTCACAGGGACAGCAGAGAACATCTGCACTCTCTTTAAAATTATCCGAGATAGAGCTGGTAAGAAAATCAATCCATGATACTCCGGTACTTTTACTGGATGATGTCTTATCAGAATTAGACAGCAATCGTCAGAATTATTTGTTAAACAGTATATGTGACACCCAGACAATTATTACCTGTACCGGTCTGGATGAATTTATCCGTAACCGGTTCGAGATCAATAAAGTTTTTGAGGTAATAAGTGGTCAGGTATTTGAAAAAGGTCAGGTTATAGAAAGGCAAGGTTAGCAGAATGGCAACAGAGAAAATTGAAAATCCAAATGAATACGGAGCTGACCAGATCCAGATTCTGGAAGGACTTGAAGCAGTTCGTAAGAGACCAGGTATGTATATCGGCAGTACATCGGCGAGAGGACTCCATCATTTGGTCTATGAGATTGTAGATAATGCCGTGGATGAGGCACTTGCCGGATATTGTAAAAACATAGAGGTTACCATTAATCCGGATAATTCTATTACAGTCGAAGATGATGGACGTGGTATTCCGGTTGGAATGAACCATAAGGCTGGAAAATCAGCACTTGAAGTTGTATATACAGTTCTTCATGCCGGCGGAAAGTTCGGCGGTGGCGGATATAAGGTATCAGGTGGTTTGCACGGTGTAGGTGCATCAGTCGTAAATGCGCTCTCCACCAAACTTTGTGTCGAAGTGTATAAAGAGGGACAGGTTTATTTTCAGAGTTATCATATCGGAAAACCGGATGAACCGGTCAAAGTGATCGGAACCTGCGATCCGGAGAAACACGGCACAAAGGTTACATTCCATCCAGATCCGGATATCTTTGAGGAGACTGTTTATGATTATGACACTTTAAAACAGCGTCTTCGTGAGACTGCGTTTTTAACAAAAGGACTTCGCATCGTACTTACGGATACGAGAGAGGAATCCCATCATTGTCATGAGTTTCACTATGCCGGTGGTATTAAGGAATTTGTCACTTACTTAAATCGCAGTAAAGAAGCATTGTACCCGGATGTCATTTACTGTGAGGGAACCAGGGATGGTGTGTATGTCGAAGTTGCCATGCAGCACAATGATTCCTACAATGATGCGACATATAGTTTTGTAAATAATATCATTACACCGGAAGGTGGTACGCACCTTGCCGGATTCCGTAATGCGCTGACAAAAACATTTAACTCCTATGCAAGAGCAAATAAGATTTTAAAAGATTCCGAACCTGCACTGACCGGTGATGATATCCGTGAGGGACTGACTGCGATCATCAGTATCAAGATCGAAGAGCCACAGTTTGAGGGACAGACAAAACAGAAGCTCGGAAACAGTGAGGCGCGTGGAGCAGTCGATTCCGTGGTAAGTGAACAGCTCACTTATTTCTTAGAGCAGAATCCGACGGTCGCAAAGAGTATCTGTGAAAAATCACTGCTCGCACAGCGTGCGAGAGAAGCAGCAAGAAAAGCGCGTGATCTGACCAGAAGAAAAACAGCCTTAGAGGGTACTTCTTTACCGGGAAAACTTGCGGACTGTTCAGACAAAGATCCGAAAAACTGTGAGATTTTCATCGTCGAGGGAGATTCTGCGGGTGGTTCTGCAAAGACAGCAAGAAGCCGTGCAACCCAGGCAATCCTTCCATTGCGTGGTAAAATCTTAAATGTAGAAAAAGCAAGACTGGATAAGATTTATGGCAATGCCGAGATCAAAGCGATGATCACTGCGTTTGGTACCGGAATCCATGAGGATTTTGATATTTCCAAGCTGCGTTATGATAAAATTATTATTATGACAGATGCCGATGTCGACGGTGCCCATATTGCGACCCTGATGCTGACATTTTTATATCGTTTTATGCCGGAGCTTATCAAGCAGGGACATGTATATCTTGCAACGCCGCCACTTTATAAGATTGAGAAAAATAAAAATATCTGGTATGCGTACGATGATAACGAGTTAAATAATATTCTGGTTGAGATCGGTCGTGACGGCAACAACAAGATCCAGCGATACAAAGGACTTGGAGAGATGGATGCTGAGCAGCTCTGGGAGACAACTATGGATCCGGAGAAACGTATTTTGAAACGTGTCATGATCGATGAGGAAAATTCTTCCGAGATTGATGTGACATTTACGACCTTAATGGGCGATAAAGTAGAGCCGAGACGTGAGTTCATTGAGGAAAATGCAAAATACGTGCAGAATCTGGATATTTAAGAGATCGGTACAGCCGGATTTTTGAAATATGTGATCCGGCTGCAGATATCCGGATGACAGAGACGAGTTAGAAATGGAGAAGAAATCAGATGGATGATAAAATTTTTGATCAGATTCATGACGTCGATTTGAAAAAAACGATGGAAACATCCTATATCGATTATGCCATGAGTGTTATCGCACAGCGTGCGCTCCCTGATGTCAGGGATGGTTTAAAACCTGTACAGCGCCGTGTGCTTTACTCAATGATAGAGCTGAACAATGGTCCGGATAAGCCGCATCGTAAATGTGCGCGTATCGTCGGTGATACGATGGGTAAATACCATCCGCATGGAGACAGTTCTATTTACGGAGCACTTGTAAATATGGCACAGGAGTGGTCGACCAGATATCCGTTAGTTGACGGTCATGGAAACTTTGGTTCCGTGGACGGCGATGGCGCGGCTGCCATGCGATATACGGAGGCACGTCTCAGCAAAATTTCCATGGAAATGCTTGCTGATATCGGAAAAGACACCGTTGATTTCGTGCCAAACTTTGATGAGACGGAGAAAGAACCTACCGTTCTGCCATCCCGTTATCCGAACCTTTTGGTAAACGGAACTACCGGTATTGCCGTTGGTATGGCGACCAACATTCCGCCGCACAACCTGCGCGAAGTTATCAATGCCGTGGTAAAGATCATTGACAACAAAGTTGAGGAGGACCGCGATACCGACATCGAAGAATTACTCTCTATTGTCAAGGGACCGGATTTTCCTACCGGAGGAATGATCCTTGGAACAGCCGGAATCAATGAGGCTTACCGTACCGGACGTGGAAAAGTCCGTGTGCGTGCAATTACAGATATAGAACCAATGCAAAACGGTAAAAACCGTATTGTGGTAACCGAACTTCCGTACATGGTCAACAAAGCGAGACTGATCGAGAAGATCGCCGAGTTAGTCCGCGATAAAAAAGTGGATGGAATTACAGATCTGCGTGATGAGTCCGACCGTCAGGGTATGCGTATCTGTATCGAACTCCGCCGTGACGTCAATCCGAATGTCGTATTGAATTTACTTTACAAACATACACAGCTTCAGGATACTTTTGGCGTGATCATGTTAGCACTGGTAAATAACGAGCCGAAAGTTTTAAACCTCTACGACATGTTAAAGTATTACCTGATCCATCAGGAAGAGGTCGTTACCAGAAGAACCAAATACGAATTAAACAAAGCGGAAGAGCGCGCCCACATTTTAGAGGGATTGCTGATCGCACTTGACAATATCGATGAAGTCATCAGCATCATAAGGAGCAGCCAGAATACGCAGGAAGCAAAAACACGTTTGATGGAGCGTTTCTCCTTAAGCGATGCACAGTCACAGGCAATTGTAGATATGCGTCTACGTGCACTGACCGGTCTGGAACGTGAGAAACTCGAAGCAGAATATGCAGAACTGATGGACCGCATTGCAGAATTACGTGCAATTTTGGCTGACAAGAAAAAACTGCTCGGTGTGATCCGTACCGAGATTCTGCTGATTGCTGATAAATACGGCGACGACAGAAGAACATCCATTGGCTTTGACGAGTACGACATTTCCATGGAGGATCTGATTCCGGTAACAAACACTGTCATTACCATGACAAAATTAGGTTACATCAAGCGCATGAGCCTTGACAATTTCCGTGCACAGAACCGTGGCGGTAAGGGAATCAAGGGAATGGAGACGATCGATGACGATTACATCGAAGAACTTTTGATGACAACATCCCATCACTACATGATGTTCTTTACCAATACCGGGCGTGTATACCGCATCAAGGCTTATGAGATTCCGGAGGCAAGCCGAACAGCAAGGGGAACTGCAATTGTAAATCTGCTCCAGCTCCAGCCGGGTGAAAAGATTACGGCAGTCATACCGATCCGTGAATATACAGAAGGACATTTCCTGTTCATGGCAACAAAGAAAGGTATCGTAAAGAAAACACCGATCACCGATTATGCAAATGTCAGAAAGACAGGACTTGCTGCGATCAGTTTAAGGGAAGATGATGAGCTGATCGAGGTAAAAAAGACAGATAACAATCAGGATGTTTTCTTAGTGACGAAATATGGTCAGTGTATCCGCTTTAAAGAGACAGATGTAAGAAAAACAGGACGTACCTCTATGGGTGTTATAGGTATGAATCTTACAGATGGAGACGAAGTTATCGGTATGCAGATGCAGTCTCAGGGTGATGCACTTATGATCGTATCGGAAAAAGGTCTTGGAAAATGTACACTGATCTCCGAATTTACCACGCAGAACCGTGGCGGTAAGGGTGTAAAATGTTATAAGATCACCGAAAAGACTGGAAATATTGTCGGCGTGAAAGCGGTAAACCAGGACAATGAACTGATGCTGATCACCACCGAGGGAATTATTATCCGTATCAAAGTCAGTGATACAACATTACTCGGAAGAATTACTTCCGGTGTCAAACTCATCAACTTAGATGAGAATGTCACGGTGGCAAGTATCGCTAAAGTCCGTGAGGATAAGAGTCTGATCGACAATGCAGACACATCCGAACTGCTCAGTGAGGAGGAAGAAAAGGAAAGTGCAGCTATCGCTGCGGAAAATGCAAAAAAGGCATCGGTAGAAAATACAGAGACAGACGACGAGCTGATGAAAGAACTGTTAGAGCGCGCAGAGGCTGACGGTTCCGAGGATGAGGAAGAATAGATAACCGTATAGTGAAGAAAGGGCAGAAGCTGAATGGAAAAAACAGTGTATGAACTAATGCATGGCGAAAAGGTAGTAGCAGACATTGGGACGAACGGAGTATGCACAGTTTTGGACAGGGCGTTTCTGCCCTTTTCGATTTATCTGGAGGATACAGCAGAAAACGATGATCTCGATATCCGCATGGATAACCTCACCAATTTTTATTACTGGTGCGCAACCCGTGTTCTGACACTTGACCGTGTCTATGCAAAGGAAATTTTAAACAGTATCGGAGCACTGCAGGCGCAGACCGACCGTGACCGTGCCAAAATAGCGCTGTCCTATCACTGTCTGTCACTGACTGATATTTTCTGGGTTCGGGAAAAAGGGGAGAATATCACATTTGCGCAGATCAATCTTTTTGAAAATCATCTGGATAATGCACTTGTAGATATTTCCCTGCGCGGAAAACAGATGACGGTAGAGAACAGTTACCTGATCGCTGACGATCTCTCAACCAACGGTGTGTTTCCCAAAGCGTGGATCAGGGAGAAAAATTCATTTGCACTTTTAAAAGATGGAAACATCAGGGCTGTGGAAAATGAAATCCTGTCAAGTAAGATCTGCCGCTGTTTTGACTGCAGACAGGTGCTCTATGAGGAAAGTATGTTTGACGGACAGAAAGTTTCAAAAAGCAGGATCATTACGTCGGTGGATTACAGCATGGTATCAATGGAGGCATTTGAGATCTATGCAGCAAATCATGACATTCACGTTATGGATTTCGTGTTAAAGCTGGATGCATATTCCTACTACATGATGAACCTCCTCGATTATCTGACCGGCAACACGGACCGCCACTGGGGAAACTGGGGATTTCTGGTGGACAACCTCACAAACCAGCCGGTACGCTTGTTTGATCTGATGGATCTCAACCAGACTTTTTTGGCATATGATACGCCAGATGGTGCAAACTGCATGACTACCGGAAACCGGAAAATGTCACAGCGTGAGGCTGCGGTGGAAGCAGTAAAAAATATCGGACTGAATCAGAAGGATGAGATCAAAGACGAGTGGTTCAAAGGCAGGGAAAAAGAGAGGGAGATGTTCTGGTGCAGATTTGGAATATTAAAGGAACAATGAAAAGCGTAAAAATCTGAAGTTGCAAAGAGCGTGGGTTATGGAACAAAAGACAATGGAAGTAGTATTAAAATATTACAGGGAGAAGTATCACCTGAGGCAGGAAGATATCTGCAGAGGAATCTGTTCTGTTACCACTTTGTCGAGATTGGAACAGGGGAACAGGGAAGTCGATTCACTTCTTGGACAGACACTGCTTGGAAGGATTGGAAAAGAAGTCACTCTGTTTGAAACAATTTTGAGTGAACAAGATTACGAATTGTGGAAAATGAGGGAGCAGATTGAAAAATCTGTGGAAAACAATCAGGTAAAAACTGCGAAAAAGAAGATTAGAGAATACCGGGGAGTCATGCCACAGGATGAATCTGTACATGAACAATATTGTCTTTATCAGGAAGCACGTACCATGATCGCAGAAAAGAATACTGGAAGCAGTTTGTGTGGGATTTTAGAAAAAGGAATCTGTCTCACAATTCCTGAGTTTAGGAAATCAATGGAAAAGGTGCGTCTGTACAGTCCGGTTGAGATTGAGATGATACTGCTGCTCATAAACTATGATTCGCCGAAGACAGAGATGGCAGAACAGGAATTATTAAATATTTTAGCGTATGTCAGTGGGTATCAGTCCGGGAGCAAAAAAGAAAAAGTCAGTACGGATATTTTTTTAGAGCTGATCTCCATACAACAGAGAAAAAATGATTACAGAAAAATTATGTTTTACACAGAAAAAGCGATTCAATGTATCAGTGAGGGAGCGGGTTTTTATCATCTTGCAGACATCTATTTTCTGCGGGCAAAAACGAGAGAAAAGCTCACGCCAAAAAATGCGGATAAAAATATGCTGTTAAAGAAAGCGATGGAAGAATGTAAGATTGCTGCGTGTCTGTATCAGTTGGAGGGGCAGGATGAAAAGGCACGGGATGCAGAAAAGTATGGTGAGGGATTAGTATGTCAAACTACAGAGCCGGAGATATAATACGGATGACAAGAGAGTTTGTTGGAATGTCCAGGGAAGAACTGAGTGATGAGATTTGTTCGGTACAGACATTGTATCGTATCGAGAGCGGAAAGACCCGCGTAAAAAGAGAACTGTATGCAAGACTCATGGCAAAAATGGAGCGTGTACCGGGAAAGAGCTATGCCATCTGTGTTGGGAAGAACTTAGAACTGTTAGAGGAACGAAAACTTTTTGAGCAGGCAATGCAGAATTATGACTATGAAAAAGCAGATTTATATTTAGGCAGGATGAAAGAGAAAGCGGATGATAATGTGATCACCAGGCAGTATCTTTTAAAGTCAGAAGCATTGATGGACTATTACTGCAAAAGAAGTGACAATCAGACAACAATCGAAAAATTGCAGGAGGCAGTCCGGCTGACACTTCCGGATTATGAGGAATGTCTGAAAAAAGATTTCCCGTTTACCGAACAGGAAATCATGAATCTGATGAGCCTTGCAAATGCTTATGCACATGCCGGGGATGTGGATGAGGCGGTGTATATTTTTGAGAGACTGCTGCAATGCTTGCAAAAGGACTATATTTTTGGAAAATATGCAGAACATATGAAACTTATTATTTTGCGAAATTTATCGGTTGCGTATATTGAAAAACGACAATATCATAAGGCAATTACACTCAATGAAAAATGTTTGAATATGGCAAAAGAAAACGATGAAGGGAAGGAACTGCATATTCTTTTGAGTGACAGAGCTTGTATTCTAAAAAAACAGAATGAGTGTGGACAGATAAATCGTGGAGAATTATGTATGGCGGAAAAATATTTAAAGCAGGCATATCTTTTAGCTTGTGCCAGAAGAGATAATAAAATGGCAGGAAGGTTAAAAGAAGTTTATCAGCATATGTTTGAAAAAGATTTAAATTAAAACTCGTTATAGTCCCAAATGGTATCGCCACTTAATGTAGATATATAAAAAAGAGTTTTTTGTTGTGGGTAATTTTTTAAATTAAATAGTAAACATAAAAACGACAATATAATTATAGCCTTTTTTAGAAAGTAATAGAAATTTTTCATAAAACTAGATACTCCTGTAAATCTTATTTCGATTTAATATATTACAAAAATAAGCAAAAAGACCATACCATAACTGGAAAATAATGTTTTCCAGTTATGGTATGGTCTGAAAAAATAAAATCATGTATCATAAATATGTAATTATAAAAATTGTTTGCAAAACAGGGGGGAAAACAAATGAGAAAAAAATTATTTTCAAAACAATTAGTCTGTTGTATGATGGTATTAGTAATGGTATTTGGGATGACAAATACTGCAAGTGCATGGACTGCAAGATATGCAAGGTGTCCAAGGTGTGGCGTATCAAATAAAAGTTATGGATTTGAGGGAAGAATATATACAGATACATTAAATTATGGTCCGGGGAAAACATGTCCAGTATGTAACATTGTTGTACCGGTAGGAAGCAAACATTATGTAGATGTAATATATGATAGATATTATTTTTTATGTAATGGAGCAAAGTGTTCTGGATTAAGTATTGAGAATCGAAAGTATACTATTTTGGTTGAATCTGATAGACAACATTGGCAAAAGTAGAAAGGAATGTTGATATGGATGTAGGATCAATTCAAAGTAAAGTCACAAGAGGGAACTATTTCAATTCTAAAAAATCTGTGACTTTAGCAGGTGAGCAGGAGTTTTTGCCGGAAAATAAAGATGCAGGGCAGCAGTCTGGAATCAGCCATTGGACATATACGACTGTTTCCAATTCATCTGTTCACAATCCGATGCAGGATAAACTGCAGTCTGAGAGTGAACAGATTCAGGATGATGGAGTAAAAGACTTATTTCAGCAGATGGTAAATTCATATAAAAATCTGAACCTGAATCTGGTTGAATCTGAGGAAGAGTGTAAAGCGACTGAAGTGGCAAAAGATGGCGACCAGAATAAAAATAATATCATCAATGTAGATAGAAAAGTTATTTTATCTATGAAACAAAGCCAGGAATATGCAGAACGGGTCAATCATATTTTACAGAATGCAAATGAAGTGACAAGCGGATTTATCGAAGACTGTATACAGCATGCAAAAGAACTTTCAGACGATGAGACAATCTGTACGGTAGGAAAAATTGAGACAAAGCTCATAGATAATGGTGGCAAACCGGCATTGGTCACATCCGTGCATTTTGAATATACATCGAAACATTCGGATGAAGTGAAAGAACACAGATGGGACGGAAATGTGGAAAACCTGAAAAAAGAATATATGCAGAAAATAGCGAAAAAATTTGAGGACAGAGTGGAAGAATTGTTAAGAGACAGGGAAAAACATTGATAAGTTATCAAAACAAGACACGAAAAAACAGGGTGGCAGCACCCTGTTTTTTTTCCATCCACCGACCCAAACCGACCACTTACCGCAAATCAGTAGAAAACGTCTAAGCCATTGCCTATAATGACATCAGAAAGGAGGAAGTGAGAAAATGCAAATAGAAATAAAACTCGATGAATCCTGCAAAGAACCTAAAATCATCATCCATACAGACAAGATGACCGAAGAAGTATCACAGATCGTAAAGCTGCTGTCGGAAGAAAAACCGGAAGTCTTTGCAGCGATTCACGAGAATGGCGAAATCGTTTTGTTAGAACAGACGGAAATAATACGGATCTATGCAGAAAACGAACGGGTATATGCAAAGACAAAAGACGGCAGCTACCGGTTAAAGGCAAGACTGTATGAGTTAGAGGAGAGACTGAACAAAAAAATGTTTATCCGCATCTCCAATTCGGAGATCATTAACCTGAAAGAAGTAAAAAAATTTGACTTAAGTTTTTCCGGGACGATCTGTGTTTTGATGTCAGACAAAACAGCAACGTATGTTTCAAGGCGTTACGTCAGAAAAATCAAACAGGTATTGGGATTATAGAAATGGTGGTGTGTGTGAAAAATATATTTTTCACACACAGGAATGGAGGTTATCATGAAAAAAAGAATTTTATGCAGAGCGCTTATAGGTGCGCCGATCGGTCTGGCAATCAGTACTGTAATCACAATTTTTTATTCACTCATATACGGTGACGGAAATTATTATCCGGTCGTCCCGGCATTGGTGGAGCAGTGTGGAAATGAAATTAATGCGGTCGTGGCGCAGATGATTGCATCTTTGCTGTACGGTGCAGTCTGGGCAGGCGCGTCCGTGATATGGGAGATGGATGACTGGAGCCTGCTGCGGCAGACAGTGACTCATCTGCTGGCAGGTTCGATTGCAACATTTCCGGTTGCATATCTGATGTATTGGATGAAACATAGCATTGCAGGGGTCGTTGTATATTTTGCAATATTTATCGGAATCTATGTTGGAATCTGGATCACATTATACAGCAGGGCAAAGAGAGAGGTCACAAAGCTGAATGAAAAAGTAAGTTTACAAAACCGGTAAGAGATCTGTTTTTTATTGCAAAACACCGCTCCATTTGCAGGTATTTTTCTAAAAAAAGAAATGATACATTGAAGAAAATGAGAAACTTGCAGGAGGGGGACTGCTGTATGGAACACAGGTTCTTACAGCAGCAAGGCAGAAAATGGAGAAAAATATAAAATTTGAACAGAACACACCGCTGTGGGATAACAGTCTTTCGATAGAAGAACGTCTTGACTATCTGACAGGGGCAATGACGCTTGAAGAAAAAATACACTGTCTGACAACTGGATGCCCTGACATTCCGAGGCTTGGAATCCGGGCAACTTATATGGGCGGTGAGGCTGCACACGGGATTGAGGCGAGACATGACCAGGCATTTAATAAAGGGGAGCCGGAGCCGACCACAGCTTTCACTCAGCCGATCGGTATGAGCGCGAGTTTTGACAGGGAGCTGATCAGAGAATGTGGTCGCGCAGTAGGCGAGGAAGCCAGGGCTTTATATACAAGAAATGGTGGAGGCGGGCTCTGCCGCTGGGCGCCAACGATTGATATGGAGCGCGATCCGAGATGGGGAAGGACGGAAGAGTCATACGGCGAAGATCCGTATCTGACCGGAGAGATGGCGGGCGCATATATCCGCGGTATGAGGGGCGAGGATCCTTTTTATATCCGCTGCGGGGCAACGCTGAAACATTTTTACGCAAACAATGTGGAGAAAGACCGCATTAAGATTTCATCTTCCGTAGACAGGAGAAATAAAAACGAATATTATTTAAAACCGTTCAAAAAGGCGATCATGGAGGGCGGCGCGGAGGCAGTCATGACCTCCTACAATGAGATCAACGGGATTCCGGCGATCGTCAATGACGAGGTGCGCCATGTTTTAAAAGGCACCTATGGACTGCCGGGGCATGTGGTCTGTGACGGAGGTGATTTTTCACAGACGGTGAACGATCATCATTTTTATCAGACGCACGGGGAAACACTGGCAAATGGCCTGAAGGCTGGTGTAGACTGTTTCACGGATGATGGCGAACTCGTTTATGCTGCGGCAAGGAAAGCATTGGATAACGGCTGGATCACGGAAAAAGATATTGATGAATCGGTGCGCAATTCATTCCGGACAAGGATAAGGCTTGGCATGTTTGACAAAGAGGGCGACTGCCCGTATCAGAACATGGGCGAAGAATATATCAACAATGAGGAACATCAGGAGCTTGCCCGTAAAATGGCGGCTGAGGCGGTTGTCCTTTTGAAAAATGAAAATGAAATTCTTCCGTTGGATGAAAATGCAGTAAAAAATGTAGCAGTAGTAGGTCCACTCTCTGATGTGTGGTACAAGGACTGGTATTGTGGCATCCCTCCTTATGAGGTTACTGTCTTAGATGGGATCAAAGAAGCATTTCCAAATGCAAAGATCAGCCATGAGACAGGACTTTCTGAGATCCGTATCCGTCTGGCAGATGAAACCGGTGATAACTGCTATGTAGGACTGGATGAGAATACCCAGTTAAAACTGGTAGCAAAAGAACAGGCAGAAACATTTATATTGAATGACTGGGACTGTGGCAGTATGACCCTGGTGGCAAAAAGCAACGGCAGATTTGTCACTTTAGAGGAGGATACAGATATCATCAAGGCGGACAAAAAAGAAGCCTTTGGGTGGTTTGTCCGTGAGTTGTGGAATTTGAAGTGGGAAAAAAGCAGTTTTACACTGGAAAGCTGGAATAAGAAGCAGGTAATTGTGGATAAAGATGGTCATTTTTCCATCTGCGTGGATAATCCGCCGGCAAGATTTGAGATAGAGATCGTAAAAGACGGGAAAACTGCTGCGGAGAAAACAGCAAAAGAAGCTGATCATGTGATAGCAGTCATTGGCTGCAATCCGGTCATCAACAGCAAAGAGGAAGTTGACCGCACCACGATTGTACTTCCGACGGAGCAGGAAGAACTGGTAAAACGGGTGGCAGCCGTGAATCCAAACACCATTGTGGCTTTGATCAGCAACTATCCGTATGCCATCGGTGAATTGGAGAAAAATGTTCCGGCGATCCTGCTGTCTGCATCGGGCAGTCAGGAACTTGGACACGGAATCGCAGATGTGCTGACCGGAAAAGCAGCAGCTGCGGGACGATTAAATATGACATGGTACCGTTCGGATGAAGATCTGCCGGATATGAACGACTATGATATCATTCAGGGAAAACGCACTTACCAGTATTTTGACAGAGAAGTGCTCTATCCGTTTGGATATGGTCTGACTTATGCAGCATTTTCCTACGAAAAAATGCAGATCAAAAAAGAACGCGGCTGTATCAAAGTGAGCTGCTTTATCAGGAATACCGGAGAAAAAACCGGGGATGAAGTCGTACAGCTTTATGTGCATAAAAAGGATTCCCGTGTAAAACGACCGATCAAACAGCTGGCTGGATTTGAGCGTGTCCATAATATAAAACCGAAAGAAATCAGAAAAGTTAACTTTACAGTACAGTTGTGGGAGTTAGAGTATTATGATGTGATCTCAGAGCGTATGATCTTAGAAGACGGAACATATCAATTTATGGCAGGCGCGTCATCACAGGATATCCGCTTAGAACAGAGTATTGAAATTGATGGAACGCATGCCGGAAAAAGAAATCCGTTCCAGGCAACTGCTGCCGACTGTTATGATGCATATGACCACATGTTTTTACATCGGGGAATCAACGGTTCATCCTGTGTGATCCCTGGCTGTGCCGGAGATGATCCGGATGAGATGAAAGAACAGCCGGTGAGTGGAAAGTTAATTTATCATGATTTTGTATTCAGCAAAAAGCCGCTTAGGCTGAACATCACGTTAAAAGTATTAGAACCGGTCAAGGTGACTGTGACAGGGAAAAATGTCGCAACGGTCACTGCAGAGCCGGTGGACTGTTACCGGATGTTAGAGATGGATCTGCCGGAAAATTTTATTGAAACCGGAAAACCGGAAACCATTCAGATCCAGGTGGAGGGAAAATGTAAGATATCCAAATTTGTGTTTGCCTGATAAAAAATTCACAATTGAACCGTGCGCAGTGAAGTGTTATAGTATGTTTTGGATGATATTCCGTATACAGGAAATCATACCAGAACATATTTTTTATCAGAAAAAGAGAATAAAACCAGGAAAACCGCTTGTATCCGTCAGTCGACGGAATGAGACAGTCGCATGCTGCTTCACAAAACGGGGAGTGAAATCCGGTTCACATTTTGCTCCGCCAGACAAAGGGGGAAAATCCCCTGTCCGTCAGAGGAGGATCGCATGCAGATCAGTTTTATTGGCGCCGGGAAAGTCGGCGTGTCACTCGGAAAATATTTTATCAGTAAGGGCAGGAAAGTAGGAGGTTATTATAGTCTAAGCCCAGAGTCTGCCGCATGGGCAGCAAATTTTACACACACAAAGAAATATCAAAGTATCAAAGAAATCATTAGCAGCAGCGACATGATCTTTTTTACCGTACCTGATGACAGAATCAGGGAAGTCTGGGAGTCGGCAAGACCGTATACCCATGGTAAAATCATTGCACACTGCAGCGGGATTCACAGTTCGAACATCTTTTCTGATATAGATCGTACTGGTAGTATGGCCTATTCTATTCATCCACTCTGTGCCATCAGTGACAGGGAAACATCCTGGCAGGCGCTTGGTGATGTACTGTTCACCATTGAGGGGGATGCACGAAATATCTCCAATATCCAAGAAATGTTTACGCAGATGGGAAACCGTACCTGTTTTATTTCTGCGGAAAACAAAATCAAATATCATGCAGCGGCGTCTTTGGCATCAAACCATATGACGGCGGTATTTTTTATGGCGCAAAAACTGTTCTTAGAGTGCGGTTTTACGGAACAACAGGCAAATGAGGAATTGTACCGGCTTGCAAAAGGCAATCTGGAAAATATCCATGCACAGGGATGTATTGCTTCCCTGACCGGACCTGTGGAGCGCGGTGACAAAAATACTGTACAGAAACATCTGGATGCATTGAATGCTGACATGAAAAAAGCCTATCTGGAAAATGCAAAGCAGCTTTTAGAGATTGCGGAGCAGAAAAATCCGGATAGAGATTATGCGGCAATGAAAGAAGTTTTCATGCCGACAAAAATTGAAAAATCGTGTGAAAAATAAAGATTTTCACATGCAGGAATGGAGAATGAAAAATGAAAAACACAGTACTGACTTTGCAGAAGCAAAAAGACGAACACGACAAAATCACAATGGTAACGGCTTACGATTACACGACCGCGAAGATCATGGATGAATCCGGCGTGAACACGATCTTAGTCGGAGATTCACTGGGTATGGTCATGCTTGGTTATGATGATACATTATCCGTGACCATGGAAGATATGATCCATCACACGGCAGCAGTGACCAGAGGAGCAAAAAATGCATTTGTTGTTGCAGATATGCCGTTTATGTCCTACCAGACTTCCGTCTATGATGCGGTGGTCAATGCGGGACGCCTGATGAAAGAGGGCAGAGCAAACGCAGTCAAATTAGAGGGTGGAGTAGAATTTGCCCCGCATATCAAAGCAATCGTACAGGCATCGATCCCGGTCGTTGCACATCTTGGACTGACACCACAGTCAGTCAATGCATTTGGCGGATTTAAAGTACAGGGCAAAGATATCGAAGCAGCACAGAAACTGATCGAGGATGCAAAAGCAGTGGAAGAAGCAGGTGCATGCATGGTTGTTCTGGAATGTGTACCGGCAAAACTTGCGAAGAAAATCACGGAGACACTTAAGATTCCGACCATCGGTATCGGGGCAGGCGCAGATTGTGACGGTCAGGTGCTTGTTTATCAGGATCTGCTTGCCATGTACGGTGATTTCCGTCCAAAATTCGTAAAAGTATTCGCAAATGTCGGTGATGCAATGCGCGAGGGAATGGCAGCATACATCAAAGAGACAAAAGAGGGAACATTTCCGTCAGCAGAGCACTGTTTTAAAATAGACGATTCCGTGATCGAAAAATTATATTAGGGGGACAAAAAAATGAAAATCGTATCAACCATAAATGAAGTAAGAGAACAGGTAAAAGAGTGGAAAAAAGAAGGAAATACGATCGGTTTTGTTCCGACCATGGGCTATTTACATGAGGGACATGCGAGCCTTATTGATGCGGCACGCAAAAATAACGGCAAAGTAGTGGTCAGCATTTTTGTAAATCCGATCCAGTTTGGACCAAATGAGGATTTAGCCAGTTATCCAAGAGATTTAGAGCATGACGCAAAACTCTGTGAGGAGCATGGAGTTGATCTGATCTTCCATCCGACACCGGATGAGATGTATGGGGATAACTTCTATACCTTTGTGGATATGGATGTGCTCACAAAAGAACTTTGTGGATTAAGCAGACCGGTTCACTTTCGTGGAGTATGTACGGTTGTATCCAAGCTGTTTAACATTGTGACTCCGGACAATGCATATTTCGGACAGAAAGATGCGCAGCAGTTAGCAATCATCAAACGTATGGTCAAAGATTTAAACATGCCATTATCCATCCACGGCTGCCCGATCATCCGTGAAGAGGATGGTCTTGCAAAGAGCTCCAGAAATACATACCTTTCTCAGGAAGAGAGAAAAGCTGCACTTGTTCTGAGCCGTTCTGTTTTCCTTGGTGAAAAAATGGTAAAAGAAGGCGAGCGTGACTGTAAGAAAGTGATTGCTGCAATGACCGCGGAAATTGAAAAAGAACCGTTGGCAAAGATCGATTATGTCAAAATTGTAGATTTATCCACAATGCAGCAGATCGATACAATCGAACACGGCATACTTGCAGCAATGGCAGTCTATATCGGAAAAACAAGACTGATCGACAACTTTATGATCGAGGACTAGAAAAGAGGAAAATATGACAATTTCAATGTTAAAAGGAAAAATCCACCGCGCGACCGTAACACAGGCAGAACTTGACTATGTGGGAAGTATTACCGTAGATATCCAGCTTTTAGAGGATGCCGGAATCTTCGAATATGAAAAAGTACAGATCGTGGATGTAAACAACGGCGCACGCTTTGAAACTTATACGATCGCAGGGGAGCGCGGCAGCGGAGTCATCTGTTTAAACGGTGCAGCAGCCCGTATGGTACAGACGAATGATAAAGTGATCATCATGGCATATGCAGATGTGACGCCGGAAGAGGCAAAACAGCAGAAACCGGTTGTTGTGTTTGTAGATAAAAATAACCATACGACTGAGATTACAAACTATGAACATCATGGGGAGATATCGGCGATCCGTTAAAGAAATCCGGTAACAGCAGATATGAGAATGTGGCGTTGGTGAAACGGTAACAGTTGAATCATAAAAAGCAATAAGTTATAATTATTTATAATTTATTGCTTTTTTAGTTATGTCAATTTATTTTTGCAGAACAAAATTCATTTTTTGAAAAATAGATCTGTTTACATGGAGGGAAAATATGCCGCAGAATTTTTATGAACTCGTATGGATTTTTATCATTTATGCCTTTATCGGCTGGTGTACGGAAGTATCTTATGCAGCCTTAGACCGTGGAATTTTTGTAAACCGTGGATTTTTAAATGGGCCTTACTGTCCGATTTATGGCTGTGGCGTTGTGATCGTCGTTGCGGTGTTAACCCCATTGAAAGAAAATCTGTTGATATTGTTTATCGGTTCATTTTTACTGACATCCATTCTGGAATATATTACAGGATATCTGCTTGAAAAAGTATTTCATAACCAGTGGTGGGATTATTCTGACAAGCCGTTTAATATTCATGGCTATGTCTGCCTCAAATTTTCCATCTACTGGGGACTTGCATGTACATTTATCATGGATGTTCTGCATCCGATCATTTATAAAGGAATTACGCTGATGCCGCATATTCCAGGCGTAATATTGCTGTGTATTATCATGACTGTCTTTTTTGTGGACTGCGGCATTACCGTTGCAACAATCCTGAAATTTAATAAACGACTCAAAGTTATGGATGAAATGGCGGAACGTATACATAAACTGTCTGATGAGATCGGAGAAAACATTTATGAGAACGTGACGGACATTGTAGAAAAATCAGAAGAATTCCAGAAGACACATGCGGAGCTGCTGGATAAATTAGCGGAAACAAAGGATAACCTGATGGAGATTCCGGGCAGTGCCAAAGAAAAGATCACAGAAACGACTGGTGCAGCGAAAGATAAAATTGTTGAGACAACTGGAACTGCAAAGGATAAGATTGCAGGAACGACTGGTGCAGCAAAAGATAAGATTACAGGAACAACCGGCGCAGCGAAAGATAAATTTGCAGATACTGCCGCAAATGCCAGACTTGTGCTGGAAGAAAATATTATGGAAGCTAAGAGCAGTTTTGAAGCTAAGAAAAATGCCTGGACTGAAAAATCCGAAGAGTGGAAGAAAAACCGCGAAAGACAAAAGGCGGAACTTTCCGAACTTTCCGAAAAATATGAACATCTTTTTGAGGAGAAGAACTTTGGTTTTAAGCGTCTTATGAAGGCATTCCCTGATATGAAGTCAAGAGAGAATGATGAGACTCTGACGGAATTTAAAAAACATTTTCATTTAGACAAGCCGGAACAAAAATAAAATAAACGCACAGCGGGCAGCAGTGCAGAAACGGAGAAAACATGATCAGAACAGTCGATACCCAGATAATTACAGAAAATATCAAAGAGATGTGTATTGAAGCAAATCATTATCTTTCAAAAGATATGGACATTGCAATGAAGCAGGCAGTTGAGACAGAAAAATCCGAACTTGGTAAAAAAATCTTAAACCAGCTTCAGGATAACTTAAAGATCGCAGATGAAGAGATGATACCGATCTGTCAGGATACCGGAATGGCAGTCATCTTTTTAGAAGTGGGACAGGATGTTCATTTTGAGGGAGATGCGATCGAGGATGCCATTAACGAAGGCGTGCGTCAGGGATACACAGAAGGATTTTTACGGAAATCTGTTGTAAAAGATCCATTGATCCGTGAAAATACAAAAGATAATACACCGGCAGTTATCCATTATTCCATCGTACCGGGAGATAAAGTAAAGATTACGATTGCACCGAAAGGATTCGGAAGTGAAAACATGAGCCGCGTGTTCATGTTAAAGCCGGCAGATGGTATCGAAGGAGTGAAAGATGCCATATTAACAGCCATAAAAGATGCAGGACCGAATGCATGCCCGCCTATGGTCGTGGGAGTCGGGATCGGTGGTACGTTTGAAAAATGTGCAATTCTTGCAAAAAAAGCGCTGACACGCCCGGTTGGCGAACATTCCGATATCCCTAACGTGAAAGATATGGAAGAAGAACTGCTTGGAAAGATCAATAAACTTGGCATTGGACCGGGCGGACTTGGCGGTACGACAACAGCACTTGCAGTCAATATCAATACTTATCCGACACATATCGCAGGACTTCCGGTAGCTGTTAATATCTGTTGTCATGTAAACCGTCATGTAGTAAGGACAGTCTGAGATTAAGACTTTTCAAATGTAAAATACATTTTTCACACGCAGGATTTGTGCTTCGCACAAACTTGTGATGCGCTTAAAAGCAGCGTAAGAATGGAGGTTATCATGGATAAACACATTACAACACCGATTACGGAAGAAGTCACAAAAGATTTAAAATCTGGTGATTATGTTTATATTACAGGAACGATTTATGTAGCAAGGGATGCTGCACATAAAAGAATGATCGAGGCACTGCAGCGTGGAGAAGAACTGCCGATCGATATTAAGGACAGCACAATATATTATATGGGACCGTCTCCGGCACGAGAAGGGAGACCAATCGGTTCGGCAGGACCAACAACAGCTTCACGTATGGATAAATATGCACCGACATTACTTGACCTTGGAGAAAAGGCTATGATCGGTAAGGGAAAACGCACAAAGGAAGTTATTGATGCGATTGTACGTAACCATGCAGTTTACTTTGCGGCGATCGGTGGTGCAGGAGCACTTTTATCAAAATGCATCACAAAATCAGAGATTGTATGTTATGAGGATCTTGGAGCAGAGGCAATCCGCAAGATTGAGATAAAAGATTTCCCGGTTATCGTTGTCATTGACAGCCAGGGGAATAATCTTTATGAAACAGCGATCAGGGAATTTGCATCCATTTAAGAATAAAATTTTTACATGTGAGGATTTGTGTTTATGCACCGACATGCAGATGAAAAAGAGATTTTCACTGGAAAGCAGCACAGGAATGGAGAATTTTATGGAAAGAAATTTAAACTGGGCAGTTCTTGGAACTGGTGTGATCGCAAATGAGATGGCGCAGGCTTTAAATACCATGGGGAAAAAACTCTATGCAGTGGGAAACCGTACTCATGAAAAGGCAGTTAAATTTGCGGAAAAATATCAGGTAAAAAAAGTATATGATGATTTTCATGAGATGTTTACTGATCCACAGGTGGATGTGATCTATATCACTACACCGCATAACACCCATATCGAATTTGTCAGGGAAGCGCTGAAAAATAAAAAGCATGTGTTATGTGAAAAATCAATTACTTTAAACAGTCTTGAACTGGATGAAGCATTGCAGCTTGCAAAGGAAAATAGTGTTATTTTTGCAGAAGCGATGACAATCTGGCATATGCCGCTTTATAAAAAATTATGGGAATTTATCGATGCGGGGAAAACGGGAGAATTTTCTTCAAATCTGAAAGAAGAGTATGCAGAGATTGCAGACTGGTTGAAAGAAGGGATACCTGCACTTGGAAAAGTCCAGATGATCCAGCTTAATTTTGGAAGTTATAAAGAATATAATATGGATAACCGTTTCTTTAATATGAATCTTGCAGGTGGGGCATTGTTAGATATCGGTGTCTATGCACTCAGTATTGCACGCAGTTTTATGGAGAGCAAACCGGATCAGGTTTTGAGCCAGGTAAAATTTGCACCTACCGGCGCGGATGAACAGGCAGGCATTTTACTGATGAACAAAGAATCACAAATGGCAGCGCTTGCTTTATCCTTACATTCAAAACAGCCAAAACGTGCAGTCATCAGTTGTGAAAAAGGATATATTGAAATCATGGAATATCCGCGGGCAGATCAGGCGGTGATTGTGGAAGCTGAGTCCGGGGTGCGCCATATTGTGACAGCAGGAGATACAAAAAAGGCCTTACAATATGAAATGGAAGATATGGAGTATGCAATAGAGACGGGAGATATCCGGAAACTCAGAATATCTGATACAAAAGATGTCATGGATATTATGACAGGTTTAAGGAAAGAATGGAATATGAAATATCCGGGAGAGATATGGTAAAAGTATACTGGCATTTAAAATGCCTTTTCTGTGATATAAATAATTATAAATCCGTATTCCGGGAATAAAAAACAGAAATGTGAAAATAATAGTTGACAAATCAGGAAAGATTTAGTATAGTTATTCATGCGTTACGGCGCACGAACAATATCATATTGATAAATAAAGACTTTGGAGAAGTACTCAAGTGGCCGAAGAGGTGCCCCTGCTAAGGGTATAGGTCGGGTAACCGGCGCGAGGGTTCAAATCCCTCCTTCTCCGCTTATTATTTACAATATGAGTTGTTCAAATTTTTTTTTGAAAATGTTGTTGACAAACATCACAAACTTTGGTAATATAAACGAGTTGTGAAAAATAAGAATTACAAATTGTTTGAAAAAACATGAAAATTCAAAAAGTTACAATAAATTAGAAAAAAGTTCTTGACAAACAGAACAACACATGATAAGATATCAGAGTTGTCGCGTTTGAGATAATAAATCGGACAAAACCGATTGAAAGAAAATCTTTCAAAAAAATGAAAAAAGTTCTTGACAAACCAGTCTTGATAAGATATAATAAACAAG